>Ga0067045_1027768_pt1 | contig 62567 bp, 42 predicted proteins | sample TerdegcTABiofilm_FD_59184 | JGI IMG/M metagenome (GOLD analysis project Ga0067045, IMG submission 59184) | Combined Assembly of (Gp0054472, Gp0054536) Wastewater bioreactor microbial communities from Singapore -Terephthalate degrading...
GGATTCTCTTTTGACAGCATCACCACGGTTCACACGGATTTTCTTTTGACAGAACCTTACGCCTGCACTCGGATTATCAAATGATTTGACGGGGAGCCAGCTCACGGACCGACAAGTCCATTTGCCCCCCAGCCTGATTGACGTTATACTTGGGAGATGTCATCAGGGGAATTCCCCCTGAACTGGCGTTCACCAGCAGGGAGATGAAAATCAGGTTCGTAGTGCCGCGCTTCAGCGCGGCTAAGACGGCGCTAAAGCGCAGGAACGCCTGAAGGCGTCACTACAGTTCTACGAGGTTAAGCGTTACACAGAGTCCTGAAAATTAAAAAGCGCAAGGTAACCGCGACTTCCTAATCCCTAACCCCGATTTTCACAAGGAGAAATCATCAGGATGAGAATTCTATTGACCGGCCACCGGGGCCAGCTGGGCCAGGCATTGCTGCCCGTGCTCGCGGCACACGACTTGTTGGGGGTAGACTACCCGGAAGGTGACATCACCGACCGGGCCGGCTTCCGGGCCACGGCGCAACAGTTCCGGCCCGACCTGATCCTCCATGCCGCGGCCATGACCGATGTGGACGGTTGTGCCCGCAATCCCGCCGAAGCCTACCGTGTCAACGGCCTGGGGACTCAAAACGTGGCCCTGACCGCCGCCGAGCTGGGCGCCGAGCTGCTCACCATCAGCACCAACGAGGTCTTTGACGGGCAGGCGACCGAGCCATATCACGAATGGGCCACCACCCATCCCATCAACGCCTATGGGCGCTCCAAGCTGGCCGGAGAATGGTACACCCTCCACCTGACCCCGCGCAGCTACGTCGTCCGCACGGCCTGGCTCTATGCACCCGGTGGGCGGAACTTCCCCCACCGCATTCTCCGCCTGGCCGATGAACGCGGCAGCCTGCGCGTGGTCGCCGACGAGGTCGGCTCGCCCACCTATGTGGTGGACCTGGCCGCAGCGCTGGCCGCGCTGATCCAGACCCACGCTTACGGCGTCTACCACCTGGTCAATGCGGGTGTTGCCTCACGCTACGAATTCGCGCGCGAGATCCTGCAGCGCAGCGGCCGGGGGCAGATTCCGGTGGAGCCGGTCACGCTGGCGGAGTTCAAGCGCGACAGCACCCCGCCGCCCTACGCCCCGCTGGCCAACAACGCGGCGGCGGCGCTGGGCATTACCCTGCGGCCCTGGCAGGCCGCGTTAGCTGAGTTTCTGACCACCTATCCGCATTAACAGAAAAGAGTCTTTTCCCTTGTCCGCGGCCCAACCCTTGTTTTCGGTCATTGTGCCCAATTGGAACGGCGCGCAACACCTGCCCACCTGTCTGGAGAGCCTGCGCCGCCAGACCTGGCGCGACTTTGAGCTGCTGATCCCCGATAACGGCTCCACCGACGGTTCCCTGACGCTGTTGGCCGGCTATCCTGAAGCGCAAGTCTTGCCCCTGGGCCGCAACCTCGGCTTCACGGGGGCCTGCAACGCCGGTTTGCGCGCCGCGCGGGGCGAGTTCTGCGTGCTGTTGAACAACGACACGGAGGCCGACCCGCGCTGGCTGGAGGAGCTGGCCGCCGCCTTTGCCCGCCACCCGGAAGTCGGATTGGTGGCCTCCAAAATGCGCCTTTTTGACCGGCGCGACACCTTCCACACGGCGGGCGATTACGTCAGCCTGGACGGTTTGCCGCATAACCGGGGGGTCTGGGAACAGGACACCGGCCAATACGACCACGAAGCCTACGTCTTCAGCGCGTGTGGCGGGAGCGCAGCGTATCGCCGGGCGCTGTTAGACGAGCTCGGGCCACTGGACGAAGACTTCTTTTTCTCCTGCGAGGACGTGGACCTGGCCTGGCGGGCGCAGCTGGCGGGTTGGCGCTGCCTCTTTGCCCCGCCAGCCATCGTTTACCACAAATTGAGCGCCACCGGCGGCGGGACGACGGCCTCTTTCTACGACGGGCGCAACCGGCTCTACCTGTTAGTCAAGAATTACCCGGCCGACCTCTGGCACCGTTACAGGGGACGAGTCATTGCCGCCCAGCTGCGGATCGCCTGGACGGCGCTCCGGGCCTGGCGTGGGGCGGCCGCCCGCGCCACCCTGCGCGGCCAGCTGGCCGGTCTGGCCGCCCTGCCCCGGCTGCGCCGCAAGCGCGCGGGCATCCAGGCACGCCGCCGGGTGGAGATCGCTTACCTGGAGCGCCTGATGACCCCACCCTACGAAATCCCGGTGGAATCGTCCAGCTCGGGTTAGCGTTGCAGCGGCTCAGTGTCGTCTCAGTGGTTCAGTGTTTTTTGGTTCAGTGTTTTTAAGGAATTCACCGTGGACTGGCGTTCACCAGCGGTGGAATGCAAATTGGCTCGTAGTAACGCGCTTATGATCTTTGAGAAAATAATTCGGTCACATGGGCCGTGGGCGGTTGGGCTTGGTAGTAACGCCTTCAGGCGTTTCTTCGCTGTTGCCGAAGGGGAGAACGCCTAAAGGCGTCACTACCCACGCCTTTTCAGCCGGTTCGCCTGTGACCGAATTTAATTTTCAAACTTCATTAGCGCGGCAAAACGGCGCTAAAGCGCCTGACTACAAGCCAAGCGCTATTTTCAAAGGAGATTTCATCCTTCCGCCTTCATCCTTTCAGAAGGCGTTCACCAGCGGTGGGATGAAAATGTGAGCAGTGAGCGGTAAGCAGGAAATACCTGCTGCTCTCTGCTCACTCCTTAACTGGTTTCTATTTTCAGAGGAGGTGACTATGCCGGCCAAAACACCAGTGACGTTTGGATTAGCCTTAGGGGGCGGCGGGGCGCGCGGAGCGGCGCACATCGGCGTGCTGCGGGTGCTGGAGCGTGAAGGGATCCCCCTCGGCCCGATTGCCGGCACCAGCATAGGCGGAGTGGTCGCCGTTCTCTACGCCGCCGGGCACACGCCCGACCAGATCGGCACACTGATGTCGCAGCTAGACCCCGACCTGTTGAAACTGGACCCGGAGCGGCGGGCGCTCTTCTCGCTGGAACGGATCCGGCCGCGATTGGAAGAAGTCCTCGGCGAAGTGCGCCTGGAGCAGCTGGCGCGCCCCTGCGCCGTCGTGGCCGTGGACGTAGACCACGGTGAGGAAGTCATCATCACCACCGGACCGGCCGTGGAGGCGATCCTGGCGACGGGCGCGGTGCCGGGCCTCTTCCCACCGGTACGGCTCCTGGGCCGCGTATTAGTGGATGGCGGCATCCTCAACCCGGTCCCGGTCAATGCCGTGCGCCAGCTCGGGGCCACCGAGATCATCGCCGTCAACATCAACAGCAACCGCTCCCGCCCTCACACCGAAATCGGCGGCGTTGTGGCGCTGCCGGCCTTAGGCGGCGGCAAGCCGCTCATGGAGCTTTTCCCCTGGCGTGACGCCATCCGGCTCTACTCCAAAGCCAGCATGATCACCACGATTGAGCTGGCGGAACGCCGGCTGGCGATGGAACAGCCCACCATCATCATCCGCCCGGCGGTGGGCGACGTGGGTATCTTAGACACCGAGACGATCCCGGCCGGAATCATGGCCGGCGAGGCCGCGACGCTGGCAGCGCTCCCCCAGATCAAAGCCCGGCTGCAGCGCCGCCGCCGCTTGCTTTAAGTCCCGTTCCCAACGTAAAAACAGTGCGGGGCGGATCTACATCCGCCCCGCACTGCACGAAAGGAGGTGCCACGATGGCTCACTTGCTCTCGCCCGCGCTGGTAGCGGGAGCTTTAGCCTCACTCGGTTCTTTGGAGCTGGCAGCAGCGGCCGTATGCTCCTTGTCCTCTTTGCGAGTACCCGGAGTGGCCGTCGGCGACGCGCTCCGGTGATCGGTAACGTAAAAGCCGGATCCTTTGAAAATAATGCCGGCCGGCTGGATCAGGCGGATCACCTGCCCTCCACAATCCGGGCACTCCGTGATCGGAGCATCGGAAAAGGACTGGCGCCGCTCAAACCGCAGCCCACACGTTTTGCATTGATATTCGTATAGCGGCATACATCATCCTCCCTATATGACCCCTATTCCAAAAGTTATTATAGCCCGTTTAAGCCAATTGGCAAGACCCGCGCGGGTTGCTCTCTGGGCAATTTCAGGCATAATCCCTCCCATGTTAAAACGAACCTGGTGGTTACTCTGGTTATTGATCCTGCTGGCAGGCTGCGCCGGCCTGGCACAACCCGTGACCCCTTCGCCGGCTGAGACCACGATGGCCTCCCTCCCTCTGTCGCCCACCGCGACGCCGGCACCAACCGCCACCCTCCCGCCAACGCCGACCCCAACGCCTGTGCCCGGCGTGTTGCTGGCCGAGGCCGAGCAGGCCTACGCTCTCGGCGATTACGAAGCCGCCGAAGCGCGCTTCCGGCAGGCCACGGCGGCCCCGCTGGCGCCGGAAGAGCGCGGGCAGGCCGCCCTGGGCCTGGGGCGGACGTTGCTGGCGCGCGGGGTCGCCAGTGAAGCCGTGGACCTGCTCCGCGCCTACCTGGCGGCCGCACCGGCCGATCCCGCCGCCGGTGAAGCGCACCTCCTGCTGGCCAGGGCGTTGACCGCTGCCAGCGATCCCGCCGGGGCCGCCGACGAATACCGCATAGCGCTCACCGCTTACCCGACGCTGGCGGCTTACATCAACGAATGGTTAGGCGATGCCGAACGCGCCGCCGGGCGGGACACCGGCGCCGTGGAAGCCTATGGCGCTGCGCTGGCGGCCGCCGGGCGCACCGACCAACAGGTCTTCCTGCACGAAAAGCGCGCGCTGGCTTACTCCGGGCTGCTCTCCTACACCGAAGCGCTGGCCGAGTATGACGCCATTCTGGCGCTCGCACAGATCCCCGGCTACCGCGCCCGGATCGGCTACCAGGCCGCGCAGACCGCGCTCCTGGCCGGCGACAGCACCGAGGCTTACCGGCGGCTGCAAGAGATCACCCAGGCTTACCCGGATCAAACTTACGGCTACGAGGCCCTGAAGTCGCTGGTGGAAGCAGCTCAGCCGGTAGATGACTTACTGCGCGGCAAGATTGATTACTACGCCGAGGCCTACGGCCCCGCCGTGGAAGCTTTTTACCGCTACTTGCAGGCCACACCGGATCACACCGGCGAGGCGCATTACTACGCGGGGCTGTCCTATCTGGAGGCCGGCAGCCCCGAACTGGCGTTGAAGGAATTTGACAGCCTGCTAAAGACCCATCCCGGTGACGACTATTGGGGCAGCGCGCTCTACCGCAAGGGGCAGGCCCTCGCGGCGTTAGGCCGGGTGGACGAGGCCATCACTGCCTACCGGGCGCTGCCGGAAGCGCTGCCGGAACATCCCCGCGCCGCGGGAGCGCTCTGGGCGGCCGCCGAGCTGCTGGAGCAGCAGGGGGACCTGGCAGGGGCCGCCGCCGGCTTCCTGGACTTAGCCGCGCGCTATCCCAACGACGAGGGCGCGCCGGAGGCCCGGTTCCGCGCCGGGCTGGATGACTACCGCGCCGGTCTGTTACCGGAGGCGCAGGCCGCCTGGCTGGATTTGACGAGCTGGTACCCGGCCCACGAGCGGGCCGCCGCCGCCGGCTACTGGTTGGGCAAGACCTTTTTACAGACCGGGGCCACCCTCAGCGCGACCGAGGCACTGACGCAGGTGGTAGCGGCCGCACCGTGGGATTACTACGGGCTGCGCGCGGCCGAGCTGCTGGCCGGACAGACACCGTTCAACGATTATGGCGCGCCGCGCCCTTGTGGGACCCTGGAGGAACAGCAGGCCGCCGAGACCTGGCTGGCCGGCTGGTTGGGAATCACCCAGACGGCCACCCTGGCCACGCTCTCGCCGGAGCTCCAGGCCGATCCACGCCTGCAACGGGGGACGTTGCTCTTGCAGCTGGGCTACTTTGACGACGGCCGCACCGAATTGGAGGCCCTGCGCGCCGCCACCCTGAACGACGCGCTGGCCCAATACCGGCTGGCGCTCTACTTCCGCGACCTCGGGCTCTATCGCTCCTCCATCCTCGCCGCCGGGACGGTCATCCGGCTCTCCCCGGCGACCGATTTCAGCCAGGTGCCGCGCTTCCTCGGCTGCCTGAATTACCCCACCTATTACGCGGAGCTGGTGGAGAAAGAAGCCGCCGAATTTGCCCTGCCGCCGCTCTTCACCTACGCCCTTCTACGACAGGAGAGCCTCTTTGAAGGCGCGGCGACTTCCTACGCGGCGGCCCATGGCCTCATGCAGGTGATCCCGGAGACGGGGCAGCAAATCGCGACGGCGCTTGGCTGGCCCCCGGATTACGAGACGGCGGACCTCTACCGCCCGCTGGTCAGTGTCCGCTTCGGCACCTGGTACCTGGCCCAGCAGCGGGACCGCTTCAACGGCAACCTCTTCGTGGCGATGGCCGGCTACAACGGCGGCCCCGGCAACGCCGCCCGTTGGTGGGAAGCCGCCGGTCAGGATACCGATCTGTTCGTGGAGCTGATCGGCTTCCAGGAGACGCGCACCTACGTAGAGCGAATCACGGAGCATTACGCCCGTTACCGGTGGTTATATTAACCCAAGTTGCTACCTTTCGTTGGCAGGGGGCATTTTCTCTTTTGACCACTGACCACAAGACCGCAGACCACTCTATTTTAACCGCCGGGGTCTGTGGTCAGTCGTCCGTGGTCTCCTGGCAGTGCAGGTGGCAATTTGAGTTATATTACCCCACTGGCAGCACCCCACCCACGAGCTGACTGCAAACAGCCCGCCAGCTCACGCTAAGGCGCAAGGCCCGCACGGGTTTTCTTGTCACCAGAGGGTACCCGGCGTCCTGGCGTGAGGCTTTTTTCAGCGAGGTCTTTTAACCTTCCCCGGCCAGCGCAATCGCTTCAATCTCCACCAAGCCGCCCCGGGGCAGCGCGGCGACCTGCACGGCCGAGCGCGCCGGCGGTGCGCCGGTGAAAAACTCGGCGTAAACGGCGTTGACAATCTGGAAATCGGCCATATCGGCCAGAAAGACGGTGGTTTTGACCACCCGGTCCAGCCCACTGCCGGCGGCCTCTAAGATGGCCCGGAGGTTGCACAGCGCCTGCCGGGCCTGGGTGGCGACATCCGGCCCGGCAAACTGCATGGTAGCAGGGTCCAGCCCCAGCTGGCCGGCAGTGAAAACCAGGCCGCCGGCCTGGATGCCCTGTGAATAAGGGCCGATGGCCTGCGGCGCGTCGGGGGTAACAATCACAGTTCTCATGCGTGCCTCCCTGAAAAGAGTTCAATCGTCACTTAGTCACCCGGTCAGTCGCCCGTGTAACGCGAACTTCAGTCCGCCAGGCCCATCCCACCACCGGCAAACACCAGGGGCAAGGAATTTCTGAGAATACCCCGGCAGCATGGCGGACCCTAAAGCTCCGACGTCGTCTTCACAAAATCCAGTACTTCGTCAAGATAGGCAAACGCCAGAGCAGTCACGGTATCGGCGCCGCCGTAATAAATGGCGATTCGTCCCGTGTCTGCATCATAGAGCGCCGCACAGGGGAACGCCACGTTCGGCACGTCGCCAACACATTCATAGTAAGTCTGCGGGGAAAGAAGGTAGGGGCCCCCCCGATAAATCACCTTCCAGGGCTGATCCAGGTCAAGCAGAGCCGCGCCAAAGCTGTAAACGAAGCCGTTGCAGGAAGTCAGTACCCCGTGGTAAAACAACAGCCACCCTTCAGGGGTCTCAATCGGAATCGGCCCGGCGCCAATTTTCGTGCTCTGCCATCCCCCCTTCACCCCCATCACAAACCGGTGCTGCCCCCAATGGACCAGGTCCGGGCTTTGGCTGACATAAATATCCCCAAAGGGGGTGTGGCCGTTATCGCTGGGCCGGCTGAGCATAAAGTACCGGTCATGGATCCGCCGGGGGAATAATACACCATTGCGGTTAAACGGCAAGAAGGCATTTTCCAGGAAATAAAAGTCGTTGAAATCAAAGGTGTAGCCGATGCCGATGGTCGGGCCATGATAGCCATTGCACCAGGTCACATAATAACGATCCTCCAGCCAGACCACGCGCGGATCATAGCGATATTGGAAGCGGCCGATTTCAGGATCGTCACACTGCCACACAATCGGATCGTTATCCAGCTGCCAATCTATGCCGTTCTGGCTGAAACCGCGATGCAGGTTCATGTCGCGTTTCTTGTTATCGCAGCGAAAGACGCCGGCAAAATGGCCTTGAAACGGTACGACGGCGCTATTGAAAATACTGTTGGACGAGGGAATCAAATTACGAGGAATAATCGGGTTAGCACTGTACCGCCAGACCACATCAGAACAGCCCGCAGGTCGCTCTTCCCAGGGCAAATGAGAGAGGGGTGAATTCATCATGGAAACCTCCTGATAAGAAAATTTGTTTTTTTATCACAAAGTAGTTGACTTGTACCAGAAAATCTGGTATAATAAGTACCGGTAACGAAACGGAAAAAATCCGTTTTTTTTAAGCCATCAATTGGGAGCGCTCCCAGATATTATAGCATATAACATGGACAAGCGCAATCACTCCAAGGCAGGACACTATGTAACCGAGCTGACGCTGGAAGACGTCGCAAGACAGGCCGGCGTCTCTCGCTCCACTGTCTCGCGAGTGGTGAACAACCATCCTGATGTGCGTGAAGACGTGCGGAAACATGTGCTGGAAATCATTCAGAATACCGGCTATCACCCTCATGCGGCAGCACGCGCGTTGGCCTCACAACGGTCAGGGACGATTGGCCTGGTATTGCCCCATAGCGTGAGTTTCTTTTTTACCGACCCCTACTTTCCCCACCTGGTCAAAGGGGTCGCCCAGGGGTGTAACCAATACGATTATACCTTAGCGTTCTTTCTTGGCGGCACCAAAGAGGACGAGAAGAAGATCTTTCCGCGTGTCGCCCGCAGTGGTCTGGTAGATGGGGTTTTGGTCCAGGCCGGTCACCATGGCGACCAATGGATTGTGGGACGCTTAATTGATTCCAACATGCCGTTGGTCATTATCGGTCGCCCGTTCCAGGGGGAAGGGGTGAGTTATATTGATATTGATAACGTCAAAGCCGCCTACAACGCCGTGAGTTACCTGGTCCGGTTGGGATACCAACGCATCGGGACCATTGCCGGCCCGGCCAATAGCACCGTCGGCCTGGATCGCAAGGCCGGCTACCTGAAAGCTTTGACGGAAAGTGGGCTGGAAATTGATCAGGCCCTGATTACCGAGGGTGATTTTACCGAAGTGGGGGGTTATGAAGCCATGACGCGCTTGTTGAGCGCCAGGCCGAACGCGATCTTTGCGGCCTCTGACATTATGGCTATTGGGGCCATGCGGGCCGCGCGCGACGCCGGCCTGAAGATTCCACAAGACATTGCCTTTATCGGGTTTGATGATCTGCCCATTGCGGTTTTGTCAGACATTAAGTTGACCACCGTCCGGCAGCCGGTCGTTCAATTCGGCGTCAAAGCGGTTGAGCTCCTGATAGACCTGCTGGAAAATGGCGTCAACCCGCCACGCCGGATTATCATGGATACGGAGCTCATTGTCCGCGAATCTTGTGGGGGCGCCCAGAGACCATAAAGTCCTTGTAGAGGGAGATTGTTTTTTTATGGTGTACCGGGAGCGCTCTCATTAAGTTATCATGATCCGTTTTTGTGAATGAGAAAAGGACGCAACTTAGAGAGCCCATAAAAACTCCCAACTCTCAGAGGGCATTCACAAGTCTGGTGCGCGTCTTAAGAGCGATAGGCAGGAGCGGCTTTTTTTTTAGGCCGCGCCGGGAGCGCTCCTGGGACCGCTTGATTCTTGGGGATAGCAAAAATCCGTGACGGATAAGTGTGGAAGGAGGTGATACACGATTCACTGTGCCGATCAAATAAGGTCTAAGCTTATTTTCCCATCATTCCCATAAACCAAAAGGAGTAAGGAGAAATGAAACGCGCATTGACTGTTCTGTCTATCCTGGCTGTCTTCAGCCTGCTGCTGACAGCCTGCGGGACTACCCCGACCGCAGCCCCGGCTACCACTGAAGCCCCGGCCACCACGCAAGCTCCGGCCAAGACCGAAGCGCCCGCTACGACTGAGGCTCCCTCCACCCCGGCCCCGACCGAGGCTCCCGCCACCCCCACCGAATACCCGCGCAACGAGACCATCTATGTGAGCGGCGCGGCCTGGGGTCCGGCTTCCACCTGGAATCCCTTCCAGCCCGGCTCGCTGGCCAACACCACCGGCAGCATCGGCTTCGTCTACGAGTTCCTCTTCAACTACGATCCGCTGACCGGCAAGTTTATCCCCTGGCTGGCGGAGAGCGGCAAATGGACCGACGCCACCACCTATGAAATCGTGCTGCGCAAGGGCCTGACCTGGAGCGATGGCAAGCCGTTGACGGCCGATGATGTCAAGTTCACCTTTGAACTGGGGCAGAAGTACAGCGCCCTCTGGTTCGCGCCCCTCTGGACCAACACCGGTCTGAAGAGCGTCGAAGCCGTGGATGATACGCACCTGAAGTTCACCCTGCAAGATCCGCTCTACCAGGAATGGGACAACTATCTGTTCAACCTGCCCATCGTTCCCAAGCACCTGTGGGAAGGCCGGACCGAGGAAGAAGTGACCGTCGGCGCCAATGAGAAACCGGTCGGCTCGGGGGCCTATATGTACCTGACCAACGCTGAAGACCGCAACGTCTGGGTGCGCAACGACAACTGGTGGGGCATCAGCGTCTTCGGCAAGCCCGCGCCCAAGTACATCGTGGACATCCGCACCTCCAGCAACAACGTCGCTCTGGGCATGGTCATCAAAGGCGAACTGGATCTGAGCAACAACTTCCTGCCTGGCATTGCGACGCTGGCCGATAAGGGCTATGTCAAGACCTTCTACGCCAAAGCGCCGTACATGCTCTCGGCCAACACCGCCGTGCTGTTCCTGAACACCACCAAGAAACCGATGGACGATGCCGCCTTCCGCAAGGCGCTGGCCTTCGCCATTGACGTGCCTTCCATCGTCAATGTTGCGTATGCCAATCTGGTCAAGGCCGCCAGCCCCTCTGGTTTGCTGCCCACCCTGAGCAAGTACGAAGATCAGGCCGTGCTGGCGAAACTGGGGTACACTTTTGACACGGCCAAAGCCAAGCAAATCCTGGCCGATGCCGGCTACAAGGATGTAAACGGCGATGGGTTTGTGGAAGCTCCCGATGGCTCCAAGATTGAACTGGAGGTCACCTGCCCGAGCGGTTGGACCGACTGGATGGCCGCGATTGACATCATCGCCACCAGCGCTCAGGCCGCCGGGATCAACATCAAGTCGGCCTACCCCGATTACGGCGCCTGGAACACGGCGCTGCAGGGCGGCACGTTTGATATGACCCTGAACAACTGGGCGCAAATGAGCAACACGCCCTGGACGCTGTACAACCTGTTGTTCCGGCACCCAATTCAGGAGCAAATGCAAAGCGGTAACTTCGGCCGCTACGCCAACCAGGAGATGTTTGACCTGGTGGATGCCCTGGCTAAAGTGCCGACCGACGATGAGGCGGGTATGAAGGCCGCTTGCTCCAAGATCCAGGAACTGATGCTGACCGACATGCCCATGATCCCGCTCTGGTATAACGGCCTGTGGGCGCAGTTCAGTGAGTCCTCCTGGACGAACTGGCCCAGTGAGAACAACGCGGTGTCCCTGCCGACCACCTGGTCCGGGTACTGGCAGATGGGCGGCCTGCAAACGCTCATCAATCTGAAGCCGGTCACACCCTAATCCACTAAACTCAGGCTAAGTCAAGCCGCCCCTCCTGGGCTGCTCAGGTCGGGAGGGGCGGCACTGTAAAGTAATGACTCGTGACACCGAGGAGCGCTTATGAAGAAATATTTTGGCCGGAAAATTGTGATTTATCTGCTCACTTTTTTTCTGGCGGTAACCATTGATTGGATGATTCCGCGTTTTATGCCTGGCGACCCGATCCGCAACATGTTGACCCGGGTCTCGGTCAGTTCCAACCCCAGCGCTATTCAGATGATGTATGACTACTATGCGCATTTGTTTGGCCTGGACCTCCCTACCTGGCAACAGTATCTCAACTTCTGGCAAGCCCTGTTCAAAGGCGACCTGGGGATCAGCACGTATCTCTTCCCTACCCCGGTGAAGCAGGTGCTTTTGCGAGCTGTCCCCTATGATCTTCTGCTGCTCATCCCGGCCATTCTGTTGGCCTGGTATACAGGCAACAAATTCGGTGCCTTCGCCGCCCGCTCAAAATGGCTGGACAACACCATTTCGCCTGTTTCCTACGTGCTCACGGCCACACCTTATATGTGGTTGGGCATTCTGTTGGCCTGGCTCTTTGGCATTGTTTTGGGGATTTTCCCGATTGCCGGCGCCTATGCTTTTTCTTTGCGGCCCGCTTTTTCTCTCAAATTCATTTTGAGCGCCCTGCACCACTGGTTCTTGCCCTTCATCTCTATCTTCATGGTTGGATTTGGCGGCTGGTCCATTGGTATGCGCAATATGATTATTTATGAACTGGAATCAGATTATTCCCACTACCTGACCACGTTAGGGGCGCCCAAAAAGTTGATCCGCCGGTATGCCTTCAACAATGCGGTGCTCCCCCAAATTACCGGTCTGGCCCTGCAGTTGGGCGTTGTGGTAGCTGGCGCCCTGGTCACGGAAGTGGTATTTTCGTATCCGGGCATCGGGTATCTGCTCCTGGCAGCCATTCAGAATCAGGACTATTTTCTCATCCAGGGGTGTTTCCTGTTCATCATCATCGGCGTCCTGCTGGCGAATTTCACCCTGGATGTCATCTACGTGCTGGTTGACCCGCGTACCCGCCGCGGCATGACAGGAGAGACAGCATGAGCACACAGAAGAAGAAAAACGAATTTCTCTACTTTGGTCTGCGCAACAAAAAACTCCTGGTGGGGTCAGCCATCATCCTTTTCTTCCTCATCCTGAGCCTGGTAGGGCCATGGTTGGCGCAAAACGATCCCTTTAAGTTTGTCAATCCGCTGGGGGCGGAGGCCCCTTCTTCTAAGTACTGGTTCGGCACGACCTTTTTCGGGCAGGATGTCTTCTCCCAGTTTGTCAATGGCCTGCGCGCCACCTTTGTGGTGGGCCTCATTGGCGGCGGGTTAGGCACGCTCCTGGGGATACTGATTGGCTTTACGGCCGGTTATCGGGGGGGTCTCGTGGATGAAGTGCTCAACGCGCTGACCAACATCGTGCTGGTAATCCCCACGCTGGCCGTGCTGCTGATTGTTGCGGCCTACCTGAAGGTACGCAGTGTCTGGACGGAATGCCTGTTCATCGGGTTCACCGCCTGGCCCTGGGTGGCCAGAGCCATCCGCGCCCAGACCTTTTCCCTGCGCACGCGGGATTTCGTTGACCTGGCCCGGATGAGTGGGATGAAAGCCACCCCCATCATCTTCCGGGAAATCGCCCCGAACATGATGTCTTACTTGCTGCTGGTATTCATCCTGCAATTCGGGGGCGCCATCCTCACGGCGGCCACGCTGGATTTCATCGGCCTGGGACCGACCAACGCGATTTCGCTGGGCTTGATGATGCAATATGCGGTCCTCTGGGGCGCTTTGCAACTGGGGATCTGGTGGTGGTTTATTCCGCCCGGTCTGGCGATCACCGCCATCGTCGGCGCGCTGTACAGCATGAACGTAGGCCTGGACGAAGTCTTCAATCCCAAGTTGAGGGAGATGTAGCCATGGCTTTGCAAGTAGAAAATCTCACCCTCTACTATCAAACGCTGCGTGGCGATGTGCACGCGCTGGAAAATGCCACGTTCACAATCGCGGACGGTGAAATCATGGGACTGGCCGGCGAATCGGGCTGCGGCAAAACCACCCTGGGGCATGGTTTGATTCTGCTGGTCCCGCCCATGAAATATGTGACGGGTCAAGTGACGCTGGACGGTGAGCCGCTCCCCATCTGGGATACCGACAAGATGGACGCCTTCCGCTTCAGCCGGATCTCCATCATCCCCCAGTATGCGATGAACGCCATGAATCCTATCCGCAAAATTGGGAAGATGATTGAGGAACTGCTGACCGCCAAAAAAGTGGATTATCAGGCCGTGCTCCCGGAACTGAAACGCCGGTTGGAGCTGGTCAAATTGCCGCCGGAAGTGCTCAAGATGTATCCCATTGAGCTATCGGGCGGGATGAAGCAACGTATGGTGATGGTCATCTCTTCACTCCTGGACCCCTCCCTGCTGATTGCCGACGAGATCACTTCGGCCCTGGATGTCGCCAGCCAGAAAGCCGTGGCCGAGATGTTAGTGGAATTCCGTGACCAGGGTTGTTGCAAAAGCGCCATGGTCATCACCCACGATATTTCCATCCTCTACCAGATCGCCGACAGCATCCTGATCATGTACGCCGGGCAGCTGGCCGAGAAGGCGACTACCACTACCATTATCCACGCTCCCCGCCACCCCTACACCCAACTGCTGATCTCCTCTCTGCCCGAAATCGGCGTCAAATACACCGACCGGAGACTGAGCGGCATCCCGGGCAAGCCGCCGCTGCTCCTCGACCCACCCACCGGTTGCCGGTTCAAGGCGCGCTGTCCGGTGGCTTTTGAAAAATGCAACGAGGTTCCGCCCTTGATTGAAGTTGAACCCGGTCATTTCATTGCTTGCTGGAAGGAGACTGAACGCCATGCTTAAACTTGAAAATGTCTCCAAAACCTATAAGGTGGGTACCTTCGGCGGCAAGGAACTCCATGCCGTCAACGGAGTTAGCTTCACGGTCCAGGATGGGGAAGTCGCCGCGCTGATTGGCGAGAGCGGCAGCGGTAAAAGCACCATCGGCAAGATGATTCTGCGCCTGATTTCCATCACTTCGGGGACGATTTCATTGAACGGTGTGGATATTGCCCCCCTCCGGGGAACCGCCCTCAAAGAATATTACCGCAAGGTGCAGGGCATCTTCCAGGACCCGTTCAGTTCCTACAATCCGATTTTCAAGGCCGACCGCATCTTCCAAATCGTGCACGATGAGTTTTACCCGCAGGTGGACGCTGGCGAGTGGCAGCAAAAAGTAGAAAAGACCCTGCGAGACGTTGGCCTGAACCCGGAACATGTCCTGAACAAATACCCTCACCAGTTGAGTGGCGGACAGCTCCAGCGCTTCCTCATCGCCCGCGCCCTGCTGCTGGATATTGAGTTCCTGGTTGCCGACGAAATCATCAGCATGTTGGACGCTTCTACCCGCATTGACGTGCTCAACCTGCTGGCCGAACTGAAAAAGCGCGGCCTCTCCATTCTTTTCATCACCCACGACCTGTCGCTGGCTAACTACATCAGCGAAAGGGCCGTGATTCTCTATCATGGCTGCGTGATGGAAATGGGGATCACCGAGAAGATCTTCGCGGCTCCCCTGCACCCCTATACTCAAATGCTCATGGCTTCAGTGCCCCGCCTGGACCAGAAGTGGGAAGCAGCCACTACCAGCGTAGAGCAGGAAACGCAGCCGCTGACGGAGCTGCGGGGATGTGTCTACTATGGCCGCTGCCCTATCGCTGTCAAAAGTTGCGCCAGCGAGCAGCCCCCTCTGGTAGAGGTCAGCCCGGACCACCTGGTGGCCTGCCCCTACGCCAGACGGCCTGACTGAGCGCTATTTTCCGCTCACAGCCACCGGGGCGGCCCAGCAAAGGCCGCCCCGGTAAGTTAAAGACGCCCGAAGGCGTCACTACCCTCCTACTCGTGGTCGTTCAAGCCGCAGGTTAGCTCCGCGATGACAACTACTTCATCCCGGTAGACCTCCCTGGTGCATTGCGGCAGGAAGGTCCCCTGCAAAAATTGGGAGGCGGCCCGTTGCTGCCCGGTCGGATCGTGGTATAAAAGCAGCCACGCCAGGTCACCGGCGCTGAAGAACAAATGAGTCACCCCCTGCCGGTGCAATGCAGCGGCGATAGCCGTCGGGTCAGCATGATAGGACAGAAAGAGCCGGGTCCATTGCGTCTGGTCGGCATCCGGCCGGCATTGCGGACCACAATAATAGCTCTGACCGTTCCACAACAGCAAGACCTGGGCCTCCGGCGGTAACGTCTCCCGGATAAATTGCTGGGCCGAGAAAATCAAATTATTGCGCGTCAAAAATTCACGCTTCGTTTCCTGCCCGATAACGACCCGCCAGGATTGGTTTTGGCAAAACGCCACCAACCGATAGGAAAGGGTAGCTACAATCATGCCGGCCAGCAAACCACGCCAGAGAAAAGATACCCGGCCTGAACGCGGGACCAGCACATCCGCTGCGAGCAAGGCCGCTACCGGGAACAGAGGCAGCAGGAAGCGTGTCTGTTGCGAGCCCTGGGCCCAGATCAAGAACCACAGGCCGGCGTACAACGCTAACCCCATACTCAGCCGGTTCCGGTCTCGCTTGAATAATATCCCCAGGCCGGCAAAAAAGAGGGGATTGGGAATCTCAATGGAAAAAGTCCCAAACTGTTGCCGGCGGAGGTAGAAATTAAGCGGCAACAACAGGTAATCCACGACGCTCCGGCCAGCACCGAAACTGTGCAGGTAAGCCAGCAAAAGCTCCTGGCGTGTAGTGTCCCAACCGGGCGTGGTGAAAACAAAGGGGTAGATGGGGTTGCCGGACCAAAGCCAGCTCTTGAGATACCAGGGTGCGCCTGCCAGTAGCGCCGGCAGCGCGAACCACCAGGCATTGCGCAGCAGTGCGGGGCGGTCGTTACGCCAGCTCTGCCAGACGATCCAAAGTCCCAACAGGGCCGTCCCGCCCAGGGCCAACACTTTGTTGCCCAGCGCCAGCCCGGCCAGTATCCCCACCAGCGCCAATAACTCACGCCGGGGCCTGGCCAACCAGAGACAGAGCAGATAGACCGCCAGGAACTCGTACACGGCCCAGGCCAGGTCGGTGTAGGCCCAAGTCGCCCACAACGGCAGCATGGGCACGCCCAGCAGCAACGCCGCTGCTACAGCACCGTGGGTCACGCTCCAAAATCGCCGTCCTAAGCTCCAGGTGGCCAGCACCAGGATGAGGGCGTAGGTCAGGTGTAGCAGGCCGGCCAGGGTGTCGCTGCCCAACGCCAGGCCGAGAGTGAAGAGCATCTCCAGCAAGAACGGGCCGTTAGCCTGCCAGAGATCAGGCAGAAAATAAATGCGGCCGGCCGCCAAAAAGCGTTGGGGGGCGGCCAGGTGATACATCAGACCGTCGTAATCCCAGGGCGGCGCCAGCGCTTGAAACAAGGCCAGAGCCAGCATCCCACCGCCCATGACGGCCAGGGCTTTGCCATCCAATCCCCAACGCCGAAAGGCCGAAACGGCGGCGGTAATCCGTGCCGGGATCTTCCCCAGCTCAGCACTCCATTCCCGCCAGGTCCATACCGCCGCCAGCGACAACCACAACAACAGGCTAACAGGTCGCAGCCAGCTGGCCAGCCCCAAGACAAGGACTCCATAGGCCAGGATGCCCCAGCCCAGCGGCAACGCCAGCAACCAGCGTTCCAGGGAAGTCAGCTCTGGCAGCGTGAAGCGGGCGAGCACTTGGCGGCCTAACGCCCCGCCCAACAGGACCAGCCCGCCCCACAGTCCCAGCGCAAACCCGTTATCCAGCCAGGCGTGCAGGCCCGCCACATTCAGGGGGCGCTCTGGGAAGGCCGATCGCAAACCAACCAACGCGACTGCACCGGCTCCGACCAATACAGCCCTGAACAGCAGCGTTCTGTCTTCTGACGAAGCTGTTTCTGGTTGGGTTACCATATCGTCCCTTTAGAGATCATCACCCGGTTTCCGGTCAATAAGTCATCTGGCAACCGGGTTAATTATAACATAACAATGACTCCTCTGAAAAAGGACTCATGCCAAGTCGACGAGAAATAATTGATCGCAGGCTTTGCGTCTTGGCTGACACTTTAGCCTTCTTGTAGTGGACTCAACAATACCCCATAAACACCCAATAACCCGATTAGAAGAGAAGAAACCTGAGAGCTATCATCTAAAACAAATTAGGTTATACTTGGTAGTGTATTAATCTTCACTCAAGCGTGGGAAGGCCTTAAGATGCTTAAAAATATAGTGGTGGTAAAAAAAGAGCAAGCCACCGTTTACTTACCTGCCAGTAAAAGTCCCGGCTATGGATGGCTGGTGGGGACTTTACTGCTCATTTTTGCAGTTCATAGTTTCTCGTTACTACGGTTGCCGGCCCCCTTTGTGGATGAAGCCTGGCTGGCCAGTCGCGCCTGGGGAATCATCCAAACCGGACGCAATTTTGGCATTTTGGATTCAGGAGTTTTCGATCGCCTAAATGGCTATTGGACATTTTTCCCCTGGATTTCTACTCATCTATACGCCCTCATGTTATCCTTTGCCCCAGTCCCTTCATTCTTCGTTATGCGTTTGGTTTCATTATGGTTTGGAATGATCTTGCTGTCTGCCGTTTATGTGATCGGGAAACACTTTACTGATAGGTGGGGCGGCTTGTTAAGCGTAGTCCTGGTTGCAATATCGCCCACCTTTTTCTTGTCCGCCCACTTAGCGAGAATGGATATTATCGCAGCTACTTTGGGTTTCACCGGGATTGCCCTGTATTGTTCCAACCGCAAAGGGCATTTTGGCCGGGGGGTGTTGACAGGGTTGTTGGTTGGTCTGGCTTTTGAGGTCCACGCTCATGCCGCCATTTACACGCCGGTTCTCTTGGGTCTCTATCTATGGGATTACCGCCAAACCCTGCTGCGCCAGCGTCATTGGTGGGGGATGGTTACTGGTGGAACGATTGCCGGGCTTTTTTACGCCTGGGCACATCTGCTGCAATATCCTCAAAGCTTCATGGAATTTAACCGATTGGCTTTCTTCAGCACGCACACGCCGCCGCTGCTGACAGGGAATATAAACATCATTGGCCAATCATTGTTAGAGACATTGGCCATTGCAGTAAGAGAACACCAAGTAGCTCTTCCCGCAGTGATATTTTTTATTGCCGAGGTGTTCCGCAAGCGGCAAGTCTCATATTACCGCTTTCTATGGTTGTATCTGGGGCTTATGCTCTTTTCTGCGCTCCTTGTGCGCAACAAAATCGCATATTACTTTATTTTATGGATGCCCGTCCTGGAAATCATATTAGCTCTGGCGTTGAGAACCGTGCTCAACACAACATTGCTCAAAACAATTCCCCACTTAGCAGCCCGTCTGGCATTATGGAGTGTAGCTACAATTGTTGTGATCGCACATCTTCCAATGATCTGGGGCCTGACACTCGGTGGCATGTGGATACTGTGGGTGGTAATAAAATATGGAATTCACGAAGGTCAATCCCTTGTTGTCTATGGCGGACTCCTGCTGGTACTTAGCCTGATCATGGCCCGTTTTTCTGGCTGGTACTGGGTTTTGTTAATTGCACCTTTAGATTTAATCGTTTCTGCTTTAATTCCTCTGATCTTTAAAAACCAATGGATCACCCAACTACGCCCCTACGTCACGCTACTTTTGGTTGGGTGTTGGACAATAGCCTGGGTAAGCCTGACTGCAACCTCTATGATTAAACAGATGCAGACCAATCTTTATCAGGATTACGAACATGTCCAGAGCCAACTTAACCAGCTGGTAAAGCCAGGAGAGCGAATAATGGGATCACAAACGTTTTGGTTTGGTTTTTATGAACATCCCTATTACTCCTGGGAGCAGATGATCTACTACCAGCGCTACGTTCCCCAAAGCTCGCTGGAAGAAGCCTTTAAAGTCTTCCACCCGGACTTATTTATCGTAGATGATCATCTGGAAAAATATATCTCAGACTGTAAAGGTTCCGAACTTTATGATCAATATCTCTGTCTACCTCGAGCAGAAATAGACCAAATTCTGGCCACCTACGGAGACTTAATTGCGACTCTCAACGACGGAATGGACACGTATGTAAAGGTTTATCGCTTGCATTGGGGGGCCTTACCGACGACCAGCCCATGATCCCCCCAGCCCAATGCCGGGGCATAGAGCAAGGAGGTTAAAAATTGAACCCCGAGTGGACGGTTCTGATTCCGGCCTTTAACGAGCAAACCGGGATTTCCGCTACAATTCATGCAGTTTCGCAGGAGTTGACAAAACTGGCCGTGGATTATGAGATCCTCGTTGTGGATGACGGCAGTACTGACCAAACCGCAACCGTGGTCAAAGAAGTCATGGCCCAAGATCCCCATTTGCGTTTGGTGCAGCATCCTTGCAATTTGGGCATTGGTGCCGGAGTGAAGACCGGTATAGAACAAGCCCATGGCGAATGGTTGATTTTCATCCCGGCTGATTTGGCCATGCGACCGGAACAGCTCAGTCGTTATCTTGCAGCAGCCCAGAATACCGATATAGTCCTGGGCAATCGTTCTGACCGCCGTGATTACACGCTGTCCCGTAAATTCATCTCATGGATCAACATTACACTGTTAAAATTACTGTTCGGTCTCAAACAGCACCAGTTTTCTTATATTAACCTATATCGGATGGCCTTTTTACGCCAGATTCGGATTGAGACAACCGGCGTTTTTATCAGCCACGAACTGATCATTAAGGCCCGTGACCTGGGGGCACGGATTGTAGAAGTAAAGATTGATTATGTACCTCGTGCAACCGGACAGGCAAGGGGAGCCAAAGCCAGCACTGTCTTGCTCACCTTTTGGCAAACACTGGCATTCTGGGTTTTGTGGTTATGGCGTACTGCCACCAGGACGCGTGCAAAGGGGTATTACACCCAATCCAGCCCTACGGTGGATTAAAAACAGCGGCCCGAAAAAACTCCGGGCCGCTGCTCTAAACGAAGGCAGGATGGCGACAACAAAGGGGGTTACAACAACCCCGCCAGCGCCGCCGGGGTGTACGGTTTGAGCACGACATCGCGCACGCCGCGCTGAAGCAGGGCAGTGGTCCGCTCCACCCGGAGGTAGGAAGCCACCACGATCAGTTTGCCACCTGCCCCGGCGGCCGTTAGCTGCTTGACGAGCGCCGTGCTGTCGGCGGTTTCCAGTGCATCGTCTACGAGAATAAGGTCATAGGCTGCCGGCTCCACCGCCTCGGTCACGCGCGCAACCTGATTACCGGCCCCGCTGAGCGTCGCCGCTGCCCAGCGGCTCCAGGCATCGTCGTCATCCACCAGCAAAATGGACCGGCCGTGGGGTAGCGTGGTCATGGGCAGCTCACCGCTGAAGGCCGGAATGAGCATTTCAAAGAGGGCCCCACCCCCTGGCACGTTGCGCGCCGTGATCTGCCCGTCAATCTGCCTGAGGATCTGCACACAAGCCGAGAGCCCCAGCCCGGCATGAGTGGCCCCCTTGGTGCTGTGGAAGGCGGCCCAGAGCTTGTCTAACTCCGCTTCGGGAATGCCGGGACCGGTGTCCATGATACGAATGTCCACAAAGCGCCCCTCGTTAGTTGGGGCGATCTCCACGCGGATCTCCTGGCGCGGCGCCCCGACTAAAGCCTCCACCGCGTTCTGCAGGATGTAGCCGCACGCCCGGCCCAGTTGAGTGCTATCGGCAATGGCCAGGGGCGTGTTCTCCGCCACGGTGTACTGCACCAACCCGGCCGGCAGGCCCAACCGGGCCACCGTATCCTTGACCACGTCTTCGACCAGCGTCGGGCGCGGTTGTTGCTCCCGCGCGGGGCCGATCAAATGCTCCTGGACGGCCAGGATCAGCCGGACACTCTCTTCAATCATGGTGAGGTCTTCTTGCATGGAGGCGACCCGTTCCGGGTCGGCCGACGCCAGGGCGGCCAGATCGGTGCGTAAGCGCGCCACACTGGACGAGACCGGCAGCGCCTTGTTGCCGATCCAGTGAATGGCCTCCAGGGTGGCTGTCGCCAGTGCCTCAAAGGTCTTGGTGCGGAGCAACTCGGCGTGCGCCACCTCCAGGTCGCGCAACAGGCGGGCGTTATCCAGGGCAATCGCCAGCTGGTCGGCCATGGCCTGCAACGAGGCGATATCTTCCTCACTAAACGCAGCTTCCTCAACACTTTGCACCGTCAGCGCGCCGATGACCCGGTCGCCCACCAGGAGCGGCAGCGCCATCTCGGAGCGTGTTAAGGGCAGGTAAGGGTTCTTGAAGTGAACCGGTTCCTCCCCCACGTCCAGGGCGATGAGCGCCCGCCGCTGGCTGATCGCCGTGCCGATCATGGAGATACCGCCCACCTTCAGCTTGTGGCCCGCCATGAGCATCCGCGCTCCGGCCTCCCCCCGGCCGGCCCGCAGGACGGCCCACTCGCCCAGCTCATCCAGCAAGAAGACCCCGGCGTAATAAAAGCCGTAAGCATCGCAGATGATGTCTACCGTTTCGTTAATCAGCGCGTGCCAATCCAGGATGGAGGTCACGTCGCGCCCCACCTGAGCGGCAGCGGCCAGCAGGCGAGCCCGGCGTTCGGCCTGGGCCAACAGATGGCGGTTCTGCGCATACAGCCGGGCGTTGTGAATCGCAATAGCCAGTTGATCGGCCATGGCCTGGAGGGCCGTAATGTCGTCTTCGGTGAAGGCGGCCTCTTCCGTGCTCTGAACCGTCAGCGCGCCGATCACCTGGTCGCCCACACAGAGCGGCAGTGCCATCTCAGAGCGAGTCAACGGCAGGTAGGGGTTTTTGAAGTGGACCGGCTCCTCGCCTACATCCAGGGCGATGAGTGCTCGCCGCTGCCCGGTCGCCACCCCGATCATGGAAAGCCCGCCGACCTTCAGCTTGTGGCCGGCAGCGACCATCTGAGCGCCGGCCGCGCCCCGGCCGGTCCGCAGGATGGCCCACTCCCTCGTTTCATCCAGCAAGAAGACCCCGGCGTAATAAAAGCCAAATTCATCGCAGATGATATCCACCACCTGCTGCAAGAGTTCCTCAGGATCCAAAATAGAAATGACCCGCCGGCTCACCTGGGCCCCGGCATGAAGCAGGGCGGCACGGCGCTCAGCAATCGTCGTGTTTTGCGGCATCGTTCTTCTCCTCCATCAAGGATTGAAAATTTCGTTGACAATTTCCACCAGACCGGCCTCGCGCCCTTTGACGAAGTACGCGCGCGCCCCCCGGGCGACCGCCTCTTTGGCCCGGCTCACCTCATCAAAGGCCGAAAGGACGATGACCGGCAGCGTCGGTTCCACTGCCAGCAGGACACTGAGCAGCTGCAGGCCGGCGTTGGGATCATCCTGGTCGTTGAGATTGGGCATGTGCAGGTCCAGGATTGCCAGGTCAAAGGGGGCCTGATCGGTACGGGCCTCTTCAAACCGAAAGCGGCCGGCCCTGGCGCTACCGGCAGTTTCCACGTCAAAGCCCGCCCGCAGTAACGTTTTCTCCATACTGCGCAAGACCAGGGGTTCGTCATCCACCAGCAAAATCTTAATTGCATCCTTCACCATAAGAACTGTCCTTTCAGCAAAGAGTAATTTTTCAGCGGATTTTAAAAGCCGGTGGCAGGCGATAAGGCGCTACGACGGCTTGACCTGGGGCAAGATCACCACAAACGTGGTCCCTACACCCACCTGACTATGCACCATGATCTTGCCACCCAATTGACCGATGATCTGGGCGCAGGCCGGCAACCCCAACCCGGTACCGCCCCGGTCCCCTTTCGTCGTATAGAAGGCCATCCAGATTTTGTCCAGCTGGTCGGGCGGGATGCCACAGCCGTTATCGCCCACTTCGGCCGCCACAAACCCCGGTTCGGCCGGCCGGACCCGCAAGTGCAAACGCTTTTCTTTTACCTCGTGCATCGCCTCCATGGCATTCTTGATCAGATTGATAAAAACGCGCTCCAGCTGCACGGCATCGGCGCGGACGCGCAGCGCCTCCGGGGCAAAATCGGTGGTCACGATGGAGGAAGGGATCCCCATGGCAGCCACCGTCTCCTGCAACAGCTCCGCCAGGGCCACATCTTCCACCCGGTACTGGCGGGCCGGGCCAATTAAATCCTCTTTAAGGCTGAGAATGGCCCGCGCACTCTGTTCAATGATGTGCAGATCCTCCAGGATAGAATCCACATTGAGCAGCCGCTGTAGCCGCTTGAGCGGCAACGGCTCCAGTTCGGCGCGGGTGGCCTCGGCAGAAAAACCGTGCGCGGCTAACGCTTCGGCGGCCTGAAGCAACACCTGGGCATAGCGATGCTCACGGAGTTCGGGCGGAGCTTCCGCCAGCAGGGCGGCCGCCAGCCAGAGATAGCGGCTCACGTCCTCGGTGATGCGGGCCACGCTGCCGGGAACGGGTGCAGCTTTGTTGCCCACCCAGTGAATGGCCTCGCCGGTAGCGGTGGCGATAGCCTCAAACGTCTTGGTCCGCACGAGCTCGGCATGAGTGGCCTCTAAATCCTGCAACAGCCGGGCGTTTTTGATGGCCACGGCGAGCTGGTCAGCCAGCATCTGCAATGCCACAACGTCAGCTTCGCTGAAAGCCGCCTCCTCCGTGCTTTGCACGCTCAGCGCCCCGATCACCTCCCCACCGATGAAAAGCGGCAACGCCACCTCGGAACGGGTCAACGGCAACAAAGGGTTGTTGAAGCGGGCCGGTTCCTGCCCGACATCCAGGGCGATGCGTGCTTTCCCTAACCAGGCTGCCATCCCGATCAACGACTGGCCGCCCACCCGCAAGCGGTGGCCCCGCTCCAACAGCGTCGCGCCGGCCTCACCGCGTCCGGCCCGCAAAATGGCCCACTCGCCGGTCTCATCCAGCAGGAAAATGCCGGCATAGTAAAAGCCAAATTCGTCGCAGATGGTATCCACCGTGACCTTCAGCAGCAAATCCAGGTTGAGAATGGAGGTAATGCTGCGCCCCACCCGCGCTCCTGCCTCCAACAAATGGGCCTGCCGCTGAGCCTTCTTGAGCAGCTGAAAATTCTGCTCGTTCAGCTCGGCGTTGCGTTTGAGCGCCTCGGTCAGCTCACGGACTTTCTCCTCCAGCCGGGCGACCAACATCTGTTGGTAGGCCTGCCGGTGACTCTCATCCTGCAATTGCTCCCTGGCTCCCGCCAGAAAGGCAGCGATCTGCTCCGGGAAACGGTCCACGTCCAGGGGCTTGGATATATAGCCGTCGCAGCCGGAAGCCAGCGCGCGCTCGCGGACGTTGGCCGTTACATCGGCGGTCAAGGCCACAATCGGGACCTGGGGCAAGAGCGACTTGAGGCGCGTGGCTACCTCGTAACCGGTCAGGTGCGGCATATGGAGGTCCACCAGAATGAGATCAGGCCGGTGCTTTGTCGCGGTGTCAATCCCCTGGAGACCATCGGTGGCTTCCAGCACGACATAATCGCCGGACAGCAGCCGCAACACCAAACGGCGCACCTCCGGAGTGTCGTCAATGCAGAGAATCTTTTTCCGCGAACTCGGCTGGTCGTCCATCACCCCAAATTATAGCGTGAGTGGGAAGAGAAGCAAATGAGGTTAAAAGGGGGTTGGGAGCCGGCGTCAGGCCAACCCGGTGAGGGTAAATGCCTGAGCCAGGGAAGCCGGCAGATTTTCGGGGAATTCCCCATGAACCGACGTTCACCAGCCGTGGGATGAACAATGAGAGCAGTGAGCGGTGAGCAGGAAACAGGAACTGCTACCTGCTGCTCTCTGCTCACTCTTTAACTGGTTTCTATGTCGCGTCGCGGAACCGGTCAGAAACGGCCGGCTACTCCGATACGAAATATCGGTCACTCAAGCCGGCGCATTTGAGCCGGTCATGATCGGCAACGTGACGGAGAAGGTGGTGCCGCGGCCCAGGACGCTGCGCACCGCCACTGTGCCGTGGTGGGCCTGGACGATCTCTTTGACCAGTGCCAGGCCCAGCCCGGTGCCACCGTAGCGCCGGCTCATGCTGCCATCTACCTGATAGAAGCGCTCAAAGACGCGCTCCAGCTTGTCCTGGGGAATGCCAATCCCTGTATCAGCCACCTCCAACACCAGGTTGGCTCCAACCTGGCTCAATCGTAGCGTCACCGTGCCGCCAGCCGGCGTGAACTTGAGGGCGTTGCCGACCAGGTTATCCACCACCCGCCGGAGGTGGGCCGGATCGCCCCAGATGGGTGGTAAATCGGCGGCCATCTCGGTCACCAGCTGGAGCCCCACCTTTTCGGCATTCACCCGGAAATCTTCTGCCAGCGCCCGGACCAGGTCCGCCATATCCAGGACTTCGTAATGCATCCGCTGCGTCTCGGCTTCCAGAATGGCGGTCAGATCCCCCACCATTTTGGTGAGCATTTGCACCCGGCGGACGATAATTGTCACCGGTTCGCGCTGTTCCGGTTTGAGCTCGCCCAGCTCGTCGGCCTCCAGCAGCTCGGCATAGCCACGGATGATCGCTAAAGGCGTGCGCAGCTCGTGCGAGACATTCTGGATAAACTCACTCTTCAGGCGATCCAACTCCTGCAGCTTTTCCAGGGCCGTGGTCAGTTCGGCAGTGCGCTGCTGGGCTTCAGCAAAGAGCCGGGCATTCTGGATAGCAACACCGGCCTGCCGCCCCACCGATTCGGCCAACGCCAGGTCGCGCTCGGTAAACCGATGGCCGGGGCTGCGGCTCCCCAGCGCCAGCGAGCCAATGCGCTCCTCTCCCGCCATCACCGGCACGATCAGGCAAGACGAGACCCCTAACTCCTTGTGCAGCATTCTGGCCGAACGTTCATCATGGTCGCACCGGGAGATGGATTGGCCCGTGTTGAAAACCCGCCATACCAACCCCTGCCCGGGCAAGAGAGATGAACGGGCTACCGCTTCAGGCAGGTTCCATACGCTAACATAATGTAACTCCGGTTGGTCAGGGGTCACCAGAGCCAGGCCGCTGAGGTCAGCCCGGACCAGTTCCGTGGCCAGCCGCACCACATTGGATAACAGGACAGGCAGATCTAAGGCGCTGCTGATGATCCGGGCAACCTCGTTCAAACGCTGTTCCCGCCCCAACGCCTCGGCGATTTCGGCAAAGAGCCTGACCCTGGCAATCGCCGTCCCCAGCTGTCCGGCGAAGGTCGCCAGCAGCCGCTCATCAGCCTCGCTATAGGCATCCAGCTGCGCGCTCTCGGCGTTGACCACACCGATAATCTGCTCACCGGCGCGCAAGGGGACGCACAGTTCGGAACGCATACTATGATCCATGGCGATGTAGGCAGCTTCCTGGGTCACATCGGCCAAGCGCCGGGGCCGCCCGCTCTCCACTACCTTGCCGCTCACGCCCTGGCCTACCGCGAGCACCAGGCGCGGCCCAAAGGCTTCCAATCCCCGGTAAGAAGGATGCATCTTGAGCTGGTGGGCCGTCTCGTCCAACAGGATGACCCCAAAGTTGTCTGGATACAAAGTCTCCCCGATCAGCTGCGTCGCGCGCTCAATCAAAGCATCCTCATCGGTAGCCTCAGCGCCGGCTTGGGCGACCGCATGTAACACCGAGAGCTCCTGCAACTGGCGCCGCAGCGCCTCAAATAACCGGGCGTTCTCCAGAGCCGCCGCAGCGTAAGCGGCCAACAGTTCCAACAGGTGCAGATCATCCGTCGTATAAGCATTGGGTTGGTAACTCTGAGCCGACAGCATCCCAAAGGTCCTGTCACGCATCCGCAGCGGCACGGCCAACACCGAAACGACATGTTCTGAGGAGCCAAAATGGATCCCCGGGACGGTTGGTTCCTGCGCTTCGTTGCCGGACATAAATGATTGGCCGTGCGTAATCACGTAGCCGCTCATGGTCCCCTCCAGGGGAATATGGCGGGCGGGCACCACCCCGCTGCGGTCCACATGGTAAACCACCTCCACATCCCCCCGGCGTTCGTCCAAAATGGAAAGCACAAAAGCCTCACTCGGCATCAGCTGGACGGTAGATTGATAAATGGCGACGTAGATGCGTTGCAAATCCAGGCCGGCGCTGGCGATCTCCTGGCTGGCCCAATGCAGAATCGCCTGCCGCTGGGCAGCTTCTACAGTGGATTGAAAGAGCCAGGCGTTCTCCAAGGCGATAGCGACCTGGCTGGCCAGGGACTCCAAAAAGCGGCTGTGCATATCATTGAAAGCGTGGGGTTGAGCGGAGTACATGGCCACCGCTCCCACCAGGCGGCCACGGACGATCAAGGGCACTCCCAGACAGGACCGCGCCTGGCTCTGGAGCGCCAGTGGCTCGGCCGGGACCGGCTCGGCCGCCAGATCGCCCACCAGCAGCGGCCGGCGGTTGCGGATCAACCAGCCCATCAGCCCGCTTTCGGCCAGAGGCTGGTGGACGTTAACCCCATCAGACCGTAGCTTGCCCGCCTCCGCCGCTAAAGCCAGGGTGACCGTGGCGGTCTCAGCCTCATAGAGAGAAACAAAGAAAGCATCCGGTTTGAAGAGTTGCTGGACCTGATCATAGAGCCGTTGCAAAAGCAGGTCGGTTTCCAACACATTGCTGGTGGCGATGGCGGCGTTGTAGAGAGCCGCCAGCTCCCGCGTCTGACGTTGCAGCTCCTCAAACAGCTGCGCCGTCTGCACTGCCACGGCCACCTGATCGGCCATGATTTCCAACGTGGCGATGTCGTCGGCCGAGATTCCCGCCACCCGGTCGCTTTTGATGTCCAGGACACCGATGACCTGCCCGCTGATCCGCAACGGCACGGCCGCCTCAGAGCGCACGTCTGGCAACGCCGCCACCGGGACATAATCGGCGCAGGCGCTCACATCCGTCACCTGTAACGGCTCACCGGTGCTGGCCACCCGACCGGTAATCCCTTCGCCCAGCCGCTGGGAGGGCCCGCTCTGAAAACCCGTCTCAGCCATATATCCGCCACAACCGGCCCGGAAGACCAGGCGATCTTGCTCCACCAGGGCAATTTCCACGTTGTAGAGCTGCATGGCCTCGGCGATCAGATGCGCCACTTCAGGGAGTAGTTTTTCCAGCGTCAGGATGGAGGTCACCCGCCGCCCGACGTCGTAAATCGTGGTCAGCTGGCGCATCCGCCGCCGCTGCGCGGCATCAGCCCGCAGGCGGTCAATCGCCGTCGCCAGCTGACCGGCAAAGGTAACCAACAGCCGTTCATCCGCCGCGCTGAAGGCCGCCAGCCGGGGGCTTTCGGCGTTGAGCACCCCCAAGATCCGCTCCCCCACCTTCAACGGCACACAGAGCTCAGAGCGGGTCGTGGAATTCAGTTTGAGGTAAGCCGATTCCTGGCTCACATCATCTATCCGCAGCGGCTGCCCTGTCAGTGCCACCTGGCCGGTCAGCCCTTCCCCCAAGGGGATCAGGTGGCTATGAACAGGGGGCAGGCGTGAGTCCTGCAACCGCAGTACACCTGCGGCTTCGTCCAGCAAGAGAACGCCAAAATTTCCTTCGTAGAGCCCCCCGCCAATGATCTCCACCGCCCGGCGGACCAAATCTGCCTCGTCGGTCGCTTCGGCCCCGGCCACAGCAATGGCGTGGAGGACGCTGAGCTCTTGCAGTTGGCGGCGCAAGGCCGCCTCCGCCCGGGCCAGCTCGGCCACCCGCTGTTCCAGGCTGGAGATCAGTTCGCGCAGGCGGGCGGTCATCAGGTTGAAGGCTTCACTCACCGTCCCAATCTCATCACGGGATTTGACGGGTAAAGTCCGCGAAAAATCACCCTGGGCAATGGCGTCCGCCCCCTCCACCAGGGCGCGAATGGACATGACGATGGGACGGCTGGTCCACAGCGCCACGACCACGCCGCCGATCCCCACCGCAGCGATCAAAAGGGCCAGATTAAAGATCAGCCGGTTCTGGGCCGCAAAGAGGAGCGCGGCCGGTTGTTCTACCACAATTCCCCACTGGGGGCCGGGGACAAAGGCGGAGGTGCCCATCACCTCTTCTCCCAACAGGCCCACATACAGCTCGGCGGCCACCCCTTGCTGCTGATTCAACAACGCGGCGACCGTGGGCAGAGTCGTCAAGGTGCGGTTTTGTCTGACCAGCGCCAGGTCCTTATACCCGATGAGGGTGCCGCGCCGGTCCACGATGTAGATGTACCCCCCCTCGCCGATGTCCAGGTCGCTCAACAGCTGCCACAAATCCGCCAGGTTGACCTGAGCGATGACGATGTGCGGTCCGGTGGCCGTCTCCACGCGCTCGGAGACCCGTACCAGCGGTTCGCCGTTCACCGCAAAGGAAACGGTGCCGATGAACGTCTCACCCCGTTTGGCACGGAAAAACGGCTCGTCCGAGGCCCGCTGGCTCAACTGTTCGGCGGCGACGGGCTGGCATTCCACCAGATGGGCCAGCTCCTGGCCCTGCTCATCGGTCACGGCCAGGTCAAAATAGCGGCCCTGCCGATCCTGACAGAGGGTCATCAAAGGCAAAGCAGGCTGGAGCGGGGTCTGGCCGGACAATACGGCCGCCACCCGCAGCTCCGACAGAATATCGTCCAGGTAATTGGCGATCAGGTGCTGGCCTAACGAGGCAGCCAGCTGCTGGCGAACATTGGCATCCCGCCGCCCGATGGAAAAGCTGCTGTTAGAGGCCAGCAAGCCCCCCAACAGCAATGGCAGCATCGCCGCCAACACGAACAAGAGCGTCAAGCGCCAGGCCAATCGCCGGCTCCGTGGTAAAACAGTCATCGTTCCCCAGTTCCCTTCATCGCCACCCTGACCCCACCGATATAAGCCTGTCGGTCCACCTGCGCGAGCCGCTGCCCGGCTTTAACGAGAACCGGCAATCCATTGCGCGTAAAGCTGCTCCAGCGTTCCGGTATCGCGCAGGCTTTGCAAGACCTCATTCACCAGCGCCAGGAGCTCAGTATCCCCCTGGCGTACTGCTATCCCCAAATCGGCCGGTTCCAAGATGTCGCCCACTATTTTTAAGTCGCGATGAGTCCTGATATATTCCATGGAGTTGATTTTGTCGTTCAACACGACATCTGCAAACCCGCGACTCAAATCTTCCAGCGAGTCGCGCGTATCGGCGTACTCTTGAATTGTAAATGCCATTCCCTGATCCTGCAAGTGGCGGGCAAAACGAGCCCCGGTGGCCCCTTCTTTGACGCCTACCACCCGTCCCGCCAGATCATCCACCGTGTTGATGCCGGTCTCGGTGGCCCGCACCACCATGATCAGGCCGGTGCCAAGGTACGGATCGGACATAGCGACCCGCTGTTGGCGTTCCGGGGTGATATACATGGCCGCGATCACCAGGTCCACCTCGCCCTTTTCCAGCGTCGGCAACAGGTCGGCAAAGGCCATCTCTTTCCACTCAACCGGCACGCCGAGCCGCGCTGCTATCGCCCTGGCAATTTCTACATCAAAACCGACCAAAGCCCCGGTCTCTGGATCGTGAAATTCAAAGGGCGCGGTCAGAGCCGTTCCCACCGTCAGCCGGCCCTGTTGTTGGAGCTCCTGCAAGCGCGGAGCCAGGCCAGCGTCCAGGGTGGCCGGCCGGGAAGCCCCCTGGCAGGCGACAGCCGCCATCAGTATCAGCATTCCTATCCCCACCCGGAAAGCCCACCACCACCCGCCTTGCCTGCTCATTTCCAACTCCTATGGATTGCCCGGCCGCTCCGGCCGCACTGTGAGGGTGCGCCCGTCAGAAATGACCGCCACCGTCCCGTGTTGGTCAGTACGATAAACTGGCTTATCCATGACCCGCGCCAACACGACCGGGGCCGGATCCCCGGCCGGGTTATCCGCCCCTACCGTGATAATCACCTGCTCTGGAGCCACTGCCTGCAAAAAAGCCGGGGTAGATGAAGTCTTCGCCCCGTGACGGGGCAGTGCCAGGACGGTACTCCGCAACGCCGTCGCCTCCCGTTGCACGAGAGCCGTTTCCACCACCGTAGTGGCCGCGCCGGGAAGCAAAATGGAGGTCGTGCCGTATTCCAGCCGCAACACCAGCGGGCCGGGAGACTCTGCGGCGGCGGGCCAGAAGACGTGCAGCGTCACACCCTGATCCAGCGGCCAGGCGGCCCCGGCCCACAGTACCCCCACCGTCCCCGGTGGGCGCGCCGCCAGCAACTCGCTCCACCGCGCGTAGAAGTCACTGCCGCCACTCTCCGGCGCGGTGAGCACCCAATCCACCGTGTAACGTTCCAGCACCGGGACCAGGCCGGCCACCCGCTCCGGCTGCGGCGCGGTCAGGATCACCAGGTCCAGCCGGCGATCCCAGAACGGCATGACCCGGCCCAAGGCCGTCAGCAACCGGGCCGGATCAGGTCCGCCATCAATCAGCACCTGGTGACCGGTAGGGGTCTGGATAAAGATGGCATCCCCCTGGCCGACATCCAGGAAAGTACAGTGCAGTCGGCCATCGGGGAGCGTGGTCACGTAGAACCCCGCCAGCACCACCAGCGCCAGCCCGCCGGCTGCCTGCCAGGTCGCCACGCGGCGCACCCCCGCCCAGACCTGCTGCCGCCGCTCGCGCGTTGTGGACCACCAGCCGGTGGCGACCGCCAGTAGCGCGTAATAACCCCACACCAGGAGCGGCCCGGCCTGCTGGATCGGCACTGAGGCGTTGGGCCAGCGGGCCGTCCACTGCACGACCTGAATCGTATAGTGGAGGAAAACCCAGGCAATGGCGCTCAGGAATTGACCGGCGGGCAACCAGAGCAGCCCGGCAATCAAGGCCAGCCCACCCCAGATCATGACAAAAGGCTGCACCGGCAGGATCAGCAGATTGGTCAACAACGTCACCACCGACAGCCGGTGGAACAGCGCTACCAGGATCGGCGTCGTGGTCACCTGGGCCGCTAACGTGACAATCAAAGCATCGCTGAGCCAGCCGACGATCCGCTCGGCCCGGGCCGGGTCGGTCAACCGCGTCAGGACGCGGCGGAACCCCTGGGTCAGGGGCTCGGTGTACAGGATCAAGCCGGCGGTCGCCGCCACGCTGAGCTGAAAGCCGCCGTCCCACAACGTCCAGGGGTTGGCCGCCAGCATGACCAGCGCCGCCGTGGCCAGCGAGGTCGGCCCGTGGACCCGGCGCTCCTCGCGGCGTGCCAGGATCGCCACGCTGCCCATGAGCGCGGCGCGGACCACCGCTGCGCCAGCCCCGACCAGCGCCGTGTAGAGCCAGATGCCGGCCAGCGCTACCGGCGCTTCCCAGCGCCGGCCGACCAGCCGGTGCGCCAGCGCCAGGAAAATCCCGGCCACAATCGTCAGGTTGAAGCCGGAGATGGCGACAATGTGGCTGGTCCCGGTGGTGGCAAACGCTTCGGTAACCGCGGCCGGGATGCCGCTTTCCACGCCCAGCAGGATGCCGGACAGGAGCGAGGCCTCGGGCTCAGGCAGCATCGTCAAGACCACCGCCAGGGCCCGCGCTTTGAAACGGTAGAGCGCTTCCCACAGCCGGCTGGCCTGGTGCCCGGCCAGTACCGTCACCTCGGCCTGGCGGACCACCGCATGGATGCCGCGCTGGGCCAGGTAGGCCCGATAATCAAAGTCCTGCAGCACCGGCGGCTCCTCCAGCCGCCCCACCACCTGGATGCGATCTCCGTAATCCGCCGCCGTGTAAACAGGAATCTGCACCAGCACCCGGCCCCGCACAGAGCGCGTGAGCAAATCCGAAGCGGCCAGCTGTTCGGCCTCCACGCGCAGGTAAGTGGTTCGGGGCCGCCGGTCGGGTTCGCCGGTCACCACCCCGGTGAGCGTAACGGTTCTGCCGTTAGCGTAATAAGCGGCCTGGTCCGGTCCCAGGGCCGGCTGCGCTATCACCAGCCGCCCGGCGCCCAGGAGCAGTCCAGCCAGCGCCCAGAGCACCCGCCGGCACCACCACGCCTGGCGCCAGCCGTAGAAAAGCACCAGCGCCACGGGGAGCGTCAGCAAAAACCAGACCGGGGAAAACAAAGCGGCCTGGGCCAGCACAATGCCGACAGCCCAGGCCGCTGCGAACACAACTAAAGGGGTCATGAGGCCAGCTCTTAGCGCGAGGCCTGCCGGATCGCTATCCCACCAATGCCTCGCTCAGGGAACGGATATCGTAGAAGGGCCCATCGGCCGGGGTGACCCGCTGGAAACGTAGCCGGGCCAGCGGCACCTTCTCTTCGCCGATCACAATGTAACCACGCTCGCGCTCGCGGAAATCGTAATGCGATCCTACCTCTTGTTCAAATTGGCGGAGCACCTCCGTTTCCAACTCGGGCACGCGGTCCTGTTCAGTGACCACGATGAAGTCATCCTTGCCACCATAGCCCAAGAAATCATCCTTCACCGTATCCCGGCTGAGCGCCTCAGCCAGAAGGTGAGTCACACCGCGCAGGAGCTCTTCGGCCGCCATGAAACCGTGCAACTCCCGGAAAGGGTTGATGTAGAGCACCCGCACCCGCAACAACGCCCAGGAACCCTCCGGGGCTTTGAGCAGCTGGCGCAGCTGGTCCTGAATCAGTTCGCCGGCGGGCAGTCCGGTGACCGGGTCCGTGCGATTGGAGGTGTTGGCCCGCCGGAGGGCATTGCGAACGCGCAACGCCAGCTCGTCGGGGTCATACGGCGACGGGACAAAGTCGTTGGCCCCTACCTCCAACCCACTCAGGCGCTCCCCGCGCTCGTTGCGGTCAGCCAGGAGCAGCAAATAAATGTGCCTGGTCCGGCTGTGACCACGCAGTCGCGCCACCACCTGGGCGCCGGGCATATCCGGCAACGTGGTACTGATCACCACCCCTTGCGGCAACAGACGGGCCGCCAGGTCTATCCCGGCCGCCCCGGTTTCGGCCTCCGTCACCGCAATATCAATCGCCTCCATGTGCTCCCGCAGCAGAGCGCGGTTCCCGGCATCATCTTCAATCACCAACACCCGGCCTTCCACTTTTCGGCTTTCCACCTTTCACACCTCCCGCCGACTCCGACTCATCAGAAGATGATCAGTTCTTTATAGTTGTGAATCATCATCATTATAGGGGTGAAAACCACCAGCGTCAAGTGCAGCCGCTTGTGCTGAGCCGGGAATCGCAAAAGCAACGCGAAATCCAATGCAGTTGGAACGATTTTCAGGACGGCTACGTTCCCGGATAAAAGTGCGGGCCGCCTCCAGCGGGAAATTCCAGGCGCCCCCCCGGATCACTTTAGTCCCCGGTGTGAAGTCGCTCTCGGTCCATTCCCAAATATTGCCAGCCACGTCCAACAAGCCGTAAGGGCTGGCCCCTTCCAGGTAGATGCCGACCGGCGTGACGCTGCCGATACCGCTCTCTCGGGTATTGGCATATGCCGGATCGGCCGTTTCGCCCCAGGGGAAAGTGCGCCCGTTGTCGCCCCGGGCGGCGCGTTCCCACTCCTCCTCCGTCGGCAGCCGCCCCCCCACCCAGAGGCAGTAGGCCTGAGCTTCTTCCCAGGTCACCAGCGTGACCGGCATATTATCCCGGCCTTCCGGATAGCCTCGCTGCTCTGGATCCCAGTTGTAAGGGCGGGCCCAATCCTCATTCACATAAGGAACAGGGATTTGGGGATGCGCCTGGATAAAGCGAGCGTATTGAGCGTTAGTCACCAGGTAACGGCCGATCCGATAGCCGCGCAGGTAACGGGGGCGGGCCTGTTCCCCATAGAGAAATTCGCCGCCGGGGATTTCCACGACCGCTTCAAAGTCGCGGGGGTCTCCCAGATAACCCAGCGCCCGGGCCGCCGAGATCCGCTGGCGCAACGGCGCGGCCCGCTCACCGGTAACGAGCAACGCCAACGCGGCGGCATACTTGCGGCTGGCCCCCTGCTGCCGTACCACCCCCACCCCGGCTCGGATGCGGGTCAGATCGTTGCTGCACAAGTCATCCCAGAGCCGCTGGAAGGGGTCACTCTCCCCCAACGCTTCCTGGCCGGTGGAAAGTGTCAGGTGCAGGTAAGCGCCAATCTGAACGGTGGTAAGGCTGGCAAACAGCGTTCCGATCCGCAGCATCCGCATGAGTGGGCGCAGGCTACTATATTTAGCCACCAACGGCGGCGCCTCGGTCCCGGCCAGCGTAGGCAATTCCTCCTCCCGGTTGACGGCCCGCACTTCCAACTCCTGGATCAGGTTAGGATATTCCAGTAAATCATGGTAGAGCTCGCGGTAACGGGCCTGAATCACCACCATCTTGGCCAGCAACGTGAGATCCAACGGCTCCATCGTGCCGCGCGCGAGACGATGCGCCGCCAGCTCCTGCAAGAGGCGGAAAATGTTGAGCACGCGCTTGATCATCCGGGGATTGGGCGCCAGTCCGGCGGCGAAAACGCGCCGCACATCGCGCGGCAGGTCCGGGGCCACTTCGGCCACAAAGCGTCCCATCTGCTGCACTTCCAGGGGCGGCAGATAAAAGGGTAACTGGACCAGCTTCTCTAAATAACTCTGGCCGGCCCCGTGCTGCTGCTCACCGTAGCGACCGCGCACCACGCTCTCCACCCGCTCCTGATCGGCCGCCAGGAAAAAGGCGCAGCCGGGCACATCCAGGAAGAGTTTGATCGTCTCCAGCACCTCCAACGCCCGGTCAGGCAGGCAGCGATCCAGGTCATCCACAAAGATCACCAGCAGCCCGTTGCGGTCCGTGACATACTTTTTGACCAGCTGCGCAAAGCCCGACTGAAATTCCTCCAACAAGGTCAGCTGGCGGCGATAGATCTGCACCTCCGCGTGGGTGAAGGCCTTGGCCAGGTCTTCCAACGTTTTCGTCTGGCTGTCCGCCACTTTGAGCAGTTCCAGCAACGTCGTAGGAGAGGGGACCAGCGAAAGGCTCAAGCGCAAGAGGCCCTTGCCCAGCTGCGGCCAATCAATTTGCAGCGCCCCTCGCTCCTTACGGTTCACGTCGGTGTAGAGACGGGCCGCCCAATCCTCTATCTGGCGCAAATCCTCCGGTGCCAGGTCCAGGGTCTTGAGCTCCTCCAGCACACGCAGCAACAGCGAGCGCCACATCGCGCCCTGATCGCGCTCGTACTGCCAGGCGTTGAACCAGATGATCCGGGCCAGCCGGTGGCCGGCCGTGCGCCGCCCGGTCAAGCTGGCAGCGATCAGCCGCATCAGACTGGTCTTGCCGTACCCCCAGGGGCCGAAAATGCCGATCGTCAACGGGGTGCTACCGGTGAGGACAATGCGACTGAGCGCCTCGGCGTAATCGGCGAAGTCAAAGCGGTCCTGCTCGGTCGTCAAAATGGGTTGGTCGTTCCAGTAAGATGGCTCCATAGCATCAACTCCTTGTCTATCGCGCTGGCAATTATAACTGATTTTATCCGGCGGCACAATTGCAAAGAAAAGGTGGTACCCCAACCACCCACCTGAGCCATGGCGCAAAAACGCGCCGCTCCCCAGGATCGTGAATTGGGGAGCGGCGGGATGGATCACCCGTGCAGCGAGGGCCGCTTACTTTTTGTGGGCCGCAAAGAGGTGGGCCACGTAAGGCCAGTTGACCACGTTCCACCAGTTAGTGATGTACTCCGCCCGGCGGTTCTGGTACTTGAGATAATAAGCGTGCTCCCAGACATCTATCCCCAAGATGGGCCAATCGCCACGGGAATAGGGACTATCTTGATTCGGGAGGCTGTAGAGGTCCAGCCGGCCATCAGGCTTGATCACCAACCACCCCCAACCGCTGCCAAACTGGCCGAGGGCGACCTGGTGGAACTTCTCCTTGAAGGCCTCAAACCCGCCAAAGGCCGACTCCAACGCGGCGGCCAGCTCACCGGTGGGCACACCACCGGTCGGTGGAGCCATCACCTCCCAGAACAGGGCGTGATTGGCGTGCCCGCCGCCATGGTTGCGCACGACCGTGCGGATGGCCTCGGGGACTTGATCCAGCCGCTTGAGCAGCTCGGCCACCTCCAGCGCTTCCCACTCGGTCCCGGCCACGGCCTTGTTGAGATTATCCAGGTAGACCTGGTGGTGTTTATCGTGATGCAGGTGCATCGTCTGCGCGTCAATATAAGGTTCCAACGCCTCATAGGCGTAAGGTAAAGGCGGTAACTGGTATGTCATGGCTCGTTCCTTTCTTCCTATGGTATATTTGATATATAAACTATATCTTTATATTTAATATTATAAGCAATTATCAGGTTTTGTCAAGGTCTTGGCGATAAAAATCGGACAATTCAGGACGGCCAAACCCAGCGCTACAAATTCACAGTTTTCTCTTGGCCTTCTCTCAGCTTTTTCACAGCCTGAAATTTTAGAATCTTGAGTACCAGCCCTAACGACTGGATCGTAAAACAGGAGGATCGTATGAAGACCCAAAGAGGTAAAATGAAAAAATTTCTTCTCGCCGTTTTGATCCTGGGCATGGTGGCGCTCTCGGCCTGCAGCGGGGAATCGCCAACCCCCAGCGGCGGCGCTGCTACACCAGCAGGGCAGAACGCCACCCCTGCCCCGCTGGCAAATGCAACTCAGGCAGTCGCCACTACCGCTACGCTCAACACGGACTACGAAAACGCCGCTTCCGTTGAATTACAGCTGTTGTTGGGGACGCTGCAACTCACCGGCGACCTTGCAGTCACCCCGGAACAGGCCAGCACGTTGCTGCCGCTCTGGCAGGAATTCCAAACGCTCAGCCAGAGCATGATGCCGGCCCCAGGTGCTCCCGGTCAATCCGCCGGCGACGCGACCCCGCCAGCTGCCAACGACAGCGCCGCCACTCAGGCGCAACTGGACACGCTGATCGCCCAGATTTCGGCCGCCATGACGCCGGCACAGCTCCAGGCCATTGCCGCGCTGCAACTCACCCAGGACAGCGCGCTGACCCTCATGCAAACGCTGGGCCTCACCCCGGGCGGGCCGCAAGGTCCTGGCAATAACGCCGGGGACGGTAACCAGCCTCCCCAGGGCACACCCCCGGCAGGCGGCCCCGGCGGGCAGCAGCCCGGGAGCGGTGACACCGGCACGCCTCCCGGCGGGCAACAACCCGGGGGCAATGGCGCCGGTACGCCTCCCGGCGGGCAACGGACCGGGGGCGGCATGATCATGCCGGAGTTGATCACGGCCTTGCTGCAACAGTTGGAGGCCATCAGCACTGGCCAGGCGACCTCGGCCCTCCCGCAACCTGCCCTGGCGGCCCTCAACACCGGCGACACGCTGGCGGTGTACACCCTGAAAGGCGGGACCGCCACCGAGACCGGCAAAACCTATGTGGCGACCGAGACCGACCAGTCCGCCGTCTATGTGACCGATGGCGGGGTCCTGGTCATGACGGGCGCGACGATCAAGACCAGTGGCAACACCTCTTCCAATGACAATAGCAGTTTTTACGGCCTTAACGCGGCCGTGCTGGCCGCCAACGCCGGCCAGATCACGCTCTCCGACAGCACGATTGAGACCAGCGGGAGTGGCGCTAACGGCGCTTTTGCGACAGGGAACGGGTCGTCGGTGACCTTATCCAACGTCACCATCACAGCGACCGGCGGGGGCGGTCACGGCGTGATGGCGACCAACGGCGGTGTGATGACCCTCACCGATGTGGATATGACCACCGCCGGGAAAAACTCCGGCGCGATTGCCACGGATCGGGGCGGCGGCACGATCAACGTCACCGGAGGTATTGTGACCACCACCGGGCAGGATTCGCCGGGCATCTATTCCACCGGCGATATCAGGGTCTCGGAGGCCACGATTACCGCCAGCGGGGCCGAGGCCGCCGTGATTGAAGGGGCCAACTCCATTGACCTGACAAACACGACCCTGACCTCCAGCATGGCCGACAAATGGGGGGTGATGATCTACCAAAGCATGTCGGGTGACGCGGAGGGGACCCGGGGCGTCTTCACGATGACCGGCGGCACGCTCGCCTACACCTCCGCCAGCGGCCCGCTCTTCTTCGTGACCAACTCCACCGGCGTGATCACGCTCAAAGGGGTGAACGTCACCGCTACCTCAGGGACACTGGTCAACGCCGCCGGGACTGACCGGTGGGGCCAGAGTGGCGCGAATGGCGGGACGGTGCTCTTCACCGCCGACCAACAAGCGCTGGCCGGTGACCTGGTCGCCGATAGCATCAGTTCCATCGCGCTGACGCTCCAGAACGGCTCAGCCCTGACCGGCGCGATCAACTCGGCCCACACGGCTCAGGCGCTCAGCCTGACGTTGGATGCCACCAGCACCTGGACGGTGACCGCAGATTCGTACCTGACCAGCCTGACCGATCCGGCCGGGATTTCCGGCACGACCATCACCAACATCATCGGCAACGGCCATACCGTCTATTACGACCCGGTTGCCTGCCCGGCGTTAGGTGGCGCAACCTACACTTTGAAGGGGGGTGGGACACTGCAACCGATCCAATAGGCACCTTCTGAGCTCACTTTCTGGCTGAACACAACGGGGGCGCCTGGCTGCGCCCCCGTTCCCGTTACCGCCGTCGCCGCGCCCGCTCCCGCGCCTCGCGCAGGCGGGCCAGCGTCTCTTGATCTTCCTCTGCGGGCGGCGGGGTCACCGGCGGTTTTTCTGCCTCCCGGCTCCCCTGGGCTGCGGCTCTCTTTTCCCCCCACGCTTCTTTTCCCGGTCGCCCCGGCGCCGGGACGGGGGGCCGCGCGCCGCGCTGCCGCGCGCGCTCCCGCGCCGCAAACAATTCACCCCACACCGCCGGCTCCTGGCGTCTCTGGGCCGCCGGGCCACCACGCCGCCGGAACCACTGCACCAACCGCACCCAATCCGCGCGGGTGAGCCGCAACCGCCGCGCCGCCACGTCCGCCGGGAAGAGCAACGCCGCAAGCAACAACAGCGCGGGCCACAGGGGCTGCGCGCGCTGCGCCGGGACGGCGGTCGGCGTGAACGCGGCCGCCGGCGTGACCAACGCCGCGCCGCCGGTCGTCTGGGCCAGCTCTGCCAGCAGCGTCTCCCCGCCGCCGGTCCGCCGGTACTCCGGCGAATAGGGGACCACCAGGCCGGTCGTCCGTTGGGCCACGGGTGCGCCGCTCGCGTCGCGCTGAACAATCTGCACCAGATAGGTTCCTGGCTCGGCGACGACGGTGCTCCCTTCGTAGCGGCCCGCGGCCGTCTGCTCCAGCCGCACCGTCTGCGTGAGCAGCTCCGGCCCGACCAGGGTGGCCTCGGTCTGGAGCAGGTCGCGCGGATTGCCCTGCGCGTCGGTCGCCGTGACCTGGAGGTGCACGTCGGCCCCGTCCTGCGTGACGGTGGCCTGCAGGTGCTCATCCGCCGGCTCCGGCAGCGTCCAGCCGACCAGCTGCGCGGCAAAAGCGTTGAAGCGCTGCCAGGTGACCCAATCGGCGGCCCAGCGCCCCGTGAGATCAGAGGTCCAGGCGACGGCGCGGCCCAGCCCATATTGCCACTGCGCGAGGACCGGGTCGCCGCGCGGGCTGACCAGCGGCACCTGCGCAGTAGCTTTCGGCGTCGTGCCGTTGTAGCCCAGGAGCGCGGGCAGCGTCGCCGGGTCCAGCCCACGCAGGATAGCCGTGGGGGCCGCCGCCAGCGGGTAGAACGGCTCCTCAATGAGATACTGGCCGACCGCCTGGATGGTCTCCTTGAGGAAGATCTGCGGCACATCCTGCATAGAAGGCGCAGCATAGTAACGCCCGCCGCCCTGTTCAGCCAGCCCCTTGAGATATTCGGCGGAGCCTTCCCCGGCGGCGACGACCGAGAGCGTGATCCCCTCCTCGGCCAGCCGGCGGGTCAGTTCGTCGTATTGGCCGGAACGCGACCAGCCGTCGGTGAGCAGAATGATGTGCCGGACGCGGGCGTCGGTGTTCACCAGTGCCTGCTCGGCCTCCGAGAGGCCGGCGAAAAGGTTGGTCTGCCCTTCGGCTTGAATGCTGCCAATGGCGGCCTGGATGGCGGTCGCGTCGGCCAGTTGCTGCAGCCGCAAGGCCCATAACGCATTTTCATTGAAGGCAACAATGCCCAGATAATCCAGCCGCCCTAACGCCTGCGTCGCTTGCAGGATGGCGTCTTTGGCGATATCCACCTTCGGCAGCCCGGTCTCCACGCGGGCATACTGGCCCGGCAGCGCGCTGGGATTGTCGCAGTGACAGCGCCCCATGCTACCGGATTTGTCCACGGCAAAGACAATGGCGATGTTCGGCTCCTGGGTGCGACTGCGCACGTCCATGTCCACCGGCAACGCGGCCTCCAACGGCGTGCGGAGGTAGCCACCCGCGCCGTATCCCTGCTCGCCGCCGATCATCACCAGGCCGCGCCCCAGGTCGCGCACCAACACAGGGAGCGCAGCCATCGTCTCGGCGGGCAGCGCCTCGGCCGGCACATCGACCAGGACGACGGCGTCGTAGCTACTCAAGGTGGCCGGGTCGGTGGGCAGCTGCGCGGGCGGGAGCACGGTCACTTCCACGCCGGTGGATTCCAGCGCCGCCCGGAGCGCGGCGGCCTCGCCGGAGCTCCCCTCCGCCAGGAGGACGCGCGGCGGCCCGTAGACGGTAGCGAACCCGGAGGCGAGGTTGTTCTGCGGGAGGGTATCCAGCGCCGGGGTCAACTCCACGCGATAACGGTGGAACCCGGTCTCTCCGGCGGTGAGCGCCAGCTCCACCCGGTTGCGCCCCGGTTCCAGAGCCACGGAGCGACTGGCGAGCAGCTGGCCATCGCCCAGCAGGTGGAGCGTCGCCTCCTGGGCCACCGTGCTCTCAATGACTGCCGTGACCGCAAACGTTTGCCCTTGCCGGACCGTGGCAGGGACCTCCAGGTCGGCGAGGTAGGCCTCCTGTTCAGCAGGGGGGGCCAGCAACGGGACGACGGCGAGCTCCACGCCGCGCAAAGCGGCCAGGTCCGCCTGGCGGCGGGCGTCGCCGACGTTTTGGAGGCCGTCGGAAAGGAGCACCAGCCGCTTCTGGCTCTCCTCCGGGAAGAGCGCCAGCCCCAAGCGGAGTGCGGCGCCGATGTCGGTGCGCCCTGAGCGCGGGACAGAGGCGATGGGCGGCAGCTCGTGCGCCTCAGAGGCGAGCCGTTCCACCAGCGCATCCTCGCCGAAGGCAACGATGGCCGCGCGCGCGCCGGCCGGCATCCCGGCAACCGCGTCGCGAATGAACTGCTCGGCGCGGGCCTGCTCGGCGGCGGAGACGCTATCGGAAAGGTCCAGCACAAAGACGACGGTGAGGTCATCCACCGGGCGGACAAGTTGCGCGCCAGAGAGCCCCAGGATCAGGCCGAGGCCAACGAGCGCGCGCAGGAGCACCGCCGCCCACCGTTGACGGGGGAGAGAAGCCCCCAGACCACGGACCGCAGACCACCCGCCCCGCACGGGCTGCGCCCGGAGGCCGAGCAACGGCAACGTCAGGAGCGGCAGGAAAACCAGCAACGCCCAAAGTACAGAAGGATGCGTAAATGACAGCTGCATTTCAGGGTAAAATCTCGTGTCCACCAATGTTACGCAGGTAAATATGATCCGGGAATTCCTGCAAAGTGATGCGAATGCTCATGGTGCTCATGGTGATGGAGATCTCTCGGACCGGCGGCTGGAGATGCTTCAAGGCCTGCACTGTTTTGTAACGTAACGAGGGGTGTCCCTTGTTCTGCAGGAACAGTTCCAGTTTGCGGTAAACCAATTCTCTCAATTGGGGGTCAAGCCGCCTCATGCTCTTTTCAAATTGCGGTGACGTGACCAGTTCCATAGGTGCTACTTGGCCGGCTCATCAGGCTGAGATTCTATGTGCTCGGCCAGCTCACGGACAGAACTAAACCGATGAGTATGCCCCTGGATATAAGCTTCCGTCGCCTCTTGTTCGGCCTGAATCCAGCCAGGAGTAGCATAACGCGCCTCATCGACAGCCAGAAATTCCTGCTTGATGAATACTACCATATGATAAATCTTTTCTATTTCCAGCGGTGATAAACCGTTGAGTTCCTGTAACAATTGTTGCCGATAATCTATGGTCACGGTCATCGTTTTACCTCCTGATCCGAACATGTCCTTAACTTCATTGTACTCCGAGCTGTACTGCGCTGTCAACCCCATGGAGCGTTTGAAGTCTGTCCTCTGACTCTCCCAATCAGCCACGCTAACGTGCCGCGGTATTGCACCAGCCACTCCACCAGCAGCAAAATCAGCGCGGCCCAGGCGAGCGGACGCCACCATTCCTGGCGCACCGGGCGCGCGGCAGCAACGGCGGTCCCGGCATTACCGGCGATGGGCAACGTCGCGCGCGGCGCGATATCCGACTCTTGCGCGCTGAAAGCGTTGACGGCAAACTGCCCGTAGGGCTGGAGAGTCGCATCATCCGGCTCCGTCCAGGCCACGGTGTAAAGGCCCGGCGCGGCGGTCCCGGCAAAGAGCGCGGCCCCCCGGTCGGCGGCGATCCGGACGGTCGCGCCGTCAGGGCCAGTGATGAGTGCCGCGTCGGCCTGCGGCGGCAGCGGGATGCTCACCGGCTGCCCCGGCGTGACCGTCTCCGGGAGCGCGCCGGTCGCGCCAGGGGCCAGGAAATCCACAAGATTGGCCAGCAGCAGCGGGAAGGCCACCCGCAATGGCAAATCCGACTGGCGCGGGTCAAAGGCCAGCACGGCCAGCCGGCGGCCGGCCAGTTCCCCGGCAATCAGCAGCGGGGTGGTCGCGCCGCCCTCAGCGACGATCACCGGCCGGCCCCAGGCCGGCAGCGGGAGTTCCGCCGCCCGGGCGATGACCACGTCGCGCAGATCCACGTATTGGAGCAGCGGCTCGGTGGCGCTGGCCGGCAGCGGCGCCGGCTGCGTCAGTTCGCCGGTAACGGAGAAAAACTCCGTGGAGCGCAGCGGCCCGATGAACAGCAGCGCTCCCGGCGGATAGGTGCCATCGGCCGGCAGGACGGTGTCAAAAATCGTGAGCCAGTTCGCAGCTCGCTGATTCGTTGATTCGTTGATTTGCTGACTCGCCTTTTCGTAGTCCTCCAGCGTGAGCGTCGTGACCTCTACGCCCGGCAGCAGGGCGAGTGCCGTCTCCAGGAAGCGATTGCCGGGGCCGACGAGCTGGATCTGTGCGCCGGCGATGAGCGGAGCAACGGCCCAGGCGCGATCGTCGGCCGCCAGAGCGTCCGTGCCCTCCAGCCGGGCCTCGGCGGCGGCCAGCTCCGGCGGCAGGTCGGGGAAAGTGACGCCGACGGACTGTCCGGCCGGCAGCGTCAGGTCGCGCACGGCGAGGAGCTCACCCCCCGGTTGATAGAGCAAGAGACGGCGCTGCACATCGGCCGCGCCGTATTGGGTGACGCGGACGAACGCGGTCAGCCCCTGCCCGGCGGCGGCCGGATCCAACGAGAAGGCGCTGATCGCCTGGTTCTCGCCGGAGGTGCCGATAGGAAGATAGCGCACCGCAGCGGCGGCGCTCAGTCGCTCTGGCAGGCGCGCGCCGCCGTCCGAGAGCACCACGATCTGCGCTTCCGGCTCGCCGGCGGCGACGGCAGCGGCCAGCTCCAGCGCGGTCGCCAGGTCAGCCCCGCCCGGCCCGGGGCGGAGCAGCGCTAACGTGCGCTCTAACGTCCCCCGGTCCGTGCTGCCGGAGAGGAGCACCTCGGTCGTGCTGCCGGCAACGATGAGTGTCACTGGCACGTCGGCGGGCAGGTCAGCGGCCAGGCGGCGGGCCTGCACCACCGCCGCCCCGAGCCGGTCGGGCGCGACGTCGGTCGCGGCCATACTCGCGGAGGTATCCACCACCAGGATCAAATGGCTGCCGGTGGCCGCCTGGGTCCAGATAAAAGGACGGGCGAGCGCGACGATCAACGCGATGAGGAAGAGCAATTGTAACACCAGCAGCCAGTTCGCGCGGAGACGCTGCCACGGCGCGTTGGCTGCGGTATCGCGCACCAACTCGCGCCAGAGGTAGACGCTGGCAACGGTCCGCTCCTCGCGCCGCAACTTCAGGAAGTAGAGCGCGACGATGACCGGCAACAGGGCAGCCAGCGCAAAAGCAAGTGGCGTCAGAAAATTCATGGGGCCTCGTCAAGAGTAAACGGTGGACAGTAGACGGTAGACAGGGAAGAGGGGATCGAGGTCATGCCGATGACCGCCGATTTTCAATAGATTGGATAAGTACCGCCAGCTGTTGGAAATTCTCTATCTGGCTCATGGTTTCCTCTCCATAGAAACGTTTTACCCGTCTAATGTCTACTACCGTTTACCCAGGGTATGTTATAATTATTTCAGGCACTCAAGGCAACGCCAATAGAGCAAATCAGCTGAATCAGAAAACCGGGAAAGGGAATCGTCATGTTTAATCCACAACGTTTAACATTTGATGAGTTGAGTCTCCGGTTACGCGACTATGAACAAAAGTACGGATATTCAACCATTGAATTTTACCAACGCTTTGAAAAAGGCGAATTAGGTGACGACGATGATTTGCTGTTGTGGGCCGGTTTGTATCACCTCTACCTCACTTCGCTCCCCGTCCGACAATTCATGGAAAAGGCCTTCATACCGGCATGATGCTCACCGATTATCTGATTTCCATGGAACGCCGCCTCAACCATATGCGGCAAATCAACCGCGTTGAGGCCTTGACTTGCCTGGCAGCCGACGACTATAACGGGCTGTTGCGTTGTCGGATTGTCTTCTGGGATGAATCTTATCTGGACCTCTACGAAGTCGTGAGCACGGAACTGGGCTACCCGGTGCGGATTCACTATGCTTATACTTATCTGCGCGCCGGTCAGCGTGTTTTCCGCTATGACAATGCCCCCCATCATCCCGAAATTGTCACGCATCCTCACCACAAACATATCGGCATAGCCGACCGCCTCGCCCCGGCCGAGCCCCCCAGTCTTTCCCAAATCCTGGCCGAAATTGAATTCTGGCTGGAAAGCCAGGTCTGAACCCACTGCAAAATCACCGTAAGACCTCATACCGCCGCAAATACGCCAGCACTAATTCCTCCAGCGGCTGTGACGTCTCAATAAAGACATAATGCGCTCCCAGCGCAGCCGATTGTTCAAGCCAGTGCTCCTGCCACGCCTGAAGGCGCGCCTGGTAGCGCCGGAGCAGGTCGTAGTCGGCGGTGATCTCCACGGCGGCGGCGCTCTCACTGTCCACCAGCCGCAGGTCGCCCTCCAGCGCGGGGTTGACCTCCTGCGGGGCGAGCAGGTGCAGCACGGTGACCTCATAGCCGTGGCCCGCGAGGGCGCGCAGCCCGGCCTCCCACCCCGGGCCGAGCAGGTCACTGATGACAAGGAGCGGACCGGGCCGCGCAGCGCGGGCCAGGTAGGCGCGCAGCGCGGCCTCCGGATGGAGCTCGCCGGCCGGTTGCAGCGCGGTCAACCAGTCAAACCAGGCCAGGGCCTGCCGCTTGCCACGGAACAGAGCCGGCCGCAGCCCGGCGGGCGCCGCCGTGCCGTCGTTGAGCGCCGCACCGGTGACCCGATCCAGGCCGACGAGCGCTACGTAGCCGAGCGCGGCCGCTAAGCGGCGGGCGTACTCCCATTTGGGCGGATCGCCAAAGGTCATGCTGCGGCTGGCATCCAGCAGGAGGTGGATGGTAAGGTCTTCTTCGGCGACGAAAAGCTTCAGGAAAAGCCGCTCCAGCCGGGCGTAGGCGTTCCAGTCAATCTGGCGGAAGTCGTCGCCCGGCGCGTAGGTGCGAAAATCGGCGAACTCCACGCTCCCGCCGCGATTCGGACTGCGCCGCTCCCCCTGGATCTGCCCGGCGCGCAGCCGCCGGCTCACCAGCGTGAGCCGGTCCAGTTGGGCGAGAAAAACGGGATCAAGCAACATAGAGCTTCCTTGCTTAAAAAATGCTCAAAGGGAATGCTACCTGTCAAACGTCAAACGTGAAACACCAGGATGGGTTGAGCCTCTCATCACGCCTCGCGCTTCACGTTTTACGTTTCACGTTTCACGCTTCACGCCTCACGCTTCACGTTTCACTCCCACCGCTCCAGCACCTGCGCCACCGTCGCCTGCACGATAGTGTCCGTCGTCACCCGCTCCGCCTGAGCCGCAAAGTTGAGGATGAGCCGGTGGCGCAACGTCGGCAGCGCGGCGGCGCGGAGATCGTCCACGGCAACGTTATAGCGGCCGTCCAGCAGGGCGATGATCTTCCCGGCCAGGATCAAGGCCTGCATTCCGCGCGGGCTGGAACCGTAATTGACGTACTGCCTGACCACCTCTGGCGCGGTCTCGTCGTAGGGGAGCGTGGCGCGGACCAGGTGGGCCGCCGCCTCGGTGACGTGGCGGGCGATGGGGACGCCGCGCGCGAGCTGCTGCATCGCGCGGATCGTCTCGCCGTCGGCGACAGGCTGCGGCTGCGGCAGCTCCACGCCGGTCGTGCGGTCCGCGATCTCCACGAGTTCGTCCACGGAAGGGTAATCCACGTTCAATTTGAAGAAGAAGCGGTCCAGTTGCGCCTCCGGCAACGGATAGGTGCCCTCCATTTCCAGCGGATTCTGCGTCGCCAGGACGAAGAAAGGCTCCGGCAGCCGGCGGGTCTGTTTGGCGACGGTGACGCTGTGCTCCTGCATCGCCTCCAGCATCGCCGATTGGGTCTTGGGCGTCGCGCGGTTGATCTCATCGGCCAGGACCAGGCTGGCGAAGATCGGCCCCGGCTCAAACTGGAAGCGGCGACGGCCCTGTTCGTCCTCGGCGATGATGTTGGTGCCGACGATGTCGGCGGGCATCAGGTCAGGCGTGAACTGGATGCGGCTGAAGGGGCAGGTCACGGCCTGCGCCAGACTGCGCACGAGCATCGTTTTGCCCAGGCCGGGCACCCCTTCCAGCAGCGCGTTGCCGCCGGCCAGTAGCGTGATGAGCGTCTGGCGGATCAGCTCGCGCTGGCCGACAATCAGTTTGCTCACCTCAGCCTCAATCGCGTGCGCGGTAGTAGCAAAAGTTTCAGCGTCCATCCCAACTCCTCTGAAATATAGAAACCAGTTAAGTAGTGAGCAGAGAGCAGAGAGCAGGAGGTGTTCCTGTTTCCCGCTCACTGCTCACATTTTCATCCCATGGCCGGTGAACGCCAGTTCATGGGGAATCCCTGCCGCTATGCCACCACAACGGATTACATCTCAGGTTGCGATCAAGACGACCCGCCGGCCCGCCGGTAAAACCACCGCTTGACCCCTTCCGCCGCGCCAAAGTAAGTAGCCACAATGCCGGCAATGACCAGCAACAGCAACGGCGGCAACGGCGTGAAGCCCAACAGCCCCGCCAGCGGCGTGTAGGGCAGTGCCAGCGTCACGAGCACGACCGCTAACGTCGTAAGCACCAACGCCCGGGCGGGACGGCTGCGCGCCGCCGGTAGCCGGGTCCGCAGCGCAAAGACGATCAGCCCTGCCGACAGCACCGACTCCAGAAACCATCCGGTGTGGAACTGCGCCTCGTTGGCCCGCACCAGCCAGAGCAGCGCGCCGAAGGTCAGATAGTCAAAGACCGAGCTCAGCGGCCCGAAGATCAACATGAAACGGCGGATGAAATGAATGTCCCAGGGATGCGGCCGTTGGATAAACTCCGGATCCACCTGGTCGCCGGCAATCGTCATCTCCGGCAAATCGGTGAGGAAGTTAATGAGCAAAATCTGCTTGGGCAACATCGGCAGGAAGGGCAGGAAAAGTGAAGCGCCCGCCATGCTGAACATGTTGCCGAAGTTGGCGCTCGTCGCCATGAAGACGTACTTGAGCGTGTTCGCGAAGGTCCGCCGGCCCTCCACGATGCCCTGATGCAGCACCGCCAGGTCTTGCTTGAGCAGCACGAACTCCGCCGCCTCTTTGGCTACGTCCACCGCCGAATCCACGGAGATACCGACGTCGGCGGTGTGCAACGCGGGCGCGTCGTTGATGCCGTCGCCCATGTAGCCGACCACGTGACCGGTCTTTTGCAGGGCGCGGATCAGCCGCTCCTTCTGGTTGGGATCCACTTCAGCAAACAGCGTGGTCCGCTCGGCCAGATGCAGCAGCGCGTCGTCGTGCAGATCGTCTAACTGCGCCCCGGTCAACACACCCTCCACCTCCAGGCCGATGGCCGCCGCTAAATGGCGCGCCACCAGGTGGTTGTCGCCGGTGATCACTTTGAGCTGCACACCCAGCGCGCGCAGATCAGCCACCGCCTCCGCCACCCCCGGCTTGGGCGGATCAAAGAAGAGCAGGAAGCCGACAAACGTCAGCTCACGCTCGTGGGCGACCGTGTAAGGCTGCGCGCGCGGCTCCACAGGATGCACGGCGACGCCCAGGACACGGTAGCCCTGTTCGCTCCAGGCCAGGTACTGCTGCCGGAGTGCCTCCAGCCGGGCGCCGTCCAAGGGGACAACGGCATCGCCTTCCTGCACCTGGGCGCAGACCGCCAGGACATTCTCCAGCGCACCTTTGGTGATGAGCAACAGAGCCCCCGCCGGCGTCGTGACCACGATACTCAACCGTTTGCGGACAAAGTCGTAGGGGATCTCATCCACCTTGCTGTAGCCCTCGGCGGCCGGCCCGGCGGCGACAATGGCCTCGTCCAGCGGATTGGGCAACCCCGTCTGGAAGTGCGCGTTGAGCCAGGCATAGTGCCGGACCATCTCGGAGGGCGCGCCGGTGGCATCCAGTGCCCCATCCAGCTGGACCACCCCCACCGTCAGAGTGCCGGTCTTGTCGGTGCAGAGCACATCCATGCTCCCGAAATTCTCAATCGCGGTCAGACGGCGCACGATCACACCACGCGCGGCCATCGCCTGCGCCCCGCGCGAGAGATTGAGGTTGATGATTGCCGGCAGCAGTTGTGGCGTCAGGCCCACCGCCAGGGCCAGCGAGAAAAGCAGCGAATCCAGCACCGGTTTGTGGAAAAAGACGTTGGCGGCAAAGATGCCCAGCACCAGCAGGAACATGACCTCCGTCAGCAGGTAGCCCAGCCGCCGGATGCCACGCTCAAACTCGGTCTCCGGCGGACGGAGTGCCAGCCGGTGGGCAATCTGGCCGAAGGCGGTCGCCGTCCCGGTCTGCACCACGAGCGCACGCGCCGAGCCGCTCCGCACCGTCGTGCCCATAAAGACGACGTTGGTGCGCCCGGCCAGGCTGGCCTCCGGGGCGACCGGACCGGGCTGCTTCTCCACCGGGAACGTCTCGCCGGTTAACACCGCCTGGTTGACAAAGCAGTCCCGCGCCTCCAGGAGCACCGCGTCCGCCGGGATGAGGCTCCCGGCCGCCAACAGGAGCACGTCGCCGGGCACGAGCGTCTCGGTGGGGACCGCCTGTGGCGCGCCATCGCGGAGCACCGTCGCCTTGAGCGCCAACTGCGCGCGCAAGCGCCCGGCGGCCTGCCCGGCACTGTATTCCTGCACAAAACTCAACCCGGCGCTGCCCAACACAATCAGCAGGATGATGACCGCGTCGGTCCAATCCTGCAAGAAGGCCGAAACGCCGGTGGCGAAAAGCAAAATGAGAACGATGGGACTTTTGAACTGGTTAAGGAAGAGCCCCAGGGGGGTCTCTGCCTTGTGCGCCTGCAACCGGTTGGGCCCCACCCGCTCCAGGCGGGCCCCGGCTTCCGCCCCGGTCAACCCATCGGGACCGGCGTGCAACGCCGCCGTCAGTTCCTCGGTGGAACGGCTCCAATAATGGTCCACAGCCGCCAGGGAATCAGCAACGGGCATGGCGCTCCTCCTGCTCATGACGTTCCCGGCCGCTTGAACAGCCCACCCAGGTAATCCCGCACGAAATCATCCCCTGAATCGGCGCGGATCATCGCCAGCGCTACCGGCAGCAGGCTGGCCGGGCCGGGATAGATCAGGTAGCGGGGCTCCCAGTGAGGATGAAATTTTTCTTTGAAAGCGTGCAGCCCCTGGAAGTTATAGAACTGGTTGACGTGTTCGTAGATGTAGTGCAGGCCACGCTCTAAGGCCGGGTCAGTGGGCTGTTCGCCGACCCCGGTCAATGAACTCAGCCCCAGGTTGAACGTGGCGTAGCCTTGACTCTGGGCCCATTGAAAAAGCGCAAGGAAAAGAAACTCCATCACCCCGTCGGGCAGATCGGGGCGGTGGCGCATCATGTCAATCGTGGCCTCGTTGCGCCGGTATTCCGAAAGTAGATTGGCGAACGCCAGGACGTTCCCGTCGGCATCATGCACGGCCATAATCGGGCAGGCCTGGATGTACGCATCATAGAACCAGCCCAGCGAAAAGCGCTTTTCGGTGCCATGGACCAGGTCAAGCCATTCATCGCTGGTTTCGCGCAGTTGCTCCAGCAGGTCAGCCGGAATCGGCGGTGAATGCAGCTCGGTCCGGTAACCGAAATCCTCCATATGATGCAACATTTTGCGCAGTTTCTTACCTTCTTTGCCTTCCAGGCTGAACTCGGCCAGGTCTACCACCGCCTCGTCGCCGACGCAGAGCGCGTCAAAACCGGCGGCCTGATAGACCGGCAGGCCCTCTGGCAATACCTGGTAGAAAGCCGGCAGCCAGTCGTTCTGAGCGCAGAAGGCTTTGAAGCCGGCCACCGCCGCGGCGAAATCCTCGGCCGGACCGATAGGATCGCCCAAGGTCACCGCCGCCCGCCCCCGGGCAACGTAGGCCACCACCGAACCACCGGGGCTGAACCAATAGGATTTATCCTCCAGCAGGGTAAAGGCTGCCAGCGATGATCGCCCATAAGCCTCTACGATGGCCCTGGCCCGCGCCCGCTCGGCGGCAGACGCCGGGGCGCGTACCAAGACCGGCCGCAGCAGCATCAACAGCGCGTAGCCGAAAGTCACCGCCCCGACGATGTAGATAGAATCTGCGAAGTAGCGCCCAAACGGGGTTAACGGCTCCAGGCCGGGATCGTAAAACTGCACGAACATCACCACGGTCTGCCGCAGTGCCGGAAAGAAATCAAACCGCGCCGTGAAGTGCCGTTCCATGAAGTAAAAGCCCGCCGTCCCATAGGTGAGCGTGAAAGCGAACGCCGCGATCAGGGTCCACACCCCTTGCCGTACCGAAGGCGGGTCGGAACGGGCGTGGAACTCGGCGCGCCGCAGGATCAGCCACAGGGCCAACCCGCCCGCCAGCAGGGCCTCCTCGTAATCCAACCCCTTGACGAGGTGGCTGACCGCGGAGACCACCAGCACCCCCAACGTCAATGCCCACGCCAGCCGCTTGCGGCGCCAAAGACCGCTGGCAAGCAACAGGAGGGCAAACCCGCTGAGCGCAGCGGTCAAGTGGCCGCCGTGGCGCACGGCCAGCGGCGAGAACCGCTCCAGCAGCGCCACCCGTTCGGCCAGCGCCGGCGTCGCCGCCGAGAGCAGGTTGACGATCCCCATCAAGCCGGTCAGCCAGGCCAGCAACCGCACCTCGCCCAACTCGCCGCGCGCGCGCGTGGTCACGCCAAAAGTACGCACCCGCTGTAACGTGACAAACCCAATCACAAACGGCAGCCAGAACGAAAGACCCCGGAACGCTAACGCGATCACAGTTGCATGGGTGGCAGGAACCCCCAACGAGGTCAGCACGAGGGTCATCACCCCTTCCACAACGCCGATCCCCTGCGGCGTGATGGAAACCACCCAGAAAAGGATGCCCATGGAGAAAGCTGCCACCAGCACGCCAAAGCCGACCGGCTGTTGGAAGGCCCGGCAGATCAGATAGAGGCTGGTCAGGTCAAGCAGATGGGCACCCAGGGCGACGCCCAGGGTACGCCCCAACCGGCGAGGATGGGCACTGATCGCTTGAGCGGCTTCGGTGAACTCAGCAGCGTTCCGCTCGGCCCAGTCGGCCGGCATCAGCTCAGGTCGCTTGACCCACGCGCCGAGGCGGTTGACCGTGCGCTGGATCCAGGTCAACAATTTGTGAAGCCAGACCGGGCGCCAGAGGCCCAACAGCAGGACGCTTGCCAGCCCGGCAATAATAGCCAGGAGGGTCAGAGCGCCCACGATCTCGTAGGCCTGCAAATCGTGGTAGCGGAACAGGAAGTAAAGTCCGGCACACAGGATCAGCGTGAAAGCACTGAAATCGGCGACCAACACCAGCAGAGTTCCGGCTGCCGCCCGCGCCGCCGATTGGCCGCGCCGGGCCGCGTCGTCCACAAAGAGCGCCGCCCCGCTCGCGCCGCCGGAGGGCGCCGCCACGATCACGAAGACCGAGGCAAACATCACCGGCAACAGGTCGCGCAGCCGGCTTTGGACCTCCACCGTGTCAAACGCCGATTGGTAGAGCGCGGTGTAGCAAATGTAATAAAGGCACTGACCGATAGCCGCCAGCGCAATCCAGCCCCATTGCCCTTGGGCCAGGATCTGTGCCAGCTGTCTGATCTCAGCCAGCCGGCTGACCACAATCCAGATAAAGGCAATCAGCAGGGCCCACAGCAACCATTGACGTTTCACCCCTATCCTCCCAATTCCCCTGCGAAAAGGTCTCCCACAAAGTACCAAGACGCCAGGAAGCAATGGGCTAAAAAACTCCGGCGAGCTTTACGCCTGGGCGTGACCGTTCAAAATTCTCGCCCGCGTCAATGAAAATAATACCATTCCCCACCGGCAGCGTCAACCTCAGTCTGGGCCGCGAAGCCCACGTGCGCCGCGCGGATTCGCTTGGCCGGGTGGCCGGCCGCCCGGAGTTCCTGGAGAATGAGCTGCTCCAACGTCTCGCAAACGCCGGATTGCCGCGCCTCTGCAAGCGCAGCTGCATCCGCAAAAATGACCTGAATCGTCAGCGCGCCGGGGTCGGTGACGCCGTAAGCAAAGATTCCAACGATCTCCGGCTGAAAACGATGGCACCGCACCTCGGCCAGCGCAGCATAGACACTCGCCTCTTGTTCAGCTTGAGATAAGCGGCCCCGTTTCCGGCTGGCAGAGGAAAGCGGTTTCAATCTCTCAACCTCCTACGTCCGCCACGACCGCTACGGCCGCAACGCGCGTAGCTGCTGCTCCAGGTCGGCCGGCACCGGCAGTGAAGCGGCGTATGGGTACTCCGTCACCTGCCCCGCCTGGAGGTGATAATAACAACAATCGTTTTCCGCCGTCCCGTTCCACCCCAGCACCCAGACCGAATCGTCCGGGGCGGCCAGCACTCTGGTCGCCAGCAGCGGGTACGCGACGGAACGCTGCCGCCCCAGTTGCAGCAAGGCCAGCTGCCCGGCGACCCACAGATCGCCGGCCGGGGTCAGCGCCAGGTCGCGCGTCTGCCAGGGGCTCTCCGTCGTGACCGGTGCGTAGACCCCGGCCAGCAGGTCCACCAGGCCCGCCGCTTCCACCCGGAAGAGCGCCTCAGTGCCGCCAACGTAGAGGTAGCCGTCGGGAAGCACCTCCAGCCAGGTGATCAGGGTCGGCACGTCGTAGTGAGTCAACACGCCGGCTTGCAGCCGGTACAACCCGTGCGGTTGCCCGCGCATCCCGTTCACCTGATCAAAAGCGTACCAGCCGGCCCCATCCGCCGTCGTCGCAGAAAGCAGCGCCGCGGCCGGGTTGATCGTCTCGGCCACCGGCGTGAAAGTCGTGCCCTCCAACCGGCAGGTGCGAGTAAGCGCATCCTGGCCGTTCAGCGCGACAATGGAGTGCACGGTCTGACCGGTGATGACGTAATGCGGTTGGGTGATAGAGCCATCCTCAAAGTAGAGAATACGCACCGGCACGGAATCTGTCGCGCTGGCCGTGAGCAGCTTCGTGTAGCTGAGATAGCCGTGGGTCCCGTTGGACCAGCGCTGCTCAAACAGCAGGTCGGCCATCCCATCACCGGTCAGATCCCCCACCGCCGCCACGTGGTAGGACCAGTTCCCGGCCAGCGTCGTGCGCCCGTCGGTCGTCTCATCTGTCGGGACCGGCGACTCAAAAACGACCCGCCAGCCGCCGGCCTGGGCCTGCAAGATCGCCAGCTGGCCCTGCGGATGCCAGATCACGTTCGGCAGATCGGCGTGGTAGGTCAGAACCAATTCATCACCACCACCGGGCAAGATATCGGCGGCCGTAACGCCGCCCCAATACGATTCGGCGGCGCGCTGCCAGCGGCGCAGCAGCTGGAGTGCCTCCTCAGCCGTGGCCTGCGGTCCTAAACAGCGCGCGACGGCCTGCGCCGTTTCAGCGCTGGCCGGGATGGCGTCGGCTTCGCACGCCGGCGGGGTTGCTGGGGGCGACGTAACCGGCGTCCGCCCCGCACACGAGGTCGCCAGTACCAGCATCCCTCCGGCCACCAAAGCCAGCGCCACCAACGGGATGGGGATGGTCTTCATCGTTCCCCTTCACGGCCCCTACCGTTCAAAATAAATCTCCTCAATGGCAATGAGCGGCAGCGCATGTCCAAAAACGACCTGCCGGATGTCGGCCCGGTCGGAGTAGAAATCCACCGGCACCTGCAGATTGCGGTAGGTAACGACATTCTCCTCATGCTCACGGAAAACGTGCAGCAAATAGGGCATGGTGGGGATCACCGCCAGGCTGACCAGGCTGACCGGTTCAATGAACTCCACCACCACCGGTTGGCCGGCCTGTCCCGTCAGAAAAGGGACATCAATGTACATGTCCTGGTACTCACCAGGCGGGTAGATGAAAAGTCCCCGCTTCTGGGCTTCAGGAAAGATAATCCCCGCCTCCAGATATTCATAGCCGGTCAGCGGCACCGGGGCCTGGAAGCAAATCAGTTCACCGTTGGGGGCACACTGGAAATTGATGGAGCCGGCCCGGGTCCTCTCGGCCGCGCGGAGCAGGAGACAATCGCCCGGCTGGTAGATGTATTGCCACTTTCTGCCCGTCCCAATCAGGCCACCGATCCAGCGCCGGACGTTATGGCGGCCCACCAGACGTTGTTGTTTAGGGATCAATCCGTAATGCTGAACAACGTTCTCAAAAATAAATTCATCGGGCATGGGGAGTCCTTTCAGAGGATGGGATTGAGCGGGGAGACTATGGCTCCAACCGCGTGAAGTAATCGCGCACGTATGTCTTCAACCCGGCGGGGATGTATTCACGCTCCAGGGATTGGGCGGCCGCGGTGGCATAGCTCGTGTAAACCTCAGCGTAGGGGACGGTAGCCGCACCCCGGCTGCCCGGCAGCGGGGTCTGGTTCTCGCGGCTGAGCTCCTGCCCCTGGCCGGTCTCGCGCCCCGGCAGGAAATCCGGCTCGCCGGGCGCTCCCTGCTGCAACGGCGCGACGACGGTATCCAGCTCACCGGTGGTGTACGATTTGTTGGGATCGGTAGGGGTGCCGGCCCGGCCGGTGCGGACGCCGGGCGGCAGCGTGCGGGCGCTCGTCCCGCCCCCGCCACCGACCTGTTGTCCCTGCCCCTGCCCTTGACCCTGGCCCTGGCCCTGATTCTGACTCTGTCCCTGCCCTTGACTCTGTCCCTGCCCTTGACCCTGACTCTGACCTTGTCCCTGGCCCTGACCTTGCCCCTGCCCCTGACCGGCCTGCTGCCCCTGGCCCGCGCGGGCCAGCGCTCGCGCCGCGCCTTGGGCGGTGTTGAGCGCCTGCGCGAGCGCCTGTTGCTGCGCAGCGGCGCTCGCGGCCTGTTGGAGCGCCCGGGCCGCCTGCTGCGCCGCCGCCTGGCCGCTCGGGGCCGCGCCCTCGCCGGCCCGCACACGCTGCGCGAGCTGGCTCAACGCCCCGGCCAGCTCAGCATCGCTCCCGGCGAGACGCTGGGCCGCGGCCTCTAAGGCTCCCGCCAATGCCGCCTGCTCTTCCGGCGAGCGTGAACCGGCTTGCGTGGCGAGCTCCTGCAACAGCCGGGCGGCTTCCTCCGGCGTGGTTGTCCGGTCGGTAGCGCCGGCCAGCGCTGCCAGGTCCGCCCCTAACCCCTCCAGCGCGGCCTGCCGGGCAGCGGATTGGGGATCCAGTTGAGCGCGCAGTTGTTCCTGGAGCCGGGCCAGGTCGGCCAAAGCGTCCTCCCGATTACCGGGGTTTTGGCGCAAGCGTTCGGCCATGTCACGCAGTTGGCGCAGCAGCGCTTCTTTCTCAGCGGGATCCAGTGAGGTATCCGCTTCCAGTTCCTGCGCCTGCTTTTCCAGGGCGGCGGCCTGCTTTTCCGCCTCGGCGGCGACGGCCGCCCGCTCCCGGAGCACCGCATCCATGGAGTTGGGCAGCAGCGCCAGCAACAACGCCGCAACGAGACAACCGGCCGCGCGCCAGAGCGCCCGGCGCGGCCAGTGCAAAGGCAGATCACGCCGGGCCTCCAAATGGCGGGCCGTGGTCAGAGCGTCGGCCTGTTGGCGGGCGACCAGAGCCGGCTCAAAACGGGCCGCCGCGTCAGGCCGGGCGCTCAGGTCTAAAGCGGTGCCCAACCGGTCACGCAAGCCAAGCGCAGTGTCCACGCGGCGGGCGACGCGGGCCAGCGGCAGCGGTCGCAACAGGCTGTAGGCGAGCACCGCCGGAGCCCAAAGCGCCAGCAGACCCCAGGCCAGGCGGTGATAATAGGGCAGTGGGAAGAATCGGGCCGCCGTGTAGACCAGGACTGCCGCCAGCAGCGGCCACCAGAGCGTCCGCGCCGCAAGGTACAGCCCGTCGGCCCAACGCAGCCACCGCCGTAAGGGGCGGAGCAACAACAACAGTTCGTCGGACTCAGCCATGGGTCTCCCTGCAAAACGAATCAGCGAATCAACGAGTCAACAAATCCACCAACTGCCCCGCGTCCCAGCAGCTGGCTGGCAGTAAGCTTTTATGGCGAACTGACGGTCGCCGGCGGTACTCCCAAGAGACCTGATTGCTCTGCTCGCTCGCGCAACCGCGCTTCGCCGGCCACCTCGTCGTAGGGCCGCTGCTGCACCTGGAGCTGGAGTCCCGGCGAGAGCAGATCGCGCACACTGCCGGTCCAGTGCCCCCGGACGTACCACCCCCGGTCGGGGGACCAGCTGGCGACCACACCCACCGGCGCGCTGAAGCCCAGGCCGGGAACCAGCGCCCCCTCCTGGACCGAGTAAGCGCGACAGTAGGCCCACAGATAGAGCTGCGCCTCGGTCGTTTGCGGCTCGCTGGATAAAACTTCCACATCGCAAAAGGCGGGAATTTCAGAGGGGAGCAGGTTCAGCGCCAGGTAATCGGCGATCCAGGGCAGGGCCGTCGCCGTATCAAAAGGCGTGAAGGGGACCGGCGTCGGGGTCGGTGTAGGCGTGGGGAACGGCGTCTTAGGAGGCAGGTCCGGGGTGGGCGTCAACGCCAACGCTGTGGGCAGCGGAGTCGGGGTAGGCAACCCGGACAGATTCCAGGGGGTGGCGGTCATGACCGGCATCGCAGCTCCAGGGAGCGGGGTTGGCGCAAACATAATTACGTCCGCCGGGGTGGGCGTCACCAGGGCCTGCCAGCCGGTGGAGCCCAGGTGCGTGCCAAACGCAACATAGAGCCCGGCGGCGATCAGCGCCAACACCAGTAGCGTTGCCATCAGCCCACGCCAGCCGATCCGCCAGCGGCGCACCGGCTTGACCAGCTGGATGGTGAGCAGCTGCAAGAACGCCGTCAATGCGAGGTAGAGCGCGGCAGTATATTGCCAGAGCGGGCGGGCGATGACCTGGCCCGTCGCCGTGCCCAGAATCGTCGGACCGCCGGAGAGCAACGACAGCAGCCCGGTGAACGAACTGAAACCGCCGTAGCCGTAATAATCGCTGCTGATCTCCGGCGTCATGATCCCGGAGGCCAGCGCGCTCAGAGGGTTAACGTAGAGCACTTGCAGCGGCGGGGTCTGATTGTAGATGGCCCCGGTCACCAACCAGATGAAAAAGCTGCCGAAGATCAAGGTGATGACCACCAGATAGGTCAAAACGGTGGCCCGTCCCGTCCGGCGGGTCAACGCCGAGAAGAAGATCCCCAATGAGCCGTAAGCCAGGCCGGTCAGCCCTAACAGCCCCACCGTTTGGATCAGGTCGCGGATCACGACGCCGCCGAAGATAAAGACAATGCTGAAAAGGGGGATTGCAGCCAGGATGAGCAACAACACGTAGGTCATGGCGGGCAAAAGCTTGCCCCAGAGAATGGCGGCCGGCCGCAACGGCGTCGCCAAAAGCATGTCGTAAGTGCCGCGCTCGTACTCCCCGCTGATGGCGCCGGCGGTCAGCGCCGGCGTGATAAAGCAGACAAACAGCAGCTCCAGGAACGCCAGGCCGATGAAGAGCGCCTGCCCGATGTAGGCAGTTTGCAGCGGGGTGGTCGACCCGTAACGCTGGCTGGCCGTGATCAGCGTGACCCGGTAAAGCCCGTAGGCCAGCAGGCCCAACACCACCAGGTAACCGGTGAGGATGAGAAAAGCGCGCGGGCCTCGCATCTGCGCCCGGACCTCTTTGATGATGATGGGATTCACTCGTAAATAGCGCGCCCAAAGCCGTGCAGCAGCAGGGTTATGTGTTGCGTGTTCCGTCTGGGAGGTCATAGTTCCTCCATATCTTCAATCTTTGCGTGCCGGTTCCCTACCATGGCATTTTTCACCGCTGAGAACGCAGAGGCCGCTGAGGTTTCCTGGCTCCCCAGCCGTTGGCAGGCGGCGCATCATCCTGGACTGCTCTCCTCGGCGGTAAGTTGCAGGAAGAGCTCTTCCAATTCATTGCCCACCTCGCGGAATTCCGCCAGGACCACGCCACGCTGCACCAGGAAAGCCAGCAACTCAGAAGCCGCGTGGAGGTCACCCGCCAGATAACCCTCCAGCCAGGCACCGCCGGGGGTGCCGTTAGTTTCCAGCCGCAGCACGTTGCTCACGCCGGGGAACGCCTGCAGCGCGGCCAACGCCAGCTCGGCGTCGGAGAGGACGTGCAGGCGGAGCATCCGCCCCGGCTGCGCCTGCTGGCGCAGCGCCTCCAGGGGGCCGCTGGCGACCATCCGCCCCTGCTGGATGATTCCGACCTCGGTGCAGGTGTCGGCCAGCTCGCTCAAGATGTGTGAGCTGAGGAGGATCGTCTTGCCCATCGCGGAGAGCTCCTTCAACAGTTCGCGCATCTCCACCCGGGCGCGGGGATCCAGGCCGGAGGCCGGCTCGTCCAGCAACAACACCTGCGGGTCGTGGACCAGTGCGTGGGCCAGGCAGAGCCGCTGCTGCATCCCCCGCGAGAGATGTCCCACGTCGGCGTCGCGCTTGTCGGCCAGCCCCACCAGCTCCAGCAACTCCAGCACGACGGTACGGCGGCGCTGGGGTGACAGCTCGTGGCAACGGGCAAAGAAATCCAGGTACTCCCAGGCGGTCATCTCCTGGTAGAGGCCGAAGAAATCGGGCATGTAGCCGATGGTGTTGTGAATCGCGCGTGGATCTTCTTTGATAGAGCGACCGGCAATCCAGATCTCACCGGCGGTCGGCTCTAAGAGACCGGCCAGCATCCGCAGGGTCGTCGTCTTGCCGGCCCCGTTCGGCCCGATGAAACCAAAGAGCGCCCCGCGCGACACCTGCAAATTCAAGTTGTCCAGCGCCGGCCGCGCGCCGGGCTTGTAACGCTTGGTCAGATTGCGCGTTTCCAGGATGTAATCATTCATGGGAGCACTCCCTCCACCCCCACGTCCAGCTGGTAACACGAGCCTATGCCGTCGTCGCGCAACGCCTGAAGGCGGACCAGGCCGGTCGCGGCGTCCACAAAACGGGCGGGGTCGGCCACCGGCAGAGAAACGCCCGCCGTGATGCCTTTTACTGATACCCAGGTACGGGCCGCCCAATCGTAGAGCTGAATCGTCGGCAGAGAGGGATTCATCGTGACATCCATCGGCGCGGCCAGCACGGTCAGGCCGGTGGGGGTCAACCCGCGCACCTGCGCCGGCAGGGTATATTCCATCGTTACACTGCCGCGGGAAATGTAAAACCGGCCCTCCCCGCAATCCCCCCCATCTCCCTGGGACCCCGTTATTTGCCCTGGGATGAGCCCCGGCGCGAGCACGACGCTTCCCTCCCGCACCGGCAGCGGCAACGATTTGACGATTAGCGTGGTCTGTAGCGGCGCAGCACGCAGTAGTCCAGCTACCTGCACGTTCAACGGGCTGAGCTCGGTCCAGGCCAGCAGCAGTAATCCCTCAGGCACCTGCGGCTGGCCCCAATTCGTGTGGAAATAGGATTCCAAAATACTCTGGCGCAGCGTCCGCCGGCGCTCGGCGTCAGAGGCGGACGACGGCGCTGGCATGTTGGACGGCAGTTCAAACAGCGCCCACGGGATAGAGCTACCTGTGGTGCTGCTGGCCAGCGGCTCATCCACGGTCCGCTCCGCGCCGGCCGCCAGCTCGCCCAGCTGGACAAACCGGTTGCCCGCCAGCACGACGATCCCCTCCAGAGGGTAATCCAGCCCGTTACGTAGTGTGCCGCGCAGCCGATCCCCCTCCAGATAAAGGTCGGTTTCCACCGTCTGGTCTCCCGCTGGCCAGAGCGTCTCGGCCTCAAACGTTTGCATCGCCCACTGGTTGACCGTCAGGCCTCGGACGAGCGCCGGGTCGCCCTGCAGAACATTCAGAGCGCCGACTCCTGTGTCCAGGGGGGCCGCATTCATCCAGGGAGCGTAAACCGACATCGGGCTGATGAGCGGATCGCCGTCCACCTGCACCTGATAGCTCTCGCGCGACGGCGAAAAGAGGCCAACGTAGGTACGGACCGGGTAAACCGTCCCCCCTTCCGTCAGCGGGATGACGGAAATCTGGTGAATGATAAGGTCGCTGCCCCGCAGCCGGTAACCGGCCCCAAACGCCCCGGCCGAGAAGGCCAGCGTCAGTGCCGGGATGGTCAACCAGGCCCATTCCAGGCGGCGCAGGCGGCGCAGCAGCAGATAATTGACCGGCCCGACAAGCAGCACATAAATTCCCAGCAGGATCGCCAACCAGCGCACCGACGGGGGAGCCAGCGAAGGCAAGTTTTGGAGCGCGTAGCTCATCTGCTCGGCCTCTAAGGACCGCTGGGGGATGTCAATGGGCGTATTAGAAGGCAGCGCCGAGCCCGGCTCCAGGAGCTTCTGCCAGAACAAAAGGATGCCGGCCCAGGCGTCAAAGGGGCTGGTTGTCGGATCCAACGCCAGGTAAGTGATCCAGCCCGCGCCCTGGCTCTCCTGGACCAGCAACGGCTGGCCGTCCTGGCGAAGCAACGCGTGCCCCCGCAGCGAGGCCGGCAGGGTCGCCACAAAGGGGCCGGGCACCTGAACCGGCTCGCCGG
>Ga0067045_1002859_pt1 | contig 62566 bp, 51 predicted proteins | sample TerdegcTABiofilm_FD_59184 | JGI IMG/M metagenome (GOLD analysis project Ga0067045, IMG submission 59184) | Combined Assembly of (Gp0054472, Gp0054536) Wastewater bioreactor microbial communities from Singapore -Terephthalate degrading...
GCCGAGGGTCGGCATGGAAGCCGTCGTGGCGGCTTCCATGCTCACCCGACGCTTCGCGTCGTGAGAGCATGCCACCCCATCCCGACAGGGATTCTTCGCCCAATCCCAAGCCGTCCGGGACGGGTTGGAAACCCGTCCTACGGAGTCTCTTGCTTGTGGGAATCGCGGTCACTGCCCGGGCCGGCGAGCCGAACTACCCGCCGAAGCCGACCGTGATCGAATACACCGTCGATCCGGCCTGGCCGAAGCGGCCCGCGGAGTTCGGTCCCCGGGCCGCGGTGCCGAGCATCGCGGTCGACCAGCAGGACCGCGTCTGGTGCCTGGAACGCGGCAAGGTGCCGGTCCAGGTCTACACCGTGCAGGGCGACCTGGTGAAGCATTGGGGGCAGGACGCGTTCCGCGGGCCGCACAGCCTGCGGTTCGATCCCGAGGGCAACGTCTGGATCACCGATTTCCTCGACCACGTCGTGAAGAAGCTGACGCCGGAGGGAAAGCTCCTCCTGACCCTCGGCACGCCGGGGAAGCCGGGCAAGGACGAGACCCATTTCAACGGCCCGACGGACGCGGCGGTGACGCCCTCGGGCGACGTCTTCGTGTCGGACGGCTACGGCAATCGCCGCGTGGTCCATTTCAACGCGCAGGGCAAGTTCGTCAAGACGTGGGGAGGCTACGGCGGCGGACCCGGCCAGTTCTGCCTGCCCCATCAGATCGTGGTCGATTCTCGCGGGATCTTGTACGTAGCCGACCGCAACAGCGGCCGCGTCCAGGTGTTCGACCAGCAAGGGAAGCTCCTCGACCAGTGGGCCCACCTCATGATGCCTTGGGGATTATCCATCACGGCACGCGACGAGATCTGGGTCTGCGGCTCCTCGCCCCAGGCGTGGTATCAGAACGGCGACTATCCGCCGCCCAAGGACCAGGTCTTCATGCGGTTCTCGACCGATGGCAAGGCACGGCAGCTCTGGACCGTGCCGGTCGGCCAGGACGGCCGGGAGAAACCCGGCGAGTGCAACTGGCTCCACGCCGTGGCCGTCGATTCCCGGGGGAACCTCTACGCGGGCGACATCAACGGCAAACGCATCCAGAAGTTCGTCCGCGCCCCGGACGCCCCCGGGGGCCGGACGCCGTAGGGGAGCCGGCCGCCTTGCGTCATTCCGGGAGGGCGAGGCTCCTGCCGAGCCGCCGTGTGCCCGCGAAGACGTACGCCGGTCGCAGGCTCGGCAGGAGCCTCGCCCTCCCGGAATTGTGAAACACCACCATCAAGAACAGGAGCACGAAACGTGCAACGTACCGTGTGTCTTGCAGTCGTAGGGATGGCATTGTGCGTCTCCGCCCACGCGGCGACGCTCGTCGTGGCCCCCGGCGGAAAGGACGCCAATCCCGGGACCAAGGAGCAGCCGCTGGCCACGCTCCGGGCCGCGAGGGACGCGGCCCGGAAGGCGGGCGCCGGTCCCCATCGCATCGTCGTGATGCCGGGCGAGTATTTCCTGGCCAGTCCCCTGGAACTCGATCCACAGGACAGCGGCCTGACCCTCGAAGCCGGGCAGCCCGGCAAGGCCGTCCTCTACGGCGGAAAGCTCGTGACCGGCTGGCGCCGCAACGGCGACAAACTCTGGTCCGCCGACCTGCCCGGGGTGAAGGAAGGGACATGGGATTTCCGGGCCCTGATTGTCAACGGGCGCATGCCCCAGCGGGCGAGGTTCCCGGAGTCCGGCACGTTCTTGAACCGGGGCACCTGGAACCTGCCGCTCCTGCCGGCCGTCGGGGGCCACTGGGAGCGCAAACCCACGCACGAAGAACTGACCACGATGCCCTACGACCCCAAGGACATCCCCGAATCGCTCGACGTGAAGAACGCCGAGGTCCGGCTCTATCACATGTGGGACGAATCGCTGGTCGGTGTGGCCCGCAACGACCTCGGGCGTCATGCCCTGATCTTCTCCAACGAGTGCATCTGGCCGCCCGGGGCCCTGGGGCTCAAGCGATACGTCATTTGGAACACGCGTGAGGGGATGACGCAGCCCGGCCAATGGTACCTGGACCGGACCGCGGGCCGGCTGGTCTACTGGCCGCTGCCGGGCGAAGAGATGGCCAAGGCCAAGGTCATCGCCCCGACCATGGAACGGCTGGTCCGCATCGCCGGCACCCCGAAGAAGAAGGCAGAGAGGATCACGGTCCGCGGCCTGACGCTCCAAGGCACGACCGTCCCGCTGAAGCCCGGGAGTTTTGGCGCCGGGGCGTTCGACGGCGCCGTCAGCATGGCCCAGGCCCACGAGTGCGTCCTGGAGGGACTGGAGATCTGCAACGTCGGCGGACTGGGCATCTCGGCGCAACAGTTGACCGGGTGCCGCATCGCCGGCTGCCAGGTCCATCACACCGGGGCCTGCGGCGTCAAACTCGATGCCGCGGAGACCGTGATCGCGAGGAATCACATCCACGACCTTGGGGTGTATTACCCAAGCGCGGCCGCGTCGATGATGTACGGCCGGGCAATGCAGATCTACCGCAACGAAATCCACGACGCGCCCTACAGCGGCATCATCGCCGGAGGCAAGGACCACCGGATCGAAGAGAACCTGATCTACCGCGTCATGCGCGAAATGCACGACGGCGCCGCGATCTACGGCAACCTGTCCAACTGCGTCATCCGGGGCAACCTGGTCCGCGACGTGGTGAAGACCGGCGAGGGGTTCGGCGTCTCGGCCTACTATCTCGACGAGGGGGCCCGGGACTGCGTCATCGAGCGGAACGTCTCGGTGGGCGTGGCCCGGCCGACCCACAACCACATCGCCCGGAATATCACGATCCGCGACAACGTCTTCATCGCCGAGAAGGACATGGCCCTGTCGTTCCAATCGTCGGCCGGCTGCGCGTTCGAGGGCAACACGCTCTTTGCCCCGGGCAAGATCACGATCAGCCAGCCCAACGGGGTCAGGAGTTGGAAGGGCAACGTGGTCTTCCACGGCGGGCTTGGCAAGAACGACGTGCCGCAGCCGTTCGCGATCGACGACGCGATGCCGCCGGTGGTTACGCCGGGACGCAAGACCTGGCCGGCCGAGGCCGTACGCGTGGACAAGGCCCCCGCGCTCGACGGCGAGGTGCCGCCGGCCCAGTGGCCGGGGAAGATCCAACGGCTCGACCGCGACCCCTCGCGTCAATCGGCTTGCGGCGCCCCGGTGCTGCTCAAGTTCTGTTACGACGACCGGTTCCTCTACGTGGCGGCGACCGTCACCATGTTCGAGTCGGCGAAGATCACTCGCGGAGCGGCGTGGGGCAAGGACGACGGCGTCGAGATCTGCCTCGGCGGCAAGACGCCCGACGGCAAGCCGGCGGTGTTCGTGGTCCGCGGCTACGCCGGCGGCACGCTTCAAAGTGTTGCCGACGCCGGCGCCCCGGCCGCCGCTGCCGAGCGGCTCGGCAAGGAGGTCCGTTTTGTGGCCAAGATCCTCAAAGGGCGGTCGGGGAACGAGAAAGGCTGGCGCGGCCAGTGGGCCATCCCCTTCGACGCCCTGGGCGTGACGCCGTCGGCCGGTCTCAAGATCCCTTTCAACATGGGCGCACTTCACGGCGAGTTCGGTGAGTGGCACTGCTGGGAAGGGACGCTTGCCGAGAACTGGCGGTTGGACCAGGCCGGCACGCTCCGGCTCCAGTAACATTCGCCCATCGACCGGCCGTGTTGTGCCGCGTCCTGGCCGAGGGCATAATGGCGGAAGTCCGAGAGAGAAGACTTCCGGTTCATCCGGTATTTCCGGGAAATGTGAGGCCGCAGGAGATCGCAGGGAAAGTACCGGTGCCTCTTCTCTGTTCGCTCTTTGCACGGCCGCGGAACAGAGAAGAGGCACCGGTACTCCAGCTTCGCGAGCCTGAGACTCCCCGGAATTCTCGGAGGAACCAGATTTCCGAGGCCGTAGGGGACGCCCTCCGTGGCGTTCCGTGAAGCGGAGTAGTCGCTCCATGGAGATTCGAGGAACGCCACGGAGGGCGTTTCCTACAGCCTCGGGTCCTCTCTCCCTTTGGGGGAAGGTTAGGGTGAGGGCTGAGTCGAGGTGCTTGTTGGATCCGTCAACCATTTCCAACGTCTGTCAGGAGCCAAAGAACATGCGTAGGGTATTTCTGTGCGGCGTTGCGGCGATTGTCGTCGTGGGGGCGATGCTCTCCGGCGCGTTCGGGGCCGGCGTCGGCGAGAGCAAGAGTTTTCACGGGCCCACCGGCCTGCAACTCTACAGCCTCCGCGACATGATGAAGAAACAGGGCCCCTTGGCCGTGCTCGACAAGGCGAAGGAGTGGGGCTTCAAGTACGTCGAGGTCTCCGACACCGGCGGACTGACGCCCGCCGCGTTCCGGGCGGAACTCGACAAGCGGGGACTCGTGCCGATCGGCAAGCATTTCCCCTACGAGCGGCTCCGCGACGACATCCAGGGCGTGATCGCCGAGGCCAAGGGCCTGGGGCTCCCCTTCGTCGGCTGCGCGTGGATCGGTCACAAGTCGCCGTTCGATGAGAAGCAGTGCCGCGCGGCCGCGGCCGTGTTCAACCACGCCGGCAAGGCCCTGGCCGAGCACGGCATGAAGTTCTACTACCACAACCACGGCTACGAGTTCGGCCCGCACGGCAACGGCACGCTCTTCGACCTGCTGGTCGCCGAGACCGATCCTCGTTACGTCGCCTTCCAGATGGACGTGATGTGGACCGTCCACCCCGGACAGGACCCCGTGAAGCTGATCGAAAAATACCCCAGCCGCTGGCTCATGCTGCACCTGAAGGACCTGCGTAAGGGCGTGCCTACGGGCCTGAACGCCGGAAAGACCGCGCTGACCGACGACGTGGCGTTGGGCACCGGCCAGGTTCATTGGGCGCCCCTGCTCCGCGCGTGCCAGAAGATCGGCGTGAAGTACTACTTCATCGAGGACGAATCGCCCACGGTCGTCCAGCAGGTCCCGAAGAGCCTGCGGTTCCTCGAACAGGTCAAGTTCTGAACAGGTTGAGTTCTGAGCCGGGCGTCCAGAAGCTCCTCCCCTCTCCCGTTCGACAGGAGAGGGGCCGGGGGTGAGGGGACTTGGCAACGAAATCCCGGCATCATTCCCGGATCGCAACAACGACTCCGCCGTCGATGCCCACGGCTGGGCCGAGCCGGGAACGAGCCTCCGGATCAACGGAAGCGAGACGCCGGTCGCCGCCGACGGGTTGTTCTTGGCGCATGTCCCGGCCGCCAAGGACGGGACAATTACGTTGGAGGCGGTCCGCGGCAAGGATCGAAAACGTATCGTACGCAGCTTCCGCCTCCAGTTCGAGCCGGCCCGGCCGTGAACCGCCGAGAGCGGAGATTTGCGCGTACTGTCGCGCAGAAGCAGGAGTACCATTTTATGAGCCACGGGATAGATCGTCGTCAGTTTTTGGGACGGAATCTCGTTTTCGCCGGCGGGGCCGGCCTGCTGGCGGGCGGGGCGGGCCGGGCCTTGTGGGGCGCGGAAGCGGCCCCCGCATCGGCCTCGCAAGCGGCCGGTGAGCTGCGGATCGGCACCGCCACCATCAGCATCACGCCCGATAGGCCGGTGGCCCTGGACGGCCAGTTCCACGTGCGTATTTCCAAAGGCGTGGATAATCCCATCACCGCCACTGCCGTGGCGATCGAGAGCTGCGCCGCCAACCGGTCCGTGGAGCAGGCGGTCCTCGTCTCCTGCGATCTGATCGCCATCCGGCCCACGGTGCTGGAGCCGCTGCGGGAGCGGCTCCGCAAGAAGCTGCCCGGCTTCGATCCCCGCAAGCTGGTCGTGACCGGCACGCACACGCACACCGCCCCGGTCACGACCGAAGGCAAGTACGAGATTCCCAAGCAAGGCGTGATGCAGCCGACCGAGTACGTGGCGCTGCTCATCGATCGGTTGGAGACGCTCGTGACCGAGGCGTGGAACCAACGCCGGCCGGGAGGCGTGAGTTGGGGGCTGGGCCACGCGGTGGTCGGGCACAACCGGCGGGCCGCCTACGCCGACGGCACGGCCCAGATGTACGGCAAGACCGACGACCCCAAGTTCCGCAACATCGAAGGGGGTGAGGACCATAGTCTGGAACTGCTCTTCTTCTGGGGTCAGGCCAAACGCCCGCTCGCCGTGGGAATCAACGTGGCCTGTCCCTCCCAGGAGGTCGAAGGACGATCGACCCTCAACGCCGATTTCTGGCACGACGTGCGGAGCCAGTTGCGCGAGGGTCCCTGCAAGGAGATGGTCGCGCTGGGCTGGCCGGGCGCGGCGGGCGACCAGTCGCCGCACCTGATGTTCCGCAAGGCGGCGGAGGAGCGGATGCTGAAGCTGCGGGGGCTGTCGGCCACCCAGGAAATCGCCCGGCGGATCGTGCGTCAGGTCCACGAGGTCTGCGACCTGACCCGCCGCGACATCCGCACCGACGTCCCCTTCGTCCACAAGGTCGAGGACATCGTTCTGCCGCTTCGCAAGGTGACTGAAAAAGAAGTGGCGGAGGCCCGGGCAGAGGTGAAGGCCCTTGCGGGCGTCCAGGGCGCGGGCCGGCGAGCCCTGTGGCACCAGGCGGTAATCGACCGCTACGAGAAGCAGAAGGCCGGAAAGGAGCCGCCGTTCGCCATGGAACTGCACGTGCTGCGGATCGGCGACGTAGCGATCACCACCAATCCGTTCGAGTTGTTTCTCGACTACGGCGTGCGCATCAAGGCGCGGAGTCCGGCCGTGCAGACGTTCGTGCTCCAGTTGACCGGCAGTCCCAGTCCCTACCTGCCCACGGAAAGGGCCGTCCAAGGCGGCGGTTATAGCGCGATCATCCAAAGCTGCCAGGTCGGCCCCGAAGGCGGCCAGGTGCTGGTCGACCGGACCGTCCAGGCCATCGAGGATCTGTGGAAGAAGGACTAATCTACTTCGCCCGGGAGACTGGAGAATGCGAGCTTTGGAAGTGATCGCGTTTCAATAAGTATTCAGCGGAATGAAGTGCGAGCAGAAGAAGGGAAAAGGGAAAGCCCTGGAAAAATGGGAAAGGCAAGAAGCCGTGCCCTGATCACACGATTCTGAATGGGAACCCTCTCCGCTTGCTTTCCCCTTTTCCCACGCCTCTTCCTTTTCCCTTCTCCTCTTCCCGCAATTTCGTACGGCTGAAGTGTTACGGGTTTTGAAGGAGTTCGTCCATGAGTCAACGTCTTGATCGGCGTCGGTTTCTCAATCTCTCGTCGGCTGGCGGGGCTGCCTTGTGGATGGGCCGTCCGGCCCGCGCGGCCTCGCCTGCCGCGGCCAAAGCGGCTGCCGCGACGGCCACGGCGCAAGGGGAGAGCGGGCTCTGGGTCGGCGCGGCCAGCATCAGCATCACGCCCGACAAGCCGGTGGCCCTGCACGGCCAGATGCACACCCGCATCGGAAAGACCGTCGAGTCGCCCGTCACTGCCGCAGCCCTGGCCCTGGAGGGACGCCGCAACGGGCAGGTCGGCGACCAGGCGATCTTCGTCGCCTGCGACCTGGCGGTCCTCCGCGGCGAGATCCTCGAAAAGACCCGGCAGCGAGTCAAGGACCGCCTGCCCGACTTCGACGTCACCAAGCTCATCCTCACGGCCACGCACACGCACTCCGCGCCGGTGAGCATCGAAGGGGTCTACGAACTCCCCAAAGACGGCGTCATGCGGCCGGCCGAATACTTCGAGTTCCTTCTTGGCCGCTTGACCGAGGTGATCGTCAAGGCGTGGCAGTCCCGCGCGCCGGGCCTGGTGGGCTGGGGTTTGGGGCACGCCGTCGTGGCCCAGAATCGCCGCGCGGTGTACGCCGACGGCCGTGCCGAGATGTACGGCAAGACCGACCGGCCGGACTTCCGCGGCATCGAAGGCTACGAGGATCACGCCGTCCAGGTGCTCTTGTTCTGGGACAAGAACAAAAAGCTCCTGGCCACGGCGGTCGACGTTGCCTGTACCGCCCAGGAGGTCGAGGGCAACCTGGCCGTCAGCGCCGATTACTGGGGCGAGGTGCGCAAGCTGCTTCGGGCCCGGCACGGCGAGGGGCTCACGGTGTTGGGATGGATCGGGGCCGCGGGCGACCAGTCGCCGCACCTGATGTTCCGCAAGGCCGCGGAAGAACGGATGCGGCAGTTGCGCGGCCTGACTCGCCTCCAGGAGATCGCCCGCCGCATCGACCACGGCTGGCAAGAGGCTTACGAACAGTCGGTCAAAGAGCAGCACGCCGACGTGCCGCTGACGCACAAGGTCCAGACGGTCCAACTGCCCAGGCGCACCGTGACGGACAAAGAGTATGCCCAGGCCAAGGAGCAGATCGAAAAGCTCTCCAAGGATCCCCGCCAGCGGACCCTTGTGGGCTGGCATGGACACGTGATCGAGCAGTACGAGCGGCAGAAGGCCGGGCGCGAAGAGCCCTATCCGACGGAGGTGCACGTCATCCGCCTGGGCGACGTGGCCATCGCGACCAACAGCTTTGAACTGTTCACCGACTACGGCATTCAGATCCAGGCCCGAAGCCCGGCCTTGCAGACCTTCGTGATCCAACTGGCCGGCGAGGGCACGTATCTTCCCAGCGAGCGGGCGGTCCGCGGCGGGGGCTACAGCGCGATCCCGCAGAGCAACCGCGTCGGCCCGGAGGGCGGACAGGTGCTTGTGGATCGGACCGTGGAACTCATTGATTCGATGTGGAAAAGGAGCAAGGGATGAGCAACACAGAGAAGCCCGCCTCGAAAGCCAGTCTCTGGATCGGGGCGGCCACGGCCGACATCACCCCCGACCGGCCCGTGCCCCTGACCGGCTATCAGGCCGTGCGGATCTCCCGCGGCATCCTGAGCCGCTGCACGGCCAACGTGCTGGCCTTGGAATCGCGGGAGGGGGACCGCGTGGTGGACCAGGCGATCCTGGTCTCCTGCGATCTGTGCGTCATCCGGCCGGGCATTCAGGAGGGGTTCCGCAGGCACGTGGCCGGCCGCCTGCCCGGGTTCGACATCCACAAGCTCTTCCTCGCCGCCACCCACACGCATACCGCGCCGGAGATCCTCCAGGAACGGTACGATGAAAAGGACTACGGCGACGCGATGCAGCCGAAGGAGTACGTCCCGTTTATGTATGAACGAATGGCCCAGGCCGTGGTGAAGGCCTGGGAGGGCCGGGCCGCCGGGAGCGCGGCCTGGGGACTTGGGCACGCCGTGGTCGGGTGCAACCGCCGGGCGGTTTACGCCGACGGCTCGGGCAAGATGTACGGCAACACCGACGACCCCAAGTTCCGCCGGATCGAGGGCTACGAGGACCACACGGTCGACGTCCTCTGCTTCTACGACCCCCAGAAGCGGCTCAAGGCGGCCGCCATCAGCCTGGCGTGCCCGTCGCAATCCGTCGGCGGCGACCGACTCAGCGCCGACTTCTGGCACGACGTGCGCCGGGTGCTCCACGAGCGTCACGGCGAGGGGCTTTGCGTGCTCGGGTTCTGCGCTCCTGCCGGCGATCAGGCCCCCAACCGCCTGATTCGCAAGTCGAGCGAGGGCCGGAGGGACCGGTTCCGCGGGCTCACGCAGACCCAGGAACTGGGCCGCCGCATCGCCGACGCCTTCGACGACGTCGCCCACGTGGTCGCCCGAGACGTCCGCACCGACGTGCCGCTGGTCCACCTCGTGCGCCAGGTCGATCTGCCGGCCCGGATCATCAGCGACGCCGAGTACGCGAAGTCCAGGGAGCAATGTGCCGCCATCGACGCCAAGAAGGTCCGTGCCAAGACCGACGCCTGGTATCGCCATTTCCACGGCCTGGTGGTCGATCGCTACGAAGCCCAGAAGAAGGCCGCTCCGGTCTTCTCGATGGAGATGCACGTGATCCGGCTGGGCGACGTGGCGATTGCCACCAATCCGTTTGAGCTTTATCTCGACTACGGCGTGCAGATCCAGGCCCGCAGCCCCGCCCCGCAGACCTTCCTGGTCCAGTTGGCCACCAGCGGCCGGAAGCACGCCTACTACGTGCCGACCCCGCGGGCCGTGCTCGCGGGCGGCTACAGCGCGGAGGCCACGCACAACATCGTCGGGCCCGAAGGCGCCCAGGTCCTGGTCGAACGGACGCTCGAAGGAATCAGGACGGTGTTCGACGGACCCGAAGGATGCCCGAGTTAACCCCCGGTCGGCGGGGGTAAGGTACCACGTCCCCCTTCACCGACGGGCCGTCGCTCGCGCGGGTACTCAGTGAGGCGAGCCAAGTCGTGCCGTGGCCTCCTCAAGGGACCGCTTTACGGCGGGAGCCCCGGCGGCTAGAATCAGGTGTCATGGAAGAGGGCCTCGGGGGGTGGCCTGTTGGCTTCAGGTCCCCAAGTGGCTGCAGGAACACTGGGCAACCCCAGGGGGCGGCCTCTTCATTGAAGAATCGTGGCGAACCGGAGCGTGACGGGCGGGAGATGCCTTGAGGCAGAAGCTTGCCCGGAAAGTGGCTGAAGTCGTCGTCGAGCACCCCTAGCTCAATTGGATAGAGCATCGGTCTACGGAACCGAAGGTTACAGGTTCGAGCCCTGTGGGGTGCGCTTGGCGTAAATCGCGCCTGGTCCTGACTTCAGGACATCTGCCTGTGGTGGGCAGTGCGGCTTCAATATCCCATGGAGCAAACCGGCAGCCTCCGGGAGCGCCATGGCGACGTTGCGGCTCTTTCCAAGCCGGCCGAAGCTCACGGTGCACCTGGAATTCCGTGCGACTCTTCGTTAACATGGCGGGATTCCCGCCCGGCGTTGATCCGAGCGACGCTTCGATGGGGAAGACGGGGTTACGGGCGAGTCGTGGCCCAACATCGTCTCAACTGCCTCGCACGCGTGGATTCCCGGCAAGCATACCATGAGAGCATACCGAATCATCCCTGCCTCCGTGCTGCGTGCAGCGATTTTCTTCGTGTGGGGGGCGATGGCGTTGGCCGTGGCCGTCGGAGACGCTTCTCAGGCGTTCGCCCGGGATTGGGGGCGGGATCGAAGTCGGCGAGACTCGTCGAAGGACCGTCCGTATAAGATGATTCCGGCGGGGCCACCCCAAGAGCCCATGGCGTCGAACCCTGCCCCCAGTCCCAGGGGCGTCCAGAATTCAGCCGCCGGGGGCGAAGCATCGGCAGGCGAGCCGTTGGCGCCGGGCCTGGTCGAGCTCTTGCACGACGAGGTCATTGCCTCGCTGCGGAGACGGAGCCTCGGAAACGATTTCGCCCGATTCCAGGCTTATGCGGCCGCCACGCTCAATTCCACGGCCGCCGCCTACACCGGCTCGGAAGTGACCGGCAATTGCCGATTGCGCTGGTACGACCATCTGCTCCGCAACCCGCTGAGGGCCACGGCCGAGGCGGAACAGGCTGCACGCGAGTTGCACGCGGCCGTTCGCGACGATCCGGGCGGCCTGGCCCGAATTCTGCCGATCGTCGCCGACAAACTCGATCTGCCCAAGCGGAAGCCACGGTCGTTGGTCGCGGCCCAATCGCCCGAGCAGGCTCTCAACGTGGTCAAGCAGGCTCTGGTCGAGGCCCAGGGGGCCCATGCGAGGGCTTTGGTCCCGTTGACCGAGGCCGAGATCCGGGAACTCCGTGCCAATCTCTACCCGGTCCTGGTTGGCCGGAACCATGCCGGCCACACACTGGCGGACCGCGCGACCGGACGCCGGCTGTGCGACTTGATGGAGCGGATGGACCGCAGCGCTTTGGCAAGCGCGGCCGAGGCCCTCGTTCCGCTCAGCGATCCCAAACTCCTCGAACAGCTAGAACACTATCCTGACTCGGCAAGTGTCGAGGTGCCGGGCGTTACCGGCCGGGTGATCGCCAGGATTGCCACTCCGGTCGGCGGTATCGTGATCGGCGGCAACGAGGCGAACACCTATCGGCTCGACGAGATGCCCGACGCAGCCGCGGTGATCGACCTCGGCGGCGGCGACACCTACGAGGAAGGAACCGTGTCTGCGGAGCGGCCGGTGCTGGTGATCCTCGATCTGGCCGGCAACGACACCTATCGGGCGACCGCGCCGGGCGCGCAGGGCGGCGTGATCCTGGGCGTCTCGATGCTGTTGGACCTCAAGGGAGACGACGTCTACAGTGCGGGCGACGTTGCCCAGGGGGCGGCTTTGGCCGGCGTCGGAATCCTGATCGACTGCGCCGGCGACGACCGCTATTCCGGCGTTCGCCGCGTGCAAGGGCAGGCCCTGGGCGGCCTCGGGCTGCTCATCGACCGCAGCGGAGACGACGACTACCATGCCGCCATGTGGGCCCAAGGCTTCGGCGGCCCGCTTGGCTTCGGCCTGCTCGATGATTTGAGCGGCGACGACCACTACTACTGTGGCGGACTCTACCCGAACTCCTATAAGCCGGAAACGCCGGGCTACGAGGGCTGGGGCCAAGGCGTAGGCGCCGGGATCCGGCAGTCTGCTTGCGGAGGCATCGGCGTCATCTTGGATGGCGCCGGCGACGACGTTTACGAGTACGATTACATGGCGCACGGCGGCGGATACTGGTGCGGCCTGGGCTTCGCCCGCGATTTCGGAGGAAACGACAAGCGTCTCATCTGCCGCAAGGCGTTCGACGACAACGAGCGGACCGAACAGCTCTTCCAGCGATTCGGCTGCGGCTGGGGCTGCCACTACGCGGTAGGGCTCTGCTTCGACGACGGCGGCGAGGACGTCTACGAAGGAACGATCATGGGCAGCGGCATGGCTTGGGACTGCGCCGTCGGCGCGCTCTGCGACTTCGGCGGGAACGACCGCTACGAGGCCGCCGGTGGCTTGACCCAGGGATCCGGTGCCCAGGCTGGACTCGGCATCCTCTTCGACTACCAAGGCGACGACGTCTATTTGGGCGACGGCCAGGGCTACGCCCCGCCGAGCATCTCGTACCACGATGTGCCCCGCTGCGGCGGCAATTTCAGCTTCCTCATTGATTACGGCGGCAAGGACACGTACGGCTGCGAGGCGGAAAACGACTTGTACATCCAACGAGGATGGTCGGGCGGTTTCCTGATCGACCGTCCCGCCCACAACGAGACCGCCTCCAGCGGCAGAACCTCGGGTGTGAAGATCAACTTGTGCTGCGAAGGGATGAGGACGAATAGGTAATCGGTTCTGAAAAATGGCTCACGGGAGTCTTGTCCGGTTGCCAAGAGACCGCGACCGAGGATCGCATCCGATTCAGGAAGAGCCATGAACCGTCGACACCTGCTGGACCGTTTTCTTCGTTATGTCAAGATCGACACGATGGCACGCTTCGAAGCCGGCGGCTACCCGAGTTCCGCCGGGCAACTCCAACTGGGGTCCCTCCTGGTCGACGAGCTTCGCGCCATGGGGGTGGCCGACGCCAAGCAGGATGAACACGGGATCGTGCTGGCCACGCTCCCTGCCACCGCCGACCGGGAAGTCCCGCAGATCGCCTTCTGTGCCCACCTCGATACGTCGCCGGAAACCACGGGGGCGGGCGTCCGTCCCCAGGTGGTGGAGAACTATGCGGGGGGCGATCTCGTCTTGCCGGGGGATCCCAGTCGTGTGATCCGCGTCGCCGAGCATCCCGAACTGGCCTCCCTGACGGGCCGCACGCTTATCACTTCCGACGGGACGACGCTGCTCGGGGCCGACGACAAGGCCGGGGTGGCCGTTATCATGGAAGCCGCCGCGTGGCTCATGGAGCATCCGGAGATTGTCCATGGCCCCGTGCGTCTGTGCTTCACGTGCGACGAGGAGGTCGGACGCGGCGTCGCGCACCTCCGGCCCGAACAGATCGGGGCTGTCGCCTGCTACACGCTCGACGGCCAGGGAGCCGATACGATCGACGTGGAGACCTTCTCGGCCGACCTTGCCGTGGCGACGGTCCGCGGCGTGAACATCCACCCGGGCGTGGCCAAGGGCCGCATGGTGAACGCCGTGCGCGTGGCCGCCGACCTGGTCGCGCGTCTGCCTCGCGATACGGCCGCCCCGGAGGCGACCGAGGGCCGCGAGGGCTTCCTGCATCCCTTCGAGATCGCCGGGGGCGTCGCGGAAGTCAAGGTGCAGATCCTCTTGCGCGACTTCGAAGCCGCCGGGTTGGCCCGCTGGTCTGAACGGTTGCGCAAGGCCGCCGCCGAGAGCATGGCCGCCTTCCCGGGCTCCAGGATCGACGTGGACATCACGGTCCAGTATCGGAACATGGCCGAGGGGCTTGTCCGGGAGCCCCGGGCGGTTGGCTACGCCCAGCGGGCTCTTCAGCGGCTCGGGCGTTCCGCCTCGCTCACGAGCGTGCGCGGCGGCACCGACGGCTCCCGACTCACCGAAATGGGCCTTCCCACGCCGAACCTCGCGGCCGGCCAACACTCCCCCCACTCCGCCCTGGAATGGGCCTGCCTCGAAGAGATGCTGGGGGCGGCCGAGTGGCTGGTCGCGCTCGCCCAAACCTGGGCGGAGGCCTGAACGAGGCTGCAGAACCCTGCGGCACGAGTCGCAGGCTCGGCCAGGAAAAGTGGTTCATCCGGCTGAAGCGTACCTGGGGACGCTGCCCCCAGACCCCCGGGATTTTCGGAGGCATAAGTCCGGTGTCCAATGGTACTTGTTTGCGGTTCCCAATAATCCATAGACTGGAACTGCCAGGAGAAACGGAGTCGGGCTCTGCGGGGACGCAACCCGACGAGGGATATCCAGGCTCCGGTGCGCCCATGGCGCGTCAGGCCCCTGACAGCCAATGCCGTCGGGGGCCGTTTCTTTCCGCCCATTGGACACCGGACTTATGCCTTAGAAAACCCTGCGGCGCAGCCGCACTTTGGCGGGGTGGCCCCGATAGCTTCTGCGATCGGGGTGCCGAAGGCACAAGAGGCTTGCTTTGACCAAACATGCCGTGCCCGGGGATCCCGGCAAACCCTCTTCTCGCTGCGCGACACCGGAAGCGGAGCTTTCCGGTGCCACCCTGCGGCCGACGCGCCCCATCAGTCGCGAAGATCCCATTTGCCCTTGAGGTAACGCTCGACGGCCTCAAACTCGTCGAATCGCAGCGTCCGGTCGAATACCAGCACTTCGGCGATATCTCCGGCCAGGGCCTGGCCGCCGGATGCCGACGCCCCGAGCAAGGTGATCCGGCCGAATGCGGCGCCCTTGCGCTGTTGGATGGTGAACAACTGAGCGGGGTACGCGGCGGGCTTGCCATGTCCGGGGTGCCCGATCATCCAGTTGGGTAGTTCCCATTCCTGGCCTTCGCCGGTGAAACAGGCGACGATCCTCTGCCACGACGGCCCGGCGGCCACGGTTGCCTGCGAGACCACGAAGACCGTCAGCGGTCCCGGTCCGCGACGGAGATCGTCCACGCGCAGCTTGCCCGTACCATTGCCGCGGACCACGGGTTTGCCGGCAAGGGCGTTGGCCTGGAGCTTCACCGACCCCTTGGCCGCAGCCGGTCGCGCGACGTGCTTGCCGGGCGATCGGTCGCGCCAGGCGAGCACGGTGCCATCACGAGCCAGTTTCAAGCTGGTACAGTCGGACGCGTCGAACCACAGCGCCAGCCCCTCGGTGATCATTGTCTTCGCGGTAATGGGACCTCGCGGCGAGTACGCCAGGTTGCGGTCGGGGGCGGGCGGGGCCTCGGGGTCACGCCAGTCTGCCCCGGCAACCCAGCGCGCTGCGCCGAACTCGTAGGCCCCAAGGTCCGGCGACTTGCCCTGGAAACCGTCGGTAATCCCCGCGATGACGACGCCGGCGTCGATGGCTGCCGATCCGGCGATTGGATAGCCGTCGCGATCCACCGCGCCCGGGCCATTGGCCTCGAGCCTGGGAGCGAGTTCGCCCTGCACGAACTCCGACGGGTCCTTGGGATGAATGGCCTCGTTGACGAGGTTGTTCGCGATCCGTGTGCCCTGCATGGTGGGCGTGTATTTGGCGTAACAGTAGGTGCCAAACGGCTCGCGGACCTGCTGGATCGTGTTGTTGCAGACCTGGTGGTTGATGGCGTCGCTGTTCAAGCGGATGCCGCTCCCCGTGCAGTTCCAGACCACATTGTGATGCACCACGAAGTTCTTGCTGAAGTTATCGAGGTAGATGCCGACGGTGGCCCCGCCCTCGCTTTCGGCCCAGGCAATCAGCGAAGCGTGCAGGCTTTCTCCTCCACGCCTGCGGCGACGACCTCCTCGACGATCATCTGGAGCGCCGTCTTCTCCACGCCGTCCAGGTCGACAAACCGCTGCAACGGCAGCCGGTCCTGGTTCTGGCCGGCGGCGGTAATCACGGCCTTGCGGATCTTCATCACCGATTCTCCTGGGGAATCCTCTTATCCTAATTCATGGGCCCCGAGGCGACAAAGTCCCTAATTCTTGCGATCCGGGCTGCGAGGGGGCAATGGACCGCCGCCCCCCCGAGGGTTATCATGGTGCGTGGAATTGTCGTCAACGCAGTTGCGGTTGAATGTTCCTCCCAGCCGGATGGGTAGATAGAGAACGGACGCTCAAGACGATGGCCATCGAGTTGGCTTTTGCCCCGTCGGGGCACGTTATTGCGGTCGAGTCGCCCGACGAAGCCCCGGAGGCGGGCCAGGGGACCGTCTCCGAGGGCCGGCTCAAGCGGGTGGTCCACGCCTTTGCCTCCGGCCAGGCCGAAGGGCTCTTTGCCTTGGCCCGCGAGGCGTTGGGGACCTCTCTGACGCCGTCGCTGGCCTACTGGAGGGACCTGGCCACACGGTACCTCACGGAACTCTGCCGCACGCCGGAACAATCCGGCGTCCTGCTCGAGGCCGTCCCACCCCCGACTCCGGCGGAACTGGCCACCATGCTCCTCTGCGTGCCGCCCATGCCGGGCGCGGAGTATCTCAGCCAAGACGCCCTGGAGAACGTGTGGAGGGATCTGGACGCCTGGGTCCGCGGCCGGGTCGCTTCCTTCGGCCGCGGGCTCTCGGGGTTCCTGAAGGAGCATGCCCCCCTGTGGCACCAGGTGGGACGGGTCTGCTTCCATCTGGCCGAGAACCGCCGCGACCCCGACTACCCCTTCGCTTTCCTCGCCACCTACGCCCCGACCGTTGCCGGCGGGACGCGGATCCAGTATCAGCCGCTCAGCAAGGCCCTCCAGCAATACGCCGGCGCCAAGGACAAGAAGGCCCTCATCAAACTCCTCTCGCCGGTCCATCTGGCGTCGCAGGCCAGCCCCCTGGTGAAGGAGCTGGTCGAGTCGGGCGACCTCTATCAGCCGCTCGCCTGGACGCCCCCGCAGGCCTACCGGTTCCTCAAGGAAGTGCCGGTCTTCGAGGAGAGCGGAGTCCTGGTCCGCCTGCCCGACTGGTGGAAGAAGCGGCCCCGTCCACGCGTGGCCGTCACGATCGGCGACACGCGCCAGAAGAAGTTCGACGCCCACGCGATGCTCGACTTTCAGGTGCAACTGGCCCTGGGCAACCAGGAACTCTCCGAGTCGGAATGGAAAGCACTGCTCGCCGGCGAGGAGGGACTCGTGCTCCTGCGCGGGCAGTGGGTGGAAGTGGACCGGGAGAAGCTCAACGAGGCGCTCGAGCATTGGCGGCGAATCGAGTCGGAGAGCGAGGGCGGGCTCTCGTTCATCGACGGGATGCGTCTGCTGGCCGGCGCGCCTCGCGACCTCGGCGACGAGGCCGCCGCGGGCGACGCGGACCGCGAGTGGTCCTTCGTCCGGGCGGGCGAGTGGCTCGGGCAGGTGCTGGCCGACTTGCGGACGCCCGAGAACCTCCAGCACGCCCGGCCCGGCGACGGACTGAAGGCGACCCTGCGGGCGTATCAGGAGACGGGCGTCGACTGGCTCTGGTTCCTGTCGAGCCTCGGCCTGGGCGCGTGCCTGGCCGACGACATGGGCCTGGGCAAGACGATCCAGGTGCTCGGGCTGCTGCTGGCGCTCAAGCATCAGACGAAAAATAACTTCCAGACTTCCGAAGTCTCCCAGACTTCGGAAGTCTTCTCGAACCGGGCCGGCGCCAAGCCGTCGCTGTTGGTCCTGCCGGCCTCTCTGCTGGCGAACTGGAAATCGGAGATCGCCCGCTTCGCCCCGTCGCTCCGCGCCCGGTTCGTCCATCCGTCGGAGACCCCCAAGGATTCCTTGGACCGGATGGCCGCCGACCCCGGCCGGGCTTTTTGCGATACGGACGTGGTGCTGACCACCTACGGCATGCTGGTGCGTCAGCCATGGCTGCTGGACGTCCCGTGGCGGCTGGCCGTGCTCGACGAAGCGCAGGCGATCAAGAATCCCGCGGCAGGTCAGACCAAGGCCGTCAAGCGGATCAAGGCCGACGCCCGGATCGTGCTCACCGGCACCCCGGTCGAGAACCGGCTTTCGGACCTCTGGTCGCTCTTCGACTTCCTCAGCCCCGGCCTGTTGGGCTCGCAGAATCGGTTCAAGAAATTCGTCAAGAGCCTGGAGGGCCGGCAAGAGAACCGCTACGCGCCGCTACGGAGCCTGGTCCAGCCCTACATCCTCCGGCGTCTGAAGACCGACAAACGCGTGATCGCCGACCTGCCCGACAAGACGGAAGTCCGGGCCTACTGCGGCCTGGGGAAGCGCCAGGCCGCCCTCTACGCCAAGCTGGTCAAGGAACTCGCCGAGTCGCTCGAAGGGCTCGACGGGATGAAGCGCCGCGGCCTCGTGCTGGCCTACCTGATGCGTTTCAAGCAGTTGTGCAACCATCCGAGCCAGCTCTTGGGCGACGGGCAGTTCTTGCCCGAGGAAAGCGGCAAGTTCCTGCGCCTGGCCGAAATCTGCGAAGAGATCGCCTCGCGCCAGGAGAAGACGCTCGTGTTCACCCAGTTCCGCGAGATGGCCGAGCCGCTTTCGGACTTCTTGGCGGGCGTCTTCGGCCGCCCGGGCCTGGTGCTCCACGGCGGCACCGCGGTGGGCAAGCGGAAGCAACTCGTCGACCGGTTCCAGCGCGACGACGGCCCGCCCTACTTCGTCCTGTCGCTGAAGGCCGGCGGCACGGGCCTGAACCTGACGGCCGCGTCCCACGTGATCCACTTCGACCGCTGGTGGAACCCGGCCGTAGAAAACCAGGCCACCGACCGGGCCTTCCGCATCGGCCAGCGGCGCAACGTCCTGGTCCACAAGTTCGTCTGCCGGGGCACCGTCGAGGAGAAGATCGACGCTCTGATCGAAGAGAAGACCCAACTGGCCGCCGACCTGCTCGAAGGCGGGGCCGACAAGATACTCACGGAAATGAGCGACGCCCAACTCATCCAGTTGGTATCGCTCGATCTTGACAAGGCGTGTGAATAGGAGCAACAGCGCCATGGCATGGTACTACGGCTTCAAACCCTACGTCCCGGTGGCCGTGCGGCGTCAACGGGCGATGAAGAAGATGGAGGCGTTGCGCAAGAAAGGCGTCAACGTGCAACCCGTCGAGATCGACGGCCGCAAGATCGCCAGGACTTTCTGGGGCGAGGCGTGGTGCGACCACCTCGAATCGTTCAGCGACTACGCGAACCGCCTGCCGCGGGGCCGCACCTACGTGCGGAACGGCTCGGTTTGCCATCTCGCCATCGACAAGGGCAAGATCGAAGCGAAGGTCTCCGGTTCCGAGCTTTACACCGTGCAGATCGCCATCAGGACGCTCGCGCCCAAGACATGGAAGGAGGTCAAACGCCGCTGCACCGGGCAGATCGGCTCGCTCATCGAACTCTTGCAGGGCAACCTCTCCGACCAGGTCATGGAGGTCGTGACCGACCGCCAGAACGGCCTCTTCCCGCTCCCCGGCGAGATTTCTCTGAAGTGCAGTTGCCCGGACTGGGCCACGATGTGCAAGCACGTCGCGGCCGTGCTCTACGGCGTGGGCGCGCGGCTCGACCACAAGCCCGAGCTCCTCTTCAAGCTCCGCGGAGTGGATCACGAGGAACTGATCGCCGCGGACGCGGAGGCGGCCGTCTCCGCCGCGACGGCCCGCGGAACGACGAAACGACTTGCCGACGACGACCTCTCCGACGTCTTCGGCATCGAGTTGGAGGCCGCGGCTCCCGAACCGCTGCGGCCGGCTCGCCCCCCGAAGAAGGCCAAGGCACCGAAGCAGAAACCGAAAAGACCGGCAAGGAGGGCCGACACGAAGAACCAGCGGTCCGCGACAAAGCGTGTCGTCATCGGGGAGCCCGTCCTGGCCACGGCACCACCATCGAAGACGACGGGGAGGAGGGCCGGCAGGCAACCGCCCAAAACGGCGACAAACACGGCCCCCGACCCGGTCGCCGTTCCGCTCGACGGAACAACCTCTGGGCGTCCGCGCAAGAAGGCGGCCCGTCGGAGGCGTCTGTCGGCATAGGGCGACCCTCAACATCGTTCGCCTTCCCGTCCAGATGATCGAGCGGTTGGGCAAGGTTCATGCTGCCTCCGTCCGCCTGCGGCAAGAACGCGGTTGCCAGCCCAGTCTCGAGGAAACCGCGGAGAAAGCGGGGTACGCTGAGCCATTCCAGCACTGCCCGAAACCACGAAGAAGCGCAACGGGATGGCTCCCAACCGCTCTTAGGCCCTCCTTCATCTCGCCCGTGAGGAACTCGGCTACCCTTTGGGCGGCTCTTCCTTGGCGAGCCGGCTGATCTGCTTGAATTCGGGCGTGCCGGCGATGCGGCACCACTCGAACAGGGCGGCCTCCGTGGTCGTGAGGGTCGCGCCGGCGGAGTCCATGCGCGCCAGCGCGGTCCGGCAGTCGACTTCGCGGCGCGACCCGACGGCGTCGGCCGCCACGTAGACCCGCCACCCGTTGGCCAGGAGATCCAGCACGGTCTGCTGCACGCAGACGTGGGCCTCGACGCCGCATACGAGGACCTTGTACGCGCCCCGGTGCTCGAACTCCCGAAAGACCTCCGGGCAGCCGAGGCAACTGAACGTGAGCTTCGAGGGGATCGCGCCGAGCCGCTCGGCCAGGCCGGGCAGGGTCGGACCGAGGCCCTTGGGGTACTGCTCGGTGGCCGCGATGGGCAGGCCCAGGATCTTGGCGCCGTCGATCAGACGCCGCACGTTCCAGACGATCTCGCGGTGTCCGGCGATCGCGGGCACGAGCTTTTCCTGAACGTCGACCACCAGCAGCGCCGTGTCGGTCGACGACATCAACTCCGGGCTTCGCAACAGGTCATGGTTTGCGTCCATGGCCCCCAGGATAACGCAACCCGGCCCCCTGGTTCAAGGCGAGGGCGACCGCCTGACCGAGCACGTAGCTCTGATCCTCTTGGCTGAGCCGCTGGAAGGCAACGCGAACGTACCGGCCGTCGGCCCGCAGGAGCCGCACCACCGTGCCTTGGTCGAGCGTGGCAACCAACCGGGCCTCGACGTGATACGCGCCGGTGACGTCGCTCCAAGTTCGGTAGCCGCGACCGGCGGCCGCGGTCTTCTTGGCGGGCGCGTCGGCCTTCTTCTCTTCCTTCTTCGGCTCCGCGGGCTTCGCCGGAGCGGGGGCCGCGGCGGCAGGCTTCGGCGGCGTGGCGGGCGGGGCTACCGGCTTGGGCGCCGCTGCGGCGGGTGCCTTCGGGGACGTCTCCGCCGGCTTCTCCGCGGGCGGGGGCACCGGGGCCGGTGCCTTGGGTTCCTCGGCAGGCTTTGCGGGCGCCGGCTCGGTCGGCTTCCGCGCGGCAGGCTTCTCGGACGTCACCGGGGGCAACGGCCTGGCATGGGCCGGAGCGGGCTTGGCCTGCGGCTTCACCTTCACCGCTGCCGGCGCCGCACACTCGCACACGGCTGGGACGCAGACGTCGCACGTCACCTCGCAGCAACAGCAGACCCGTTCGACGCAGCGAACTCGCCGAGCGCATCGGCCACCGCAATCGTCCAGGCACTTGCCCGCCCGGACTCCGTCGGCCATGCCCAGCACGGCCACGACCATCGTCGAGAAGAGCAGTCCGAATCTTCGCATCGTAAGACCCTCCAGTTCCACAACCGGGAAAGGGCGCCCAAGAAGGGCGTCGCGTCCGATCACCACAGCCTCTCCAGATACACTAGGCTTTCCAGTTTGCGAATGCAACCAGATCCGACGCCGGTGCCCCTGGCAACCTGCCGCGATTTCCGCCATATTGGTGGGGAGGTTCCGCGAGATTCTCCCCTGGTTCGGGTGGATAGGGCTATGAGAACACGTTCGACGACCATCTTGACCGTGCGCCACAAGGGCATGGTGGCCATGGGGGGCGACGGCCAGGTCACGGTCGGCAACACGATCATGAAAGCCGATGCGGTCAAGATCCGGCGCCTGATGGACGGCAAAGTCATCACCGGGTTTGCCGGGGCCACGGCCGACGCCTTCGCCCTCCTGGAACGGTTCGAGGCCAAGCTGAAGGATTTTCCGTCGAACGTGCCCCGGGCCGCCACGGAACTGGCCAAGGAGTGGCGGACCGACCGCGTGTNGCGCCGGCTTGAAGCGATGGTCGCCGTCGTCGATGCACGGCACACCCTGCTGGTGACCGGCAACGGCGACGTGGTCCAACCGACCGACGGCATCCTGGGGATCGGGTCGGGTGGTCCCTATGCCGTGGCGGCTGCGAGGGCCCTGGTGGCCCACTCGAATCTCGCCGCGGCCGAGATCATCCGCACCGCACTGGAAATCGCCGCGCAGATCGACATCTATACGAACACGAACATCGTGGTGGAGGAACTCGAGTGGCAGAAATGACGCCCCGGGAGATCGTCGCGGAGTTGGATCGGCATATCGTCGGGCAGGATGCGGCGAAGCGGGCCGTGGCCGTGGCCGTGCGCAACCGCTGGCGCCGCCAGCGCCTGCCCGAGGAGATGCGGCCGGAAGTCGCGCCCAAGAATATCCTGATGATCGGCCCGACCGGCGTGGGCAAGACGGAGATCGCCCGGCGTCTGGCCAAGCTCACCGGCGCCCCGTTCGTCAAGGTCGAAGCGACCCGCTATACCGAGGTCGGCTACTACGGCCGCGACGTCGAGAGCATGATCCGCGACCTGGTGGAAAACGGCATCGCCCTGGTCCGCCAGCAGGAGCGGGCCAACGTGGAGGGGGAAGCCCGGGCCCGGGTTGAGCAGCGCCTGGTGGACCTGCTCGTGGGCCGCACGCCCGGCATCGAGGCGCCCGAAGAGACCCCCGAGTCGGCGCAGCGTCACGAGCGGACGCGGGACAAGCTGCGGGCCATGCTCGTGGGGGGACTTCTGGAGGATCGCAAGGTCGAAATCGCCGTCGAACAGAAGGCCGTGCCGATGATGTTCACCGGCATCGGCATGGAACAGATGGACCTCGACCTCCACTCGATGTTCGAAAAAATCCTCCCCAAGAACTCGTCGCGCCGCGAGATGACCGTGGCCGAGGCCCGCGAGTTCCTCTTCGAGCAGGAGTGCGACGCCCTGATCAACCGCGACAAGGTCAACGCCGCGGCGATCGACCTGGCGGAGAACCTGGGGATCGTCTTCCTCGACGAGATCGACAAGATCGTGGCCGGCGAGTCGACCCACGGGGCTGACGTCTCGCGTCAGGGGGTCCAGCGCGACCTCTTGCCGATCGTCGAGGGGACCACCGTCCAGACCCGCTACGGCTGGGTCAACACCGACCACATCCTCTTCATCGCCGCCGGGGCGTTCCACCGCTCGAAGCCGAGCGAGTTGATGCCCGAGCTCCAGGGGCGGTTCCCCATCCGCGTGGAGCTCAGCGCCTTGACCAAGGCCGACTTCATCCGCATCCTGACCGAGCCCAAGGGGGCGCTGACCAAGCAATACGCGGCCCTCCTGGCCACGGAGGGCGTGGATCTGGTGTTCCAGGACGACGCGGTCGAGACCCTCGCCGACTACGCCCACCAGGTGAATCAAACGGCCCAGAACATCGGCGCCCGCCGCCTCTACACGATCATGGAGCGGCTCCTGGAAGTCCTCAGCTTCGAGGCCCCCGACATGAAGAGGGGCCGCGTGGTCGTCAACGAAGCCTATGTCCGCGAACGTCTGAACGAGATCACCCGCGACGAGGATTTGAGCAAGTTCATCTTGTGACGAGGAGGCCGCCGGGCGGGGTACTCAGTTCCCGAGACCGAGAGAATCACTACTGATCGCAGACGGAAGCCACGTGATACGATGCTCACACGACTCAGCATCCGCAACTTCAAGCGATTCGACCGCGTGGACATTGAACTGGGACGCTCGGTCGTCTTCATCGGTCCGAACAACTCCGGGAAGACCACGGCATTACAGGCACTGGCTCTCTGGGACGTCGGGCTGCGGCAGTGGAACGCGAAACGCGGCGGAAAGGCCTCGCCGGAAAAGCGTCCCGGAGTCACGATCAACCGCCGCGATCTTATTTCCATCCCTATTCCAGTCGCGAACCTGCTTTGGCGCGATCTTCACGTGCGTGAAGGACGGGAGCCGAAAGAGGATAATCGCCGCACGGCGAACATCCGCATCGAAGTTGCCGTGGAGGGAATCACCAGCGACACGCCTTGGACTTGCGGCCTTGAGTTCGACTACAGCAACGAGGAGTCGTTCGTGTGCCGGCCCTTGCGGCTGCCGGACTACGACGACGTTCCAGTGCAGAAGGCGAAGTTCTCCACGATTCCTCCGGCGGCTGCCGGCGTCAAGGTCGCCTATCTGCCCCCGATGTCGGGGCTGAGTGCCGAGGAGCCGAAGTGGGAGCCGGGGCGGATCAACGTGCTCGTCGGCCAAGGCCAGACGGGCGAAACCCGACCTTGTGGGAATCGCGGTCTTCGACCGTCTCGATTCACCGCTTCAGGCCGGGGCCGCGCTCGTGGAAGTCATGTGGAACCGTCGCGAGATCGAAAACTACCTGTGTTCTGAAAGGGTGCTCCTCGCCTTCGCCGCCTACGACCAGCCGGACGATCTGTTCGGTCTGGCGGAGCGCCAGCGGCGTGAGCAGGCCATGCGAGAGTCGATCCGGGAGGTCGCTGACGCCCTTCGGACGCTCAGCCGGCCCGACCCTTGGTCCGCGGACACGAAGGCGACCGATGAGTTCCTCGATCCGCTCTTCAGAAAGTTCTTCGCCCGACTTGGCCTCCCGCTCACGTTCAGAAAGTCGGACTATCATGTCCTAGCCAAACTCGTGGCCCCGGACGCGATCGACCCGGACGTCATCGCTAAGCTCGATGCGATTGTGGCGGTCGCCAAGAAGGCTCGGCCCATGGAATAGCAGAACCCGCACCATTGAATTAGGAGGCACGCGCGATGCAAAACGATCTCTCTCGACGAAGATTCCTTGAGGCCGCCGGGGCCACGGTGGCCGCCGGGGCGGCTGTCGTTGGCGCGTCGGCTGCGGCATCGGCCGCCGAGGCGACGGCCAAGCCGATGAAGATCCTGGCCATCTGCACCAGCCCGCGCAAGGGTAAGACCACGGCCGCCGGCCTGAAGATCTGCCTGGAGGCGGCCAAGGCGGTCGATCCGGAACATATCGAGACGGAGTTGATCGAGCTGGCGGGGATGAACATCCCAGGAGCGGTGGCGGCCGGGCTGCCACTCCAGCCCGGCGAGAAAGACGACTTCGCCCAACTGCTCCCCAAGCTCACCGACCCGAAGGTCGCCGGGATTATCATCGGTTCGCCCGTCTACTTCGGCAACATGACGTTCCTCTGCGCCGCCTTCCTCGACCGTTGCAGCGTGCTGCGCAAGAGTTTCGCTTGGAGCAACAAGGTGGGCGGGGTGCTGGCCGTGGCGGGGGCACGCAACGGCGGACAGGAGCAAGTGCTGCGGTCGGTCCAGGCGGCAATGTTCGGCCAGGAGATGATCCTGGTGGGCGACGGGCGCCCCACCGCCCATTGCGGCGCCACCCTCTGGAACAACGGCAAGGACGACATCAGCGGCGACGAGCCGGGCGTCGCCACGGCCAAGAACCTGGGCCGCCGGGTGGCGGAGGTCGCTCGCCGCGTGGCGGCGGCGGTGTGAACGATTTGCGCAATCGCGGGCTGAGATTCCAGCCCTTCCTTGCATGGCACTCCGAAGGTGCGGACCAGGTTCGGCCTGCGGGCCGCACCCGACCGCCGCGGCGAGGGCCGTCGAGGGATTTTCGCCGCACGGGCTTCCAAAACGCCCCGATATCTCAGCTTTGGCACCGAAAATGCTCCCACTCGGGCTGCGACGAAACGCGAACCTTCGGGAAGCTCCGAGGCGTTTCGTCCGGTGTTCACGGTTCCGAGAAGGGAGAGTCCCATGAGAAAGCTCTTTGTCTTCGGCGCGGCGGCGATTCTGGTCCTTGCGATGGCGACGGCGGATCTCTACGCCAGGGGCAGCGGCGGGCAAGGAGGCGGCGGAGCGCGGTCCCGCACGTCCACGTCGTATGGCGCTGCCCGGCAAGGCGGCATGACGCAGCAACAATACCAACAGAGATACCAGGCTCGATACCGCTACGGCCAGTCGGGCTACGGCGCAGGCACGATGCAGGGCCAGGGAACGGGGAGGACGTGCCCCTACTACCTCCAATCCCCCACCCGCGCTTTGTGGTAAGTCTCCTCAAGGTCCGGAGCGTAACGATGCGTTTCCAAGCCAAGGCGTTTACCTCGCTTCTGCTCGCTCTCGCCTTCCTCGGGCTTTCCTTTTCCGGGGTGCTCCTGTTCTTCACACCCCGAGGCAGGGTCGCCAACTGGACGGGCTGGACCATGCTCGGCTTGAGCAAGGACGGATGGTCCGCGGTCCATGTGAACCTCGGCATCGTGGTCGTGCTCGTGGCGGCCGTCCACCTGGTCTTCAACTGGACGAAGTTCTGGGGCTACATCAAGAAGAAGGCAAGTTTCGCCCTCAACTTGAAGTGGGAGATGCTCGCCGCGGCTCTCCTCGCCGCGGTCGTGCTCGCCGGGGCCGTCTACGGCGTCCCGCCTTTCAGCACCGTCATGGCGTTGAATCAACAGATCAAGGACTCCTGGGAGGGCGGCGCTTCCGATGCCCCCGCGCCTCACGCCGAGGAGTTCTCCCTGGAACGCCTCGCTGCCGGCCTGCACTTGTCGGCCGGCCAGATTGTCGAGGCCCTGCGCGAGGAGGGGTTCGACGTAGCGGGTACGACCGCAACCGTTGGCCAGATCGCCGAAGCCAACGGCGTGACGCCGAGGGACCTTCATGCGGCGATCACGAAACGGTTTCCCGAAGCCAGTCGTGGCGGTCAGGGGAAGGGGCCGGGAAGAGGGATGGGGCGAGGAATGGGGAAAGGGATGGGCGGAGGATGGCGCAGCGGCGCACAGGGTGAGGAGTGAAACACCCCCCGCTCTTATCTCTCGCGCCGGCGAAGCCCTCGGCGAAGAGGGGCCTCTTGGCAATGGACGAAGTTCGGGCACGCGCCGCGGAGCGGCGGGGCTGGCGTTCCCACGCAGAGCGTGGGAACGAGAAAACCTCTCCCTAAACATTTCGCCGCGGCCGGAGCCGCCGTACAATGGCCATCGCGTGGGGCGTTTCAGGTGATGAACCCCAGGAGGTGAGCCATGGGTCCGGTCCCTCGTGTCCGAAGTGTCTGGGTCGTCGTTCTTGTTGCGTTGTCCTTGTGCGGTCCGGCATCCGGCGTGCAGCCGCCGGGTTCCGATGCGAAGCGGTTCTCCGCCGGGGCGTTTGCGATCGACATTACGCCCGACTGGTTCCCGATCGTCGTCAACGGCGGGTTCCAGCCCCACTATGCCAAGAAGGCGCAAGACCCGCTGCACGCGCGGTGCCTGGTCCTGGACGATGGACGCACCCGCATTGCCGTCGTCGTCGTCGACAGTTGCGTGCTCGACCGGCCGCTTCTCGACAAGACCAGGCAACTTGCCGAGAAGCGGAGCGGCATCCCGGCGAGCCGCATGTTCATCTCGGCCACGCACTGCCACTCGGCCCCCGCCGCCGTCGGAGCCCTCGGCACCGACCCGGACGAGCGCTACGTTGCCTTCCTGCCCGAGAAGATCGCCGAGGGGATCGAGAGGGCGGTGAAGAACCTCGCTCCCGCGCAGATCGGCTGGGCGGTGGGGGCCCTGCCGGGTGTGCCGCAGAGCCGCCGGTGGATCGCCCGGCCCGACAAGATCAAGGAGGACCCGTTCGGCGAGCCGACGACCCGGGCGACCATGCACCCCGGCTATCGCAATCCCGACTGGGAGGAGCCCTCCGGGCCGATGAACCCCGACGTGCCGGTAATCGCGGTCCGACGGCCGGACGGGCGGCCGATCGCGCTGTTGTCGAATTTCTCGATCCACTACGTGGGCGCGGCAGCTCTTTCGGCCGACTACTTCGGCGTGTTCGCCCGGCGCATCGGCGAGCTGATCGGCGCCGGCGAAGGCGACCCGCCGTTTGTCGGCATGCTCTCCAACGGCGTCAGCGGCGACGCGTATCTCAAGGACTACAGCCGCAAGGAGCCGGAGAAGTTCGACATGAACTCGATCGGCGAACTGGTGGCCAAAGAGGCGGCCGCGGCCTATCGTCGAATCCAGTGGAAGGACTGGGAGCCGCTAGCCATTGCGGAGTCGGACCTCGAACTGAACGTGCGGCCCGCCAGGGTCCAGTGGGCCCAACCCATCATGGATCAGATCGCCAAGGAGAAGCGGCCGCTGAAGAGCCTGACCGACTTCTACGCCCGCGAGCAACTCCTCCTGGCCAAGATGCCTCCCACGCGCACGCTGCGATTGGAGGTGGTGCGGATCGGCGGGCTGGCCATGGCCGGCATCCCGTGCGAGGTCTACGGGATCACAGGCCTGCGGATCCGCGCGGCCAGCCCGATGGACTACACGTTTACCGTCATGTTGGCCAACGGCTGGGACGGCTACCTGCCGCCGCCGGAGCAGATGGCCATGGGCGGATACAACGCTTGGCTCGCCCGATCGAGCTGCCTGGAGCCGCAGGCCGAGCCGAAGATCCGGGCAAGGATCGCGACGCTTCTCGACCAGGTGGCCGGGGGCTATCGCGCGGCAAGGCCGAAGACGCCGCCCTCGCCATACTCAAACGCCGTGCTCGCCTCCAGGCCGGACGTGTACTGGCGGCTCGACGACCTCGAAGGGCCTCAGGCACTCGATGCCGTGCGAGGCAAAGGCCTGGGCCAATTCGAGACGCAGATCGCCTACTACATGCCGGGCCCCCAGTCGCCCGCGTTCCCGGGCCTGGAGGCCGACAACCGGGCACCGCACTTCGTGGGCCAGCGCCTTGCGGCCCGAATCCCGGGCCTGGGGCAGCGCTACACGGTGGAATTGTGGTTCTACAACTGTATGCCCACCGACGCCCGCGAAGTGACCGGCTATCTCTTCTCCCGAGGACCGGCAGGCGACGCCGCGCCGGGCGAACACCTGGCCATCGGAGGCAAGCAGTGCGGGGCCGGCAAGCTGATCTTCCACGCGGGAAGCGACCCCGCCAAGGCCCTGGCCGGCACGACCGACGTGCCGCAGCGCAACTGGGTGCCTCAGGAAAGTTGGCACCACGTGGCCCTGGTCCGCGACGGCACGCGATTGACGGTCTATCTCGACGGCCGTCCTCAACCCGAGATCTCGAACCCGGCCGCCAGCCCGGCTTCCGGCGAGGAGGTCTTCCTCGGCGGTCGCAGCGACGGCCGGTTCAACTTCGAGGGCCGCATCGACGAGGCCGCCGTCTACCTCCGCCCCCTCCCGGCCGACGAGTTGCAGAATCACCACCGGGCCGCCATGGGAAAGTGAAGGCAGGCAAGCCGCATCGGGTGCCCCATCCTTGGAGCCTGGAACGGTTTCAGGTTCACGGCAATGGGGAAGATCCTCTCAAGCAGGAGCTGTTAAATGAAGCGACGCGATTTCTTGGCAACAGGTTTGGGAGCGGTCGTGGCGGGGGCCGCCGCCGACGTGCTCGCGGCCGACTCGACCGGCCACCAAGCGCGGGCCGGCAAGACAGCCGACATCCCCTTCCACCCCCGCGACATCAAGCTGTGCGTCAAACCTGTGATGACGAATCTCGTCCATTCGGCCGTATGGGAGGGGCCGTGCCGTCCGACTGCGGTGACGCCGGAGATGGAGAGGGCGAGTAACGAGCGGCATTTCGCCGCCTGGTCGGAAGGACTCAAGACGAAAGGACTTGGCCGGGCGGAGGACGTTCGGCTCCTCGAGCCGGCCCAAGTGACGTTCAGCGAGAACTGGGTATTGAACCCCGACCAGATGGCCAAAATCGCCGCCGACAATCCTGATACGGATGTCTTCTTCATCTATCCCAGCGGCAGCGCGCGAGCGTCCTACGAAATCGGCAATACGTTCGGCAAGCCGATCCTGTTCGAGAGCAACAGTTGCCGGACAGCCAGTATTGCCGGTTATACGCTGGCCAAAGGGAACGAGGTCTTCATTCCGGGCCGCGACATGGACCTCACGAAGCTGCTCTCGCTGCTGCGGGCCAGGAAGGTCTTTCGCCAGACGAAGGTCCTCTATCCCACGAATGGCGTGCCGTCCTTCTCGCCGGACACGGTTTGGGATTTCCAGGAACTCCAGAAGCGACTCGGCGTGGTCGTCAAGACCATCACTTACCAGGAGCTCTCCGCTGAAATGGAAAGAGTGCTGGGCGATCGCGACGAGAGCCGGCAGGCCCAACGCGATGCCGAGGAGCTCATACGCAAAGCCGACCGATCGTTTCTGGATGGGCCATTCGTCACCCGCAGCATGGTCTTCGACCGGTGCCTCAGGAACCTGATGGCCCGCCACGGCTGCAACGCGTTCACCATCGATTGCTTCGAGTTCTGCCCAAGCCTGCTGCCACAGAAATGGACGGTCGTTCCTTGCCTCCAGCATGCCCTGTTCGGCAATGAGGGGATCGCCTCGTCGTGTGAGGCCGATCTCGGGATTCTTCTGGCGTTGCGGCTGTTGATGAGCGTTTCGAACAAGTCGTGTCACCAGGGCAACGCCGACCCGAGAGGCCCCGACACTTTCCGGATCAACCATAGCGCCCCGAGCATGAAGATGAACGGCTTCGACAAGCCGGACCTGCCCTATCAGTTGGGCCGGTTCTGCGGGCAGGGCTGGGGGACCAAGGCGGTCATCGATTTCATGAAGAACGAGGAGAAGACGGTCACGGTCGCTCGCGTCGACCCGACCGCAACGAAGATCCTCGTGCTCAAAGGGACCCTCGTCGGCGCCTCCGGGTGGGACAAGGACCTGCTCGGCTGTTCGGTCGAGGCCGTCATCAAGCCACCGCCCGGCCGAGCCGACGAGTTCATGCGAAGACGACTCGTCTACGGAAACCATCTGCCGTGGGTCTACGGCGACTATGCCCAGGAGCTCAAGACCCTCGGCGAAATGCTCGGCCTCGGCGTGGAGGTGATCGCGTAGGTCGCAGCAAGTCGGGCCCGTCCGCGAGTGGAAAGGCCGGGACTCCTTGATCCGGCCGAGTGCTGCCATTCAAGACTCGCGCCCCCGTTGGCCGGACGAATCCACGGGGGCGTGCTACGCGCGTTGCGTCTTGTCCGAAGGAACGATCCGCCGGGCCCAGTCGGCATCGTCAGGGCCCAGGGGCGGCTCAAGCGTCGCGGCGTAACTGAGCGAGAGATCGTAGCGGGCGCGGTCGTAGACGGTGGTGAAGACCTCTTGGAGGTCCAGCGGGACGTCCGGATCGCCCGGCTTCAGCGGCACGGGGATGGAAGGGAGGCGATCGCGGAGCGTCCAGGCATAGACGGCCGCCTTGGGCCTCCGTTGGCGCCGGCTGACGATCGTGTAGTAATCGCCCGGCGGAAGCGGCGTCACGGTCGGCAATCGCGATCCGCCTCGGAGGAGATCGATCTCAACCAGGTGCGTCGGACTTTGCAGGATCGCCTCGCGCTTCTGGAGATACTCCCGGCGGCCGTCGCCCCCGGGACGCTTGTTGGCCGGCGACAGCGTCTCCAGGACCGTGACCACCTCCATGGTTTCCCGCAAGCGGATGACCAGGTACGCCTCGCGGCGCTCTTCCGGAACCGGCAATTCGCATTCAAAAGGCTCGACCGTCGCCACGGTCCCAGCGGCAACGGCCACCCCGCCCTCGGGCTCCGCCCGTTCCAAGACCACGGCGTCCGAACGGAAGAAGGGGGCCCTACCGGACGGCATGTCGTCCGCACCGTACCCCTCCACGTACACTCGCCGCTCGACCCGAACCACGTAGCGGGGGCCGATCCGCAATGCCAACGAGTCGCTCACGACAGTGTTAAACCTCGTGTGAAAATCCTCCCATTCCTGGCACTCCAGGAACGGGTCCATTCCGGGAAAGGGCGACGGCATCGGATCACCTCCGCGGGGCCGAAGCGGATGACGCAGGACCGAACACGATGGTTCTTCTGAGACTCGCGGGGAGTCGCAGCCGGGCGACACGCAACTACCGGTGCCTCTTCTCTGTCCCGCCTCCGTGGAGAGAGTGAACAGAGAAGAGGCACCGGTACTCTTCCTGCGATCTCGTGCGGCCGGCCGTTTCCGGGAGATACCAGAGGAACCAAGTCCATTATACCTCGCCATCGTTGGGCGGGGGAGGTCCCGCGGCAAGCGGGCCCCCCGGGCATTGCAGCGGGCTATTATCCGAACACAACTCAGACCTTTCGCGGAGCGGCCGCGAGCAGCCGCTCCGCGTTTGCGTGGGCAATGGCGGCGGTCTGGGAGTCCGTCAGTTCCGATTCGCGCATCTTGAGCAGGGAGGATTCCAGGTTGAACAGGGGCAGATGGGAGCCGAACACGAGCCGCTCTGCCGCCACGGTCCGCAGCAGCCCGGCGATGCCGGCGAGTCCTTCGAGCGTCGCAATGTCGAACCAGACGTTCTTCGAAGCCGCCAGGCGGGCGAGATCGACGCCGCGAACGCTCCCCAGGGCGTTGAGGAGCACCAGGCGCAGCTTCGGCCGGACGGCCAACAAGTCGGGCAGGGGTTTCAGGTCGACGTTCGGCACCGGCATAAGCGGATGCTGCGACCGCACGTCGTCCATGCGCACGACGAGCTGAACAACCAGGCCGTGTTCCTCCGCCAGCGTCAGCAACTCGGCGAGCGCGGGCTCCGTCAGCGTGTAGCCGTGGTAGTTCGGGTGCAAACGGATCCCGGGCATGCGATGCGACTGGCAGCAGCGGCGGAGGTCTTCGCGCCAGTCAGGGAGGGTGGGGTTGACCGACCCGAACGGCACCAGCAGCCCGCCGCCGTCTTGCCGGCAATCGTCGGCCAGGCGTGCATTGACGGCGCCGAGGTCGCGGTGCAGCAGCCCGTCGAGACTCCCCGCCCACGCCTGCGTTACGCCGCTCGTCTTGAGCTTCTCCACCAGCCGGGGCGTTTCGTCGCACGGGAGGCGGCGAAAGGGCCATCGGGAGAGACTCACGTTCACATCGACGATCATGCGCGGACTCCCTTGGCGGTGAGGATGGGCAGGAGCATGCGGCGGAGGTTTTCGCCGAGGATCAGACGCCGGGCGGCTTCGGGGACGCCGGCCCCGTAGACCTTCGCCAATTGCGACGCGAAGCTGCGGCCCGGGAAGTCGCTCCCGTAGAGGACCCGCTCGGCGCCGAGTTCCCGGACCGCCATCTCGACGACGCCGGCCGTGGGATCGAAGCCGCACACGTCGGTCGCGACGTTCTTCGCCGCGCGGACGGCCCGAATTCCCCGCTCCCAGTCCGCCCCGCTGTGGGCACAGATCAGCGAGGCATTCGGGTGTCTCGCGGCCAGCTCGGCCAGGTCGGCGGGAGTGGATTCGCCCGGCAGGTTCCCGCCGGCTCGAAAGAACGTGTGCTGGAGGATGGGGGCCTTGAGTTCCGCGGCGCGGCGGACGATCGGGTCGAGGCACGGATCGTTGCAGCGGACCGCCACCCAGAGTTTCACCCCCACCATCGGCCCGTCGCCCACGCAGCGGTCCAACTCCGCCAGGCTTGCGTCGCGATGCTTCGGATTGAGATAGACGTAGCCGAACACGCGGTCCGGGGCGTGGCGGATCGCCCGGAGCACGTCGTCGTTCTCGCGTCGCATCTGCTCGGGCGTCGGATCGTAGGCGTGCGACACCCCCATCGACACGACCACCCGCTGGATGCCCATCCGATCGGCGATCCGAAGCGACCTCGCGATGCTCTCCTCGGGCGTGCGGGCGCCGTCCAGGTGCCCGTGCGAGTCCCAGACGAGCATCTTCGCCTCCCGGGCCGCGTCGCCTCGCGCCGCATCGGGCCGGACCACGCCCGCAGCCGCGGCGGCCAACGTTGCCCCAGCCGCACGGTGGAACAACGCACGCCGAGTCATCAAGCGGGCCTGGGATTTCATCGAACGGCTCCTCCGCTACACGCCAACATGTGGCACAGCCGAGGGCGGCTGTGCCACACGCTGTGCCCACAGGCTGTGCCACAGTGTGAGAGAGACTCCTACTCGCTCCTCACGAACGGGTTGTTCTGCTTCTCGTCGCCCACGGTGGTGGCCGGGCCGTGGCCGCTGTAGAGGACGGTGTCGTCGGGCAGGGTGTAGAGCTTCTCGCGGATGCCGGCGGCGAGCGCGTCGTAGTCGCCGTCGGGGAAGTCGGTCCGGCCGATGCTCCCGGCGAAGATCACGTCGCCCACAAACGCGATCCAGGGACGGGCCCCCTTCCACAAGAAGATCACATGCCCGGCCGAGTGTCCCGGAACGGCCCGGACCTCCAGGTCGAATCCGGCCGCCGAATAGAGGTCGCCGTCGCCGACGGTGGCGTCGGCCGGGGGGCTCGCGAGCGATAGCCCGAGGATCGCCGACAAGTTGCGCCGCGGGTTGACCAGTTTCTCGGCGTCGGCGGCGCCGATCACCAAAGGACACGTCGGCCACCGCTGCTTGAGGAGTTCATTGCCGGCAATGTGGTCGATGTGCCCGTGCGTGTTGAGGATCGCGCTTGGAGTAAGCCGATGCCGATCAAGGGACTCCACGATCCGCTCGGGCTCGAAGCCGGGATCGACGACCAGGCAGTCGTCTCTTCCCCGCAACTGGGCCACATAGCAGTTCTCTTGAAAATCGGAAGACACGATAGTCGCGAGCAGAATCTCAGGATCGGTCACAAAATGATCTCCCCAGAATTAGAGAGACTGGATAAACTGAAACGGTTGCCGAGTTGTATTCGCCCAGAGGGGAATCGCCGGTTAGGCAATCGCGCTGCATGGGCGGAAACATTGTAATCGCGTTTCGGCAAACGAGCGATAACGACCCAGAGGGCTATCGCTGCCGCGAGGGATTGCGGCCATGCCACGAGCCGGAAATGCCCTTTGAGTGGGGGGCATGATCTCGCCAAAGGAGGACGGCCCGGCTGAGCAGGCTCGTGGGGCCTCGGGTCTTCTCGGAAGTCGTTACGGAGGACACGTCCACGGAAGGACGCGGCACAGGACGTCCCATCGACCAAGCAGCCGATCCACCTTCCAGCTCGGAAGAGTGCGACAAGGAGCCGATTTCATGGACTGGAGGAGTATGTCTCGTCGTCATTGGGCCGCCCTTCTGGCGGTAGCACTAATTCTATCCCTCGGGTGGGAAGCGGGTACCGCGTGGGGCGAGTCCCCGAAAGAGGGAACCGCGAAGGCAGCCGAGCAATCCACCGCGTCGTCCGACGCGCCGGCACAGACGGTGCGATTGGGTGGGGCCGCTGCCACCGTCGACCCGAACGAACACCCCCTCATGCCCGTCCTCCGGTGGGGGCAGGAAAGCCTGAAGATCGCCGAGAAGATCCAGGACTACTCGGCCACCATGGTGAAGCGGGAACGAATCGACGGCAAGGTGAACGATCCCGAGTACATGTTCATCAAGATTCGCCATAAGCCGTTGAGCGTCTACATGTGCTTCCTCAAGCCCGATCACTTGAAGGGCCAGGAGGTCATCTGGGTCAAAGGCCAGAACAACGGCAAGCTGTGGGGACACGGCACCGGAATGCGCAAGGTCTTTGGGACCGTCCCCTTGGATCCGACCGGTCCGGTGGCCATGAAGGGGAATCGCTACCCGATCACGGAGATCGGCATCGAGAACCTGGTGAGGCGTCTGATCGAGGAGGGGGAGAAGGACACGCAGTACGGCGAGTGCGAAGTGAAGTACTTCCCCGGGGCGAAGATCAACGGGCGCACCTGCACGTGCATCCAAGTGGTCCATCCGGTCCCGCGCCGCAATTTCCAGTTCCACCTGGCGAGGATCTTCGTTGACGACGAGTACAATCTCCCGGTACGCTTCGAGGCCCACGACTGGCCCAGCCAGCCGGGGGGATCGCCCGAGTTGATCGAGGAGTACACCTACGTTAACATCAAGATGGACAACAAGTTCACCGACGCGGACTTCGATATCCGAAACCCCGACTATGGCTTCAAATCCCGGTGACCTGAGCGCTGGGAGCGACAACCGAAACGACGGTTCACGGCCTCGCGCAGGATCACGATCCGGCGCGAGGCCGTTTCGCTTTCCGAACTGTCCCTGGGGCACGCTTTGGAGGATCTCCCGGGACGTGCTCGTCGCCTATCTCCTCATCCTGCTGGCCCTGATGTTCCTCGAAGACTCGCTCATCTTCATCCCCTCGCCCTATCCGGAAGGCAACTGGCATCCCGCCGGGCTACGTTTCGAGGACGTTGCGTTCACGTCGGCCGACGGGACGCCGCTTCACGGCTGGTACGTGCCGCATGAAAAGGCCCGCGGAGCGGTCCTCTTCTGCCACGGCAACGCGGGCAACGTGACCCATCGGGCGGAGATCCTCGCCCGGCTCCACGAGGTCTCCGGCCTGACGGTCTTCCTTCTCGACTACCGCGGCTACGGGAAGAGCAAGGGGAAGCCCAACGAGGCGGGCGTGCTGGCCGACGCCCGGGCCGCCCGCGATTGGCTCGCACGCTGCGAAGGCGTCGCCCCCGAGCGGCTGATCCTCATGGGCGAGTCGATCGGCGGGGCCGTGGCCGTCGACCTGGCCGCGGAAAAAGGGGCCCGCGGGCTGATCCTCGAAAGCACCTTCACCAACCTCCGCGACGTGGCGGCCTATCACTTCCCCTGGTTGCCCGTGCGCCTCCTCATGCACACGCGTCTCGATTCGCTCTCCAAGATCAAGAAGTACCATGGACCGCTGCTGCAATCGCACGGCGACCGCGACACGATCGTCCCCTACCGGTTCGGACAGCGCCTGTTCGAGGCGGCGAACCAGCCCAAGCAGTTCATCACCTTCCGCGGCGGCGACCACAACGATCTGCGCGGCAAGGACTACTACGCGAGACTCGGCGAGTTCGTCGCCGGCCTGAAGTGAACGAGATTCCGCGACGATGGGAGGGCGAGGCTCCTGCCGAGCCTGTTTCCGTCGCGCGTCGTCGCGGGTGGACGACGGCTCGGCAGGAGCCTCGCCTCCCCATGGTCACGCCAGTCCCAAGGCCAAAGGCCGAAGACCAAAGTCCTAGGTCGCAGCCCCATCACGCGGCATGCTATCCCCCCCGTTCTGCGCCTGGCCTCTCGGCTTTGAGGAATAATCCGTTTTTCCGGTCTGGCTGGAGTTTTCCCGTCGAGCCAGCCGATAAACGGAGGCAGTCGCAGGGCACCCCGGATTGCGCCTTGCCTGCAATCGTACTTCCCCCAGAGAGTGTCTCGGGGGCCATTGAGTTCGCAAGTCATTTGGCAACAGCAACTTAGGTGCAGTCGGCGGTTTGCGGTTTGGGTGTTCTCGACTAAAGCTCTTTGGCAACAAGCACTTACCATGAATGTCGCGGCTTCGTCCCCAGCCGACTCTGTCGGGGGGATGTTTAGCCGGATGACCAACGATTCGTTCGACTCCCGGGGACTGATCTTGACTGTAGTCTTTACGGCACCTACACTTGGAGCGTGAATGGAATGTCTCCACGGGACGATCCGTGAGCGGCCCAAGGGTCCCTCGCACGGGAGTAACGAGACGTGACCAAGAAAGAGATCGTTCGGACCATTTCCGAGGAAATCGGGCTCACCCAGTTGAAGACCAAAGAGATCGTCCAGAAGACGTTCGACGCGATCGTCGAGACCCTCGTTGAGGATGGACGCATCGAGCTGAGGAACTTCGGGGTCTTCGAGGTGAAGCGACGTGCTCCCCGCAAGGCCCGCAACCCGCGGACCGGCGAGAAGGTCGATGTGGCCGAGAAGTTCGTCGTAACGTTCAAGCCGGGCAAGGAGATGGAGCAACGTGTCCGCGAGTTGGAGCGTCAGGCTGCGGCCAGGGCCGCGAGCGAGTCGGCCCAAGGGAGTTCCCGGGAGACGGTCTTTCCTGAGGCAGCCACAGCGACGGGTCGATTCCCGTCAGAAGGAGATGGCCTCTCGTAGGCCCCGACCATCGTACACGCACGGAGGACGCCCCCCACAAGCGGCCCGCCCGTCACCGACGCGGTGAATGGAAACGCCATTCGGTAGATTTCTCTTCGCCGCCATGAGCCTTCAAGACGCCTCGAAGTCGATCCCGCCCCGCACTTCGAGCCTTTTCCGCACGAGAAAACAATAGATCGGCCGTGAGGCGACCTCACTGCGACGCAAGGGTTGCGCCGCGGGTTGCCGGCCTGGAACGAAATCACTTTGCGCGCCTCCGGCGCTCGAAGTCTTCCTTGAGACAGGAGTTGTGGAATGCGCAGACTACTCCTCGTGGCCCTCGGAGGGCTCTTGCTGAGTTCGACGACGGGGTGCATTATCCCGGCTTACTCGGGCGATCCGGCCCGGCGTACCGAAGAGTTGATCCACACGTCTGAGAACCTGCGATTGATTCTCGACGACTGGGAGCGAATGTGGATGCTCGATCAGCCGAGCCATGCCTCGCCTTACCGGACGCACGGAGGGATCATCTGATCGGGCGGGCGCCGCCATCGGGCGCGCGGGCCGGGGGTGTGTCGACTTGACTTAAGTCGCTCCACACCCACGACTTGGCGGCGTCTCGGCGGACGCAGTTGGCGTTCGCCTAGACGATGCCCCGACCGATGGAGGGCTCCCCGTTGTCCGGCGGCGGCGGCGGCGGTACACTGCTCGTTCGGGGAAGCCGACGTGGTTCCTCCCCTGCCTGCGGGTTCGGTCGCGTGCATGTTCGGTCCGCCGTGAATTCGACTCCTGTCTGTCTTGACGTCCCATTGGGCCGGCTACACCTGCCCAACCCGATCATGGTTGCGTCGGGGACGTTCGGCTATGCCCGCGAAATGGCGGGCTTCGTCGATCTCAGTCGCCTGGGGGCGATCCTTCCCAAGACGATCACCAAGGATCCGCGAGCGGGAAATCCCCCGCCTCGCACGGTCGAGACGACCGCCGGGCTGCTCAACTCCATCGGACTGGACAACGACGGAATCGACGCCTTCCTGGACCGGCAGATGCCGTACCTGGCGAGTCTGGGGCCTCCGGTGGTGGTGAGCGTCGCCGGGAAGACCTACGAGGAGTTCGTTGCGCTGGCCGCCCGGTTGGCGGACGCCGGCGGCGTGGCGGCCTTGGAACTCAACATCTCCTGCCCAAACGTGACAGGCGGGGTCGATTTCGGCACCGACCCGCGGATGTGCGAGCGCGTGGTAGCGGGGGTGCGGCAGGCCTGTTCCCTGCCGGTGCTCGCTAAGCTCACGCCGAACGTCACGAAGATCGCCGACATTGCCAAGGCCGCGGAGGCCGGGGGCGCCGACGCCGTGTCGCTGATCAACACGTGTCTGGGAATGGCGATTGATTGGCGGCGCCGCCGGCCTCGCCTTGGCGGCGTGATGGGGGGCCTCAGCGGTCCGGCCATCAAACCCATCGCACTCCGCGCGGTGTACCAGGCGTCACAGGCCGTCGGCGTGCCCCTGGTCGGAATCGGCGGGATTGCATCCATTGACGACGTGATGGAATTCCTCGTGGCCGGCGCGACTGCCGTGCAGATCGGCACCGCGAATTTCTACAGCCCGGGCGTGTGCATGGAGATCCTCGATGCCTTGCCCGCCGCGCTGGCGGAACTGGGGGCCGCTTGCGTCGGCGACGTGGTGGGAACGATCGAGCCCGGAGGGGAGAGGGGAGAAGGGAGAGGGGAGAAGGGAGAGGGGAGAAGGGAGAAGGGAGAAGGGAGAAGGAATTCCTGGGACGCGTAGCGGGCGGGCTTGCCCGCCGTTCGACCGTGGCTTTCCGCTTTCGCCTCTCCCCTTTCGGTCTTCGGCTTTTGGAGAATGACGATGCGTGTTCTTTCGGGGATCCAGCCCACGGGCCGCTTTCATTGGGGCAACTACTTCGGCGCAATCCGGCAGTACATCGACCTCCAGGGCGAGCCCGACAACGCCTTCTACTTCATCGCGAACCTGCACGCCCTGACCACGGTCCGTGATTCCCAGCGGCTTCGCCAGAACACGCTGGATGCCGCGATCGATCTGCTCGCGCTCGGGTTGGATCCGGAGAAGGCCACCCTGTTCGTCCAGTCCGACGTGCCCGAGGTGTCGGAACTCTGCTGGCTCCTGATGACCGGCACGCCCATGGGCCTGTTGGAGCGATGCCACGCTTACAAGGACAAGAAGGCCAAGGGGCTCACCGCCGATGCGGGCCTCTTCGCCTATCCGGTACTCATGGCGGCCGACATCCTCGCCTACGATTCCGACCTGGTTCCGGTCGGCGAGGACCAGGTGCAGCACATCGAAGTCTGCCGCGATCTGGCGGCGAGCTTCAATCACGAATACGGCGAGACGTTCGTGCTCCCCAAGGCCAAGATCCTCGACCACTCGGCACGCGTGCCGGGAATCGACGGGGAGAAGATGTCCAAGAGCTACAACAACACCCTGGAGGTGTTCGAGGAGCCCAAGGCCCTGCGCAAACAGATCATGCGGATCGTCACCGACTCCCGGCCCATGGATCAGCCGAAAGAGCCCGAGGGCGATCACCTCTTCCAACTCTATTCGTTGTTTGCGAGCGAACCCCAGCGTGAGGAGATGGCGGCGTTGTACCGGCGCGGCGGGTTCGGCTACGGGCAAGTGAAGAAGGCCTTGGCCGACCTGGGGGAGGCATACTATGCCCCGGCCCGGGCCCGTCGCCTGGAATTCGAGGCCCATCCCGAGCGGGTCCGCGAGATCCTCGGCGACGGAGCGGCGCGAGCCCGCCGAAAGGCCGCCGAGGTCCTCCGCCGCGTCCGGGACGCCTGCGGGGTAGGTTTCGCCGAAGGCCACGCCCCCCCCTCGCCATGAGGCCCCGCCAAGAAGCCCTGTTTCCTCGGGGTGTTCCGCGGTTCTGGCCCTTCGATCGGCGTTCGCATGCCGTTTCCTGCAACCGCTGCGATTCCCGAGGACGACCGGCATTCTTGAACCCGAGAAACGAAAAGACCCGCTGACAAACGCTGTCAACGGGCCGTCTCAGTGGGCGATGGCCGACTCGAACGGCCGACCTCCTCGGTGTAAGCGAGGCGTTCTAACCAACTGAACTAATCGCCCCGACGGGGTCATGGTAGCGGGCCGTGCGGTCGCCTGTCAATCCACCCTTTGTACGGGCATCGGGTCTCCTTCACCCTCGTTGTCATGCGTCTCCCCGTTGAGGAGAGGCGACTTGAAAAAGCCTACCGGAGGGAATATCTTCAGGACTTTGGAGGGCACCGGTGCCGCCAGGGTGCTTACGGTCCAGGATTTTAGACCCGTCAGAAAAGATGAGAGGTCTGCCATGAAGTACTTGGTCACGATGGAACTCAGGGAATCGCTGCCCGGGGCCCCAGAGGGGCTTCTGCGCCATATCGAGGGCGTCGTCATTCCTTCCCATGAGATCCTGATGAAACTTGAAAGGGAAGGGAGGATCCTGGCCGGAGGCGACATGTCGGGGCGACGAGGCAGTGTCCTGATCCTGGAAGCCGCATCAAACGCCGAGGTGAGCCGGATCCTGGCGACGATGCCGCTCTGGGCGACCCAGAAGACGGAAGTCATTCCGCTGGAGAGTTTCGAGGAGCGGCAGGCGATGCATCGGCAGCTTGCCGAGCAACTCAAGGAAGTCAGGTGACACGAGAGCTTCTTCGACGGTCGGAGTCCTTCATGCCGTTCAGCATGGCATGCGACGTCGCTTGCGCGTCCGACGCCGCCGACCGGCGCCTCACCGCCTCGTCGCGTGCGGGACGCCTCGTCGCGGTGCTGCTGATGGCCGCAGCCCTGGTGATGTCACTTCGGTCCGGCTTGTCGCCGACGAGAAGCCGGCGAAGCCTCCGCAGGCGGAGCGCGATGTGTCGTTCCTCGCCCAGCAGGTGGGCAACAAGCTCATGCGTGCCCCCTGCCTGATTCAAGGGCCCGACGGTGCATTCCAACTCGTCTGGACCACCGGCGGGGCGACCTGGGCACTCGCCACGGCACGGTTCTGCGGGTATCCAAGGAGTTCCTTGCGACGCTTCCATGAACAGGCTGGGGTCTCTTGCACGGCGCGGCCCGGGAGGCGAAGATGGGGGGTATCTGGCCCGGAGGCGCTGCCCCGTGCTTTGGGCCGGGACCTTCACGCCAAACGCTGCACGCCGAATCGCTCCTGTCGCACAACCCTTGGAGGATCACGATGAGTCGCACGTCGTCTGCCGGCCGTCGCCGTTTCTTGAAACAACTTGGCGCTGCGGGATTTGCGGTGCCCCTGCTGGCCCCGAACCTTCTCTCCGCACCGGCGAGCCAACGGGTGCGGCACGCCAGCTTCGGCGCGGCCGGGATGGCAGGCGGCGACCTGATGAGCTTTGCCGGCCACCCCGACGTCGATATCGTCTGCGTCGCCGAGGTCGATCTGGGCCGGCTCGACCTGCTCAAAAAGCACCTGGCCGATCGCAAGATCAAGGTCTACCAGGACTGGCGGGAAATGCTCGACAAGGAGCACAAGAACCTCGATTCGGTCAACGTGGGCACGCCCGACCACATGCACGCCCCCATGGCCATGTCGGCCATGCAGCTCGGCCTGCACGCCTACGTCCAGAAACCCCTGGCCCACGATATCTACGAGGTCCGGCGCCTTACCGAAGTGGCCCGGGAGAAGAAGCTCGTCACCCAGATGGGCATCCAGATCCATTCGGCCGCCTACTACCGCATCGCGGTCCAGGTCGTCCAGAACGGCGACATCGGCAAGGTCAAGGAAGTGCACACGTGGAGTTGTAAGGAGTGGGGCGACCTGGAGCCGCTGCCCGAGCGGAGCGATCCGGTGCCCCCCACGCTCGACTGGGACAAGTGGCTCGGCGTGTGTGCGCCGCGGCCGTACCTGGCGGGCTACTATCACCCGGGCAACTGGCGCAAGCGGCTCGATTTCGGCACTGGCACCTTCGGCGACATGGGCTGCCACATCTTCGACCCGGTCTTCTGCTCCCTGGCCCTCACGGCGCCGGTCTCCGTCCGGTCCGAAGGCCCGGCGCCGAACCAGTGGAACTGGTCGATCAACTCGGTGATCCGCTACGTCTACCCGGCCACGAAGTACACGGAAGGTCCGACGGTGCCGATCCATTGGTACGACGGCAAGGAGCGTCCGCCCAAGGGCGTGCAGGCCCTCCTCGGCAAGCATCCCATGCCCGACCAGGGCTCCATCTTTCTCGGCACCAAGGGCGTGATGCTCCTGCCGCACGTGGGCCTTCCGGTGCTGTTTCCCGAATCGCAGTTCAAGGACTACAAGCTCCCCCGCGACCCGGGCACCTCGCACAACAAGCAGTTCATCGACGCCGTGCTCGGCCGCACCCAGACGAGCACGCCGCTGGACTACTCCGGGCCGTTGACCGAATCGGTCCTGCTCGGCGGCGTGGCCACGCGGTTCCCGAAGACGACGCTCCAGTGGGATGCCCCGGCCCTGCGGTTCAAGAACTCCGCCGACGCGACCCAGGTCCTCCGGCGTTCGTACCGCCAGGGGTGGGAGGTCGGGGGGCTGAGTTAGATACTCTGGGACACTGTGACCATAGCTTGATCATTTCGCGCCGCTGGAAGCCCACGGGTTGCAACCCGTGGGCTTTTTCTTGAGGGGGCGTTTCCCCGCCGACGGGGGACTTCACACTCTTGGCGATCGCGCGATTGACCGGTTTGGCGGTCGCGGTATAATCGTTCCCACGTGGGACAATCCCGACACACCACGTCCGGGTCATCCTCGTGGCCGTGTCGGGGGCAAATGGATTTGCCAACCTGTGTCTTGGATGTGAAATGGATTTTGCGCATCTTGCCACACAGGAGCCGACGGTGTCGTTTTCTTCGTCGCTCGATGCCAAAGAACTGGTTCGGCAGGCGACCGACATCGTCGATCTGGTGGGAAAATACGTCCAGTTGCGGCGTCAGGGCCGCAACTACGTGGGCATCTGCCCCTGGCACGACGATAGCCGTCCCAGCCTCCAGGTGAACCCCGAGCGTCAGTCGTTCAAGTGCTGGGTCTGTGATATTGGGGGGGATGTCTTCAGCTTCGTGATGAAGATGGACGGCGTGAGCTTCCCCGAGGCCCTGGCATTGCTGGCAGATCGAGCGGGAATCCCCCTCCAGCAGCATAAGCAAGGTGGCGGAAACGTCGCGGGCGGCCCGTCGGACAAACGCCATCTCTACCAAGCGATGGCCTGGGCGGAAAAGGAGTTCCACGAGTGCCTCCTCCGCGAACCCGAGGCGGAGGTCGGACGGCGGTACTTGCAGCAGCGAGGCATCACCGCCGAGAGCATAAGGAAGTTCCACCTGGGATTCGCCCCCAACCGTTGGGACTGGATCCAGGGGAGGGCGGCGGCGGCGGGCGTCAAGTCGAAGTCCCTGGAGGCAGTCGGCCTGATCATCCCCTCGGAAAGCGGAAGACCCTACGACCGATTCCGCGGACGGGTGCTCTTCTCGATCCGCGACCTCCAGGACCGCCCGGTCGGCTTGGGGGGACGGGTCTTGCCGGAGTCGGGATCGACCAGCCCTGCCAAGTACATCAATTCCCCCGAAACCCCGCTGTTTTCCAAGAGCAGCCTGCTTTACGGGCTGGACGTGGCTCGGGAGCCGATCCGCAAGAGCCACACTGCCCTGGTCATGGAAGGCTACACCGACTGCATCGTGGCCCACCAGTATGGGTTTGACAGTGCGGTAGCCGTGTTGGGTACGGCGCTGGGAAGCAAGCACATCCAGATCCTCAAGCGGTTCGCCGAGCAGATCGTCCTGATTCTCGACGGCGACGAGGCGGGCCAGAAGCGGACCAACGAGGTTTTGGAGTTGTTCGTGGCGGAGAACGTCGATCTGCGGATCGTCACCCTGCCCGACGACCTCGATCCGTGCGATTTCCTCCAGGCCCGCGGCGCCGATGCCTTTCGTGAAGTCCTCGCAACCGGGGCGGTCGACGCCTTGGAGCACGCCTTTCGGATCGCCACCCGGGGAGTGGATCTCCGACGAGATGTCCATGCCGCCAGCAACGCGTTGGAGCGGCTTCTGGGCATCGTGGCCAAGGCGCCCCGGCTTGGGGCCGACACGACGCGTGACGACCGTTTCCGCGAGGAGAAGATCCTGCAACGCCTCGCGGCGAGTTTTGAAGTGCCCGAGCAGACCGTGCGCGAACGACTCACGGCGATGCGGCGTGAAGGAGAACGGCACGGCCCATCGCCGAGGCCTCGGAAGCCGGCGGCGTCGCCGGCGACCATCGGGAAGGTCGATCCTTGCGAACGGGAGCTTCTGGAGTTGCTGCTGCGTTTTCCCGAGTGCGCCGCTGAGGCCCGGGCCGCGATCGACGCCCAGCAAATCGGCTCGCCGGCGTGCCGTTACGTCTACGCAGAATGCTGCCGAATTGTGGAGGCCGGCGAGTTGCCGACCTTCGAGCGGCTGATGTTGGAGTTCGACGACCCGGTGCTGAAGAGCCTGCTGGTCGAACTCGATGAAAACGGGGCGGCCAAGAACATCGCCGACCCCGCGGCCCTCCTGGCCGAACTGGCCGGGAGTTTTCGACGCCGAGAAGCCAGCAAGGACCTGTCCGGCAGGGCGGGCCTGCTGCGCAAAGGTCGCTTGGGCGAGCACGAGGAGCTCGGGCTGCTTGAGCAGATCGTCGAACAGGAGCGAGTCCGCCGCGGCATTCCCGCGCCCAAGGATGGGTAGCACCGAGGCGGACGGATCGGGGCCGGAAACCGCAACCCGCGGCGAGGGCCGGCCTCCGACGAGGATTTCGTTTCACCGGGCGCCATGAGGGCGTCAAAGGAGTATTGCGGTGGAGCACTTGGACAAGGAACTGGAGGCGCTGGTCGCCAAGGGCAAGACCCAGGGGTACCTGACCTACGACGAAGTCGCCCATTACCTGCCCGACCAGGCCGTCGACCCGGAAAAACTGGATTCGCTGCTGATCGCCCTGGACGAACAGCGCATCGAATTGTTGAACGCGCCGCCCGAGCCCGAATTCTACGAGGCTGGCACGGGCGAGCAGGGAGCCGAGGGCAACCGGCCCGGGCATGGCGAATCGGGCGGCGAAGGCCGGCCCGAGTTGCGGCTCGTCCTGCCCGACGAGCCCCCAGCCAAGTGGTCGAGCGATCCCATCCGCCTCTATCTCAGCCAGATGGCGGAAATCCCGCTCCTGACGCGGGAACGCGAAATCGGCCTCGCCAAGAAGATCGAAGTCGCACGCAAACGCTTTCGCCGCACGGTGGTGGGATGCAACCTGGCCCTGCGGGCCACCGTCGCCACGCTCACCAAGGTCCACAACGGCGTGCTGCCGTTCGACCGCACCGTGAAGGTCTCGCTCACCGAGCGGCTCACCAAGGAGCAGATCCTCGCGCGCATGCCGCATAACCTGCGGACCCTGACGCACCTGCTGGACGAAAACAAACGCGATTTCCTCCGTCTGATCAGCAAGCGGACCTCGCCGGAGGGGCGGGCCGAGGCCCGGAAACGTTTCATCCGCTGCCGGCGCAAGATGCTGATCCTGGTCGAGGAGTTGAGCCTCCGCACCCGGCGCGTTCAGTCCATGATGCGTCAGATGGAGGAAATCGCCCAACGCATGGCCCATCTCCGGCGGGAAATCGCCAGACTCGCCGATCGACCGGACGGCAAGAGCCGCCGGTCCCAATTCCGTCGCGAGTTCCGCGACCTCCTGGTCCTCGTCCAGGAGAGCCCCCGCGGCTTGGAAAGCCGTTGCGGCAAGATGCGGGCCCAATACCGCGACTACGAAGAGGCCAAGCGGGAACTCTCGGGTGGGAACCTGCGGTTGGTAGTCTCGATCGCCAAGAAGTACCGCAATCGGGGGCTGAGCTTCCTCGACCTGATCCAGGAGGGGAACACCGGCCTGATGCGGGCGGTCGACAAATACGAGTATCGCCGCGGCTACAAGTTCTCGACCTACGCCACCTGGTGGATCCGGCAGGCCATCACTCGGGCCATCGCCGACCAGGCCCGGACCATCCGCATCCCCGTCCACATGATCGACGTCCTCAGCAAATTACGGAATACCTCGAAAAGGCTCTTGCAAGAACTCGGTCGAGAACCGACAACAGAGGAAACCGCTTCCGCGGCCGAGTTGAGCATCGAAGAGACCCGCAGGGTCTTGAGCATCGGGCGCCATCCGGTAAGTCTCGACCGGCCGGTTGGGGAGAGTGAAGATAGCTGTTTCGGGGAGTTCATCGAAGACAATGGCATCGACCGGCCCGATAGGGCTGCCTCCAACGAGATGCTCCGCGAACGGATCGAGGGGTTGCTCAAGACCCTCACCTATCGCGAGAGGGAGATCATACGCCTCCGCTATGGCCTTGGAGACGGATACAACTACACCCTGGAGGAGGTCGGGCGCATCTTCAAGGTCACGCGGGAGCGGGTCCGCCAGATCGAAGCCAAGGCGGTCCGCAAGCTCCAGCACCCGGTGCGCAGCCAGCAGCTCGCAGGATTCCTCGAGCGGATCGCCGGTTGACGGGCACCGTCAGGTCGCCCGTCCGCAGGCTGACGCGACAAGTCCAGCCGCTGACCTTCCGGTCGGCGGCTTTTTTTGTTTACCCGTCCCCCCGAATTGCCATGCCAACTGAAACGAGTTTAGCAACCGACGCCCTCCGCAGGCTCCACGCCATTCATGAACGACTGCAGGACCTTCAAGGACGGCTGGACCGAGGGCCGCGCATCTCGCAGGCCCATGAAACCAACTTGGCACGCGTCGAGGCCCAACTGGCCGAGATCCGGGCGAAAGCCAAGGAAATGCGAGTCAAGACCGACGAGAAACAGCTCTTGCTGAAGACCGGCGAGGCGAACGTCCAGCGGCGGCGCCAGCAGTTGCGCGAGGCCAAGGACAACCGCGAGTACCAGGCCCTGGTCGAGCAGATCCATGCCGACGAGATGGCCAACAGCGTGTTGGAAGACGAGATCCTCGAGTCGATGGAGAGGCTCGATCAAGCCCTCGCCAAGGTCAAACAGGCGGAGGAGGCCTTGGCCAAGGCCCGCGAAGACGCGGGCAAGAATACCCGGGACTGGGAAGCGGAGGCCCCCACCATCCGCACGGACCTCCAGGGGCTGAAGGCGGAGTTGCAGCAGGTCGAAGCCGACCTTCCCGGCGACTTCCGCGACTTGTATCGCCGACTCATCGGCGCCAAGGGCGGGGACGCCCTGGCCGAGGTTCGCGGCGAGTACTGCGGCGGCTGCAACCAGCACGTCCCCCTGAACATGATCAACGGCATCCTGCTCGGCAAGCCGCTCTGCTGCAAGTCCTGCGGCCGCCTGCTCTACGTCGAGCGGGACGGCGTGGAGAAGAAGTAGCGGGGCGCGTTCGCTTCTCTTCCGCGATGCCTCCGAGTTGCGGGACCGCGCGCGGGAGACCGCGGTGGGGCAGTAGGCCTCCGTCGGAAAAGAGGTCACGGTGCCGACGCGTGGGACCCGGTCTGCGAAGCGTCATCCCTACAAGACGGCCTGGAAAGCCGTCCTGCGAATCCGTCCTTCGACTTCACGCCGCGCCGGGCGGGAGGCGCTCGACGAGCACGGCAGAGGTGTCGTCGTGCCGCCCGCTCCCCTTGGTGAATTCGTGGGAGTCGACGAAGAGCTTGTCCAGGGCCGCGTCGAGGTGCGAAGTGGCCGACGATTGCAGGCAGCGGTAAATCCCCTTCTCACCGAACTGGTCATAAATGTCGCCGCCGGCAGGGAATGCCTCGGTCAGACCATCGGAGTAGATCAGGAGTCGCGATCCCTCCGGGATGTCGACGGTCACGGTGTGGTACGTCTCGTGCGGATCGATGCCCAAGGGCATGCCGGCCTCGGCCTCACCGCCCAACGGAGCAATCTCATTGGTCTGGAGGTTCTGCAAGAGCGGCATCGGATGCCCCGCCGACGTGAACTGGAGACGGTTGGCGGCCGTATCCAGGGCACAGTACATGAGCGTGATGAATCCCCCCTCGTCCGCCACAATCGCCTTGTTCGCCAGACGCTGGTTCACCTCAGCCACGAAATGGGCCGTATCGGAGTAGGTGTGGTCGCGGATCATGCGGATGAGGGTCCGCATCGTCATGATCGACATGCACGCCTTGATGCCGTGGCCGGCCGCATCGCCCACGAGCATGATGAGGTTGTCCTTGTCGAGGCTGAAAATGTCGTAGTAATCCCCCCCGGCGAGGATGACAGGTTGGTCGCCCAAGACGCGGATCTGGGCGGGCTCGTAGCGGGCGGCAATGCGGTATCCGGGAGGCGCGGGCAGATCCCGCGGGATCACCGATTCCTGGAGCTGGCGGACCGACTCGATCTCCTCCCGGAGCCGTTCCGCCAACTGCCGCGATCGTTGGGCGAGCACCGAAGCCTGCGCCGACTCGATCAACGAGCCCAGCAAGAGGATGAACTCGCCGCCGGGATCCCGGGTCACAAAGGACTGCAATCCGTGCGACATGAATCGCGCCAGATGCACCACCTCGCCTTGGTAGCACGCGCCCAGCACGGGCGCCTCCGGCTGCAAGGCCCGGATCTTCATAAACAGAGGAAACGACTGCTCCTCGGACGGAAAACTCAGCGCCATGAGAATCACGTCCCAGCACCCGATGGCCGCTGAGTTCTCAAACTCCTCCGCATCGGTTGTGATCCTGGCCTGGATGTCGCCAACGTTCAAGAACAGCCCGATCGTTTCCGCTTCGGTAGGATTGTCCCAACCAACAAGGACCTGCATCGATCACTCCCTGACGTAAGATTCGCCGACGGTTTGAATATGAATATGGGACAAGCCGGTCCGCTTGGGTCGATAGCACCCCTCTACGAGGCGGACGCCCGCACACTCGATTGCCTCATTCTCTAAATCGGACTCGAAAGATGCAATAGGGACTCCCCCTTCTCAAGGCATCCCATGCGGGAGCGATCGCAACCGCTCTTTCTACCCCGTGTCGCCTTTTCGCGACACCGCGTTGCCGATCGGCGGCAGCTCGGTGGGCCGCCGTGCAACGGCCTACGCACGGTCTCCCGGGTCCGATGCCGCCTTCTAGCCCTAATCCTAATAGATGCCATCACTTAGAGCAAGTGCCCTGAGATTTGGCACGCGGCGTGCTGAGAACACCTCCGCGACGCGATCGAACGCGCCCCCCCAGCCATGATCCGAACCGTGGAGGAGCCGCCATGAAGACGCAAGGGATCAAAGTCGTCGACCCGACCCTCGAAACGCAACTCCTGGAATGGCTCGTTCTGCCAGCCCACGAATGCCCGGACGAGGTCTCGGAACAGCGGATCATCACGACTCACTTCCGAGTGGTCCACAACTCCTGGGGCGCCTTAAGGGCCTTTGTCCGTCCGGTCCAGGTCCGTCGCAGCCGGCGGCGAGTCCTTTTCCGCCAGCATTTGGGCATCGACCTGTGAGGGAAGCGCCCGCCGCGCTCGCGACCGTGTTCAAACGCCGGTGCCCGGGGCCAGGTTGTCGTAGGTGTACGTAGGGAGATAGTCGCTTTTCACGTTGTGGATGTGGACGTACTCGCCCGGCTCGAGGTCTTGGGTCGCGGAACCGATCGGGGCTCCGTATTTCCGCACCTTCTCGCCGGCGCGAATCGGCGCAATCGCCACCTTGTGGCCCGTCGGGATCGCCTGACGGAGCACCACCTGCCGCCCGGCGATAAGGATCGACTCCCCCGCCGCCAACCCGGTCTTGGCCGCGGCCACGTTGTCTTCGGGAGCGAGTTGCAGGAGTCGTGGGTCGCTCGGGCCGCTCGCGGCGGCGGAACCGCCGCGGGAATCGTCCAGGTCAGCCATAGCCCAGTTCCTCCAACTCGTCTTCGTCCAGACCGTGAAAGTGCGCCAGTTCGTGCAGAAGCGTCACGCGGATCTCTTCGCGCAGTGCGGCCGACGTGACCCGCCCCCACGCGTCCCGTGCGGCGCTTAGGATGCCCAGGCGATAGAGCGTCACCACGTCGGGCAGCATGGCCGAATGCTCGATGCTCTTCTCCGGAAGCGCCACGCCGGTAAACAGGCCGCAGAGTTCCTCGGGGTTGTCGATCGCCTTCTCCTCCATCACTTCCCGGGAGGGAAAGTCCTCGACGTGGAGGGGGATCTTCTCCAGAAGCCCGTGCACCAGCGGCGGCATCGCCGCCAACACCTGCTCCAACTGCCGGTCGAAACGGTCCCGCGTCCGCTGATTCAAGGGCACTCCTTCAAGAAAAAGACCTTCAAGCGGCCTTCCGGCCGGATGGGGTTCGATCGTCCATCATAGGGGCGGCGTCGCCCGCGTCAACCCGAGGAGCGACCGCCCGCCGTGGGGGACGATTCTCCGGAAACGAGCCGCACACGGCTTCCCCTGTCTGGCACCGCGGTGTCAGCGCGGATAGACTCCTAATGCTCCGTCAGTCGTGCTTTGATGTGTGGCACAGCCGCCCTCGGCTGTGCGAAATGCCCTGCACAGCCGAGGGCGGCTGTGCCACAGGGGATCATCGCTTCATCCATCAGAGCATGCTCGACGGAGAACTGTGCAGATCGCTCCAACCCGGGATCCTATAGGAGTCGACCCCATGGACACCCTCGATGGCAAGATGACCCGCAGAACGGCCCTCATGCGAGGCGCCCAGGCCGCGGCCCTGGCGTGCGCCGCATCGCGCATGGCACCGTTGTTCGCCGCGCCCGCCTCGCGGTGGTTCAAGATCGGGGCGTGCGAGTGGAACCTGGGCAAGGCCGATCCCTCGTCGCTGGAGGTGGCCAAGGAGATCGGGCTGGACGGGATCCAGGTCGACATGGGCTCGGCCGCCAAGGAACTGCCCCTGCGCAAACCCGAAGTGCAAAAGGCTTACGTGGAGGCAGCCAAGCGGACCGGCATGGAAATCGCCTCGATCGCGATCGGAGCCTTCAACAGCGTGCCGCTGAAGCGCGACCCCCGGGCCGCCCGGTGGTTCCTCGAAGCCCTCGACGCCTGCAAGGCCATGGGCCTCCCGTTGGTCATGCCCGCCTGCTTCGGCAACGGCGACCTCGACATGGCCAAGACCGACGAAATCGACCACCTCGTCAAGGTGCTCCAAGAGGGCTGCGCCAAGGCCGAGAACCTGGGGATCACGATCGGCCTGGAGAGCTACCTCTCGGCCGAGGACCATTTGAAAATCCTCGACCGCGTCGGCTCGCCCGCCCTGAAGGTTTACTACGATGTCGGCAACTCGACCGACAAGGGCTACGACGTGCTCAAGGAGATCCCGCTGCTGGGCAAGCGGATCTGCGAATTCCACTTCAAGGACGGCCGCCATGCGATCGGCCAGGGACGGATCGACTTCAAGAAGGTCCGCCAGGCCCTCGACAAGATCGAGTACAGCGGCTGGATTCAGCTTGAAGCCGCCGCCCCGCACGGCATGCGCAAGGACTACCCCGCGTACTACAAGTTCCTCCGCGGAATCTACCCGGAACGCGGCTAGAGGGGAGAGGGAAGAAGGGAGAGGGGAGACGCGGAGATGGGATGCGGAGAGATGTTGAGACATCGAGACGTGGGAATTCGGCGAGGTAGACAAGACAGGATCCTGATTCTGGGAGATCGTGATACCATGAGACGAGCATCGGCCTTCCTTCGTGCTTTCCCCTCTCCCCCTCTCCCGCTCTCTCCCTCTCCGCGTCTCCGCGTCTCCGCGTCTTGCTTCCTCGTGACGCTGTTGCTGACGGTTGGCCGGTCCGACGCCGCGGAAACGCAGCCGCCTAAGCATCGTGCGTTCTCAGCGGTTCCGTTCACGGAGGTCAAGCTTGGCGACGATTTCTGGACGCCGCGGATCCGCACCAACCGCGAGAAGTCGCTGCCGCACAACTTCCGGTGGTGCGAGCAGACCGGGCGGATCAGCAACTTCGTCAAGGCCGCCGGCCTCGCGAAAGGCAAGTTCGAGGGGATCTTTTTCAATGACTCCGATGTCTACAAGGTGCTGGAAGGGGCTTCTTATGCGCTGGCCGACCGACGCGATTCCGGCCTGGAGGCGACGGTAGATGAGGTGATCGCCAAGATCGCCGCCGCCCAGCAGCCCAACGGCTACCTCAACACCTATTTCACGCTGGTCGCGCCCGACAAAAAGTGGACCGACTTCGCGGTGAAGCACGAACTCTACTGTGCCGGGCACTTGATCGAAGGGGCCGTGGCCCACTACCGCGCCACCGGCAAGAAGACCTTCTTGAACGTGGCGATCAAGCTGGCCGATCACATCGACGCCACCTTCGGGCCCAGCAAGAGGCACGAGGTCCCCGGGCACGAGGAACTCGAGCTCGCCCTGGTCAAGCTCTATCAGGTCACCGGCGAGGCCCGCTATCTCAAGCTGGCGGAGTTCCTCCTGAATATCCGCGGCGACCAGTCGCAGCGGGCGAAGCTCTTCGGGGCCTACGCACAGGACCACATCCCGGTCCGTCAGCAGCGTGAGATTGTCGGCCACGCGGTCCGGGCCATGTATCTCTACGCCGGCGTGGCCGATGTGGCCGCCTACACCGGCGATCCGGGCTTCCTGGAAGCCATGCGGGCCCTCTGGCACGACGTGGTCGACCGGAAGATGTACGTCAGCGGCGGCATCGGCGCCCGGCACCAGGGGGAAGCCTTCGGGGACGCCTACGAGCTGCCCAACGACACCGCCTACTGCGAGACCTGCGCCACGATCGGCCTGGCCTTCTGGGCCCACCGGCTTAACCTGCTGCACGGCGACGCCCAATATGCCGACGTGCTGGAGCGGGCGATCTACAACGGCGTCCTTTCCGGGATCGCGCTGGACGGCGAGCACTTCTTCTACGTCAACCCGCTGGCCTCCGCCGGCAAGCACCACCGGCAGCCCTTCTTCGGCTGCGCGTGCTGCCCGAGCAACGTGGTCCGCTTCATCCCCTCCGTGCCCGGCTATGTCTACGCCCAGAACGAGGCCGGCGTGGTGGTCAACCTCTATGCGGCGGGAACGGGCACGATCCCGTGCAAGGCGGGCAAGGTGACGCTCACCCAAGAGACACGCTACCCCTGGGACGGCAAGGTGACGATCCGCGTCGAGCCCGAAAAGCCCGCCGCCTTCGACATCTCCCTCCGCATTCCCGACTGGTGCCAAGGCGCCACGATCGCCGTCAACGGCAAGCCGGTCGAGAAGCCTGAAGTAGTCAAGGGCTATGCCCGACTAGGCCGCGAATGGAAGCAGGGCGACACGATCGCGCTGGACTTGCCGATGGCGATCCGGCGGATCGAGGCCCACCCGTCGGTCAAGGCCGACGCGGGCCGCGTAGCCGTTCAGCGAGGGCCGATCGTCTACTGTTTCGAGGCGGTCGACAACGGCGGATCGGTGAAGGACCTCGTCCTGGCCTCGGACCCAAAATTCACGGCCGAGCACAAGTCCGATCTGCTCGGCGGAGTAACCGTGATCCACGGTCTGGACCGCAGCGGCCGCACGGTGACCGCGATCCCGTACTATGCGTGGGACCACCGCCAGCCGGGTGAGATGATCGTCTGGGCCGGCCAGGAAGGCAAGGCCAACGACGCCGCGGCCAACGCCTCCTGGCAAGGCAAGCTCTACCGTCCGTATTCCCCCGGGGTGAAATGACCCCCTTGGGAGTGCGGCGACTTGTCGCCGCTTTGGACCTGACAGTGCGTCGGGAAGCTGCCGGAGGAAGGAAGAAGAGAAAGAAAGCGGCGACAGGTCGCCGCACTCCAAGGCGCGGAGACGGACGATGGACTGCCTCCTCGGCATCGATCTCGGCTCGACGAACCTGAAGGCGATCGCCTACGATCTGGAGGGGCGGGCGTTGGCCTCGGCCAGCCGGCCCAACGAGCGGGTCCATCCGGATCTGGAGCATCCCGATTGGGCCGTTTGGCGTCCGGAGGCCGTGTGGGGCGGGGTGGCCGAGTGCCTTCGCGAGGTCGTCGGCCGGCTGGAAGACCCCCAAGGCATCCGCGGCGTGGCGGTCACGGGCATGGGCATGGATGGGTTGCCCCTCGGCAGGGACGGCCGCTGGCTCTACCCCTTCATCAGTTGGCACTGTCCGCGGACCGAGCCGCAGTATCGCTGGTGGCTGGAGCACGTCGGGGCCGAACGGCAGTTTGCCTTGGGTGGGAACCAGATCTGGGTCTTCAACACCGCGCTGCGCCTGTTGTGGATGCGGGAGAACGAGCCGGCGATCCTCGATGCGGCGGAGAAGTGGCTCCTCATCGAGGATTTCGTCAACTTCATGCTCTGCGGCCGCCATGCCACCGACTACAGCATGGCCTCGACGACCCTGCTCTTCGATCAGCGCAAGCAGTGCTGGTCGGACGAATTGCTCCGGGCCTCCGGCATCGACCGGCGGCTCCTGTGCGATCCTCTGCCGAGCGGCACGGTGCTGGGCGAGGTCCACGCGGCGGCCGCGGAGGCAACCGGGCTGCCTGCCGGAACGCCCGTGGTGCTGGGCGGCCACGACTACTGCTGCGGGGCCCTGCCCACCGGGGCCTTTCGGCCCGGCGTGGTGCTCGACGTGACCGGCACGTGGGAAATGGTCGTTGCCGCATTGGCCCAGCCGGTGCTCACCCCGGCGGTGCGTGAGATGGGCATCCTGGTCGATTCCCACGTCGCGCGGAACGCCTGGGCGGCCATGGGCGCCACGGTGGCCGCCGACATGCTGGAGTGGTTCCGCCGGGAGTTCGGCTTCGAGGAACGGCAGCGGGCCGAGGCCGAGGGCGTGTCGGATTGGGACTGCCTCGTCCGCAGCGCCGAGGCCGCGCCGCCGGGCGCCCGCGGCGTCTTCTTCCTGCCGCATATGTCCGGGAGCCACTGCCCGGTGGTGGACCACCAGTCGATGGGGGCCTTCGTGGGCCTGCGGAACCTCGTCACCAAGGGCGACCTGCTCCGCGCGGTGATCGAAGGGCTCGATTATCAGTTTCTTCAGGTGGTGCGGGGATTCCGATCGGGCCTCGGCGTTGAGCCGGACCGGATCGTCGCCATCGGCGGGGCGGTCAACAACCGTTTTTGGATGCAGAACAAGGCCGACGTGGTGGGCAAGCCGATCGAAGTGCCCGAGTTGGACGAGGCCGTTCCCCTCGGCGCGGCGATGCTCGCCGGCATCGGCACGGGGCTCTATCGGGATGAGGACGACGCACTGCATCGCGTCCGGAAGCCCGGCCGCATCTACGAGCCGGATCCTGCATCGGCGGAGCAATACGCCGCCTGGTTCGCCAAGTTCGAGAAGGTCTATCCGGCGTTACGCCCGCTGCACGCGGCACTGCGGGCGTAGGGTGGAAGACTCGTTGCCCCCGCGAAGCCCACGGGTTGCAACCCGTGGGCTTGGGACGCCATCACGCCGTTACTTCGCCGCCTTGCCGCTGGGCGCGGTGGGGGCGGGCAGGTCGCCGAGGACGAACTGGATCGCGCCGAGGTAGAACTTGAGCATCAGCGGGTCCATGAAGACCTCGGGGTTGTGGGCGATGGCCGAGTAGAAGACCCGGCCCTTGCCGTAGCTCCGCACCCAGGCCAGGGCGTAGTCGTTGTCGGCCCGTTCCCTCCGCCCCCGATACGGCTCGCGGTCCAAGTTGGTCTTCTGCGTGTCGATGCTCAGCAGGACGCGGACGAGGTCGCGGGAATATGGATCGTGGAAGCGAAAGAACTCGTCGCAGTACTCGAAACCGTGGCCCTCGAACACGCGGTTGAGCGGGTGCTGCGGGTCGTCGAGCTTGATGAAGACCCGCTCGCGGGCGTCGCGGTGGTTCGCGCCGCGGGCGCCGATCATGAGTCCGAACTCGGGCCAGTCCTCGGTGCCGCCCGGCCAGCGGGTGAACCCCACGCTGGTTCCGTGGACGCCCATCAGCCCGCCGCCCCGGTGGACGAACTCCCGCAGATTCTCCCGCAAGGTGGCATCCTCAAAGGGGTTGCCCACCGTGTTGTTGAAGAAGACGGCGTCGAACTGCTTGAGGTTGTCGGCCTGGAACGACGCGGGATCGTGGCTCACCACGGTCGCGAACAGGCCCAGCTTCTGGCCCATCCTCGTGAAGGCCACATTGGCGAAGGGGATGCTCCGGTGGCCGCCGTAGTTGACGTTCAAGTCGAAGATCAGCAGCTTCCGCGGCTTGAGTGGCTTGGCCGGGGCCTGGGCGGGGATCGCCTTTTCGATCTTCTGCCGGTCGGCCTCCGTGACCAGCGACTCGGGAACCACGTATCGCTTGGGTGCCTTTGGCCCCTCGGCCGCCACGGCTTGGAAGCCGAAGCAGAACAAGATCACCAGCGGGGCGATCCACAAGGACCCGCGGAAGACTCTGTCGGAATTCTTCATGGTAGTCCCTTTCTCCGGTGCTTCGCCCCAAATGAAATTGCACGATCTTGGGAGTGTGCCACTGCTTGACCGCTGCCGCGAAAACGTTATCCGATCTGGGAAACCGTGCTTGCGGCAGCGGTCAAGCAGTGCCACACGGCCAACGCGGGCTCCCGAAATCACGCAAGATCATCCAGCGTTACGGCTGCGGCCCATGACGCTCTTCATACACATCGTACAACTCGAAGAGCAGTTCCCGCAAGTCGCCGCGGTGCCGCTCGAAACGCTGAGCGAGCTCCTCGGACTCCACCAACGGCGGTCGTCCCTCAAGGAGGAACTCCACGATCTGCCGAGCCAAGGCGGGGGTGGTGGTCGTGCGGAAGAGCGGCGGCAGACCGGCCGGCCCGTGGGACGTGACGAGCAGCCCCAGCCCTCGACGCCGGCAGAACCGCTTGAGTTGCACGCGGCTCCAGAACGAGAGCTGTTCGTAGCCGTCGACGATCACCACGAGGCCGTCGTGGAGGGCGGCCTCCCGGCGGAGGTCCACGGGCAGACGCCGCTGGCCGTCGTGCAGCTCGATGAGAAGGGGCTGTCGGCCCGCGTCCCGAATGGCGGGCAGCAGCGAGGCCAAGAGCGACGATTTCCCGCTGCCGTGAGGGCCGACGATCTCGCCACGCCATCCCTGGGCACGCAGCAAGTCGATCAGGCCCGCGGCGCTCTGGCCCGGGGGAAAGAAGAAGGGGGTGGCTCCGGGACGCACGTGGCGGGAAGAAAACGGGTTCTCTGCGGGAGGTGGGCCGCCGGGCGGGATCACGCCACCGTCGCCTTTTCCACGGCCACGGCGCGATGTCCGTTGCCGGCGGGCCGCTCCGCCGGGATCGCTGCCCGCGCGGCAGGCACATCCCCGAGACGAAACGCCAACTCCCCCATCACCTCGCGGCCCCGATGCAGGAACACCCGCACCCGCACGCACCAGCGGATCTTCACCAGCACGCCGCGGTAGCTCATCGGACTCTTGGGCAAGACCGCGCTGAACCGGCCGGGACGGCGGAGGTCCTGGCGGTCGCCTTCGCCGGGCTCGTGGCGCCAGAAGTCGTGGACCGCCAGGTCTTCGTCGCCCTTTCCCTCCGTGTACCAGAGGACCGATACTTCGACCGCCTTGATCTCCTCCGGCGGCACCGACTCGATGCGATACTCGCCCGAGAGCGTCTCACCCGGGCGGTACACCCGACCGTTCCCGTCGAACCGGATTCGCACCAGGGGACCGTTCATACCTTGAGCTTCCCGTTACTCCCGTTGGCACCGTTGCTCCCGTTGGCACCGTTGCTCCCGTTGCTTCCGCTGGTGCCGTTGCTTCCGTTCGACGGCGGATAGACGATCACGGGGAAGGACCTCGTGAAGCTGGGCCAGCCGAGCACGTCGCCCTTGACGATGACCTTCCAGTGGATCTCGTTGTGCTGGGACTTGAAGGAGTGCATGGCTCCGACGGGCACGTCGAGGGTGCAGCGGGCCTCGCAGGGGACCCCGTGCCGGACGTCGAACTGCTCCCGACGGTACACCGGCTGCTCGAAGACCCGAAGGACCTCGCGCCGCGTGTTCGTCCCTTGATGGAACGTGGCCTGTTCGTCGCAGGCCAGGAAGACCTCCAGCGAGTTCATCCGGAGCCGGCCCGTCTGCGAAACAAACAACTCGTATTGCCGTCCGGGATAAAGCGGCTGGTCGGATACTTCGACCAAGGTGGGCCCGATGGCCGAGGCCACCAGGACGTAGCGCAGGAAGTAGACAATCAGTCCGGCGCCGGCCAGAACGAAGGGCAGGAGGAAGAGGGTGAGGATCCAATCGGGCCGGCCCTCGAGGAACCCGCTGATCGCCACGCAGGCGAACAGGGCCACGATCCCGTTCCATCCGAGGCACGCCGCCGCCCCCGCAAACAGCTTCCACCCGGACGCGGCGACGATCGGCAAGCGGTAGGCCAGGGTGGTGCCGGGACTGTCGGTGACGCCGGCGGGCCGCGGGACGCTGGGCAGCGCGGCGGCGTCGCGTGCCCGGGCGTCGAAGGGGGCTATCTGCGATGCGCGTTGGGCCAGGGCGCTACGGCGTTCGGCCGACTTGCCCCAGGTCATGGCCGCGTGGACCAGTCCGCCGACGCCGATGAGAATGAACGACGCGGGAATCGCCAGCGTGAGCCAGAACCACCAGGTGTAGGATCGCGCCAGCACGGCCACGCTCGGATCGGCCGGATCGTACCAGCAGGGATGCTTCCGGCCCGCCTGATAGCTCCGCACAATCTCCTGGACCGCGGCCCGGTCGGCCGAATAGCCGCCGCGCACGGCATACGTCCAAACGACGTACTTCTCGCCGTCCACCGTGTACTGGATGCGGATTTCAGGCCGGTACAAAGCGCCGTCGCCGCCATCCTGTTTGCCGAGACGGGCTTCGAGGACCGCACACTCCCGCTCGACGAACTGGTGATTCGCTCGCCACTCGGGGACGACGACCTGGACCAGGACCACGACGAGGGCGATGCAGCCCGCGGCCAGAAAGGCGGCCGAGAGCCCGGCCTCCATCGCCTTGCCCCACGTCTTGGAGCCCGTCGAGCGATTGCCGCGCTTCTTGGGAACAATGCGGAAGTTACGCGCCAAGAGCCATCCTCCGCCCGCAACACTCCCCGCCGCACGGCTCCTTCCGGACACTCACATGCATGGAGCGTGTTCGGGTTGGGCCGCGCGGCGCGGCACCCGTTGGAAACCGATGCCTTCCAACGCCTTGTAGACTTCCCCCAACGTCTTCTCGCCGAAGTTCGAGATGCTCAAGAGGTCCTGAGGTGTGCAATGGAGCAAGTCCTCGACGGTGAAAATGCCCCGCTCCTCCAGGCAGTTGGTCGTCCGGACCGACAGCCCGATCTCCGCGGTGCTCATCTCGAGCTTGCGTCTCAGATCCTTCGCGTCCGTGTCGATAGTGCTCAAAGGAACACGACTCGGGCAGCTCATGGGAATCCCTCCCCGGAAAGTCCGTTTTCGCACAAACCGTTGCTGAGTGGAAACGTCCAGACACGTAGGTCAGGCTTCCTAGCCTGGACGGCCCAAAATGTCAGGCTGGAAAGCCTGACCTACAGCCCAAGTTCCCGGACGTTTCCACTTGGTCGCGGCGGATCCGCTCCGCCGCCGAAACCGTAGAGTATACCAGCAAAAGGCAGTTTGCCTAGCGGGCGGGCGGGGGGGAACCACCTGCATATCCCCGGCGGCAACCGCCCCGGTCCTGACAGCCCGCCACGTCGGTGCGTATACTATCCTGTCGGTCCACCCCCTGGAGCCGGGTTTGTGCCCCGTGGCTCACCCAACGCAGATACCCAGGATACGATCCCTTGAACGGACTTCTGGACGGCCTTACCCCCCCCCAACGTGAAGCAGTGCAACACGTTGAAGGCCCTCTGCTGGTGCTCGCGGGCCCCGGGAGCGGCAAGACCAGGGTGGTCACCCACCGCATCGCTTCCCTGGTCCATCGGGGGGTGCCCCCCGGCCAAATCCTCGCCCTCACGTTCACCAACAAGGCCGCGGAGGAGATGAAGGCCAGGGTGGAACGATTGACGCCTGGCTGCAAGGTGTGGGTAGGGACGTTCCACCGCTTCTGTGCCCGGTTGTTGAGGAAATACGCGTCGTGTGTGGGGCTCGACGAGAACTATGCCATCTACGATGCCGACGATAGCATCAAAGCGCTCCGGCAGGTCTTGGCGCGGCTCCGCATCGAGACGGTCCATTTCACGCCCGAGGCCATTGCCGCGGCCATCCGTTGGGCGAAGAACCGGGTCATCCGTCCGGACGAATACGAACCCCGTCCGGGGCACCCTCTCGGGGCGATTGTGAAGCGGGCTTACCCTGCCTATCAAGCCCTCCTGGCCAAGGCCAACGCCGTTGATTTCGACGACCTCCTGCTCCACGTGGCCACGCTCCTGAGAGAAAACCCGGAGATACGCCGCACGCTCGACGGGCGTCATCGGTTCGTCCTGGTCGACGAGTACCAGGACACCAACCTCGCTCAGTACGTGCTGAGCCGCGCGTTGTCGATCGATCACCCCAATCTGGCCGTGACCGGGGATCCGGACCAGTCGATCTACGGCTGGCGTGGGGCCAACCTGAACAACATCCTGGAGTTCGAGCGGGACTTTCCCGGGGTGCGGGTCGTGCGATTGGAGGAGAACTTCCGGAGCACGAAGCGGGTACTCCGCGCGGCCGCCGCCCTGATCGCCCACAATGTTAAACGCAAGCAGAAGGACCTCTTCACGGAGAACGGGGAGGGGGCGCCGGTCCGTTGCGTGACCTATGCCACGCAGCGCGACGAGGCGCAGTCGATCGCGTCCCGGATTGCCGCCGCGATTGCCGAAGGCCGGCGCCGCGCCCGCGACTGCGCGGTCTTCTATCGAATCAACGCCCTGTCGCGGGCCTTCGAGCTGGCATTCCGGGAACAGGGCGTCCCGTACCAACTCGTCAACGGCCTGGAGTTCTTCCAGCGCAAGGAAATCAAGGACGTTCTGGCCTATGTGCGACTGGTGAACAACCCCCGCGACGACACGGCCCTCTTGCGCATCATCAACACCCCGGCCCGAGGCATCGGCAAGTCGACGATCCAGCGGCTCTCGGCCTATGCGGCGCAGCACGACACGACGCTCCTGGAGGCTGCCCGGGCGTGCCGGCGCATCGAGGGGCTCGGCGCGAGGGCTGCGGCGAAAGTCCTTCAGTTCGCGGCCACGGCCGACCGGTTGGCCGCCGTGGGCGCCTCGCCGATCGAGGAGATTCTCGGGCACGTGCTGGCGGAATCGGGCTACAAACGCCAGTTGGAGGGCTCACCGAGCGAAGAAGACCAGCAGCGACTCGCCAACATCGAGGAGCTGCTCACCGTCGCCCGCGAGTTCGACGATCGCCACGCCCGCGAAGGCACCTTGGAAGCCTTCCTCGAAGAGACCGCGCTGGTAGGCGACACCGACGACTATGAAACGCAGAACGATCGGGTTACGCTCATGACGCTCCATGCCTCGAAGGGCCTGGAGTTCCCCGTCGTCTACCTGGCGGCCGTCGAAGAGGGGCTCCTGCCGCACGAGCGGAGCCGGGAATCGCCCGACGAACTCGAAGAGGAGCGGCGGCTGATGTTCGTCGGCATGACCCGGGCCAAGGAAGAATTGCAGATCAGCCGGGCCGTGATCCGGGATTTCCGCGGCCAGCGCAAGATGACGGTGCCAAGTCGCTTCCTCATGGAGTTGCCGCGGGACGCTATGGAGGTGGTGGAGCACGACGACGACGACGCGTCATCGCCTTGGACCGCCCCACCCGGCGACCCGCAGCCGCAAGGCCGTCGCCCCGCACCCCCGCGCAACGGTCCGGCCGCGCCGCTGGTGACCGCGGCGGAGATGATCGGCGGCGGG
>Ga0067045_1027769_pt1 | contig 62451 bp, 64 predicted proteins | sample TerdegcTABiofilm_FD_59184 | JGI IMG/M metagenome (GOLD analysis project Ga0067045, IMG submission 59184) | Combined Assembly of (Gp0054472, Gp0054536) Wastewater bioreactor microbial communities from Singapore -Terephthalate degrading...
CAGGCTTATAAGATACTCGGCAGCAAAACAGAAGCTCCACTGGGAAAATAGGTGACTGATATAGACTGATATATAAATTATGTAGGGGCTGTCTCAAAAGAGGCAGCCCCTACAATTATTTTTTGGGGGGTGCGAGGAACGTCCCCTTGGATTTTGATTAATGTAAATAACAAAAGCAGGATTGAACTCATAATATGTATTATTGATACTATGGGAGGTGACATGTTTGTTTTGTTATACCGTTGCGTGCAGCATTGAATGTGTTACACAGGAGATGCTTTTGTGGTCAAGGATTTCCAGCGAGCATCCATCATTTTTACTGACCGTTGCACGATTGACCGGCAAAAGGCTTAGCAAAAGTATAGTCGATGAGTTGAAAAAGGCAGATGGAAAATTTGAGGAAAATCATGACTGCGTGAAAAGATTCGCGGATATGCTTTATGGAGGACATAAGGATATTCAAAGCGATGGGGTGGACATAAAAGTTTGTATGCGTAAGTTTTTAAGTGCCGACAAGGATTTTATCGAGACACTTATAAAATTAAAGGAGTACGGTAAAAAGGACGGAGTATGGCAGGCGCTCATAGAACATATCGAGAAGGAACAAAGGTATATGTACCGTTTGGTCGAAACGCTTCTTATGCAAATGGCGTGATAATACAGACACCGGAAAGGTGAGGTTAAACCCTCACCTTTCAAGGTTTGTACTGCCTCAGCAGGAGCTGGTCAAAGCCTGTTTTTCAAGCTCCTTAAGGTGCTTCAGAAGATGCTTGACAGCATCATTATCTATGGGATTGCCGGTTTCCGCTTCAGAAGCGTAGGAGTTAACGCTTTTCTTTCCATCCCCTGCACCTACGTTTGTCCTAGGACCGCCGACACAGCCGCAGGTGCAGCCCATACCTTCGATGAAATTTGCACTGATATCACCATCTCTGAGCTTTTCAAGCAATGAACGGCATTCACTGACGCCCTCTGCCTGAATCGCTCTGAACTTCAACGTCCTCTGGGGGTATATCCTGTCTAGAGCGGAATACTGTCTATTTCTTCCTTGAGCCGGTTCCTGTATGCAAGTCTTGTTAACTCCTGGAAGATTTTCAGCCTTCTTTCCTGGTAGTCCATGAACAGACCTCCTGACAACAAGTAATACAGGGTTATTTTTTCTCTCTTTAAAAAAATTATTAAATCAAGGGGACATACCCTTAGATGACAGGGGACACACCTTTTGTAAAGGAATGTCCCCTTTTGACTAAGGAATGTCCCCTTGATTTAGTCGCCAGTGACAAGAAATCAGATGGCAGTCGGCAGAGTATAGTTATCAGTTAACAGATGACAAATGACAGACGTCAGGGCAAGGCTATAGGGTAAAAACCCAAAAGCCTAACCCGGATGCCTGTTAACTAGGATCTGCGACCTGTGATCTGTGATCTGTGAACTCCGAACTACCAACCACCTGCGATCTGCGACCTGCCAACTGCGACCTATATTCTACGAACTACCAACTACGGATGGGCCCTCAGCCTCCCTGTTGAATCTGTAGTTGACGATGCCGGCCGCGATTATTAATATGCTTCCGGCCAGACTGAATACATCAGGGGTTTCTCCCCAGGCAACCAGTCCGAGTATTATGGAAAAAATTATAGTTGAATAATCAAAAACAGACAGATCGCCCGCACCGGCGTATCTATACGCAAAATTAAGACACAACTGGCTCATAGCCGTAAAAAGGCCCATAAAAAGCAGGCCTGCCATCTCGGTAGCCGTGGGGATACTGAAACCGCCTAAGAATATCATAGGAATAGTTCCAAGGACGGAAATCCCTGAATAATAAAGCAGGATAATATTCGGGGAATCGGTAGTGCGCAGGTGCCTGATAATAGTATAGCTTATTCCCGCAAGCAATGCCGATACCAGGGCCAGGACGGCCGGTACCAGATTATACTGGAACCCGGGCTTCAAAACCAGTGCTGCGCCGGCCAGCCCGAGGATTACTACGGGCAGATGATGTTTTTTAAGCTTTTCCCCCAGAAACAAGGTTGAGAGGATTATTACGAGAATGGGGGAAGTTTTATTCAACAAGGTTGCGTCTCCCAAGGGCAAATAATTTACCGCGTAAAAATAGCACAGTCCCGCAAGGAAGCCTACAACGGCCCTCGCAGTCAGCATTTTTATATTATTGCCTTTTAGCGTTTCCCTGTCCTTTAATATGAGGAGCAGCACCAATACGAACGCAGCGAAATTCCGCACGAATAGCTTTTCACCAAGGGGTACTGCACTGGTATACTTGGCGGCTGCTGACATTAGTGAGAATCCCAGACTGCTTCCAATCATAAAAATAATACCCCTAAACCTGCTGTCCATTCTGATACCTCGCAATGATTACTATTATCCAATACTATTTTAGCATATAATGTTCGTAGTGGTAAGACCGGCAGCATGAAAACTTTCAAGGGAGGGTCGAGATTGGATGCCAAGGGATGGGAATACTGGAGCATAGTGGAGAAATACACGGATGAGGTTATAAGGATAAGGCGGGATTTTCACATGAACCCTGAGCTGGGGAATGAGGAAGTCCGGACATCCGGGATTGTAGCAGGGGTTATGGAAGAGCGAGGCCTGGAAGTAAAAAGGGGAATAGCGGGTACGGGGGTAGTCGGATTGCTGGAAGGTGGAGAGGAAGGCAGGGTAGTAGCGTTGCGTGCGGATATGGATGCTCTGCCGATTCAGGATCTCAAAGACGCGGAATATTCATCAAGGTGTGCCGGGAAAATGCATGCCTGCGGGCACGATGCCCACATGGCGGTGCTATTAGGAACAGCAATGGTATTAACCGAATTAAGGCGCAAGTTAAAAGGCAAGGTTAAGTTCATATTCCAGCCGGCGGAAGAGACTACGGGAGGAGCAAAGAGGATGGTAGAGGAAGGTGTTCTGGACAACCCGAAGGTGGATGCTGTGTTCGGGCTCCATGTCTCCCCGGAAATCCAAACGGGTTGGCCGGGAATCAGATATGGCGTTGCGAATGCATGCTCGGATGCCTTCGGAGTATTGATAAAAGGAAAGGCTGCCCATGGGGCAAATCCGGAAAAGGGAACAGATGCCATAGCTATCGCCGCACAGCTCATAAACGCATACCAGTATATAGTAAGCCGCCAAATAGATCCCCTTAAGCCTGGGGTGCTGACCATAGGAACAATCAGCGGGGGGACGCAGGCCAACATTATTGCGGACGAGGTTAAGCTTACGGGAACTATTCGGACCCTTCATGAAAACGTGCGGGAAACCATCATTGAAAGGATGGAAAGCATTGCAAAAAATCTATGCCGTGGCATGGGAGGCGATTGTGAATTTCTCGTGATTCCGGGCTATCCTTCCCTGGTCAATGATGATCATATGGTAAAGGTTGTGGAGACTGCGGCGAGGAAGGTCGTAGGGAACAATCTGCTGTATATTGACAGCCCAAGGCTCGGGGTCGAAGACTTTGCATATTACCTGCAGAAAGTTCCCGGTGCCTTCTGGAGGCTTGGAACCGGTAATAAAAAAAAGGGAATAGAATGCATTCCCCATAATCCGTATTTTGATATAGATGAAGACGCATTGGCCGTCGGAGTGGCCATAAATACGCAGATCGTACTGGATTTTCTTGCTTAGCTTATTCTTAGCATGGAGGTTCACAATATTGTTGAGAAATATGAATTGTGGATGGTATAATAATTGAAATGCTAAGAGTCCGAGGTGGGATAATGAACCGCGCTAGTATTATCATTGCCGATAGCGGTGAAACATCAAGAAAAATAGTAAGCGACCTGATTTCAAAAAGGGGCTATAAAATATACCAGGCCAGTGACAACGCCGGCGTATTAAGAATGGCGAGGAGTCTGCACCCTGACCTCGTGCTTATGGATGTTAATCTTTGGGGAGCAAATGCCTATGAAACTGCAAGAATTATAGAAGAGGATAGGCTGTCAACCGTGGTATTCATGACGCCTAAACTGGACAATGAATTTATGGAGAGGCTAAAAACAATGAAGATATTTGCATATATAATGAAACCTGTGAACCCAGCGCAGCTGACACAAATGGTAGAATTTGCCATAGCTAATTCCACGAGGATAAGAAGTCTGGAAGAAAGGGTAGAAAAGCTGGAAAGCTCTCTGGCTGCACGGAAAAAGATCGAAAGGGCAAAGGGAATACTGATGGAAAAGCTGAGGCTTTCCGAGCAGCAAGCGTATGAGTATATGAGAAGAAAAAGCATGGATAAGGGAATATCAATGGAAAGCCTGGCAGACACTATTGTTAACGGCAATAGAGTATAAGTTGGCATAAATTACAATGGCAGTAACTGGTGCATTTCCTTGAAATATATCGTTTATTGCTGTACAATAAATACCCATATGACCGCTCCTCGGTTCATTGGCAGGTTTTTTTCCTGCAAAACAAACTGGAGGTGTTGTAATATGAATAAAAAAGCAATTTCAATAATGGTTGCCGCTATGCTGATCGTATTGGCCACTATGCCTACAGCCCTGGCTTATAGTGGACAGTACAGCGCGTTTCAAATAGCAAATAATCTTTTTGGTATCGGCAAATACTTTAGCGGATTCAAAAGCATTGTGATCAACAGCACGGAAAACAGAACCTACGTACAGCCGGAGCAAGCAAAAAATACTACTCAGGGTACTGTACAGCAGGCGCCATCAACAACCCAAAACAGTGCTCCGGTACAGCCTGTGAGCAGGGGCGGGTCGAACGCATCAAGACAGGCTGAGCTCACTTTTGCAAATCAAGGGCAGAGTGCAAGTTCAGAAAACAATGTTGTGAATGCTCCCGGGCTTTCAGCTCAAGAGAAGGAAATGATTCAATATATAAACGAAGAGAGAGTGAAGGCAGGAGTAAAACCACTGCAGGTGGATACTGAACTTTCGAAGGGAGCAAGGATGAAATCACAGGACATGGTGGATAACGGTTATTTTGCCCATAATTCGCCAACTTACGGTTCACCCTTTGATATGATGAACAGCCTGGGAATAAAATACAGGGCTGCCGGTGAGAACATTGCCCGGAACAGTTCTGTACTGAAAGCGCATGTATCGCTTATGAATTCGGAAGGCCACAGGAAGAATATTTTAAACCCCAACTATACCCATGTGGGGGTTGGAATAGTCAGCAACAGCAGTATGGGTGGAATAACCGTTACCCAGTGGTTCATTACAAAATAGAAAAAAACTCCTGACGATAACCGTCAGGAGTTTTTTTCTAACCTTTTCTTCTGATGTCTTCAAGCTGGGGAGGGAATAGCGGAAGGCCAAAGAATTCAGCACAAATGGCCTCTGCGAATTCTTCGCATGGAGGAATAACACAGAAACCGAAAGCAGGTATCAGGAGTTCCACCTCGGCTATAACCTTGAGTATAATTGTTACGCAAATATCCAGTTTAAACGTGAAATCGCCTACGAATACACCGTCCGCGCAGGATGCGCCTACTGTGGCTTCGATTTCGAAAGGTATTATCGACTCGTCGGGAACAAACAGTACTACATCCTTTGGAACGGTTACAAAACCGGTGCCAAAGCCTCGAACGCCGTCGGCGTCAATAAATTCTATCCGGATAGGGATTTTTACAACCGCTCTGACCCTTGCAAAGTTTTCCCTGTCGGGCAGTCTGTCGACTCTTAAGTTCTTTATTATACCCCTTGAAGTAGTATTTCTACAGCTTACAAAATTCAAAGGCCGTGCAAAGGGGCCGCCTTCCGGTGTTATGGTTACTTCAACTTTCTCGAGTACTAGCTGTTGAAGGCATGCATCATATACCTTTTTGACCTGAACACAAACCCTCTCCCTGAAGACTGGGCTGACTCCTTGCGCTGAGATTAAGCCGGGACCGTTGGGATTATCTTTGTTTGCAAGAGAGTAAAAGGACATATATTCAACTCCTTTCTTTAATTAAATGTGTAGATACCTCATTGCAGTAGTAATATATGAATAGGACTCATAATTGGTGATATGCAGTCAACCGCGGCCTTCTAATTTGCATGGGCCTGCATATTATTTAGATAGGGGTGAGTTGGATATGGAAAGAAGCATTGACAAGTACATCGCTGTGGATAGCAGGGGAAACATATGGATCTTTTCTATAAACACCGCGGGCTACTTAAACTATATGGTCAAGAGAGGAAAGGATGAGGCTATTGGCAATACCCTTGATCTGGGAAAAAGGGTAAAGGAATTCTCTATGGATATGGACAGCAGGGATAACATTAACCTGATCGCTTTAACCTATGACAATGAGGTTGTATATATGAGATACAACCTGGTGGAGTGGAACAAGCAAATTCTATACAAGTTTTCCGGTACATCCAATATAATATCAAGCCCTTATTTGGTGTCGGGAGATGAAACAATACACCTATTATACTCCTTATCGGACAGTAATGGAAATTCGGCGTTATTTCACCACAGGTGGGATGGCAAACGGTGGACCGGATTCAAGGTGAATACTTTTGCAAAAGGCGCAAACCTGCTCTGTGTTGATATGTACTTAGGGGCTGGCGGTGCAGTACACTTAGCATACTCTGACGGAGATAGTGTGGAGTTGTGGAGATTTGATAATGACAACTGGGTGAAAATGGCCGTTGGAAAAGGAGATGGTTATACAAAGGTAACGGATATGGTCCTGCAGGAGAACTATATGATGGTTATGAACGGCAGCAGCGCTTATTTTGTTAAAGATGTGGAAAGGCTGAATGACAATGGGGCGGTTGAGATTGTGACGGGCATGGGGTTCAAAAAGGGACCGATCATCGTCAATAGAAAGAAAACACTGCACGTGGCCTGGGCAGACGATGGAAAGGTGAAATACTGCAGTTCCTATGACGGAGGCAGCAGCTGGAGCAGGGGAAAGCTGTATAATAACATGCAGGAAAGTGACTTCGAGGTTTACGGTTTCATCAATAAATATACTCCACTGGTAAAAGCTAAAAGAGTTGTTGCGACGAATCCGGCTGAGCTACATATACCATTCCTCCACAGGCCCATGGAAAGAGTGAGGTTTTCAAGGGAAATTATGCAGAATTCGCCTCCTCCCGTAAACAGCGAAATGCCTGATCCGGTACAAGCCCGGTCACCGTATGAAACAGACAGGGTTACGCAGGCAGCGGTTAATGAAGATGCCGTTAATATGCTCCGTGAAGCCATATTGGAAGAAATAAGGAATACAAAAAGCGATTTGGAGCAATACAGCCGTCAGCTCAACAAAGGACTGGAGGAAAGGGTTAAGAGACTGGAAGAAGAGATAGAGAATGTGAAAAGTAAGCTCCAGGGAATGAAGCCTGGGAGCAGGGTTTTGGTAAAGCCGGCAGGTAATGTGATAACCCAGGAGATGATCAACGAATGTCTGAAACGCAGCAAGGAATAGGAAGCAAGGATGGACGTTGACACCCGGAATAATCTTTGCTATTCTGAAACGGACGAGGAAAGTTGAGGAAAAACTGATTGCGAAGGGGAAGTGATACTATGGAGTGGGATAAAAGCACTATAGCAAAACTAATAGACCATACCATGCTGAAGGCTGATGCCTCCGGCCGGGAGATTGAAGCCCTGTGCCAGGAAGCAACTGAGTACGGCTTCTGCTCGGTATGCGTCAACCCGTTCAATGTAGAACAAGCTGTACGGCTGCTTAAAAAAGGGAGCGTAAAGGTGGGTACGGTTATAGGTTTTCCACTGGGGGCGACCAGTACTGCCGCAAAGGTGTTTGAAAGCAATGATGCCCTTGCAAAGGGAGCGAAAGAGCTGGATATGGTAATTAACATAGGGGCAGTCAAAAACAACGATTTCGGAATAATCGAAAGAGAGATCTCAGAAATAAGGAAGATCTCTAAGGGTTTTGTGCTGAAAGTCATTATCGAGACATGTTATTTGAAGGATGAGGAAAAAATAAGGCTTTGCAGGATAGCAGCGGAAAGCGGAGCAGACTTCGTGAAAACTTCAACCGGATTTGGAACCATGGGCGCTACAACCGAAGACGTCAGGATGATGCGGGAGACGGTAGGCGCAGCCGTTGGGGTAAAAGCCTCCGGTGGTATCCGTGACCTGGAGACTCTGAAGAAAATGGTTATGGCAGGCGCAAACCGGATTGGAACGAGCAGCGGTGTTAAGATTATAAAGGAACTGGAAATGAACTTGTAAGAACTTACGATGATCAGACCGGGCTGGCCCTGTGGGATATCAGCTAAAAGAATTAGGTGCATTCATGCACCTTTTTTATTGCATAAGAAAGTATACTTTCTTATGCAATAAAAAACGAGACCAATCAACAAATAGTTGCCTTCCTGTCTATATTATGATAAAGTATAAGACATAATATGGAAATGTTACAAATATATTAAATTTTCGTCAAAGAAAATGACAAAACCGAAAATTTTTTGTAAAATCATATATATAATATTATGACCAGGGGGGCGAACCGGTGAGGATAAAAAGAATTTTTTCAGGAATATTGGTGTTAATCATTATGTTACATAGTTCCATTGCTTTTGCCAACCTGGCAGAGGAACAGAAAAAGCTTCAAAACGTAAATCAGGAGATAAAACGTGTCGAAAACCAGTTAAAAACAGTTCAGAATCAAAAGAATGCACTTCTGAAGGAACTGCAAAACCTGAACAACCAGCTCAATGATGCAGAGAACAAGCTCAATAAGGTAGAAAACGACATCGCAGTTACCCGCCAGGAACTGGACAGGCTTTCCAAGGAACTGGCCCAGGCACAAAAAGACATGGAAGACAGGGATGACCTGTTCAAGCAGCGTCTGAGAAGCATGTACAAAAACAGCGGCTATGGGTACCTTGAGGTTCTGTTGAATGCTGAAGACTTTTCGGATTTTGTTTCAAGGCTGTACCTTGTGAGCAAGGTTGCTTCCTTCGACATCTCTGTCCTCGAAGAGATGAAGGAGTACAGGGATCTGGTCCAGCAGAAAAAGGACGAAGTGAAACAGAAGGAAATCAGGATGCTGTCCCTTAAGAACGACCTCCTCAATAAGAAGCAGGAGGTTCAGGCCATAACAGCCAGCAGGAACTCCACATTGAACAAGGTGAAAAGCCAGGAGCAGATGTACGAGGAAATGCTGGATGAACTAGAGAAGACTTCAAAACAGATAACGCAGACAATACTCAAGCTCCAGACCAAGAGCGGCTTTGTAGGAGGAACCTTTGTATGGCCCGTCCCTGGATATACAAGGATAACCTCTGATTTCGGCTACAGGATACACCCGATATACAAGACCAAGAAGTTCCACTCGGGTATAGACATAGGTGTGCCATGGGGCAAAAAGGTTGTCGCTGCCGGTGTTGGAACAGTACTGTATGCGGATACCTATGGGGGATACGGGAAGACCGTTATGATAGACCACGGAGGCGGAATTGTTACACTGTATGCGCATAATTCCAGCCTCAATGTGAAGGTAGGAGAGCAAGTAAAGACAGGTCAAACAATAGCTATATCAGGAAGCACAGGGCTCTCAACAGGACCGCACCTCCACTTTGAGGTCAGAAAAAATGGTGAAGTAGTGGACCCGAAACCTTGGGTAGGAAGATAGACCTGCAGTGATGCAGGTCTTTTTTACATGGTCAAAAGGAGACATTCCTTTAGAGGCGCTAGTTCGTAGTGGTTAGTTCCGAAATAAAGGTCGAGTTGAAAAGGTAAGCTGCCGGTTAGAGAAATTAGAGCGGCTAATGCGATATTAACGTTCGCTTCCCAATAGACACAACTGATTCATGCCTAGTAAGGCCTGCTTGACACCGGGAGCGTTTAGCTCATCAACAAGTATTATAAGAAAGTCACCGGGTAGTAATACAGTGCTGCCATTGGGGATGATCTCTTCCTGCCCTCTTTTTATCCCAACCAATAGGCAGTCCGGCGGCCAGTTAATTTCCTTGATCATCCTGCTGTCAATCGCGGTACCCATAGGAACGGGAATTTCCAGTAAAACCTTGGTTCGTGCATGACCTTTATAGGAGTTGCTGTTCTGAAGGATAGTCAGGTCCAAGAGAGATTCATATATTGGTCTGGATGATAAAATATCGGCAGTAACGTAGGAGGTCAGCGCTACAACAGATAACGCAAGAAGATGGCTGAAATTACCGGTCATCTCGGTTATCAGAATCACTCCTGTTATCGGGGCTTTGACTATCGCAGTGAAATATCCAACCATAGCAAGTATTATGAAATTGTTGACATATTGCTGATTAACCCCCAAAAAGGTTACCAGGGCACTTCCATAAAGATGACCCGTTAGGGCGCCAATTACCAATAATGGGAGGAAAATGCCTCCCGGAGCACCGGAACCGTAGCTTATCATGGTAAAGAAAAACTTTACTGCCAGGAGTGACAGTAAAAAACCGAGCGGGAACATTGACTGTTCTAGGGACGCAATTAATTCGTGGCCACCACCCAGAGCCTGGGGAAAATAGAATCCCACAATACATGCAACAAGAAGCGCGGCTGCCGGTCTGAACTGGATAGGCAGCCATTTTTGTTTCCTATAAAACTTCAGCGACTTTATTATAAACCTATTGAAAACAGTGCCGAACACCCCCAGAATTGCTCCGAGAATTATCAAATATACGTAATGGTTAAGAGGCAGTACTGACACTATCTCCAGGCTAAAAGCAGGCGACATGCCAAAGAAATTTTTTGCAATATAGCCTGCGGTAAGAGATGCCGGCATAACGGCTAACAATACCATAGGAGAAAAGCTTTTATGAACTTCTTCAAGAGCGAACATTATACCCGCGAGGGGCGCATTAAATGCCGCTGAAAGTCCTGCGCTGGCACCGCTGGTTATCAGGAATTTTTCCTCAACCTTCATTTTGTTAAAAACACGGCAGAACCCCTGAGCGGCTGCGGCGCCTAATTGTACAGAGGGGCCTTCCCTGCCAAGGGAGAGGCCTGCGCCTATGGACATAATACCCCCAATAAACTTACCAAGAATAACCTTCCACCAGTTCATTCCAAGCTTCCTCAGCAGCAGGCCTTCCACCTGAGGAATTCCACTGCCGGATATCATGGGCTCAAACTTTATCAAGGTACCGATAAGATAACCTGTCACAACCAGAAAAGCAGCCCAAAAAGGGACTAAGTAGGGTTTTTGAACTAAGAAAGCATAAGCTTCTCTCGCAAAAGCTTCGGATCTTCCCAAAAGGAATCTATACAGAACTACAATCAGTCCGGAGATTATGCCTATTAATACGCCATCGGTGACGAGCCCCATGCTGGAGTTTTTTCTCCAGGTTATCACATTATGTATGTTATTCTCTTTTGTTAATGCCATAGCTCAGCAACTCCGTAAAGGAAAAATAAACTCCGAAAAGATTATAATACTTTGACTATTATTTATCAATATTTATATACCATGTATATTATGGTTGTCCAAAATTTAGTATCGGGATGATGAAGGCCGTATCGGCGAAAAGTGTATTAATGCTGGTAAATCCGGGGGGGATTAGGGTAGAATATAAGCATAAGGAGGGATTTGTAATGATAGAGTACCATGATTACGCAAGGGCGGCGGAGTATATATCCGCAAGGCTCAGCAACCGGCCCTTAATAGGTTTGATTCTCGGTTCAGGATTGGGTGAGATGGCAGAACAGGTTGAGAATAAGACAATAATAGATTACAGTGAAATACCAGGTTTTCCGGTTTCTACAGTGGAGGGGCATGCGGGAAGGCTCGTAGCTGGAAAACTCATGGGCAAAGAATTGGTGGTTATGCAGGGAAGATTTCACTACTATGAGGGTTATTCCCTCGATGAAGTGACATTTCCCGTCAGGGTTATGAAGCTTATAGGGGTAGAATACCTGATAGTGACAAATGCGGCCGGTGGTGTGAACAGTGAGTTTGCCCCGGGAGACTTAATGGTTATAACCGACCACATTAACCTGCTGGGGGCGAATCCTTTGAGGGGTAAGAATTTGGAGAAAATGGGGCCCAGGTTTCCCGATATGTCCAGGGCCTACGACAGGGATCTTATAGACGTGGCCCTGAACTGCGCCGGGAAAGCCGGAATTAAAGTACATAGGGGAGTATACTGCGCTATGCAGGGACCAAGCTATGAAACTCCGGCCGAAATCAGGATGGCCAGGATAATCGGCGGGGATGCCGTTGGAATGTCGACGGTTCCGGAGGTAATTGCAGCTAACCACTGCGGGATTAGGGTGCTTGGGATATCGTGCATAACAAATATGGCCGCGGGTATCCTTGACCAGCCCTTGAAGCATGAAGAGGTTATAGAGGTTGGTAAGATGGCAAGGAAAGGTTTTATTGAGCTTATTAAAGGAGTAGTGGAGGAGATTTGTTAAAGGTTCTTCATAATTGCTACACAATGTTGAGTTAATGTAATGATTAAAGAGTTCAATTAAAGCTTGAGGGGATTAGAGCAGATGGCCAGTGTTAGCAAAGTGCTGATTGTCGATGATGAACAAAGGATTGTGGAAGTTGTTCGGTCCTACCTCGTCAAGGAGGGATACACGGTGGTTCAGGCCGGCAATGGTATCGAGGCATTGGAGTTATATAGACGGGAGGAACCGGACCTGGTAGTTCTTGACCTGATGATGCCTGGTATGGATGGGTGGGAGGTCTGCAAAAGAATAAGAGCGGAATCTGCAGTGCCAATAATCATGCTGACAGCAAAAAGTCAGGTCGAGGATAGGGTAGAGGGCCTTTCTATAGGGGCCGACGATTATTTAGTAAAACCTTTCAGTCCAAAGGAGCTTGTAGCAAGGATAAGGGCAGTGCTGAGAAGGACCGGGGAGGAAGGAAGAACTGCCGATGTCCTTGAATTGGACGGGGGAAGGCTGAAAATCGACATGCTTAAGCAGGAGGTTATCAAAGACGGTAGGAACGCAGGTCTTACCCAATTGGAATTCAATATACTGAAAACCCTGGCAAGCAATCCGGGCCGTGTATACAGCCGGGAAACGCTAATATACGCGGTGCTTGGCTATGATTATGAGGGCTATGACAGGACAATCGATACCCACATTAAAAATATAAGAAACAAGATTGAAGATAATAAAAGGGACCCCCGGTATATAAAAACTATATACGGAGCCGGTTATAAGTTTGGGGGGTAAAGAATGAGAAAAAGTTTAAGGGGGAAATTCCTTCTGGCCTTCCTGACCACAGCTCTGTGTTCCGTTTTACTCACAGGGTTGATGATAAACAGAACAGTTGACGAAAGCTTTTACGAATACATGAAAAAGAATCAGGAAGACAGGTACTCTAAGATAGTGGATAGCCTGGCGGAATACTACAGGCAGTACGGAAGCTGGGATAAGCTGTACATCAGCAGTATAGCCCGCTCTGCCATGGGAAGCGTGGCTAATATCAGGGTTTTTGACGAAAAGGGTATAGTGATATACCAATCGGCGATGGGACACCCCCAGGGCATGATGAACAGAAGGTGGATGGGCAGGAGATGGACGGGCGAAGGAGAGGACGATTACAGCACAGCCAGGCTTCCCATTGAGGTAGATGGTATGAAGGTCGGAGAAGTGGAGATAGGCTATTTTGGGCCTACGGTACTCCTATCCCAGGATATTGACTTTAAGAAAAAGGTCAATTCGATTCTTATCGTGTCGGTTTTTTTAGCGATGGCTTTGGCAACGGTAGCAAGCTGGATATTCAGCAGAAAGCTGACAAAGCCAATTATAGAAATAATCAACACTACCAGCGATATGTCAAGGGGAAATTTGAAGAAACGGGTTACCGGGGTTGAAGGGAAGGATGAACTTGGCGAGCTTGCTAAATCAGTGAATAGGCTTGGCGAGTGGGTGGAAAACCTGGAGGATTTGAGAATCCAAATGACTTCCGATGTAGCGCACGAACTCAGGACTCCCCTGACCATCGTACTGAGCCACATTGAAGCAATCAAGGACGGGATATGGGAAGCTACTCCGGAAAGGCTCCAGGTCTGCTACGATGAAATACTAAGGCTTTCGTCTCTGGTTAAAGATATTGAGAAGCTTTCAGGCTTTGAAAAGGGCTCGCTAAAACTGGAAATCGAGGAATTCAACCTTGCTCTTGTAGCAGGAGAAGTAAGGGACAATTTTAAGATACTTTTTGATGAAAAAGGCGTAGAGCTCATTGCAGATATAGAGGAAGATTTGGTGTTAAAGGGAGACAAGGGCAAAATAAAGCAGGCATTGATCAACCTGCTCTCCAATGCCTTGAAGTTTACGGATAAAGGCGGTACTGTAAAGCTTGAAGCTGCGAAGAAGGGCAATGATATTGTGATTGTGGTCGAGGATAATGGGAGGGGTATACTCCAGGAGGACCTGCCCTTTATCTTCGAAAGGTTCTACAGGGGGGAAAAATCCAGGAACAGGGCTACGGGCGGTGCCGGCATAGGGCTGTCAATTACAAAGGCCATTATAGAGGTTCACCATGGGACTATCGAAGTGAAAAGCGAGGAGGGGAAAGGGAGCAGGTTTGAGATGCGCCTGCCATCTTAAATAAAAAAGCGCCGGAGGCGCTTTTTTATTTAAGGTATAATAGGACAACTCTACGGATATAATATAATAATTATGTTTTTATTCAGAACTGACGATGAATCATATATAGTTGCAATTTCATGTGAGTTTTGGTATAGTATAAAACTGTGTTGGATAAAGTTGCCAACATATATTGGGGCATCAGAAGGAGGAAGAATGAAAAACCATAGAAACACGGCAGTATTTTTGCTAATACTCGTGGTCTTTGCCTGTGTTGGATGCAGTAACAGCAAAGACATGTCAGTATACGCAGATAATTATATGGAAACTCCGGCTGCTCCCGTGCTGCCGGACCTGCGGATGAAGAGTGTGGTAGCCAGACCGAAGGTGCAGGTAAGCCGGGGAACCGGTCAGGAAATAAGCGACTGGGAACTGTATCTTTTAGCAAAGATGATCGAGTGTGAAGCAAGGTATGAGCCATACGAGGGAAAAGTGGCCGTAGGAGCGGTTATTCTGAATAGGGTTAAGAGTTCTAAGTTTCCGAACACGATAGAAGGGGTAATATTTCAAAAAGGACAGTTTCAACCAATTTCGGACGGCGGATGGGAAAAGAAAGAACCTTCGAAGCAGTCATACAATGCAGCTGAGGAAGCACTGCGAGGTATAAAACCAACTGGAGAAAACGGAGAAGATGTGGGCAATGCATTATTCTTCATATATGAGGAGATTGCAGGCGAAAGAGCAGTTTGGTGGTTCAAGAGCAGGTTGCGCTACATAACCAGCATAGGCAATCACGATTTCTATACATATTAAAAGCCTCCCGTCAAGGAGGCTTAAAAAAAGAGGAATTCTCCGTGTAGTATAGAAAGATAAAGCATAGAATCGAGTTAAGTTAGGGAGGGTCAGGGATGAAAACGGTGGTTGGAGATATAACCTCTTTGGAGGCAGATGTTATTGTCAATGCCGCAAATGGTATCGGACCAATGGGTGGTGGAGTTGCAGCGGCAATCAGGCGGATCGGGGGCATTGAAATTGAGAAGGAAGCCATTGAAGTATGTAGAAGGATAGACCCAAGCGAAGGTGAAGTATATGTCACGGGTGCAGGAAAACTTAAATTTAAATATGTTTTTCATGCGGTTACCATGAAGCAGCCGGCGCAGCCCTCAAGTATTGAAATCGTGAAGAAATGTATAAACTCACTGCTGGAAAAGGCCAGGGAGATGAAGATTACTTCCATGGTACTGCCTGCCCTTGCGACCGGCGTCGGAGGAGTACCCAAAGAAGAGGTTGCCAAAGTTTATGCATCGATGCTTGGAAAGGTAACTGACATTGATATAACGGTTGCCGATGTGAGCGGAGAATTTATAAAAAAATTGGAAAAATACATGTAGCCTTTATTTGTATATAATAATAGTATAAAATTAGGCTAAAACTAGCTGGAGGTGCCATTCTTGTATAATAAGGATACCATAATCAAGGACGTACTTAAAGAACACCCCGAGGCGGAAGAGGTCTTTAAGAAAAACGGAATCGCGTGCTTTGGCTGAGGAGGAGCTCTATATAAGAGCATTGAGCGGGCTGCTCAAATGTATGGTGTTGAAGAAAAGGCCATTATAGACGAGTTGAACAGGAAATATGCATAAAAAAGCGCCGGAGGCGCTTTTTTATGCTTAATGTATACGTTCTATTTTAGTTTGTTTTCAACCGAAGCGATTTTCCCTTCCATTGTACCGACTTTATCCCTGCGGTCATCGATTCTGATAAGGGTGGATACCCTCATAGCCCCTTGTCTAAAAGGCACCTCATGCATTTTTCTGATTGTAGCTATAATCAGGTCCAGTTCGCCTTCAATCACCGTTCCCATGGGGGTCAATTGATATTTCAGGCCTTTTTCTTCTTCCAGCACCCTATGGCACCCTGCCACGTATTTGCTCAGGCTGGTGGAACCGGTGCCAAAGGGGGCAATGGTTACCTCAACTATTGCCATAAAACCGCCTCCTTTCTTAACCATTATACCATTTTTACCTATAAATTAGAAACCTCATATGCTATGAGGGAAAGTTGGTTAGAACTAATATTAATAATATGATAAAATAAAAAAGGATTGTTATTCTATTAACTTTTGAATTACAAATACCAAGGGAGGAATACTCATGGAAAACAAAAAAGTACCCGTTGGCCTGTCCAACAGGCATTTACACCTGAGCAAAGAACACGTTGATAAGTTGTTCGGCAAAGGTCATGAGCTGACTGAATTCAAAGCGTTGTCTCAACCCGGCCAGTATGCCTGTGAGGAGAAGGTAGACCTGGTAGGGCCAAAGGGAACGATAAAAGGGGTAAGGGTTTTGGGACCGGTAAGGAAGGAAACACAGATCGAGATATCGATCGCGGATGGTTACAGCCTTGGGATCAGACCTCCGGTTAGGGATTCCGGTGATTTAGAGGGAACACCGGGTGTAAAAATCATAGGACCCGAGGGAGAAGTAGACCTTGAACAGGGGGTCATAGCAGCAGCGCGCCATATACATATGCATCCCGGGGATGCAGAAAGATTTGGCGTCAAGGATTTCCAGCGGGTAAAGGTGAGAAAGGACGGGGACCGTGGTACGGTTTATGAGAATGTATTGATCCGGGTATCACCCAGCTATGCTTTGGAACTCCACCTGGATGTGGAAGAAGGAAATGCAGCAAGCATCAGTAATGGTGATTTGCTTGAGATGATTACCGACTGAGTATCAGCAAATATAGCAAAGGGTCCGATAGCCACTGTCCGATTTATACGCTGGCTACTGATTTTTGGGATTTGGTTTTTTGATAAAATCACCTTCCTGAGAAAGAATAAATATTGGGGACATTATTGGGAGGTGATTATTCATTTTGGTTATGAGCACTCTTAGAAAAACTCTGATAGTCTTATCAATAATAATGCTAGTTATCATCCTTACACTTGGATGCCATACAAATAGAGGACCAACGGAAGACAGCAATGAGCTGTATAATAGGGCTAAAACCAAGCAGTCCGGAAGGAATGAAAGCGCAGTCTTGGAAGGCAGGGTTCTGATCGAAAGAGCCCGCAGGATAAAACAAGATATCGAAAAACAAAAATATATTAAGGTCTCATCGGTTATTTTAATCGGCGACACAGCGGTTATCGGAATAATCTTTTCAGGTGATAAACCCGGAGCAAACAATGGGATGCTTCGCCGGGAAATGGAGAACAGGATCAGGAAGCTGGATAAATCCCTGAACAACGTTGTTATCACTATGGACCCGGACCTGTTTGAAAACATCTCCAGCATCGAGGATATGATAGGCAAAGGAGCATCTTTGAACTCACTGGCACGGGATATTGCTGAGGTGTTAAGGAACATTGACTTCTCCCATGAAGAGTAGAAGAAGATGATCTAGAGCAACCTGAAATCAGAGGTTGCTTTTTTATTTGCTGTCTTGTTATTTATCCTGATTTATCTGCATAAAGATTATATTGGATAAAAGGAGGGAGGCTGTGATGAAACTGAGGATTGATACCACTTATATATTGATTATATCGCTGGGTCTTGTGGTGGGTGTTCTTTCCACTGTCAGCATGATGGCGGGAAGCTATTTGCGGATAATTGCCACCGTAATGCTATGCTTGTGCCTAATTGCCGCATTGTTTTATACATTCAGGTTTGAGAAAAAACTTAAGATAATCACTGCGCTTGTTTTAGTAATGATGCTGGGCTACCTGCTTTCCTGTGTTTATATAAACATCTTCATGGGAAGGATTTCAGGCGGTGAAATCACACCTTCGCTTGAAAACACGGGAACCGCAGTGCTCCTGGTGTCTCCGGGAGAAATCGGGAGTTATACTTCAAACGGAGCTGTCTACAGGCTAAAGACCGGTAAGGATACGTATACGGAAGGGGCAAACTGGTGGAGCATCCCGGTTAGGGCAAGTGGGCTCAGGAAGGATTTCAAAGGCATGGATAAGGATATTTCTCCTGAAATAAGCCAAAGCCTGTACAATAAAGTAAATCAAAAATACGGGAGCGGTTACACAGTTTACAATGCTAACCTTTTTGGACCACCATACCTGGAAACGGTTACAAGGGAGATATTGAAGAACGGGCATGACAGGATTATAGTCCTTTTGAATTTCTTGATACAGCAGCCCTATCAGGAAACAATACACAGCAGGATCATTAGGGTAATGGAAGAGAGCAAACTCAGTGCCGAAGTGAGCTTTACGTATCCCCTATGGAATCACGATGCAGTGGCATCGATATATGAGAACCGCATTCTATATAAAACCCAGGAGACCAGTCCGGAGCAGGTTGGCATAGTGCTTATCGGTAAGGGATGCAGCGGTAAGGCGCTGCAAATTTACGCCGATGGCTATAAAGGGGAAGAGGTTTTCCTCAATAAGATTAAAGAAGGTATGATTAAAAACGGCTACGACAGTAGAAAGATGAGGATAGCGTACTTGAAATACAGAAAACCATCGGTTGAAGAGGAAGTAGAGTATTTGCTGGATTCCGGTGTTAATAGGATTGCGGTTGTTGCCGCCGGTTACGAAAATCCGTGTATAGAGACAGAGTACAGTATTCCCAAACTGCTTTCTAAGATAAAAATACCTAAGGGGACCGAAATTCTATACATAGGTTCATGGGAAGATGATGATCTGCTGGTTAAAGCCTTGGGTGATAGATTGAAAATAGTGGCCGAAGAATTGAAATAAAGATTTATGCAGGAATTTCAAGGTGAACGGATAATTAAGAATTATATTTTAAATAATACTAGAAGTAGTATAGATTAGCACACGGAAGGAGGACAAGCAACCAATGGAAGGGGTGTACTACCAGCAGCGGTTGGATGAAGGCGTCAATCTGTACCTGATTAAGGAGCCAAAGTTCAAAACAGTGTGGATCAGCCTTTTCTTATACCGTCAGCTTGATGAAAATACGACAAAGAATGCTCTTTTGCCGTACGTAATAAAACGGGGTAACCAGGATTACCAGGACCTAAAGGCGATTGAAAAATTTCTGGGAGAGAAATATGGGGCAACGCTGAGTGTGGATGTTGTTAAAAAAGGGGACCTACAACTGCTATACTTCAACAGTAATGTTATTAGTGATAAATACACTCTCAATGGGGAAGGCGTTGTATCCGCAGTATTAAGCTTTATCCTCGATCTGATTAGAAAACCGTTTATAGGAGACAACGGATTTAAGGAAGAGTTTTTCGGCCAGGAGAAGCAAAATCTTCGTAAGCTAATATCAGCAAGAATCAATGACAAAATTCAGTATTCTCTTGAAAGATGCTACGAAGAAATGTATAAGGGGAGACCGTTCAGCAGATACAGATATGGAGATATTGAGGAATTAGACCAGATTACATCCCGGGAACTTGCAGACTATTATTACAAATTGTTATCAGAAACCCCCATCGATATATTTGTTGTGGGAGACGTTGATATTTCCGATTTAAAGGATGTCCTGGACAGGGGGCTGGAAATCAACAGGCAGAATATATTATATCCGATGCAGGAACAATACAATCCGGATAGAGATGTGCCGCGGGAAGTAGTTGAAGCTATGGATGTAAACCAGGGGAAGCTGGTTATGGGGTTTAAAACAGGGGTGGATTACAAAAGCGCACAGTATGTACCGATGCTGGTTTATACCAGTATTTTAGGCGGAGGCACCCATTCAAAGCTATTCAACAACGTCAGGGAAAAAGCCAGCCTGGCTTATTACTCGTTTGCAAGGATGGAAAAATTCAAGGGCCTTATGGTTATCGGCTCAGGCATAGAGACAACGAACTATCAGAAAACCGTCCAAATAATCAACCAACAGTTGGAAGAGATGAATAAGGGGAACATCAGCGAATACGAGATAGACGGAGCCAAGAAGGCCCTTGTAAATGATATCTTGTCGATGAAGGATAATCAGGCGCAAACAGTTGATTTTCTGTTAAACAGGATAATATCGGGCCATGGGATGACTCCCCAAACCCTGATAAAAGAGATTGAAAGGGTAACCGTTCAGGAGGTTAGGGAGGTTTCAGGCAAGGTGGAGCCGGTTGTTACATATTTTCTTACTTCAACCAAGAGCGGCGGAGGGGAGATGAATGATGGACAGTATAAAAGAATTTCGGTTTTCTAAAATCAGAGAAACTCTGCATTATACAAAGCTGAGGAACGGCTTGGAAGTATTTATCCTACCCAAGGAGGGATATTCAAAGCAGTTTGCAGTGTTTGCCACAAACTTCGGGTCCATAGACACAAGGTTCACCATACCCGGTGAAGATGAAGCAACGTCGGTACCCGATGGGATTGCCCACTTCCTTGAGCACAAGCTGTTTGAAGAGGAAAAGGGAAACGTTTTTGATAAGTTCAGCAAGCTTGGGGCATCAGCCAATGCCTATACGAACTTTACAAACACCGCTTACCTGTTCTCATCCACCAGTAATTTTTATCAGTCCCTTGAAGTACTTGTTAAGTTTGTGCAGAACCCTTACTTTACGGACCAGAATGTCGAAAAAGAGAAGGGGATTATCGGACAGGAGATACGCATGTATGATGATAACGGGGAATGGAGGAGCTTTTTTAACCTGCTTCAGGGAATGTATAAAAACCACCCTGTCAGGATAGACATAGCGGGTGATATTGAGTCAATAAAGAAAATAGACAAAGAAACCCTGTATAAATGCTATAATAATTTCTATCACCCGGACAATATGGTATTATTCGCTGCAGGGGATATTGATATATCCAGAGCCGTCCAGGTGATAGAAGAAAGCCTGGACAGCCGGGTACATGAAAGGAAGAGCGGGATTGAGCGCCATTATCCCTGGGAACCGGCTGAAGTGGCGAAAGAACGGGTAGAGCAAAGGCTTTCGGTTTCCCAGCCACTCTTCAACATAGGATTTAAAGACAATGACGTTGGTTATGGCGGAGAAAGGATGTTCGTTAAAGACATCTCCACTTCTATCCTGCTCGAGATGATATTCGGAAAGGGCTCAAACCTTTATGAAAGGATGTACAGGGAAGGGCTCATCAACGCTACCTTCAGTTTTGACTACACTGCTGAGGTGGATTACTGTTATACTATACTTGGTGGAGAATCGCCGGACCCCGACAGGCTGGCAGAACTGATCTCACATGAGATTTCCCTGATAAATGAGGCGGACCTAACGGAGGAAGAGTTTACGCTGGCAAGAAATAAGCTTCTGGGAAGGTATTTGAATAATTTTAATTCCCTTGAGTACGTTGCATCCAATTTCGTGTCCTACCATTTTAAGGGAGTAAACTTCCTGGAGTTCATGGACTTTATCGAAGCAATCAGCATTGATACAGTCAGGGAACGGTTCAGGGCACACCTAAGGCCAGAAACTATGGTATTATCTGTAATACTTCCAAAATAACGGAAAAGAGGGGGATATATGAATCCGGTAGCATTTGAGATATTTGGTTTGTCTGTGAGGTGGTACGGTATAATAATGTCAGCGGGCATACTTATGGGGATGCTTATAGCCCTTAAGGAAGCAAAGCGCTTGGGTATGGATGAGAATCTCATCCTGGATCTGGTCATATTTGCCATACCCGCAGGAATAGTCGGAGCTCGCCTTTACTATGTAATATTCAACTGGGATTATTATTCTGGCAACCTGTTGCAAATTATTAATATCAGGGGAGGGGGGCTCGCTATCCATGGTACTTTGATTGCCGCTGTGATTACAGGATTGATATATGCCAGGGTTAAGAAGGTAAGCTTTTGGACCCTGGCAGATATTACTGCTCCCGGGATAATCCTTGGCCAGGCAATAGGGAGATGGGGGAATTTTGTCAATCAGGAGGCTTACGGGGTGCCTACGGACTTGCCCTGGGGCATAATGGTCAACGGGGTTAAGGTCCATCCCACCTTCTTTTATGAGTTCCTTTGGAACATGGGAGTGTTTTTCGTTCTGCTGTGGTTCAGGAAGAGAAAAAAGGTGGAGGGAGAAGTTTTTCTTCTTTACGTCATTCTGTATTCAGTGGGGAGATTCTTCATTGAGGGTCTTAGAATCGACAGCTTGATGATCGGCAGTTTAAGGATGGCGCAGGTGGTCAGCCTGGCAGCTGTGGCGTTGGGTGCCGCACTCATTGTATACAGACGGAAAAAGAACATAAAGAAAACTTAAAACACCGGGGTTTCCCCGGTGTTTTTATGTTGCAATCTAAAATCCAATCGACAATTAAGCGGAAAAAATTACAAAATAATTGTAATTTTTTTTCAGTTGTAGGAAGGATTTTTTCAATACGGGTAGAATTAGTGTATAAGTGGTTGATAGTGGGATAAAGTGGAGGGATTTCCCTAATTGGGGTGAGGAAATGTTTATAGGTGAGTTTCAGCATTCAATAGACAACAAAGGCAGATTGATTATTCCTTCAAAGTTCAGAGACGACCTTGGAGAAAGGTTTGTATTGACCAAGGGATTGGATAACTGTCTCTTTGTTTATCCCATTCTGGAATGGCGTAATTTTGAAGAAAAGCTTAAAACTCTGCCCCTCACGTCTAAAGACGCAAGGGCCTTTGTGAGGTTTTTCTTCTCAGGGGCAACGGAGTGTGAACTGGACAAGCAGGGGAGAATACTATTACCTTCAAACCTAAGGGAACATTCGAAGATAGAAAAGGATGCAGTTATTATCGGGGTTTCTACCAGGGTAGAAATCTGGAGCAAGGAGGAGTGGGACAAATATAACAGCGATACTTCCATGGGTTATGATGCAATAGCGGAAAAAATGGCGCAGCTGGGGATTTAACCGTATCGATTTGTCCCGTATGTATGACGGAAAGCGAGGAAAACTATCGATGAACATACCGGACTGGAGATGAACATAATGGAGTTCAAGCACGTATCAGTTTTGCTTCGGGAAAGCATAACATATCTGAATTTGAAACCGGATGGAGTTTACGTAGATGCGACAATCGGAGGCGGAGGCCATGCAAGGGAGATCCTGAAGCATCTGGGGGCGAATGGAAGGCTTATCGGCATTGACAGGGACGAGAGAGCAATCGAAGCTGCGGCTAAGGCATTGGAAGGATTTGAGGGGAAGTTTGTCCTTATTCACGGCAACTTCGCTGATATGCACCATCTAATTACAGAGCTTGGTTTTGAAGGGGTAGATGGAATACTGATGGACCTCGGGGTGTCATCACACCAGCTGGACCAGGCGGACAGGGGATTCAGCTATATGCAGGATGCGCCGTTGGACATGAGGATGAACAGGCAGCAGGAATTGACGGCGGAGCATGTTGTCAATAGATATCCTGAGGAAGATTTGAAAAGGATAATAAAGGAGTACGGGGAAGAAAAATGGGCGGGAAGGATAGCATCTTTCATACACCGGGAGAGGGTTAAAAAGCCCATAACATCAACGGCTCAACTGGAAGGGATAATAAAAGCCGCGATACCGGCTTCCGCTAGGAGGACAGGCCCTCATCCCGCGAAAAGAACCTTCCAGGCAATAAGGATAGAGGTGAACAATGAACTCGGAATTTTGGAGCAATCGCTAAGGGAAGGAGTTAGACTGCTTAACCCGGGCGGCAGGATATGCGTAATATCCTTTCATTCTCTGGAAGATAGGAGAGTCAAGGATACATTCAAAGAACTGGAGGATCCCTGTTCCTGCCCAAAGGATTTTCCGTTTTGCGTTTGCGGGAAAAGGGCGGAGGTAAGAGTCATCACAAAGAAGCCGGTTTCACCGGACATAGAAGAGGTTTCGATAAACCCCAGGGCAAGGAGCGCACTGCTCAGGGTGGCGGAGAAACTATGAAAGTTCTAAACACTACAGGGGGTGAATAAACTTGATAGTAGCCGAAAATAGACAATACCTTGGAACTATGCCCCAAGAATACAACCGGTCAAAACCGGACAGGTCAAGAGCGAACAGGCAGAAACAAAAAAATAGACGGAAAGTCAGGGCCTTTGTACAGGTGATTGCTGCTTTTGCGGTTGCTCTGTTGATAATTTCCCGTTTTGCAGTGATTTCTGAATATAATTATGGTATCAGGAACCTCAAAAGAGAGCTTCAGGAGCTGCAGAAGACCAATGAAAGGCTGAGTCTTCAACTTGCACAAGCCCAGGATATAAACTGGATAGAAGAATACGCCACTACGCATCTCGGAATGATATATCCCGATAATAGAGATATTGTATACATTGCTGTAGAGGATATACAGGATGAAGATAGTCACTTTCAAATTACAGAGGAGAAACCGGAGGGGAGATTAGTCACAGATGGATGGATTGCTGCCCTGATAGGAAAATTTAATACCATTTTTCATTGATATAAGGGGGAAGTAAGTTGACGGCGCCTGGAATAAGGGTCAGGAAAAGGTTAATATTCTGCCTATTTGCAGTTTTTTTTCTGTTTTTTGCACTTATCATGAGACTTTTATGGATACAGGTTGTTAACGGAGATGTTTATAGGGATATGGCGGTTGAGCAGTGGACCAGAGATATTCCGGTTCCGTCCAAAAGGGGTATAATTTACGACAGAAATGGCAAAAAACTAGCTATAAGCGCCAGCATCGAGTCCATATACGTAAGACCGGTAGAAATAAGCAATCCCGAGGAGATATCCTATAAAATCGCAGAAGTGCTTGACATGAAAAGGGAAGAGGTTCTGGATAAGCTGACCAAAAAAATGGATACTGTGCTGCTGAAAAAGAAAGTTGAAAAGGAGATTGTAGATCAGATTAGGGATATTCCAGGGATCCATGTCGTGGATGACAGCAAGAGGTACTATGTTAATAGAAACTTTGCGGCACATATTCTGGGGTTCATAGGGACAGACAACCAGGGACTTGATGGCGTAGAAGCAATATTCGACAAGTACTTGTTCGGTCTTCCGGGGAGAAATATATCGGAAACCGATGCGGCCGGCCGGCCAATACCTTTCGGATATGATACCCAGTATTCGCCCCAGGACGGGTATAACCTTGTTTTAACCATCGATGAGGTGATTCAGCATTTTGCCGAGAAGGCGATAGAAGAAGCCCTCCTGGTGAACAAAGCCCGAAAAGCTACCGCTATAGTGATGGATCCTAAGAACGGGGACATCCTGGCGATGGTTGTTAAACCCGACTACGATCCGAATTCTCCCTTTAGCCCCATAGGGGAACAGGAAAAGAAGGTCTGGGAAGGTCTTTCAGAAGAGGAACTGAGGGATGAAAGGCTGAAGATGTGGAGGAATTACGCGGTTTCTGATATATATGAGCCCGGCTCAACGTTCAAAATGATTACGGCAGCAGCGGGATTGGAAGAAGGAGTTGTAACTCCCAGCAGCACCTTTTACGACCGGGGATATATAAAGGTTGGAGGGGTGACGCTGAAATGCTGGAGGTATTATTCACCCCACGGCCATGAGACCTTTGTGGAGGCAGTGCAAAATTCGTGCAATCCTGTGTTTATTGAAGTGGGGCAGCGGCTTGGAAAGGAAAAGTTTCTCAAATATGTTGAGGCCTTTGGGTTCGGGGAGCCGACCGGAATCGATTTACCCGGTGAAGCTTACGGGCTGGTAATGAATCCATCCGCTGTAGGCCCGGTGGAACTGGCAACGATGGCTTTTGGGCAGGGCATTGCTGTAACTCCGATTCAGCTCATTACGGCAGCCTCCGCCATAGCAAATGACGGTATGCTGATGCAGCCGAGGATAGCCCTTGAATTGAGGGACGAAGAAGGCAACACGGTACACGAATTCAAACCCAGAACGCGGCGGCAGGTGATTTCTCCCGAGACCGCACGCACATTGATGCAGATATTGGAATCGGTTGTTTCTGAAGGTACGGGTTCAAATGCATATGTACCGGGTTACAGGGTCGCCGGGAAAACAGGAACCGCCCAAAAAGTGGTTAACGGGAGATATATTGAAGGGAAATACGTAGCGTCCTTCATTGGCATGGCCCCGGCCGATGATCCAAGAATAGCCGTACTGGTAGTAATTGATGAGCCGGATCCTTCAAATTACTACGGAGGACAGATTGCTGCGCCGGTTGTTGCTTCTATTGTAAAGGATACCCTGCGTTATCTCAATGTTAAACCGATGTATACCGAAGAAGAGGCTGCAAAGCTGGTTAAAGACAAGGTAAAGGTTCCGGACATCAGGAATGTTCCTCTCCAGGAAGGTCTGAAGGCACTTAAAGCCAATAATTTGCAGTTCCAGGTAGTAGGTAATATAATTGAGAATGACAAGAACCTGATAGTTGACCAGACACCCAAACCTGATATAATGGTTTCGGAGAATTCTATAGTATTGATTTACCTGGAATCCTTCGAGAACCAGAGCAGCGAGACAATTGTGCCGAATGTGATAGGAAGAACGGTCAATGGAGCAACGAATCTGCTCAACATGTCGCATTTGAAGATACAGATTTCGGGTACGGGAATAGCCGTAAGCCAGGACCCCTTTCCGGGTGAAGTGGTTGAACGGGAAAGCGTAGTGAAAGTGGAATTTAAGGAACCTGAAAACCATTAAGTAAAGGCAACTGAAGCTTTGGTTGCCTTTACCAATGCAAAGCGAGGGTGTTTAACGTGAAGATTTCTGATCTGTGGGACTTTATCGAGGTGCTGGAAGCAAGTGGAGATACTAATAAGGAAATAACAGGGGTAAGCTATGATTCAAGAAAGGTTGAACCGGGACACATGTTTGTCTGTGTTGAAGGGTTCAACAGCGACGGCCATGACTATATAGACGATGCGGTCCGCAGGGGAGCGTCTTCTTTGCTGGTCCAGAAGAAGGTCCAGGCACCGGCGGATACGACTGTTATAAGGGTCAAGGATTCAAGGAAAGCAATGGCTGCTGTTGGACATGTCTTCTACAACTTCCCCTCACAAAGGCTCAAAATAATTGGAGTTACGGGTACAAACGGGAAAACCACAACAACCTACCTGTTAAAATCTATACTGGAAAAGGCAGGCTTTAATGTAGGCCTTCTTGGAACTATTGCCATAAGAATTGGCAATAAGGAATTTCCTTCTCTCAGGACAACACCGGAGTCCCTCGACCTGCACCGGTTGTTTGCAAAAATGGTGGAGGAAGGGGTTGATTACGTGGTAATGGAGGTCTCTTCCCATTCCCTAGACCTGGATAGGGTGGGTTATGTGGATTTTGACATAGGGATTTTTACTAATCTTACCAGGGACCATCTTGACTTCCACGGAAATATGGAGAACTATCTGGATGCAAAGATAAAACTCTTTAAGAGCACCGATAGGATAAATATAATTAACAGTGACGATCCGTCAAAGGAGAAAATCATTGAAAGAATCAAGCACCTTCCAACGCCTATACTTACGTATGGGATAAAAAACCGGGCCGACTTCATGGCGTCGGATATAGTCCTTGGCTCGAGCAGCGTAAAATATAATATGGTATGGAAGGACAAAATACTGCCCATACAGGTGAAGATTCCGGGAATTATAAGCGTGTATAACAGTCTGGCCGCTGCATCCGCTCTCATAGCCGAGGGCATACAACCCGTGCACATCATGGAGGGACTTAATGGGGTTGAGGGGGTTAAGGGAAGGTCAGAATCCATAGACACAGGGCGAGGGTTCAATGTGATTATCGATTACGCCCATACTCCCGATGGATTGGAAAATATCTTATCTACTATAAATGGATTTGCCAAAGGAAGAGTGATTACTGTATTTGGATGTGGAGGAAACAGGGATAGGGAAAAGAGACCGATCATGGGTGAAATTGCAGGGGAGTTGTCCGATTTTGTAATAATTACTTCTGACAACCCCAGAAAAGAGGAACCGCATCAGATTATTGATGAGATTTTACCCGGTGTAGAAAAAACCGGCAGCAGCTACATCTGTATTGTGGACAGAAGGGAAGCCATCGAGTACGCCATCAGGATGGCGAAGCCTGACGATGTGGTTGTGCTGGCCGGTAAGGGGCACGAGACATACCAGGAATTTGGAGATAGAATTATAGAGTTTGACGAAAGAAAAATAGTTATGGAGATCTTGGAGAGGATTTAATATGGAAATAATTAACGCTTATGAAATAGCAGAAGCTGTTGGCGGAAAGATAAAATGCGGCAGCGGTACAACCGAAATTACAGGTGTATCTACCGACACCAGGATACTCCGTGAGGGAAATATGTTCATCCCCTTAAAGGGAGAGAGGTTCGACGGACACCAGTTTATTAACCAGGCAGTTGAAAGAGGGGCAAGGGTACTGCTGGTAGAGAAAGATGAACATTACGGATTCAACGGAGTTGTGGTAATTAAAGTGGATGACACAATGACAGCGCTGCACAGCCTGGCAAAGTGGTATAGAAACCGCTTTTGCGCTGAATTTGTTGCGGTCACTGGGAGTACCGGTAAAACGACAACAAAAAATATGATTGCTTCTGTGCTGTCAAAGCGGTTTTCAGTTATTAAGACTCCGGGGAACTACAATAATCAGATAGGTTTACCCCTTACCATCATGCAGATGGACAGTACTCATCAAGCCGGGGTAATCGAAATGGGAATGAGCTCATTCGGGGAAATAAGAACGCTCATGGAAATAGTCAGACCCCGGGTATCTGTAATAACCAACATAGGGATGTCTCATATTGAGAAACTGGGAAGCAGGGAAAATATTTTGAAAGCTAAGATGGAAATATTCGAAGGGATGGGGGAAAACCCTGTGGCGGTGGTTAACGGAGATGATGAACTGCTCAGGAAAGGGACCGCCGAAATTAATATTCCGGTGATTTACTTCGGGATTGAAAGTGGAGATTATAGAGCGGCTAGAATAGATATGTTAGGGGAAAGACGCTCCGAATACACCCTTTGTGCTGAGGGAAATGAGTATCATGTTAGTATTCCGGTGGCCGGCAAACATAACATATACAATTCCCTGGCAGCTATAGCTGTGGGAAGAACGTTCGGGATGGATTTCGCAGATATAATCCTGGGATTGGAAGATTTAGAGGAAGAAAAGATGCGATTGGTAATAGAGGATGGACCCGGCGGCATCAAAGTCATAAACGATACATACAATGCCAGCCCTGATTCCATGAAATCCGCCCTTGAGGTGTTAAGAATGGTAGAGGGCAGAAGAAAGATTGCGGTTCTGGCGGATATGCTTGAGATGGGACAGTATGCGGAGGAAGGGCACAGGATGGTAGGCCGCTATGTGGCAGAAAATGAAGTGGATATCCTGATAACGGTTGGCCATAACAGCAAGTATATTGCTCAAGGGGCTATGGACCGGGGTATGAAGCGGGATTGCATATACTGCTTTGAGCATAAAAAGGATGCGGAGAGGCTGCTGGAAACGCTTGTAACGGAACAGGATGTCCTTCTGTTTAAGGGGTCGAGGGGGATGAAGATGGAGGAACTCGTCCACAGTATACAAGAGAGGAGCTAAATTGATGCAACAGTACCAGCAGATAATTTTTCCCATAATAATTTCATTTCTCATTGTAATTATTACCGGCCCCATAGTTATCCCAATCCTTGAAAAATTGAAAATGGGCCAGAGTATAAGGGGGGACGGACCAAAAACCCACTTTAAAAAGTCAGGCACCCCAACAATGGGTGGAATTATTATGGTTATCGCAATATTTTTTTCGGTCCTGATAACCGCCCAATGGGAAAGTGAAATGGTAATAATACTGATAAGCACTCTCGGTTTCGGGCTGATAGGCCTTGTTGACGATTCCATTAAAGTGGTAATGAAACGTTCTCTTGGACTGAGGGCGACCCATAAGCTTATAGGACAGTTTTTACTAGCCGGTATCCTTGCATATTATGCGTATTTTTCGCCAGATACCGGTTCTGCCATATTGGTTCCTTTTACATCATGGTTTATCGATCTTGGGGTATGGTTTATCCCATTCACTGTCCTGGGAGTCGTGTTTACTGTAAACAGCGTAAATCTGACCGATGGACTGGATGGTCTGGCTGCAGGTGTTACAATGATAGTGATGGCTTTTTTGAGCCTGGTTTCTTTAAAAGCGGGACACAGGGAAATTGCGATAATATCCGCAGCGGTGACCGGAGCAAACCTGGGTTTTCTTAGATTTAACTCCCACCCGGCTCAGGTGTTTATGGGAGATACCGGATCAATGGCCCTTGGGGGAGCATTGGCATCGGTTATAGTCCTGCTGAGACTGCCGCTCTTATTGCCCATCATCGGCGGCGTTTACGTTGCTGAAGCTATGTCCGTAATACTGCAGGTGATAAGCTATAAGATGACGGGGAAGCGGATCTTTCTTATGAGTCCTCTGCATCACCACTATGAGGTAAAGGGCTGGGAGGAAACAAAGGTTGTGGTTGTGTTCTGGATCGCAACGATCATTTTAGTGTTGGTGGGGGTTCTCGCGATAAGATAAAGGTGCAAAGGGAGGATTATAAATAATGGATATCAAGGGACAAAAGATATTGGTAATAGGGCTAGCAGTAAGCGGGATACCCACCGTACAGGTCCTGTCGGAAATGGGAGCACGAATAATGGTGAACGACCGGAAGAAAGCCCAGGACCTTGAAGAGGGCTTGAAACAGCTAAGTGGCATACAGGCGGATTATGTGCTGGGGGAGCATCCCGTCAGGCTCGCCGAATGGCCTGATTTTGCTGTGATAAGTCCCGGAGTGCCGCCGGGCATACCCCTTGTACAGGAGCTAATAAAAAAAGGCAAGGAAGTAATCAGTGAGGTAGAGCTATCTTTCAGATTGATGGAAGCTCCGGTGGTAGCGATAACCGGAACCAACGGCAAGACCACTACCACGGCGCTGACGGGCCAGGTTTTCAAAGAATCCGGTAGAAACACCTATGTGGTGGGAAACATCGGGAAACCGATTATTTCAGTTGCTTCTTCGGCACTTGAGAATGACGTGGTTGTTGCGGAAATCAGCAGTTTTCAGCTTGAAGGCATCGCTATGTTCCGTCCGAAATCTGCTGCTATCCTTAATATTACCCCTGACCACCTTGACCGTCACGGCACGTTCCAGAACTATGTGGATGCAAAGGCAAGGATATTTGAAAACCAGGACCAGGGCGATTTCCTTGTGCTTAACGCCGATGACGAAGTGACAGCCGGTCTGGGGCATAAGAGCAGAGCCAGGGTGGTCCATTTCAGCAGAAGAAAGGTTCTTGAGGCGGGGAGCTTTGTGCAGGATGGGTATATTGTTGTTGGAGAAGGGAATGCGAAGGAAAAGATATGCCTTGCGTCAGAACTTAGGATTCCCGGAACGCATAACCTGGAGAATGCCCTCGCGGCGGCGGCACTGGGTTGGACTATGGGTGTCCCGTTTGAATCGATAGAAAAGGCCTTGAAGAGCTTTGAAGGTGTGGAACACAGGCTTGAAAGGGTGGATGTGGTTAACGGCGTCAGCTACATAAATGATTCCAAGGGAACAAACCCCGACGCTTCGATCAAGGCAATTCAGGCAGTGGAAAAACCGATTATTCTAATTGCAGGCGGTTATGATAAGGGGAGCAGCTATGAAGAGTTCGTGAAGAACTTCGATGACAAAGTGAAAGCCGTTGTATTGCTGGGAGAGACAGCGGAAAAGATTAAAAAAACCTGTCAAAATAATGGCTTCAATAATATATATATAGTAGACAGCGTGGAAGAGGCTGTAAACTGTGCGAGCGGAATGGCGGTAAGCGGGGATACCGTTCTGCTATCCCCGGCATGCGCCAGCTGGGATATGTTCAGGAATTTTGAAGAAAGAGGAGAAGCATTCAAGAAGGCTGTGCAATCTTTGAGGAGGATTCAGCATGAATAAGGAAAACACGGTGGATTTCACCCTTCTTTTCACCGTAATCTTGCTGGTTGTTTTCGGCATAATAATGGTTTTTAGTTCAAGCTCGGCCAGCGCATACTATAAGATAGGCGACAGTTACTATTTTCTAAAGCGCCAGATGTTATGGGCTGTTGTGGGCTTTGTTTCAATGGTAGTTTTAATGAATTTCAACTACGAGAATTACCAGAGACTTGCCAGGTACATACTTGCAGGTGGAGTGCTTTTTCTGCTTACGGTATTTATTCCCGGCCTGGGAATAACACTGAACGGCGCTTCAAGATGGATAGAAATAGGGGGTTATACGATACAGCCCTCTGAATTTGCAAAACTTGCAGTCATAATATATACAGCCAACTGTATTGCGAAGAAGAAGGAGGACATAAGGAGCTTTACCAAAGGGGTCGTACCCTTTCTGATCGTTGCAGGTATTGTTTTCGGGATTATTATGCTTCAGCCCGATTTCAGCACAGGAGTGAGCATAGTAGGCGTTGTCTTTGTCATGATATTTATTGCGGGCGCTAATATCGGACACCTCCTCGGGCTTACACTGCCGGGGATTGTGGCTGTGGTGGCGCTGGTAATTTCCGAGGAGTACAGACTAAAAAGATGGACTTCGTTTCTAAGACCGTTCAGTGATCCGCAGCGCAGCGGGTATCAGATCATTCAGTCGTTATACGCACTGGGCTCGGGTGGGCTGTTCGGTTTGGGCCTCGGGAGAAGCAGGCAGAAGTTCTTTTATATACCTCTACCCCAGAACGATTTCATCTTCTCAATAATAGGAGAGGAACTTGGTTTTATCGGCGCCACTACGGTGGTCTTGCTGTTTATGCTCTTGATATGGAGAGGCGTAAGGATCGCTTTACATGCGCCCGACCTGTTCGGATGCATGCTCGCAACGGGAATCATTGCCATGATTGGGATGCAGGTGATAATGAACATAGCGGTTGTAACATCCTCCATGCCGGTTACGGGTATTACGCTGCCGTTTATCAGCTCAGGAGGTTCTTCCCTGCTGTTAAACCTGTCATGCATTGGCATCCTGCTGAACATATCGAAAAAAACATCCATCAATTGGAGCTGATATACGCTATGAAGGTCATAATATGCGGTGGCGGGACAGGAGGACATATATACCCTGCGCTCTCTATCGCGGATTGTCTGGTTGAAAAGCGAAAAAATACAGAGATCCTGTTCATAGGAACCGCTGCAGGGCTGGAAAGCACTCTGGTTCCTCAAAAGGGGTATGCTTTCAAGACTATCAGGGTTAGGGGTTTTAGACGGAAACTATCTCTGGATACGCTGAAAACCCTGATCGAACTGGCAAGGGGTTTAACTGATGCATCAAGGGTGTTGAAAGAGTTCAGGCCGGATATTGTAATAGGAACAGGGGGATATGTTGCCGGACCGGTGCTGCTGATCGCCGCTCTGAAAGGTGTTCCCACCTTGGTCCATGAGCAAAATGTACTCCCCGGGGTTACCAACAGGATTTTGGGAAGGTTTGTCGACCGTATTGCTGTGAGTTTTGAAGAAGCTAAAAAACATTTTTCAAATACGTCAAAGGTAGTGGTAACCGGTAACCCTGTCAGGAAGGAGATACTGGGCAATAATAAGGAGATGTCCACAAGAGCATTCGGGTTTGAGCCGGGAATACCCTTGGTTCTTATCTTCGGGGGAAGCAGAGGATCCAGCAAGCTCAATAACGCCGTATTGGATGTGATGTCCCGTATTACTGCGCAATCCCGGGTTCAGCTTCTGCATGTGACCGGAGAGGCCCATTTCGAGTACTTCAGCAGTGAGCTGAAGTCACGGGGGATTGACCTGGACAGGTTATATAATGTAAAAGTTGTACCTTATATGCACCGAATGCCCGACGCCCTTGCAGCGGCAGATGTTGTGGTTACCAGTTCCGGTGCTATAACTCTTGCAGAAATAACAGCGATCGGTGTTCCGTCCATACTGATACCGAAGGCACACGCAACGGATAACCACCAGGAGTACAACGCAAGGGCTATGGAGGAAAAGTGTGCAGCGACAGTAATACTTGAAAAAGAACTCAGCGGAGAGAGACTGTACACTGAGATTAACCGCCTCGTTAATGATAAAAGAACCCTCGCACAGATGAGGGAAGCAAGCAGAATGCTCGGCAGGACGGATGCAGCGGACAGGATATTCGATGTGGTATCTCAAATGCTGAAACTGTAACACTTCGTGGGTCTCTGCATAGAATGGAATATATAGTGCTGTTCAATACATACCCTATATTCCAGGCAGAAACCCCGGAGGTGAAAAAATTTTATGTCAGTGTACAGAGTAGTGGGAGGAAACCGGCTGCAGGGTGAGATAAAGGTTGAAGGTTCAAAGAACGCGGTTCTTCCGATATTGGCAGCAACAGTATTAAACAAGGGTGAGAGTATAATAGAAAATGTTCCTGAACTCAATGATGTTATTACAATGCTGCGAATTCTCGAGAGTTTAGGCTGCAGGGTAGAATATAAAGATCAGAGTGTCTGGGTTGACGCATCAAATATCACTTCCAGTGAAATGCCGGCCAACCTGGTGAAGCAGATGAGGTCCTCTATAATACTGTTGGGATCCCTTCTGGGAAGGACTGGGAGGGTTGTTTCAACGTATCCAGGCGGTTGTGCCATAGGAGTCCGGCCGATAGACTTGCATTTAAAAGGTTTACGGCGGCTTGGAGCTAAAATAGATATGCAGGGACAAATAGTGTGCGAAGGCGAGACATTAAAGGGTACAGAGATACAGCTTGACTATCCCAGTGTTGGCGCTACGGAGAACATCATGTTGGCAGCGGTGCTGGCTAAGGGGACCACAATAATAAGGAATGCGGCAAAGGAGCCCGAAATTGTGGATTTGCAGGACTTCCTGAACTCTATGGGTGCAAAGGTATATGGTTCGGGAAACCATATTATCAGGATTGAAGGTGTAGGCAAACTTCATTCTACAAGGTATTCTGTAATTCCTGACAGGATTGCTGCCGGAACGTATATGGCTGCAGCTGCTGTTACCGGTGGAACGGTTTTGCTCAAGGATGTGGTTGTGGAGCATCTTCACCCGTTGATTGATAAATTTAAGGAAAGCGGATGTGAAATTGAAACGAACTGCACTAGGCTAAGGATCAGCGCTCCTAAGCAGATTAAAGCAATAGAACTTGTAAGGACACTTCCTTACCCTGGCTTTCCCACCGATGCGCAGCCCCAGATGATGGCTGCCATGTGTACTGCACAGGGAACCAGTATATTCGTTGAAAACATTTTTGAGAATAGATACAGGCATGTGGATGAATTGACAAAAATGGGCGCTGACATCAAAGTAGACGGAAGAATAGCGGTTGTAAAAGGAGTACGAAGGTTAAACGGTACAACAGTACTTGCTAAGGATCTAAGGGGCGGAGCGGCTTTAGTGCTGGCAGGTATGGTAGCGGAGGGAACAACCGTTATTGAAGGTGTGGAGCATATCGATAGGGGATATGAAGAACTGGGGAACAAACTGAAAAGCCTGGGAGCAGATATAACTGTGATTTGAGGGGATGTTAACATGGAAAGAAGAGCCGGGAAATGGAGCAAGAAGGGGCCGCTGTTGATGCTGCTTGTTCTGATTTTTGCTCTCTCTCTATTAGTTGTTTCTAGGACAAGCTATTTTATGATTGGAGAAATAATAATACAGGGTAATCGCTATGTTTCGGATGAAGAAATAAGGGACAGGGCCGGAATACAGCCAGGTGAGAATATTTTTACGGTTAGGCCGGGAGAAATAAAAAACCAGCTGGAAACGCACCCGCTAATAGCTGAAGCCGAAGTTAATAGGAAGCTTCCCGGAGTAATAACAATAACAGTTAAAGAGAGAGGGCTGGTTGGATACACTCCGTTTATCGGGAGTTACCTTCTTCTTGATGATGAGTGCAAGGTCATAAGCGCCACCACAAGCATGCCGGTTAACGGGTTACCGGTGTTTTACGGGATTGAAGTGGGAGATTTTGAGCTAAACAAGATTTTGGCAGTTGAAAACCAGGAGTTATTTGATAGAATTAAATATATTTCCAAATATGCAGTAGTTTATTTAAGCGATTATTCACCGGTTGAGGTGGACGTCAGCGATTTGGAGGATATAAAGATTCTTCTGGATGAAAGGTTTCAAGTCAAAATTGGAAATATAAATAGTATTGAGTATAAACTCAGATTTGCCGATACAATTCTTGAGAAGCTTTATCTTCAGGATGTAGGAGGCGAAGTTGACGTGTCGAGTGGAGAAAAGGCATTTTTCAGGCCATGGTAATTGGGGACATTCCTTCTACGCAGTTGCCAGTGATCAGAATAAAGACCTCATAGACTCACTCTAGCATCTGTGATCTGCGAACTACTAACTACTAACTACTAACTGCTAACTACTAACTGCTAACTGCTAACTGGTAATGGTGTGTCCCCTGACATTAAAGGGAGGAAAAAACATGAAATCATTGAAGGGACAACTATCTATAGGAATCGTTTGTCTCGCCCTTGGGCTTATGCTTGCTTTACAGTTCAGAAACGTGCAGAACTATGGTGGTATAATGTCTGTTCAAAGGGCGCAGGAATTGGCCACCGAACTGAAACAGGTTAAAGGCCAGAGGGATTCGCTGCAGCAAAAGGTCAGAGAATATGAAAGCAGGATACTGCAGTATGAGGAGTCCGCAGCAAAGGTGAGCAGTGTCGCTGAGGACATGAAGAAGGACCTGGAAAAAGCGAGACTGCTGGCAGGCCTTACCGATGTAGAGGGACCTGGGATTACAGTTACTCTTACGGAGGCGCAGCCCAACCAGGAATTTAACGTGTTTTATATTCATTATGATAAACTGCTTAGAGTGGTGAACGAATTGAATTCTGCAGGGGCTGAAGCAATCTCAATCAACGAACAGAGAGTTATTGCAATGACCGAAATCAGGCTGGCAGGGTCCCATATTAATATCAATTATCAAAGATTTGCACCCCCCTTTGTGTTCAAGGCTATTGGTGATCCCCAAACCCTGGAAGCAGCGCTGAAACTCAAGGGTGGAATAGCTGAAGAGCTGGAGTTTTACGGGATATCCGTAACCATCAAAAGGGAACAGGAAGTATTTATCCCCCGGTATAGCAAGGTTCTTGAGTTCAAATATGCAAAGCCTGTAATAAAGTAGGGGGAAGGCAAATGGATAGGTTTTTCAAAAGAGTATTGATTTTTTCCGCTACCCTTGTACTTGGATTTGCGTTTACTATGCAGGTCAGAACCGGACAGCTTGGGGTGGGAATAGTTACGGCCGAAACGATTCCCCAGCTTAAGAATGAACTCCACAATTATAATTCAGAAATAGAAGGACTCAGGGAGCAGCTTGCTGCGCTTAGAGAGAGAGTTGAGGAATACGAAGATGCAATGGGAAAACAGGGGAACCTCAATGAACTGTTGGAAAAACAGCTGCTAAATGCGCAGGCTTTGGCGGGACTGACGGATGTTGAAGGCCCGGGGATTGAAATCGTGCTGAACGATAGCAAAGAAGAAGCCGCACTGGGAAACGATCCGAACCTCCTTCTGGTGCACGATGAGGATATACTCATTGTAGTTTCGGAACTCAAGGCGGCGGGGGCTGAAGCGATTTCCATCAATGGGCAGCGAATAATGTTCAATTCAGAGATTCGCTGCGGCGGACCGACTATCAATGTTAATTCGGTGAGATACGCCCCTCCCTATATAATAAGGGCTATTGGCGATACGAATACTCTGTACGGTTACATGAGCGGACCTGAGAGCGGATACCTTGACCTTCTTGAGTATTACGGCCTGCAGGTCAGTATCCTGCAAAGGGAGAGAATCGTGATCCCGGCATATTCCGGTGTTGTTAATCTTAAATATGTAAAACTACGCAAAGAAGGTGAGTGAATTGATATTACCTCTGTTAGGTCTGATTATCGGAGTAATTATAGGAGTGCTTTTCCCTTATAATATTCCGATTGCATACTCGGCATATTTATCGGTAGCTGTGCTTGCGGCCCTGGATTCTGTATTTGGTGGAATAAGGGCGTCCCTTGAGGAGAGCTTTGACAGCGATATATTCATTACCGGGTTTTTCGGCAATGCTATTCTGGCGGCTTTGCTGGCATATATAGGGGACAGGCTTGGGGTACCGATATACCTGGCAGCCGTTGTTGCATTCGGGACCAGATTATTCCAGAATTTTGCCATAATTAGAAGGCATTTTTTCAAAGGCAGAGTAAAAACCGGCAAATAATTTTTAAAGATAAAAGGAAAACGTATGTATATGTTGAAATCTATTAATACATTGTTATTGTTAGCCGAGGGAGGGCATAGTAGTAATGGATAATATTATTGCCAGTCTGGATATTGGAACATCGAAAGTAAGTGCAGTGTTAGGCAAGTTCAGCTCCAACGGCTTACAGGTTCTGGGGGTCGGTATCAGCCCGAACAACGGGATGCGGAAGGGTGTAGTCGTTGATATAGACAGCACCACCAGGGCTATTGAGCAGGCTGTCGAGCAGTTGCAAAATATGACTAATATTGAAATTAACTCTGTCTATATAAATATTTCCGGTGGACATGCCAGCCTGTATCAAAACAAGGGCGTTATTGCTGTAACCCGGGAAGATAAAGAAATTACAACTGATGATGTCAAACGGGTGATGCAGTCCGCCAGGGTATTTGCTATGCCGCCGGACAAGCAGATCGTTGACGTTATTCCCCGGCAATTCATTGTGGACGGATATGATGAGATCAGAGATCCGGTAGGCATGTTTGGGACAAGGCTGGAAGTTGAAGCTACAATCGTAGCATGCAGCAGTACTACACTGCAAAACCTGATCAGGAGTGTTGAACGGGCAGGATTGGATATTTTGGGTGTGGTAGTGGAACCGTTTGCCCTTGGGGAAGTGCTCCTGACAACGGATGAAAAGGATCTTGGAGTTCTTGTGGTTGATGTGGGAGCGGGGAAAACGGAGTACTCGGTTTTTGAAGGTGGATCTCTCAAAAGCTCCAGCATCATACCGATAGGCGGAGATAACATTACTAACGACATTGCAGTGGGATTGCGTATACCCTTTGCAGAGGCGGAAAAAACAAAAAAGGATTATGGATTTGCACGGGTTGACTATGCCGAACAAGTGAGCTCAATCACCGTTAAGAATATTGGCGACGACAATACGCGGGAAATTGAGGTTGACGAATTTGCAGAGATAGTGGAAGCAAGGGTCTATGAAATCTTTTTTTTAGTAAACAGGGATTTGGTTAAAAGCGGTATAAAAGCGAGGCTATCGGCGGGAGTTGTAATAACAGGCGGCGGGGTTAGTTTTTTAAGAGGCAGCAAAGAGATTGCCCAGGAGGTGATGGGGTTGCCCGTCAGAATTGGCTCCCCTGATTACATAGGCGTCAGTTCTCCGGTTTATTCCTCCGGTGTTGGTGTTATCAGGTATATTGGCAGCAGAAAATACTATGAGCATGACGATTCTGAAAAGGCTTCAAGAAGGACGGGACTGTTTGCAAAAGCGCGTGGCAAGCAATCCCAGAGAGGTGGAACCTTTGAAAGAATAAAGAGTTTTATAGATGAGTATTTCTAGTAGTGGTGCACATAAAAAAAGGGGGTTTTATGTTTGCTGGAATTTGATATCGATAGTCAACAATTTGCAGTAATTAAGGTTATAGGCGTTGGCGGAGGAGGAAGTAACGCAGTTAACAGGATGATTGAAGCAGGGCTTAAGGGGATAGAGTTTATTGCAGTGAATACAGATAAGCAAGCCCTCTTATTATCGAATGCTGCACAAAAAATCCAGATAGGAGAAAAGCTCACAAAGGGTTTGGGAGCAGGTGCAAATCCGGAAATCGGACAAAAAGCAGCTGAAGAAAGCAAGGAACTGATTCATAATTCAATTAAAGGTGCGGACATGGTGTTCATTACCTCCGGCATGGGTGGCGGAACGGGTACAGGAGCGGCCCCAATAGTAGCAGAAACGGCAAAGGAATTGGGCATTCTAACAGTTGGTGTTGTTACCAAGCCCTTCAGTTTCGAAGGGAGAAAGAGGATATTACAGGCGGATGAAGGAATAAAGGAACTGAAAAGCAAGGTTGATACTCTGGTGATTATTCCAAATGATAGGCTGCTGCAGGTTTCGGAAAAGAAAACATCTATCGTTGAGGCTTTCCGTATAGCTGATGATGTGCTTAGGCAGGGCGTTCAGGGAATATCGGACCTGATTGCGGTCCCAGGGTTGGTAAACCTTGATTTCGCCGACGTTAAAACCATCATGTTGAATACAGGGATGGCCCACATGGGTATAGGCTGCTCAAATGGCGAGAACAGAGCGACTGAGGCTGCCAAACAGGCAATCCAGAGCCCTCTGTTGGAGACGTCCATTGAAGGGGCCAAGGGAGTGCTGCTGAACATTACCGGGGGACCAAATCTGGGACTCTTTGAAGTAAACGAAGCCGCGGAGTTGGTTGCCCAGTCGGCTGACCCCGATGCCAACATAATCTTTGGCGCAGTAATTGACGAAAACCTTAAGGATGAAATCAGAATAACGGTTATAGCAACGGGTTTCAGCAATGAAAAACCCAGCAAACCCAAACCGGCCGTTGAAGAGAAAAAACCGAGGGGAAATATGCTAGGCGACTATGAAGGTGTTGACCTGGAGATACCGACCTTCTTGAGAAAGAACAAGAGTACAAAATAGAAAAACCAGATTATAGCACCTGCAGCCCACCCTTAGGGGGCTGCAAGCCTATGCTCTGTAGTGGGGAAAACTCAAGGGATGGCTGATACCGGCCATCCTTTTTGCAGCGTTAAGAATAATATGGAAAATTCCCATAGATACGGACACATTTTCCGGGTAATCTGCGAACTGTTATTATAGAAATACATCAGATAAAGACAAGCCTTGAAATAATAAAGAGACGAGGAGGATGTAAATATGAAAAATTCAAAAAGGTTTTTAGCTTTATTCCTCATCATGGTTATGGCCCTATCATTCCCGTTGTACGCTTTGGCCGACAACGCAGGCGAGGATGATGGGGACCGCATTGAGCAGCCCAATGATGAAAACGGCATGTCTAAAGGCAAAGGCAACACCAAACAAAAACCTGCAAAAGCCCTGAAGGACCTCGTTGAAATGCAAAAGGATGAAATTGAGCTTGTAAAGGATCAGCTGGAGCAGGAAATTGATGAGCTTGAGGCTTTGTATGAAGCAGCAGAAGAGAGCGGCAATCTGGAGCTTGCAGCGCAGTTAATGCTGCAACTGCAGGAGATGAAAGCCCAGAAGGAAAGTTACAAGGCGCAGATGAGGGACTTGATAGGGCAGATGAAACTGACAATGAGAAACAGGTATACAGAGGCAGAGTTGGAACAGTTAAGGAGGCTCGCGGAAGAACTTGGACAAGACCCGGATTTGTTTGTTCTTCCTGTAGAAAATATTATTTCGACCAAGGTAAATTTCAAGTTCGATACTCCGCCCGTAATAAAGGGCAGCAGGACGCTGATCCCTGTCAGGGCTATAGTGCAGGCCTTCGGCGCAGGAGTCGCCTGGGACCAAGAAACCCAAACAGTGACAATAAGCAAGGATGACAAGGAGATAGTGCTTACGCTCGGAAGCAGCACTATATATGTGAACGGGGAAGAGTATGAAATAGATGCCCCGGCAGAATTGATAAACAACAGGACGTTTGTTCCCTTAAGGTTTCTGATACATAATTTCGGGCTAAAGGTAAAATGGGATGAAGATACCCAGACAATAGAGATAGACGATGGAGAAGAGGTGGAACAGGAAGAAGAGCTGGAGGAAGAGCCTGATGATGAACAGCCCGGGGAAGAGCCGACGGAAGAAGTCGATGAAGAAACGGGTGAAAATCAATAATAGTATCGCTCAAGCAGCATTGCCGTTATTATTAAGGTGCCCCTTAGCGGGACACCTTTTTCGCTTTTCAATATACACCGCAGATATCCAAAGCTACCCTGCTACCTCGGTTCCCTGGCAACCTCGTGATAGCCAAGCATCTCATCATAAAGGTCACATCTTCTTTCACGCAGGTTCTCATCCAGGTTCAGCAGCCTGATACGCCTTCCTTCTTCAATGTCTATATCCGCATATAGTATTTCTTCCCTGTCCTTTGCAGCGGGGCCTGAAATGGGCCATCCGTTAGGTCCGGTTACGATGCTGCATCCCGAAAACAGCTGTCCTCGCTCGTTCCCAATCCTGTTGGCACAGGCAACATAGATCTTGTTCGCGTTGGAATGGACCATGGCTCTGTAATTACCCATGCAGTACCCCTTTTCATCCCATGTGGCTTCCGGCTTCCCGGCCGGCCAGTTAGTCGATACTACTACAATATCCGCTCCCTTTAAAGCTAAAATCCTTGTTCCCTCAACGAAATAAAAATCGTAGCATATCTGTATACCTAACCTGGCAAAGGGCAGGTCGAATACCGGCAGGCCCAGATTGCCCGGTTCAAATATCAGCTTTTCCTTATACCAGAGATGGCATTTCCGGTATTTCCCCAAATATCCTTCGGGTCCGATAAGCACGGCAGAATTGTATAGTTTGCCGTCCTCCTTTTCTGCCAGACCAGCTATGATATACACGTTGTTTTCCTTTGCTTTCACCGTCCAGGCCTTTACCGTATCTCCCGCAGGTATCTCTTCAGACAGCCTTGCTAATTCGCTACGGTTCTTAAACATGTAACCGGTGTTACATAGCTCGGGAAACACTATTAAATCTGCTCTCTTTTCCGAAGCCTTGTCTATAAAATCCAACATCCGCTTAATATTTGTTTCCTTTTCTCCGAAAACAGGGTTCATCTGAACAACTGCAATTCGGACTTCGTTTCTACGCTTGTCGTTGCCCGGCTTTACGTTCAAAATAACTGCCCCCTCCGTATGATAAAAAACATCCGTCTTCATTTAACATTTTAAATGCCGGAAGAATATACTTCAACATATTTTTCCACATACTATTGCTTATAAGAAGTATTCCCAAGACAAGACCCAGGAATGGCAAAAACTCATGAAGAGTGTGGAGTTATTGGGGATATTGTGAACAGGCTTGTATTTTCGCAAAAACCCCATCGAGTATTCCAACCGCAAGGTCTGCTTCTTCCCTCGTTATGATATACGGCGGCAGCATCCTGAGCACCCTGCCGCCCACGCAGTTTATAATCAGGCCTTCCTTCAAACACTCTTCCACCACTTTGTTCCCATCGGTTTCCACTTCAATGCCTATCATAAGCCCCATGCCCTTGATATCTCTAATGAAAGGATATTTACCCCTAAGCTGCCCGAACTTTTCCTTCAGATAATTACCCATGTCCAGAACATGCTCCATGATGCTGTTATCCAGGATATAATTAATGACAGCCAGGGCGGTACTGCACGCCAGCTGATTGCCCCCGAAGGTGGACGCGTGGTCTCCGGGGCCAAAACCGGTAGCAACCTCGTCGCTTGCAAGCATGGCGCCTATGGGGAAACCTCCGGCCAGGGATTTGGCAAGGGTCAGGATGTCGGGCTGTATTCCGTAGTTCTGGTACGCAAACATCTTGCCGGTTCTCCCTATTCCGCACTGCACTTCGTCAAATATAAGTAGCAGCCCTTTGTCCCTGCACAGGTCTTTTACCCCATTTAAAAATTCCGGAAGCGCTGCGTTGATTCCTCCCTCTCCCTGTATGGGCTCCAGCATAACGGCGCAGGTATTGGCATTTATCTTCGATTTCAAATCCTCCAGGTCGTTGAATACTGCATATCCGAACCCCCGGGGCAGCGGGTCGAAGCCCTTCTGGTATTTGGTCTGCCCCGTCGCGGTCACAGTGGCAAGGGTTCTGCCGTGGAATGAGTTGGAAAAGGTTATTATATTGTATTTTCCTTCCCCCATTTTGCTCCTGGCATATTTCCTTGCCAGTTTGATTGCAGCCTCGTTTGCCTCTGCGCCGCTGTTGCAGAAAAACGCCTTGCCAAGGCCGCTCTGTTTCACCAGTATTTCGGCAATTTCAACCTGCTGTTTTATCCAGTAAAGGTTGGAAGTATGCATAACCTTCTCCGCCTGCTCGGCTATTGCCTTAACCAGAACAGGATGATTGTACCCCAGGCAGTTTACCGCCAAACCGCTTAAAAAATCCAGATACCTGTTGCCGTCAGCATCCCACAGCCAGCTTCCTTCCCCCTTTTCAAAGGCCAACGGAAGCCTGTTGTAGGTATTCATAACATAAGCGGCACCCTTTGCTGCTATCTCTGAGTTGTTCATAAATAAACCTCCCTTGTAATTGTCATTTCTCTATCATGGTTCCTATTCCGCTCTCGGTAAATATCTCCAGAAGGAGCGAATGCATTACTGTACCATTGATTATATGTATCCTCTCCACACCCTTTTCGAGGGCTTCCAGGCAGCAGTTGACCTTGGGGAGCATACCTCCCGTAATCACTTTTTCTTCAATCAACCGTTCCGCTTCTTCCCTGTTTATATGCGGGATAAGCCGCCTTTCTCCCCTGCGGTTGTCAATTACTCCTTCCACATCCGTAATTAGGACAAACTTGTCAGCCTTTAGGGCCCAGGCAATGGCTCCGGCCGCATAATCCGCATTAATATTATAGCTTTGCCCTCCGGGACCCACTCCAACAGGAGCAATAACCGGTATAAATCCTTTATCGGTTAAGACGTCGAGTATTTCGGTATCAATTTCCTTCACCCGCCCCACCAGGCCTATATCCTTCTTTACCGTACCGGCACCGTCTTTAACTTCAACCAGCTGCTTATCCACCTTTATGAAATCAGCGTCCTTGCCGCACAGGCCTACAGCCTTAGCACCGTGTTTATTGATAAGGGTGACTATTTCCTTGTTTATCTTTCCTACAAGCACCATCTGGGCTATTTCCATGGTTTCTCCATCGGTTATTCGCAGCCCGTTGATGAAGTCGTTTTTTTTGCCTACCCTGCTCAGCATACTGCTTATGTCAGGACCTCCCCCGTGAACTATTATGGGTTTAATCCCAACGTATTTCATCAGGACTATGTCCTGCGTTATTGCATCCTTTAATTCTTCATTTATCATGGCGTTTCCCCCGTACTTGATTACAACCCTTTTACCGCAGAATTTCTTAATATACGGCAGGGCCTCCACCAGGACGGCCGCTTTTTCGTACCAACCGGAAGTCATGAAAACATCCTCCTTTAATGTTACCATTTTTATCAGGTCCTATAGCTCCCGTTTATCTTCACATAATCGTAGGATAGGTCGCATCCCCAGGCAGTAGCCTGATGTTCGCCATGGTGCAGGTTTACAACTATTTCTATATCCCTTTCCCCGAGTATTGAAGATGCCTTGTCTTCATCAAAATCCAGACCTTCCCCCATGTCCACCAGTTTTATAGTGCCCTTCGAGCTGTTGATATGCATTTCTACCTTGCCGGGGTCAAAATCGGCTCCCGAATAACCCAGAGCGCATAGTATCCTGCCCCAATTAGCATCCTCGCCGAAAAAAGCTGCTTTGACCAGATTGGAAGACACAATGGCTTTAGCGCCAACCCTTGCATCCTCTGTAGTAGGAGCGTTTATAACCCTCACCTGCAAAAACTTGGTGGCTCCTTCCCCGTCCCTGACAATTTCCTTGGCCATAGCCGTTGCTGCAGTTTTAAAGGCTCCCAACAGCCTGTAGTAGTCCCCGTTCTTTTCGGTAATTCTCCTGTTGCCCGCCATCCCATTAGCTAAGGCTATTACCGAATCGTTGGTGCTGGTATCCCCGTCAACCGAAATCATGTTGAAGGTATCATTCACTGTCTCTTCCAGGATTTCCTGGAGCAGTCCTTTTTCCACAGCTGCGTCGGTTAGTATATAGCAGAGCATCGTGGCCATATTGGGGTGAATCATTCCGGAACCCTTTGCTATAGCCCCTACCCTGGCTTCTCCTCCTTCGAGATTGACTTTAACAGAAATCTTCTTTTGCCTGGTGTCAGTGGTCATTATGCCCCTCGCTGCGGCATCTCCTCCGTCCGCCGAGAGGCTTTCCACCGCTTTTGTTATGCCGGTTTCTATTTTCTTCATCGGCAGCTGCACTCCAATAAGCCCTGTAGAACTCACCAGTACCTCCCGGTAGTCCACTCCCAGCATCCCGGCGGCAAGCCTTACCATTTTTAGCGCATTCTCCATACCCCTTTGGCCGGTGCAGGCGTTTGCTATACCGCTGTTGATTATCACAGCGCGGGCCACCGGGTTCTTTATATTTTCCTGGTCAACCAATACCGGGGCTGCCTTGGTTTTGTTGGTTGTGAACACCCCGGCAGCTACTGCTGGCACCTCGGAGAATAACAGGGCAATATCCTCCCTGCCGCTTCTTTTGATTCCACAGCATACGCCTGCATATTTAAATCCCTTGATACCATTTATGCCTTCTTCGGTTATCTGACAGCCTTCAATATTCATATTTATTCCTCCCATCCATTTATAGGTATGCCGGCGGCATATCCAAACCTTCTTTTTCATTAAAACCGCACATTATATTCATGTTCTGTACCGCCTGGCCGGAGGCTCCCTTTACAAGATTGTCTATCACTCCGCACACTACAACCCTTCCGGCCCGTTGGTCAACGGCTATGCCGATATCGCAGAAATTGGAGTTCCTCACCTGTCCTGTAGCCGGCATTTTCCCCTTTTCCATTACCCTTACAAAATATTCCCCGTGATAGAAGTCGGTGTACAGCTCGTTTAGTTCTTCTGCCTCAGTGTCTTTTTTTAAACTCCCGTAGCCGGTAACCAGCATGCCCCTGTTCATGGGTACCAGGTGGGGGGTAAAACTTATTGTCACTTTTTTGCCCGCTATAGCTGAAAGCTGCTCCTCTATTTCGGGCGTATGCCTGTGCCCTGCTGTGCCGTAAGCTTTTACGCTTTCATTGCACTCGCAGAAATGGCTTCCCAGCTTCAAAGCCCTGCCGGCGCCGGATACCCCTGATTTGGCGTCTATTATAATGGAGTTATCTTCCAGCATATCCTCTTTCAGCAGGGGAGCGAAGGCCAAAATGCTGCAGGTGGGATAACAGCCTGGGTTGCCCACTATCGCTGCATCCCTTATCCTGTCCCTGTTCAGTTCAGGAATTCCATAAACTGCGGTCTCCAGCAGCTGCGGGCAGGGATGGTCTGTTCCATACCATTGTTCGTAAACCTTTGCATCGGCAAACCGGAAATCTGCTCCCATATCTATAACTCTTTTCCCTTTTCTGTTGGCCTCCGAAACAATAGGCCCGGAAAGACCGTGGGGAAGCGCTGCTATAACGATATCTGAGCGGTCTATAAGCCCATTGTCCTCAAAGTCCGCGCAGCTTAAGTCGGCAAAGCCCTTTAAATTTGCATAAATATTCGAGTACATTTCCCCTGCGCTACTTCTGCTGGATATCCCCTCCAATCTAATTTCCGGATGTCTGCACAGCAGTCTGACCAACTCCTGGCCGGTATATCCTGTTCCGCCTATTATCCCTACCTTTATCAAACCCGGCACCTCCAACTTCTATGTTAATAATAAGAATAATTATAATTATACATATTAAAGAATAAATATGCAATACTCGAATTAAAATTTTGAATTAAAATTTTCGTGCAATATTATTGTTTGTATATGCAGCAAGATTGAGGACAACAAAACGAAAACAGGAATAATTTCAGATATTATGGAAGGATTGAAGGAATGTTTAGGTTTTTCAAACCACAGCATATGACAAAATTTTAAAAACTCATGGGATATAATAATCATACAGGCACCCTTAACTGAATATGAATTTATATATGGGCTGAATACTACTGTTTGTTTCGGGGGGTCAGCATGGATGTATATGTCGACGTTCTTATAGCCGAAAATCTAGTAATGAACTACCTGATCATATGGCTGACAACAAAGATTATAAAAGAGAAAACGAATAGTGCCAGGATGCTTGCTGCTTCTGCAGTTGGTGCGCTTTATGCTCTGCTGCTGTTTTTCCCAGGGTACAAGGTATTGTATTCAGTCGTGATGAAGGTAATTCTATCGTTCCTGATTGTAGTTATTGCATTTGCTCCAGCAACCTTGAGCGGCTTTGTTAAACAGCTTTCGGTATTCTATCTTGTTTCCTTTGTCCTAGGGGGCGCAGTTTTTGGATTGTTCTATTTTACAAACACCGGGATCACTATAGGAAGAGGTATCTTCTTTATTAAGGGTATTCCCCTCTCCATTCTGATAGGAGCAGGTGGGATTACCATGGTCTTCATAAAATTTTGCGTTATTCCTCTATATAACTACCTTGAGAGAAAATCACTCTATATCACATTTGATGTTTTGATAGGCGATATGGAGGCCTCAATACGGGGATTGATTGATACAGGCAACGAGCTTTATGACCCTATCACCAGCTATCCGGTGATTATTGTTGAGTATACAAAGATAATGGCGCTGATACCGCCAAGTATCAGGAGAATTTTCGAGAATCACCTTGAAGACAATTTGGAAGAAATATATTCAAGTGTAAAGTCGTCCAATTGGATGCCGCGTCTTAGGCTAATTCCGTTTTCTTCCCTGGGTAAAGAGAGGGGAATGCTTCTTGGGTTTAAGGCTGATAGAGTAAGGTTGAACAACAAAGAATTTACAGAAGTGATAATAGGTGTTTACTCAAAAAACCTTTCGCCTAATGGAGAATACGGAGCTTTACTTAACCCTGATTTGATCAGGTAAGGAGGGGATTTTATTTGATTTCACCAGTTAGAAAGATTAAGCTTATAATGCAAATATGCTTTGTCAAGGTGTTGCAGTATATCCGGTTATCCCCTGGCAGCAGAGTGTTTTATATCGGGGGAAGTGAAGCATTGCCTCCGCCATTAACGGCAGATGAAGAGAATTATCTTGTTGCAAGGCTTAAAGAAGGTGAGAGGTCTGTACAGACCATATTAATTGAAAGAAACCTAAGGCTGGTCGTATACATAGCAAGGAAATTTGAGAACACCGGAATCTGTGTTGAAGACCTGATCTCAATAGGTACCATAGGGTTGATAAAAGCAGTAAATACCTTTGACCCGGATAAACAGATCAAGCTGGCTACATACGCCTCAAGATGCATTGAAAATGAGATACTTATGTTTATCAGGAGGAATAGCAAACTGAAGACCGAAATATCCTTTGATGAACCTCTGAACATAGATTGGGACGGAAATGAACTGCTGCTTTCGGATATTCTTGGAACCGAGAACGACATCATATTCAAATGCCTGGAGAAGGAAGTTGATAAGGAACTCCTCCGCCTTGCGATGAAAAAGCTCAGCGACCGCGAGAAACGAATTATGAAACTAAGGTTCGGCCTTGATGGGGGACAGGAAAAGACACAAAAGGAGGTCGCAGAGCTCCTGGGTATATCTCAATCATACATTTCCCGCCTTGAAAAGCGGATAATCAAGAGATTAAAGAAAGAAATAAGCAGGATGATCTGAAATAAGCTGCCGCTTAAGTGGCAGTTTTTTCATGTATAAAAGAATCCGGCAGGTGGAATAATCAGAATGTTAATTGAAGTGGAAAAGAGGGTAAAATCCATGCATATAAACAAGGTAGAAATTTGCGGGGTTAACACATCCAAGCTCCCGGTATTAACAAACGAAGAGATGCGGGAACTTTTCAAAAAAATGCATGATGGAGATAAATCTGCCCGGGAAAAGTTTATAAGAGGAAACCTGAGACTTGTTTTAAGCGTGATTCAGAGGTTTAATAACCGGGGGGAGTATCTGGACGACCTTTTCCAAGTTGGTTGTGTTGGTCTGATAAAGGCGATTGACAATTTTGACCTGAGCCAGAATGTCAAGTTTTCTACCTACGCAGTTCCTATGATCATAGGAGAAATCCGGCGGTACCTAAGGGACAATAATTCAATAAGGGTAAGCCGTTCTCTGAGGGATATAGCGTATAGAGCCTTGCAGGTGAGGGACCAACTGATAAACAAGCATTCCAAAGAGCCGACGATATCCGAGATATCCCAGGAATTGAATCTCCCGAGGGAAGAAGTGGTTTTTGCCCTGGATGCTATACAGGACCCGGTGTCCCTATTTGAACCTATTTATCACGACAGCGGCGACGCTATTTTTGTTATGGACCAGGTAAAGGACGAAAAAAATTCCGACGAGGTTTGGCTTGAGGGAATTGCCCTGAGGGAGGCAATGAGAAAACTGAACGAGCGGGAAAAACTCATATTAACGCTTAGATTCTTTGAAGGCCGCACGCAAATGGAGGTTGCTGAGGAGATCGGCATCTCCCAGGCCCAGGTGTCGCGGCTGGAAAAGTCTGCCCTTACGCATATGAAAAAGTATATGTAGAAAATCTGTGAGTAAAACTCATGGATTTTTTAATTTCGTATAGTTCGTAGTTGGTAGTTCGTAGAATATAGATCGCAGTTGGCAGATCGCAGATCACAGCTCATCCTTTAACGGGGTGGGCTTTTTGTTGGAGACATTCCGTGGAAGTTGAATTATAGCATAATGACTACCTGTCCAACATAGAATTAACTGAGAAGGGTTGGGAGGTGTTTTTTATGATTAGAACAACGGACCTTGCGGAGAAGGAAGTAATAACCATTAAGGATGGCAGGAATCTGGGGCCCATATCGGATATTGAGATAAACCTGGAAGAAGGAAGAGTGGAAGCGATCATTGTGCCTGCTCCCGGTAAACTGCTTAGCTTTTTTAATAGAGAGAACGATTATATAATACCCTGGAAGAACATTGTTAACATTGGCGTCGATGTAATCCTTGTAGATATTAAGGACATAATTGAACTCGAAAGGGAAAGAGAAGATATTTAGCTGGCAAATCGCGAAATTTTATAATATAATCTTAACAACAATACAGTAAATAACCTGGAGGATTGAACCATGCGATGTCCTTACTGTGGATATTATGAGACCAAGGTAATAGACTCAAGGCCTGCGGATGAAGGCACAAGTATACGCAGGCGGAGGGAGTGCTATGATTGCAGTAAAAGGTTTACCACGTATGAGAAAATAGAGGGTATACCCCTGATGGTTGTAAAAAAGGATGGCAGGAGAGAATCATACAGCAGGAATAAGATAATAAACGGTCTCATCAAAGCCACAGAAAAAAGACCTGTTCCTATGGATAGGCTGATGAAAATGGTGGACGAAATCGAAAAAGAGTTATATAACTACATGGAAAAGGAAGTCACAAGCAAGTGGATCGGGGAAATCGTAATGGAAAAACTCAAGGAAACGGATGAAGTGGCCTATGTTAGGTTTGCATCCGTATACAGGCAGTTCAAGGATATAAATACTTTCATGGAGGAACTGTCTAAGCTCCTGGAAAAGGATAACACTTGATGGAGGAACTAAATGGCATTCATACGACATGAGAAGGACGGGATAGTATATTTCACAATAGAATCCTTTGAACGGACCGGGCTTGTCCGGCACTGTTTCTCAACCAGGATCGGCGGTGTCAGCAGCGGCAGGGTAAAAGGGTTGAACTTAGGATTTTCACGCCCTGACAGCAGAGATAGTGTCATGGAAAACTTCCGCCTTATTTGCAGTGCGGTTGGGTTTGAACTGAACAACCTGGTCTTTACCCGCCAGGTGCATAGTTCAACTGTGTTGAGGGTGGGACAGAGTGATAGGGGCAAAGGGATAACAAAAGAAAATGATTTTTCGGACGTAGACGGTTTTGTAACGGATGAAAGGGATGTGGTACTGACTACCTTTTATGCCGATTGCGTGCCCTTGTTTTTTTTGGATACAGAGAAAGCCAGTATAGGTCTGGCCCATGCCGGATGGCGCGGGACTGTCGCCGGGATAGCGAAAGAAACTATAAAATTAATGATGAAAGAGTTTGATTCCGTTCCCAGAAACATACTTGTGGGTATAGGACCGTCCATATGCAGGAACTGCTATGAAGTTGACGAACCCGTCGTGAAAAGGCTTAAGGAAACGCTTGAGTGCTGGCGGGATGTTGTTGTATATACCGGTAAGGGCAAGTATCTGTTTGATCTCCAAAGGACAAATCGGCTAATTCTTATAAATTCAGGGGTTCCCGATGAGAACATAACAGAAAGTGAAATGTGTACAAAATGCAACGCCGACCTGTTTTATTCATTCAGGAGAGAAAAGGAGAATACGGGAAGCCTTGCCGCTCTGATGCAGCTGCTGTAGGCACTAAGGATAAGGGGGAATCTGAGTGAGCAGAGAACTTATACTTGTTATCGATGACGAGGAACATATTCTTGAGCTCATAAAGTATAACCTTGAGAAAGAAGGTTATAGGGTCATTACATGCGAGACGGGCGAAGATGGATTCAAGGCAATGGACAAGGAAATACCGGACCTTTTGATACTTGACCTGATGCTTCCGGGTATTGATGGCCTTGAGGTGTGCAAGAAAATAAGAAGAGAGGATATCACGGCAAACCTCCCAATAATAATGCTTACCGCCAAGGGTGAAGAAATAGACAAAGTAGTGGGTCTGGAGACAGGGGCCGATGATTACCTGACCAAGCCCTTCAGTATACGGGAGCTGATCGCCAGGGTTAGAGCTATTCTTAGAAGGTCGGCCCGGAGTCCTCAGGAACCTGATGCGATTCATATAGGCGATCTGACTATAGATATTGCTGCATACAGGGTTTACAAGGATAACAGGGAGATAGAACTGACGAGCAAGGAGTTTGACTTGCTGAAGGTCCTTGCATTGAACAAAGGTAAAACCCTGACAAGGGATTACCTGTTGGACAAAGTCTGGGGATACGACTATTACGGGGAAACCAGAACGGTTGACGTGCATGTCAGACATCTGAGAAAGAAAATAGAGGATGATGACAGCAATCCTCAGTATATCCAAACAGTAAGAGGTATTGGATATAGTCTGAACTACAAAGGTGATGGGAATGCTTAAGAGGCTTATGGGGGCGTTCACCGCCCTTATTTTGATAGGCGTCTTGATTACGGGGCTGCTCTCTATGGAGATTGGAAAGACGTACTATTTCAACAGCGTTGAAGAAAAACTTATTTCAAACGCAAGGCTCATACAGAGAGAGCTGGAGAGCAAACTGGAAGAAGGCAGCACTCCTGACTACGAAAAGTTTAGTGAAGAATATGGCAGAATAACGGGTGAAAGGATAACCATTGTTAGTGTTGACGGTACAGTGCTTGGAGATTCGGAAAAAAGAGCAGGGGAAATGGAGAACCATGCAGATAGGCCCGAAATAGAGCAAGCCCTCGAAAAGGGCTTTGGGAGGAGTACAAGAAGGAGCAGTACCCTTGGCAAGGAGATGCTGTATATAGCCTATCCACTTAGGGCGAATGATGATACCGTGGGAGCCATTAGAGTAGCCCTAACCCTGAACGATATTAACAGTATACAGACAAAAATCTGGCACTATATTTTCCTGGCGATTTTTGCGGGAATATCTGTGGCGGTAGTGCTTGGCTACAGGTATCTGTCACAGATTACAAAATCGGTCAGGGAAATGACAGAGATGGCTACTACCATAGCCGGAGGCAAGTTTGACAAAAGGGTCCAGGTGAAAAGCGATGATGAGATAGGCAGACTTGTATCTGCTTTTAATAATATGGCTGAGAAGCTGAACAACACCATCAATGAGCTTGTGAACGACAAGTCCAAGATGGAGGCAATTCTTACCAGTTCGGTAAACGGTGTCATTGCTGTAGATAACGATGTTAAGACATTGATCATCAACCCGGCAGCAGAGAAGCTCCTTGATATCCGGGAAAAGGATTTTTCCGGCAAGTACCTGTATGATATTGTAAGAAACAGTGAGATGGAAAGGGTGCTAAGAAGTGTTATCGAATCAATAAAAGACCGATCCTTTGAGTTTGAACTTACATGGCCTGAGGAAAGGATGATCCGGGTTTTCTCAGCTCCGATCAGACCCAAGGTCAAGCATGGAAGAACCATAGGAACGCTCATAATAATACAGGATGTTACCGATATAAGAAAGCTGGAAAAAATAAGATCCGACTTTGTAGCAAATGTTACCCATGAACTCAGAACACCCCTCACTTCCATAAGGGGTTTCATTGAAACATTAAAGGAAGGAGCCATAGAAGACGTCAAGAAAAGGAACCGTTTCCTTGATATTATCGACATCGAGGCCGAGAGGCTGGAAAGGCTGATTGAAGACATCCTGCTGTTGTCTGAGATTGAGAGCGGCAAGCCTTATTCCCTGCCGGTTACCGATATCGATGTTAAAAGGGTTATCGAGGATGAAATCGTTTCAATTCTGAGAAAAAAGGCTGAGGAAAAGGATATCAGGATAAAGACCATTTATCATGGTGATGTACCACCGCTGAAAATGAACGTTGACCGGTTTAAACAGATGATGATAAACCTTATTGACAACGCGATAAAATACAGCAGAGAAAATGATGAAGTGACGGTATCGGCCTATGGCATAGAAGATGCGGTTGTGCTGAAGGTAAGGGATACAGGCATAGGTATACCGAAGGAACATCAGGAAAGGTTGTTCGAGCGTTTTTACCGGGTAGACAAGGGCAGGTCCAGAAAGGTTGGCGGGACCGGCCTTGGTCTTGCTATTGTAAAACACATAGTGCTGTCAGTGGACGGTTCTATCAAAGTAAGCAGTGAACCCGGTGTCGGAACCGAATTCAGGATTGAAATACCGTTAAAAAGAGGAGAGTAATCTCCTCTTTTTACATTTATTTAACCTGCCTTTTATCCTGCCTTAACAATAGAGGAGTAAATTTAAATTGTAACAAATATTGATTAAGGGAGGATCAACCCAATGAAAAAGCTTTTTACAATAAGTATATTAGTAATAGCATTAGCTCTAGTACTTATAGGATGCCAGAAAGCTGCAGAACCGGCCGAACCAAGCAGTGGGAGCCAAAATGAAGTATTGTCCGGCAATATAACAATTGCAGGTTCAACCTCTGTACAACCCCTTGCAGAACAATTAGCTCAAATCTTTATGGAAAAGAACCAGGGGGTAAGGATAGACGTACAGGGTGGTGGCTCTTCGGTGGGCGTACAATCTGCCCATGAGGGAGTAGCAGATATCGGGACATCATCCAGGGAACTGAAAAATGAAGAGAAACCTTACAATCTTAAAGAATTTGTTATAGCTAAGGATGGTATAGCTGTAATAGTTAACAGCGGCAATCAGGCGGTTAGTGAATTGACATTGGAGCAGGTTAAGAAAATCTTTACCGGACAGGTCACTAACTGGAAAGAAGTTGGTGGCGCGGATGCTAAGATAACGGTTGTCAATAGGGAAGAAGGATCCGGAACAAGGGGAGCCTTCGAAGAAATAGTTTTAGGCAAGGACAAGTTTGTTGAGAATGCGATAATTCAGCCATCTACCGGCGCTGTAAAACAAACCGTATCGACTGATCCAAATGCTATAGGATATATATCAATGGGATCCCTTGATAATAGCGTTAAGGGGGTTAAGGTTGAAGGTGCAGAGCCCACTTCAGAAAATGTAGTAAACGGCAGCTATAAAATATCACGACCATTCCTGATGCTGACAAAAGAAGAGCCCCAGGGTGCTGTAAAAGCATTCCTAGACTTCATCTTCTCACCTGAAGGACAGAATATTGTGGGGCAGGAATTCATCAAGGTAAGATAACAAAACATTTCAACAAGGCTGCTAAAAGCAGCTTTGTTGTTTTCAAGTAATAACAGGGTTGCTCCTAAAATAGTTAGCGGAAGAATGTGTTTATCTTCCGTTAACTATTTTACATAGATTTAACAATATATTAATTATCGTTTAATAATTGAGGTATAGAGTTAAGAATGAATGTGGTACGGAGGGGAGACGGATGAGGTCTTACGAAAGATGGATACAGTTTATCCTGTTTGTATGTGCAATAACGGCAGTCTTAACGGTGCTCGTTATAGCTTTCTTTATTTTTAAGGAGGGTTTGCCTGTTATGCTTGAAAAGGGTGTCCTAAGTTTTGTGGCAAATTCTCACTGGGCACCGCTATCCGGAAGCTTTGGTATACGGAATATGATCATAGGTTCAATCCAGGTAACACTGGGAGCAATAATTCTGGGTGTTCCAATCGGGCTTGCCTGCGCTGTATATCTTGCAGAAATAGCCGGCAAGAGGTTAAGTAAAACAATACGCTCCGGTATAGAACTTCTCGCCGGAATACCATCCGTTGTCTACGGATTTTTCGGCCTATCGGTTCTTGTGCCTTTCCTGAGGGCACACTTTACCGGCAATGGTTTTAGCGTGTTGGCCGGTTCGATAATACTGGCGATAATGATTTTACCGACGGTTGTCAGCATATCGGAGACCTCCATAAGGAGCGTGCCAAAGGAATACAAATCAGGGTCACTGGCCCTCGGGGCATCCCACTGGCAAACCATATACAGGGTGATAATACCGGCTGCCAGATCCGGGATCGTTGCATCGGTAATCCTTGGCATGGGAAGGGCCATCGGTGAAACCATGGCAGTAATAATGGTTACCGGGAATGTTACAACCATGGCAAAGAGCGTCTTTGACCCGGTAAGGACCCTTACGGGCAATATTGCAATAGAAATGGGCTATGCGGCAGGAGACCACAGGAGCGCTCTCTTTGCGACCGGTGTCGTATTATTCGTTTTTATAATGATATTAAACCTTATGGCCACCTATTTTTCCAGAAAGGTAGGCGAAATAAAATGACCGGCAAGAACCTTAATCAGAGAATCGCGTTTGTCCTGCTGAAGTTTGCCGCCTTTGCCACGGTCTTTATTCTGGTAATAATAATCTCCTATATCTTGATAAACGGCTTTAAATACGTCAGCCTGGATTTCCTAACCCAGAAATCGTATAGAATGGGCCGCGAAGGCGGCATATTTCCCTTTATTATCACAACGGTATATGCAACGGTTGTTTCAATAGCGATAGCTGCTCCTATCGGGGTCGGAGCATCGATATACCTGACCGAATATTCCAGGGAAGGACGAATAATTGAATTAATCAGATTCTGTACCGAAACCCTTGCCGGTATACCTTCAATAATATACGGGCTGTTTGGGTTTGTGTTCTTTGTAATATTTATGGGTCTGGGGTGGTCTATACTGTCGGGGGGCCTTACCCTTGCCTGTATGGTACTTCCAACAATAGTACGCACCTCAGAAGAGGCAATCAAAACAGTGCCTGTATCCTACAGGGAAGGGAGCCTGGCCCTGGGAGCCACCAGGTGGCAAACCATAGTAAAGGTGGTGCTGCCCAGCAGTATACCCGGAATAATAACAGGGATAATCCTTAGCATCGGCAGAGCGATAGGGGAGACTGCCGCCGTAATACTTACGGTGGGGAGCTCACTGAGCATCCCTGCTTCGGTTATGCAGCCGGGAAGGACAATGGCTGTTCACCTCTATATATTGACTATGGAAGGATTGTCCAATGAGAAGGCCTTTGCAACAGCCACAGTACTCATATTTTTTGTTGTTATTATAAATTACGCTGCCAACAGGATGGTAGGACTAATCAGAAGGTAGGTGAATGCAATGGAAAACATTATTGAAATTAGGGATATGAATTTTTACTACGGAAATAAAATTGCCTTAAAGGATATAAATATTGAAATCCCTTCAAATCTGATAACGGCACTGATCGGACCTTCGGGGTGCGGTAAATCCACCTTCTTAAGGGTTCTGAACAGGATGAACGACATAATTGAAGGGACAAAGGTCGAAGGGGAAGTATTTTTTGAGGGGAAAAATATATATAAGGACTTCGACGTAATTGAGCTCAGGAAAAAAATCGGTATGGTATTCCAGAAGCCAAACCCCTTCCCTATGTCGGTATATGATAACGTTGCCTATGGACCCAGGCTGCACAGGAAAATGAGCAGCGGAGAAATGGACGATATAGTGGAAAAGAGCCTGAAGGGCGCAGCCCTTTGGGAGGAAGTCAAGGACAGGCTTAAGGATAATGCCTTGGGCCTTTCGGGGGGACAGCAGCAGAGGCTTTGCATAGCGAGGTGCCTTGCGGTAGAACCCGAAGTCCTGCTGATGGATGAACCGACATCGGCTCTGGATCCGATATCGACCTTTAAGATTGAAGAGCTTGTAAAAACGCTTAAGGAAAAATATACCATAGTCATAGTAACCCATAACATGCAGCAGGCGGGCAGGATATCCGATTATACGGCACTTTTCCTGAACGGGGAAATAATCGAGCACGGAGCTACCGAGGAGATTTTCTACAGGCCAAGGGATAAAAGAACAGAGGATTATATAACAGGAAGATTTGGATAGGAGGCATATCAGTTCGTGGTTGGTAGTTCGTAGTTCTCAGATCGCAGTCGGCAGATCGCAGGTACTAGATGCTAGTCACTGACCACTGGTCCGCAAAAGGAATGTGCCCAATGAAAGGAGGAAGGATAAATGGGAGCAAGAAGCTACTTTGACAGGGAATTGTCGCAATTGTATGGTATGCTGAAGGATATGGGTTATATGGTGGAGGATGCTATAGATAACTCCATAAAGTCCCTTGTTAACCAGGATACCGAACTGGCTGAGCAGGTAATTAAAAATGACGATGTGGTTGACGAGATGGAGCTTAGAATAGAAGAAAGGTGTATAAAGCTTATTGCAACCCAGCAGCCGCTGGCCGGCGACCTGCGTGAAATATTCACCACATTGAAAATAGTAACAGACCTTGAACGCATGGCTGACCATGCGGTGGATATTGCGAAGGTTGCAAAACGGCTGGCCGGAGAGCGTTATATAAAACCATTGATAGACATACCCCGGATGGCCGGTCTGGTCAGGGAAATGGTAAGGGACTGCCTCCAGGCATATATAAATAAGAACCCGGACCTTGCCCACTCCATCAGCGAAAAGGATGACGAGATCGATGCACTTTATAAGCAGGTCTTCAGGGAACTTCTCGTTTATATGATGGAGGATCCCAAAACCATAAACCAGGCAACGCAGTTCCTGCTGGTGTCAAGGTTTCTGGAGAGAATAGGCGACCATACGACTAATGTATGCGAGTGGGTAATATACATGATAACCGGGCAGAGAAAGGATTTGAACCAATAGGAATCGTCAAATCTATATATTAATTTTTGTTTAACATCCCAACTCCATCCCGGAGTTTTTTTATTCATATCATAAATCAGGCTATACAGCCCCTTTGAATAGTTTTATCCGCCCAGGGAAACCTAATTATTGAAAAACTACAAAGGGGTGAAAAGATGCCAGTAGGATTGGTTATTCTTATTATTGTTTCAGCGCTTATTTTTCTGGGATTGGCTCACAGGGTTCTTGACAGGCTTCGGTTAAGCGATGGAGGAGCCCTTGCTGTTATAGCGATTATACTGATAGGGACTTTTATTCCTAATATACCTATAACAGACAGGGTGGAAGTCAACATAGGAGGTGCAATCGTCCCGGCAGCCCTTGCGGTATATCTGTTCATTAAGGCCGGAACAGCCGGGGAAAAGACCAGAGCGGTTATAGCATCCGTAGTTGCCGGGGCGGTTGTGTTCGGCTTGAGCAAACTCCTCCCGGCCGGGCCGGAGGAAAACCAGTTTATGAATTATTATTACCTTTACGCTGCGATAGGCGGATTGACCGCATACATACTGGGCAGGTCCAGAAGGTCGGCCTTTATTGCCGGAATAATGGCGATAATTCTCAGCGACCTGGTGCAGGGGGTTGTGAACTGGTACGTTGGGATGCCGGGGAAAACGGTCTTCGGCGGTGCCGGAGCCTTTGACGCTACGGTCATATCCGGGGTATTTGCAGTAGTCCTGGCGGAGGTTGTAGGGGAAACAAGGGAAAAGATGCAGGGCGGCACCGCAAAAAAGGGTATGCGGTTTGACAAGGGAGAATTTGCAGGTGAAGAGGGAAAAAGGGGAAAGGACAGGGGGAATGAAGATGTTGAATAGGCGTATTGGTGTTTTCACGGTACTGCTGCTGGCGGTAATCATTCTTGCTCCTGGCTTCGCCTTTGGAGAAGAGCACAGCGGAAAAGATTACTATGTTGTTTATGATGATGAAACAGGGGAGGAAATCTTCGCAACCTCCTGGCAGGTCAGCTTAGCCGACCGGTATATCAGCACGGACAACAAGCTTTATGAGGTAGTAAAGGTAAACACAGAGGAATTCAAGGCTTATGCCCATTATGTGCAGACCATTCAGCTTCCTGAGGTAGATGAAATATTCGTCGAGGAAACCTTCAATACAGCTCAGAAGGGTAAAAAAATCGGATTGTACTTCAGTCACAGTGCTGAATCCTATGTTCCTACCGACGGTACCGATTCGAAGCCCGGCAACGGGGGCATTTTTAGAGTGGGCGAAGCATTCAGGAACGGTCTGGAGAAGAATGGGATAGAAGTCATTCTGGACAAAACGCCCCATGACCCTCACGATGCGAATGCCTACGTACGGTCCAGGAGAACAGCTACCAAGCTGCTTAAAGAGAGATTGGACGCAATCTTTGATATTCACCGGGATGCGATTCCAAAGGAATACTATATCGATGAGATTGACGGGAAACCCGTTACTAAGGTAAGAATTGTCCTGGGCAGAAGAAATCAGAACCTTAATGCAAATGAGCAGCTTGCGTTTAAAATAAAGGCGGTGGCAGATAAAATGTACCCGGGATTTGCCAGGGATATTTACTATGCCCGGGGCAACTATAACCAGGACCTTGCCCCCAGGGCCCTGCTCTTCGAATTCGGCACCCACGAGCATACGAGGGAGAGGGCGGAAAACAGCGCGGCGCTTTTTGCGGATGTAGTCGCAAAGGCCCTGTATGGTGGAGAGACGCCGGAGGGGACAAGAGTCAGGGCAGAGCAGCAGGAAAGTAAAGGAGCAGGTTCAGGTATGCTGTGGGTGCTTGCGCTGGCCGGTCTTGGCGGATTGGGGTTTCTGTTTCTCAGCACCGGAGGCAAGGAATTCCGCTCAAAGGCAGGCAAGTTCGCAAAAAAAGAATTTGGCAGCTTTTTGGGAAGAATAAAAAGGAAAAAATAGTAACGGTGGAGACGGATGGACAGGTATGCAGATATAGTCATATCGGGGATACTGGCAGGGGGCATAGGCAGGATTTTGCTCCTAAGGGCGGACTACAGGCAGTATCCAAGCTATCCACGGGGCTATGTTACACATCTGGTGCTTGGACTAATAGCCGCGGCCCTGGGAGCGATCGCCGTACCGGCATTAATCGAAAAAGAGTATACGGCTGTTACCTTCCTTGCTCTCGCAGCACAGCAGTTCAGAGATATTCGCAGCCTTGAAAGGGAGAGCCTTGAACGCATTGACAAATCAGAGCTGGTACCCAGGGGAGATTGTTATATAGAGGATATTGCAAAGACCTTTGAAGCAAGAAACTATATTGCCATGCTGACGGCCCTTATTACAAGCCTGTCAACGTATTATTTCAAAAATGCCGGGACAGGCTTAGGGTTTGGGGCCGCCACATTTTTAATAGTACAGTATTCGCTGCGGGGGCAATTGGTTAAGGATATCGCTGAAGTGGTTAAAGGAGAAATAAGCTTCGAAGGGCCGCTGATGAAGGTTGACGGAGTGGTTATAATGAACGTGGGGAATGCTGTGGCCAGGGAGAAATACCTGAGCAGAGCAATTGCAGCAAGGATTATTCCCAGAGACGATAACGCCAGAGCGACATTGGGGAATATCGGGCAAAGGCTGGCAATACAGCATAATGCGGCAATACAGCTGGGCATCCGAAAGGATGTTGATGAACCGGAATTCACTCCCGTTGCAAGGAGAAATACGGAAAACGGGGAAATAGTGATGGCAATATTCTCGGTTGAACCGGATGTTGAATGCCTTATTGAGGCTATTAGAAGGACTCCTGTCCTTGAAAGCTCAAAAAGAAAACCCTTAGATTCTCCGGCAGGAAGGAAGGCGGCAGATTAGGAGTGGAATGCATGGGAACGGAATTCAAGGAGTGCATACTGGCTGTAGTCACCACAAATAGAGATAAAGTGCTGGGTTCCGCAGCACCGGTATTCTTTGCAGAAAACGACGAGGAAAGGGAAAGGGTTTCTTTGCTGATTGGGAAGGCTACCAAGGGTATGGTTCACGACCTTGAGAACGGCTGCTATATTATTGTAAAGCATTAAATGCAGTTATCAGTGCGCAGTGGATGGCGGACAGGGGACATACCATCTATCAGTTGCCAGTTACCAGTTGCCATCTAAGTGACAGGGGGACGGGGTTGTTGACACC
>Ga0067045_1027770_pt1 | contig 62336 bp, 59 predicted proteins | sample TerdegcTABiofilm_FD_59184 | JGI IMG/M metagenome (GOLD analysis project Ga0067045, IMG submission 59184) | Combined Assembly of (Gp0054472, Gp0054536) Wastewater bioreactor microbial communities from Singapore -Terephthalate degrading...
GACTGGCTTGTCCGCAGCCTCGATAGGACCTCTTCGAGAGGAAGGGCAGCCAGCTCTTCAGTCTTTATAGAGGGGGGCACGCACACTGATTCTTCCGGTTTCGTCGGACTCTCCATTGGACGCATCGCCCCCCATATCAGCCCCTCCTTCGTCGCTATTCGCTTGGAATATGCTACTTTTAACCGTTTCTAGGTTATTGAGCAGAATTCCCTGCGCTGTTGCGTGCCCCGTAGTTTTGGAAAAATAGAGTGGAAATAAAGGTAGAGTAGGAATACGGATCAGGTCATGACCTCGGTTTTTCCGCATAAACAGTTATGCTGATTAGCTTACCGGCTACACCCTCTGGCAATCCCTCGGATTGACCGGATTCAGCCAATATCGACGTGCCTATAAGGCCGGATTCCCTTACCAGACCGAGGTATCGGTCCTTCTCGAGGGCGCCGGCAATGCAAGCGGCCCAAGCATCCGGACTGTTCCTGAGATCCTCGGGGAGCTCGCCCTTGGTCACGATGTCTGAGACCACCATCCTCCCTCCCGGCTTCAGGACCCGGTAGATCTCCCTGAAGACGCGCGCCTTGTCCGTGGAGAGGTTTATCACGCAGTTGCTGATCACGACATCGACCGACGAGTCCTCCAGAGGGAGGGCCTCGATCTCGCCCTTCCTGAACTCGACATTCGTGAACCCGTGCCTTTTTGACGCCTCGCTGGCACGCCGCAACATCTCATCGGTCATGTCCACTCCAATTACCCTTCCGCTAGGTCCTGTTCTCCGCGCTGCCAGGAAAACGTCCATGCCGCCTCCGGATCCAAGATCCAGCACGACCTCGCCCGGCCTGATACCGGCGTAAGCAACGGGGTTTCCGCACCCGAGGCCCATCCTCGATTCGGGAGGGGCTGCATTCAATTCGTCATCCGAGTACAGACCAACCCGTGTGCGCCGATCTGGAACTCCGCAGCCGCATGAGGGGCAGCACGCGCTACCAGACGCAGCAATCTGTCCGTACTTCTTTCTGACAAAACCCTTTACGTTACCGTGCATCTCTTCCACCAATATTGGTCATCCTATACTTGTGGAACTACTTAAATATTATTGGGCGTACGATATTACTACATGAGCGGCTGTTGCCCTGAAATCCCATGCTGCTGCGACATGAGGGGGATGCTGTCTTTCCAGATACTCTGGCTTCTCTCAAGAAGAACGATGAACGGCCAGGAGATCTGCAGGGAGATCGCACGGAGAAAGGGTAGGGCCCCCACACCGGGCACAATCTATCCGGCGCTCAAGGAGCTCAGGAGGAGGGGGCTGGTCAAGATGGAGAGGGCAGGGAGGGAGACCAGGTACTCGCTCTCGGAGCACGGGATGGAAGAGCTCGACAGGGCGTGCAGGTACTTCATCAGCGTGTTCGGTGAGATACTGTCTGGATATCAACCGCCTAGACAAGGGTAGTGGAATGTCGGTTGTCTAAAAAAAGTTAACCCGACGGCTTCCTCGCCTGCTGTCGCATAGTTTTTCAATCATTTCTACAGGCAAATCTTTAGCCATCTTAACTATTGAGTGTTTCTCGGAAGCTATTTCTCCCTAATTGAGCAAGTTTCCGTTTCATTAGCCTTCCCTACGTATGAAGAAAATGGAATGGCGATGGTAAATTTGATTCCCCAGTGAGCGACTTTACCCCAAAGAAAAAAGGAAAAGAAATAGCTGAGCTTAGTACTCAATTTTCCTTGGAAGTTTCTTAGCCTGCTCGATCCAGTCCTTAATGACTTCTAAGCTAGGCAGCTTTCTCACAAGGTTTTTCGCATTATTGACTTCGACAAGCTTTGAGTACAGGTTACTAGCATTCCTTGTTCCGAGCTCTACAACAGTGTCGACGCCGGCAGCCTCAAGAAGATCAGAATATTCCTGACCGATGCCCTTAACCCTGAAGAGGTCTGCCCTGTTGACCCATTTCAGGATCAGTTTTGGTGAGATCCCCGATTTATCAGCGAGCTCATCCCTGCCCTTTTTGGTGGATCCTGCCTCGAGCAGCTGTTCTGTGGTCGTGATCCCCAGCTCTTTCAGTTTTGCCGAAAAGGCTTCTCCGATTCCCTCAATCTCGGTTAATTTTGGCATACATGCTCATTTTTAATATGCAAAATTTTATATTTTAATATTTCTTATAGCCGAAGAAATAATCAGCAAAAATAATGAATTATATGGTCATTTTTGATTGGAAGTGAAAAATTTACCTCCGACAAAAACAATTCTAGGTTTACGGATGGTGCGGGGAGTGGGATTTGGGCTCCCCAGCTCGAGGCGACAGCAGCGGCTTGTCGCAGTGGCGATGTTGCGCCACGTCGTTTCTTCGCATCTTCTGCCCCCCCCTTTTTCACCTACGAGGGATTTCGGCTGTCAAGTTAAGAAAGATTTGGTAGCAGATGAGTTGAATGAGTCAGAAAAGAGTCAAATGCTCAGGATGCGACAGTCAGAAACTTTGGAAGGACGGGACCAGGTGTACGTCTTCAGAAGAATTACAGCGACACTACTGCACAGACTGTGAGTTTCGTTTCTCTCGTTGGTGAGTAAAATTTGCAGCAATACCGCTTTTCTTAGGTCTTTGCTTTGAAGGAGGACAGGTCTTGAAGATTTATAGTGATGACCCTAACCTTCCATACAAGACTACCAGATTAAAAGCGTTATTCACAAAAAGTGAAATCGACGGTTTGTCCGCTAAGTGGGGTGTGAAGGATGTTTATTGGCACTGGGATCCTGAACACAACTATGTTTTTGTCCTGTTCAAGATGGTTGAGGAGATTGATGGGTTGCCTTTGCAGGTTGCGGCTAAGGTTGAGGCGCCTGCCATTTGGAACCACAAAACTAGGTCTAAAGGTTGAAAGCGTAAACTGAGACATCAGCATACACGTAATGTACTGGTTCATCAAATCGCATTTGGAGGCAGCTTACTTGCTGCAAAGATGGCTGCGTTTCTTCCCTAGATTGCCTCGAAGGATGGGGAAAAGACGCGGAAAAACGCGATTGTTCCCAGAATGAATTAGCTTCAGCGGCTTGCGGCTTTATCTGAAAAGCCAACTCAGAAAGTGATAGGTGTCGAATATGCGGAGGTTTTGGGTAGGCTGTCTGAAAGTAAAAACTTTTGCGGTTCAAAGGCTAGAGTAAAATTTGACACTAAGACTGTTCGCAGGCGAGTTCTTCCGCTATTGATTCGCATCGGTGCTGGCGATTATCCCACCAAGGGAGGTCGCTTAACCGGTTGAGTCGTCTATATACCTGGTACAACATTAAGAAGCTTGTGAAGTGGAGGCTTACTCGTAGTGAGAAGCGGAACAACGTGGTTTTTTATGAGCTTACCGAGGAAAGTAAAAGACTTCTCGCGTTATGTGAGGGCACGGTTTTTCCAGCGATGCTGTACAGGTTTGATAAGTGTCAAGCGGCTTATGAGATTTTGGCGGATGGGATGGTTCCTGAGAATTTTAGGAAGGTGGAGAAACCTTCTTCTCCAAAATCTTTGTCTAATAGTTGTACTTCTCCTTTTAGGTTGCTTATTAATTGGTTTATTTGGGTTAGGCGGGTAAAGGGTTTTCTGGTTGGATGCTTATTTCTTAGATTTCTCAATTGGAGTTTCCCGATGAGCTTACGGTGTGATAACCGATGATTACGTCATTTAGAACTTCTGGCACTTCGGAGACAAGCGTTATTTCTATCTTGTTTTTGATTTCTTCAGGTAGCGTTTCAATATCTTTTTCGTTGGCTGCTGGAATGTAGACTTTTTTTATTCCTGCTTCTGCGGCCGCGATGAGTTTTTCTAGGATGCCGCTTACGGGGAGGATTTTTCCAAATAGGGTTATTTCACCTGTCATTGCAATGTCGTTTTTTACGGGCTTTTTGGTGAGGGCTGAAACCATGGCGGTTAGTATTGTTATACCTGCTGATGGTCCTTCTTTTGGGATTCCCATTTGTGTTGCAAGGACTGTTATGTCGTAGTCTTTCTTGAAGTCGGGGTCTATTCCAAGTGTTTTGTGGTTATGGCTCATGTATTCGTAGGCTGCTTTCAAGGATTCTTTCATGACTCTCATCATTGAACCTAGTGGTATGAGCTTGCCTGTGCCTACTGTTGCTACAGCTTCGAAGCGTTGAATTGCTCCAAATGATTGGGTTATGGAAAGTCCAATGACTTCGCCTATTGTTGGTTTGGGTGGGATGTTGATGGGTTCAGCTGCTATTTTTTCTGGTACACCTACTTCTTCCTCTTTTAAAGTCGCGTTGTCTATGTATGTGAAGGTGGTGTTCCAGTATTCCACGCCGCCCATTTTTTTGAGTTGTTCTCTGACTCTGCGTCGCATCTCGAGAGCTAGGACTAAGTATTCCCGCAGTTCTTCTTTTGTGAATCTGCCGTCTGGATGTATAAGTTTTAGTAGTCCTGAAACGGTTTTGCGAACGGCTTTTTCGTCGCGTTTTGTTAGGGCTTTTCCAAGTTTGAAGTATTGGTCTATTGCGGTGCTGTAGGTTGTTGTTCTTAGTTCTTTGAGGGCTTCTGCGAGATAGTCGACAACGAAGCCGTAGTGATTTCCGAAGAATGATGGGTGTATTTTGGGGATTTCCCAGCCTGGATGGTACATGTGAAATCGGTCTATGAAGGCTGCGTCTTGCATTTGTTCTGGGAATGGTGTGAAGAGGTGAGAGGTCCGCATGATGTTTTCTATATCGAAGTCTATGTTTCCGACGAAGACCAGCGAGGCGTTTGCGTTTATGACTTCCCTTCCCCTTGAGAAGCTGCCTGATTCCATATAGTCTTTTAGGATATGGACTGCTGCGGCGTTGCTTAGTTTTTCTAGTCCTGCTACTTCGTCGAATGCTACGACGTCCCATAGTCCGACGAGTCCGATTTTTCCTTTTCCTACCATACTGACGAATAGGCTGGGTACGGTGGTTTCTCCGCCTGATACTAGTATGGAATAGGGGGATATTTCGCGGTAAACGTAGCTTTTTCCTGTACCTCTTGGTCCTAGTTCTACGTAGTTGTAGTTGTTTTCGACGAGGGGAATTAGTCTGCAGAGTTGGAGCATTTTTAGTCGTTTGTTGAATTTGGCGGGATCGAAGCCTAGGCTTCTGAGTAGAACGTCTATCCATTCGTCGCGTGAGAAATGTTGCCTGTTTTCTCTGATTTCGTCTAAGCCGGCGACTGCTAGTTCTATGGGGCGCAGTTCATCGATTACGAATGGCCTTACTGCACCGTGGTGTAAAATGTCTGGGTGATAGGATACGTCGATGATTGCCCAGATTCCCCCTCCGAGGAGTTTTTCGTATTTGTTGATTATGTTTTCGTAGATGTTGACGTTTGTTATTTGGAGGTTTGTTAGTTCGGCCCAGTATTTGTCTTCGGTTTCTTGTAGCTTCACTTTTACTTTGTCTATGATTTTGTGTCTGCCTTTTTCTCTAATTTTTGATTTTATTAGTTCGTTGTGGTCTGGCCGGACATAGTTTTCTGAGAGGATACGTTTGACTTCTGCTAGTCCTGCTTCAATTACTTTAGGGTCTGAGGATGAGCAGTATTTTCCCAGCAGGTATTCAAGGACGTACGTGGGGACGTTTAGTTGTCCTTTGAGAGGCCAGATTAGGTCTTTTCTTACGACTTTGCCTGGGAATAATGAGAGTAGTTTTCGGTCTATGTTGTCTGGTTCTGGTGGGTGGACCATTTTTTAGGCCTCAGTCATTACTTTGTGGGTTTTGGATTAAAGTGTTTCATCGTATCCTTCTAAGCTTACTATTACGTCTTTGCTGAATAGGACTTCTTCTGTTTCTGTGTCTTTTACTTTTACTTGCATTTGTTTGGGTATTCTGGGGAGGCGTAGCGTTAGGGTTTGTTCTTTGTCGTATATTTGGACTGGTTCTGAGCGTAGGATTGTTTGGTTTTGTTCTGTTAATTCTACTGTGACTGTGCGCGGTTGGTCGGTTATTTGTTTGATTAGGGGTTGCAGAGAGATGATGAATATGGCGCTTGATACAATGCTTGGTAGGGAGACTTTGACTCTTACCTTTTCTTTTAATATAGTCTTTTTGGGTATGCATTCTATTATGCCTATGCAGCATTCTTGGAGGCTTATTCCTCCGTGGGTGAATGGTTCTTTTGGTCCAGGTTTGGGGAAGATTGAGATGCCTATGGGAAAGATGGCGTGTGTTCCCTCTTGGAGGTGTGGTAGCGTTTTGTGGGAGAGGGATATTGTTGCGGGTATGTGTGGTGGTTTTCCCACGGCGTATCGTTTGCCTGTTGTGGTTTGCGGGTCGCTTGGAATGGTTTCTGTTGTTTCTATTTTGTTTGGAAATGGGAAGAAGAGGAAGCCGTGGTCTGTTGTTATTAGAATTTTGTTGAAACCGATTTGAGCGACTGTTTCTACTCCTTTTTCGGCTCTGGATAGTAGTATGTCGAAGTAGTTCAGTAGTTCTTCGATGAGGAATGAGCCTGCTTTGTCGATTTCTCTGTCCATTATTACGAGTATTTTTGTTTGGGATAGTTGTTTTTTTAGGTCTGCAAGGGGGGTTTGGAGGTCTTTGAGGTCTATGCATGTGATGTTGTTGCCGAATTTCTCTTGGAGCCATTTAACGCGGTCTTTTTTTGTTAGGGTTTTTTTGCCATCGAGTGTGACTTCGAGGTCTCCGTTTGAGACGTTGACGTTCATTGTTGCGTTTGGTAGGAGGGCAGTCATGCCTATTTCAGTGATTGATGGTAGGGATGCCAGCAAGGGGTGGTGTTTGACTTCTAGTGCTTTTTGTAGGTTTTTTGCGAGTCTTTTTTGTAGTTCGTACCTGAAAGCGTCGAGGAGGAATATGGCGACTTTTTCTCTGTGAGGGTGAACGTGGTTTTGCCAGAAGTTTCTTTGGTTTTCCGTGTTAGTGGTTTGCCATTGGTGTTGTTTTTCTACCGCTAATGTGAAGGTGTTGTTGAGTTTTCGTAGCCATTCTTGGTATTGTTGTTTGGGGAGGTCTATGAAGAGTTCTTTTACTTTGGGGTTTGCTGGTGTTTCTTTGGTGGCTAGTTCTCTGTAGAGTTGGTCGATTTGCCACCATCCGTCGTCTTTTCGGTAGTTTTCTATTAGTGTGGCTGTGTCAGGTGTTTTTTCGATGAGTGTGACTGATTCTTGGGTTAGTTCGATTATTTGGAGGGCTGTGCTTATGATTTTCCATTCTGGGAAAAGGCCGAGGCGGGACCAGATTTGTTCTTGGCGTTTTTGTGTGATGGTTTTGATGTAGGTCAGGTTTTTTCTTATGCCTTTTAGTCCTTCGTTTCCTGTTCTAATCAGGATTTCTTCTAACAATGCTTCATCTATGGCTTTGAAGCTAGTTGTGTTTTCTGTTTCTGGTCTGCCTTTTACTTTGGCGAGTATGTCATATTCTTGTTCTAGCCGTTGAGACCATTGGGTGAAGTTTTCTTTGTGGTCTTCGTTGGTTGCCCATTCTGGGACGAGGGTTGCCCAGAATTTTCTGTGGTTTTTGTCTGGGAGTATGTCGCTGAATTCTTTTTCTGCGAGGCCGTTTGAGTTGTAGACGAGTTCTGTTAGAAGTATGGTGGCTGCGAGGCGTTTGGGGTTGGGTGTTTGTTCGTTTTTTTCTGGTTTGTAACCGTATTGTTCGGACAAGAGGTGTAGGAATGTATGGGCGAGGTTTGAATTTTCGAGTTTTTCACTTATTGTTTCGTGGTGTTTTAGGTAGGCGAATAGGGCGTTTTTTATGTCGAATTGGTGGGGTTGTTCGAATATTGTTGCTAGTAGGGCTTGTTTGAGTTTGTCTTGGGTGAGCGGGGGTTCTATGTCGCCTAAGACTTCGTCCCATCTTGTGGCTAGGCGTTTGCAGTTTGCGGGTGTGAGTATGGTTTTTAGTTCTTTGTCTATGGGTAGTCTGAAGTATTGGTTTATGACTGTTTGCAAGTTTAGGTCCAGCCTGTTTCCAAAGATTTCGTAGTCTCTTAGCCAGCTTGGTTCTGGAGCTTTTTCTGGTACGTATATGAGGCGTTGTTTTTTGAAGTCTTTTTCGGATTCTATTTTGACTCGTATTGTCAGGTAGCTTCCTTGATATTGGATGAGTTCAACGTCTTTAGGGACTATGTATTCGACAAGGGTTTGGAGGGTTCCGCCGTTGTCGTACCATACCACGATTGGAGTGTTGTTTGAGAAAACTTCTTTTATGGCTGTTTGTAGGACTTTTTTGAGGTTTTGTTTTGCCACTTATTTGACCCTCTGGGCTGCTTTGTGGATGAGCCCCGCTTCTTTTAGTGGTTCTATGTTTACTCTTACGCCGTAGTCGATGACTGGGTTGAAGCCGTTATCTCTCACTTCAGCTATTTTTTGTTGTAGCCACGTGGGGTTTTTGGGCAGCTTTGTTTTGTCTTGGCGTGGGTTGTGAACTGTTTCTAGGGCTTTTTGGAAGCCTTCAAGCTCTTCAAGCGCTGATAAGGCTGCTTCAAGTTGTTTAGAAAGTTCTTTATCTCTTGTTTTGTTGTTTTGGTTTCTGGCTTCTTGAAGTTCTCGTTTTAATCGTTCGATTTTCCATTTTGTTGCTTCTATTTCCGGTTTGACGTAATTTGTTAGGATTTTTGGGATTGTGTCCCTGTCAAGTTTGTGATAATGCAGGAATATGTTGATTATTCCTTTAGAACCCCGAGTGGTTGAGAAGTTTGATGATGTAACATGCCAAAAGATTGGACGCCGCTTGTAAAGATTAACATGAAAATCAAAGTAGTCTGTTACAACCCAATCTTCAAGGCTTTTTCCGAGAATTTCATGTATTTCCCTTTCTTTAACCTCCACTTGGTCGTTTCCAAAATCTACGGCACTCCTTTTCCTTATCTTGTCAAATAATTCGCAAAAAGGCATTATACCGCTTGGATCTGATTCTAAGGTTTTCTTGATGTAGAAGGAGATTAATCGTGCCACGTGATCTTTTATCTTAGCCTCTTTGTCCAATGTTTTTTCCACTTGTTCTTCTTCACCGAGTTCTTCCGCTTCTCCATTCTCTTCATAAAGAGATATTTCTCCACGTCGTAAAGCGAGTTCTCGTTCAATGAGTTTCCTGTCTTCTTCGCTGATTTCATAAAGTCTGTAAACCTCCTCGTCTATCAGATTTTGAAGTTCTTCAAGGCGGTTCTTCGTGATTTCTTCCCGCTTTATAGCCAGTGAGGAGAGTTCATACAGGGACATCGTCACAGTTCCTTTGATGGCTCGGAGAACTTTAAGCGACTCCCAATCGGCCCATACAAATTTGTTTGCAAATGGATGTCGTGTAATGGGTTTTTCTCTTGGATCAAAACCATGAAGAACCTGAAGAATCAAGGGTTTGATGAATATTGTGGAAGTTTCAATGCCTGTATCTTGTTCTGAAAGAAGATCATGTGCCTCTCGTGCTAACCTTGACAAGTAACTTTCTTTGGCTTGAACATACGAGAGAGGGAACTGACCTACGGTTCGAGTGTTCCAATTATGGCCACATTCAGAGAGGCTTAGTAGATAAAAAGCCAATTTTGAACATAAACACGCAAGAATGTAATATTTTTTTTCGACATTTTTAGGGATTATAGCCTGACTTTCGATGCTAAACACCACCCCTGATGGCATTGATCGACAAGCGAAAAAGGGTTTCCCTGGAGAAGGTTTCTGAGAATAAACAAGTCCTTCCTTAAAGTAAAGGTCTTCACCGCAAAGAGTAGCTTTTTTGAATTGTCTTAGTTCCTGACCGTGGTTTTTCCACAGAAGAACTAGATCTATGTTTCCATAAAAGCGCTCGTACTCTCCTCCTTTAGCAAATGGAACCCATTCTTTATCTTCTCCAATAGAGGTTTTATAAACTTCCCAGAATCTTCTTGTGAACCTGTCATCATCCGAGGTTTGCAAGCCCGTCGTTACTTTTGTATTAACAGCTATAGGCATGCCCTTTTGGAGTGCTATATCCCGATCTAGGGGGGAGTACTTGGCAAAAAGTCTTCTAATCGAAGCGCTTGCCCTATATGCATAAGGATTTCCTGGTATTTGGGCCATTTCACCTAAGGCCGCTTGGTACCATAATTCATGTTCTCCATTTTCTAGGTAGGCTAAAAGGGACTTCAAGAAGATATTTTCCTTTTCATATGTACCAAAAACCTCAAGTTGACAAAAAATGCAGATTCTTTCGTCAGTATTGATTCTTTGAAAATGCTTTATTTTCCGCAAGACTGTGGTAGCCGTTTCCACGGTGGCGCCATCAAGTATCCCAAAACCGTTATCGATCAATAATTCTGGGACTGCATCTTGCCGCAAGACCTCACCTCTCAAGGCACTAAATCTTCGTAAAAACATGAAAGTCCTAGAAGTCAACGTTCCAATGAATCCATTGTTTTCTGCAAGGTCAATAGCTTGTTCGACAAAAGCTGCGTAGTAATCATATTTACTTCTAGGGTAATTCTTCTCGACGTATTGTTTAGCCCTAGAAGGCATGTCACCATAAGCTGGGTTCATCAAAACCGCATCATATTTCTGAGATAAAAGGACCAAGAGGCCAACCGACTTTTCAGCTTCGGTTGCAAAGAGGAGGGTCCCCATGTCTCGTTTTTCCATAGCCTCTCTTTCAAATTCTTTCAAAGCATTAAGCATCTGCTCTAAAGTAACTTCTCTAGGCACAGCGATGATTTGAGTCGCCTCTATATTTTCCGCAACTTTCAAATCTAGCTTAGCCCCCTCAATCTTTCCACTCGTTGATATCACCGTCTGTCCCTTAATCTGAGGAACAAAAACAGCCTGTACACCTTTTTTCTGCCTTCTTCTTTCTAAAAGCTTCTCGAAAGGTTCTCTAACCTTTAAAAGACTGCCAATCTCATACGTATATTCTAAATCCTCAAAAATCTTTGCAAAGATCCCCTGCAAATCTGGATCCCCCGCAAACCTCTCCAAAAACACCTTCCTAACTTTACCATCTGTAATGCGTGCATCTGCACAAACCAAGTTCATCTTCGTAATTTTCAGCTTCGGATTGTACGACTTCGCCTTCAGATACATGCTTAAAGCCGCAAGCTGAACAGCCCTCAAATCAATATCAATACCAAACAGATTATTCTCCAAAATCAGCCTGGGAATCTCCTCAACAGGTGTGCCAGGCTCATCTTCACGGTACATTCTGAACAAAACATCAAAGGCATAAACCAAAAAATGTCCACTACCACAAGCAGGGTCCAAAACCTTAATCTCTCTAACCTTTTTCTTCTCCCTTGGCGGAGGCTCTTGACTCAAAGGAACCAAATAAGAACAAAACTCATCAACAGTATCACCAGAAGGATCCTCCAACTGCTCCTTCGTCCGCTTTATCTGGTCGCCAAGCTTTGGACAGCGACCATTCATCTCCAGCCAAAGCCTACCCAAAGTGTTCTCCACCAAAACCCTGACAATCCAACGAGGCGTATAAAATTGGTTAATGACTGGAATATCATCCGCCTTGGGTCTACGCTTTGATTTTTTAAACTCCGCCCTCGCCTCCTCATTGTAATACTGGTAAATCCAACCAATAATATCGTCTTCTTTCCAATCCTCCTCTGGGACCTCCTCGCTGAAAAGCCTAATCAACTCCAAAAGAGCCTTATGCCCAAGAAATATGAGGATATATTCAGTGTTAACATCAAACAAAACTTTAATCTCTGCACTTACTTCATTAAACGCCTCAACCAAACCAGCTTTCAACAACTTGTAAGGATCAGAAATGCGCTCACGTTCAGCCAACTCATACTCTCGTCTGCTACGCCCGCCGTAACTATCCCGCCGTATAACAGTTTCCTTAATTAAACCCCGAACTTCCATAGCCCTTAAAGCAGCAATTCGGTTTACACAAGTAAACCCAACATGCCTCACATATCGAGCGAAAGCCTCACCGTAAGAAATGTCGCCGACCTTCTCCTTCTCGATTGCCTCAATGATTTTGGTGCGCAGTTCCTTATCTTCAACGGAAAGATGTGGAAGCCTCTCAGCGGGTTTTATTCCGTCCTCATCAATCCCAAGTCGCCTAAGCTGAACTTTTACATCATCCTCAACAACTCGCCTAGCCAGCCCAACAACTCTCTTTAAACGGGACCTCCTCTCCTTATCCATCAAGCCTCTTCACGCTCCACCTCAACCCTAACCCTAACATTCTTTCTCCTACTAACGCCGTATTGAACAGCATCCTTAGCCTCATCAACAATCCGCTCAAAATCCTCAACTGAACCAACCACACCCTCCTTCAACCATTTCTTAGAAACAGCAGGCTTTTCCTTCTTCTCACTCTTAGCCAAGACCTCAAAAAGAGCACTTTTAGCCTTATCCAACTTACTCTGAACAGCATCAGCATCATAATTCAACGATAAAAGCGACCGCTCACAAGAAACACAATAATACTGCCTTTCGTCGTACAGTCCTTTCTCGCCGCTTTCACACAAAAACTCCTCAAGGGGCTTCAAAGCTTCACTAACCGTTTCTGCATCAAGCTTCTTAGGCGCTGCCCACTTCTTCAAATCTTCAACCGCTTGCGCAGCTTTGCCATGAAGAGTTACATGTAATTGCACGTAGAGATTTTGATACTCACGCTTAAGAAGGCTAAAAGCCTGATAAACATCGTCCCACTCATCAATCAACACTTGGCTCCTAAGCCTGTTTTTCAACTTCTCGCTTGTTTCCCGAAATTCAGCGCCTTTCAGCTGCAGAAGATCATTCAACCGCCAATCAACAAAATCCTTGACTGAACAGAAAATCGCCAACTTGCCAGAATCCACAAACGCCTTCAACTTCGAAAGAACAGGTACCCCATCCCTAATCGGCTGCAACGTCCTTGCATCAATAAACTTCAAAATCTTCTGAGTATAGGAAGGCTCATCCTTAACCCTCCTCAAAGCCGTCTCTAAATCATCCAATACGCCCTTGAAAGGTAACGAGTAAAAACCCTCTCTAATTCTCAATCCATTAATATCAGCAAGCAATTCTTCAGCCGCGCTATCAAGCTCCTTCGAAATCTCTTCCAAAGTCACACCAGCACACCGACCGAGAATCTCCGACATCAAACGACGAGCCTCATCCTTCTGCTCCGTGCTCACCGTTGCGCCCAACAGGAACCTGGCTTTTCTGAAGTCGCGAACACGAGTAAAAACCTCATGTGAACTCCTGTCCTCAGACGAAACATACGTCCGTCCTCCGCTCTCAACCTGCAAACTGCCATTCTTAAACAGCGAGGCAAGCGTTAGTCTAACAACCCTCGGATCCCAACCGTACGGCGGCGCATCAAACCGTTCTTCAAGAGCTAAACCAGTGCATTCCTCGCCTTTTTCATTCCTGCGTTTGACTTCATCAAAAATCATGTGGGCAACAGGCGCACTAATAGAGATGCTTCCATCTTTCCCTATGAGCTTCAGCTCGTCATAAACTGAAGGCAGACTTCCCGACGTCCAAGCCAGAATTGCGCCAACATCCTCATCGTCAATTCTAACCTTAGCATGATTAAACATCGTGAACAGTTCGTCTGCGAGCTTCTTGAAATACTTATTGAACGTCTCTTCTAAGCCCTCTTTACCTGACAGTTTGTCCTCTTCCCCACGATACAGTATCGTCCCATTCCTTGCTGAAGAGCTGAAAGCTACCGGCAACTCGTCACTTCTAATGGTTGCCACTTCATTATGGTAGCGCTCCAATTCTTTCATTTCCTGAACAGAAGGCACCTTTCTCTCTCTTTCGCTCAAAGCCTGCTGAACAGCAACCAGCCGTTCAACCTTGCTTTCGAAAGAATTATTTGCAGCACACACCCAGAAAACCGTATCAGCCTCAGCTAAACTCTTCGTGTACAACTCGGAAACAGCATCCTCCCGATTACCAACCCAATACGGCGAATAAAACTTAAGCTTAAGATGACCCACAGTGGTAATCTCTTGATCATCTACCCACAAATGAGTATCAAAAGTCCGAAGCTTCTCATAATTATACTTCTTAAGCTCCTTAAGACTCTCCTTCGCTACTTCCAACACAACTGCTTCTTTGTCAACCGCCCTTACTCTTTGGGCAGCAACATCCTCTTCAAAAGTCCTCTCAACTTCCGTAAGAAACCTAAACTTCCCTTCTTCCTCCTTGATCCACCTGCACTTCAAAAGTTTTTCAACGCAACTCCGAACCCGCTCTTCATGCGCCTTTTGGTCTACTCCCAAACAAGGATAAAGCACAGCAGCAATGTTCGCTATCGTACAAGGAATTTCTTCCCCAACATGCTGCAGCAAAAACAAAGCCTTAGCAACAGACTCAACACGCATACCATCAACTTCCCCTGCCTTTCCAATTTCACTTTCAATCAGAGACTGCTGCTCCGACCTAATAGCCTTCAACTCCTCAACAATCGCATCATAAACCTTATCAAACGTTATCAAAGCACCAACATCACTATCAACAATATTCAAAAGCGCCCATCTAACCACCTGCAAAACAGCCCTCGCTTGCCCAGTCAACTCAGGTGAAACCTTCCCCCGAGACCTCAAAACACCAAATATGCTAATCATCAAAGGAACCTGATAAGGCATAAGCGGATAACTATCAAGGAAACCATCTTGGCTCAGTTTCGAAAGAAGACCTGACGCGTCCCTAGCAGGCTCCTTGATCAATGCACTCATCTTCAAAGTACCCTCAAACCCCCGGTACAATGCACATAGCTCTTTGAACGCCGATGCCTCTCGATTCTTCTTCAACAACCTCTCATTTACCACAGTGGAGATATTTTCACGCCGCAAATCAACCCTAATTCTAAATCTGTCCTTAATCCACTCAAGCTCAGGACGCCTCGCCTCAATCTGAGGCAGAACCTGCTCAATAGCCTCCTGCGCCGTTGCAAAAATCCAAACCTTCCCCTGACATAATTTCTCCACATTCTCCGCCAAAGCATTAAGCTCAGTAATCCGCTCCACTCCTCTGCCAACATAAAGCCCAACCTCATCAAGCAACAAAATAAAACGTCCATTCTTCGGATCAATAGCCTCAGCCTCCTCAAGCAGCCGCCTAACAAGCTTCTCCGGATTCATCGTAAACTCTTTCTCTGCATCCCTCACTGCCTCAGCAGCTTGAGCTTCCGACGGGTACGCTTTCGGATCAACTTTAACTAATCCACGAATTAAAATAGAACGAACCCTAGTCTCAATCTGCCGCGCATCCTTCCAAGGCATTCCTTCCTCTTTTTCAACGAACTCCACAAATTCTTCAAACAGGCCTTTCCTTCTGAGCATTCGTTCAACTTCAGCAACCCAGAAAATCTCAGAGAAGCCAAGCTCCCGCAACAGAATCCTAAATAAAAACCTCGAAAGATCTGTTTCCTTCGTACGGTCAAAATCCAACATATAAACAAACAGCGCTTTTGTCTTAAGCTCCTTTGCCAGAACAGCCGTGCCAATTATGTTATGTTTTTGCGCAAAATAATCAGCAACACCCAACTCGACGCCACTAGATAACCGTATCTTCTTGTTCGTCAAAGTGTAACCTAACATCTTCAAAAAATGACTCTTTCCCGACCCAAAAAACCCTGAAATCCAAGCGCATACCGCTGCAGGACGCCCAGCCCTTGTCTCTATGAACCGATCAACAATGTCATTAAGCGACTCCCGTATCTGCTCCGTTACAACATATTCTTCGACTTCCTTGCTTACAACGTCTTCATCATGCAAATCAATTTTCACAATTGGCGGTATAGGTCGAGCAGGATCCTTTTCAAACAAACTTCCAATCTTCACAAATGCTCCTCCTAAATTATTACTGCCCTATAATAACTTCTAATGCTTTCCCCCTTCTCATTTAGCATTTGCCCTTCCCTGTCACCTGGATAACCAACAACAACAGTACAACCCACAAGACCCTCAAGAGAGGACAGAAGCGTAGAAACATGCACAAAAGGATACAAAGCCCCACAGCGAAGAAGAATAGCACAACAATTAACTTTCTTCTCCCGCAGCATTTCCTTCAACTGTGAAGCTATTTCCCTAGGCAATATGCGCTCCAAATCGCTTTTAACGTTCTCTCGCCTTTCTCTCTCCAAACTACTAGCATCCGAATCAAGAAACCTGAACTTCTCAAGAGCAGAAATCATAAGATCAGGCATCCAAATAGTTTCAGCCGAAAAACCTTTTGCCTTAAGACGACGCTCCAAATTCTGGAACTCATCAATAGCCCTCAACTCCTCAGCAGGGTTATACAGAAAAATATAGTAAGGAACACCGACTACAGGTCTCTTGCCTTCTACGGTTGAAAACACGAGCTGTTCCAGTCGAACAAATCTATCTGCATCCCAAGGCGCCATTCATCCACTCCTCCAAAGAATTGAACCTTTTTGTCAACTCAACAATACTACCAAGCCTGCGATAATCAATCCAGCCTTTCTCTTGAGCAGAAGAAACAACGTTCTCAACATCCTCCTCGCTCAAGAAATATCTTTCCCACAAAGGACTCCTAATAACTTCAATACCAGATAACCCCTTGTCAAGCAACCCATATAGAAAAAAAGTAAACGGTTCAACCCTAACGACGGGTTTCCTAACCACCACACTGGGCGCAGCCTCCATAATCCCAGAATAACGCAGGAAAGTAAAAAACTTCCTCTGCCAAGTTTCACGAACTTCAGAAGACCACGAACCGAGCTCAGGGTGCCTCTCGGCTTCCTTATCCATGAAAGCAAAAAATACCTGCTTTGTCAACTTCAAAGTTCCAAATTGCATCAAAGCTGGACCCACCAACCCAGTTAAAACCCGATCAACCAAAGCATCAGAATTACACACATATTGATATAGCACCTGCACCTTCGAAAACTTTGGAACATCACAAAGCATAAACTTTGACACCTGCTCCCCACCTGGAAGAAAACCACCTCCAACAAAAAATCTGCGTCTAGCTGCCCTCAAAATGTGCTTCAACCAAAGCGAAGAACCCTTCTTAAGAAGATTCTCACTAATTACCTTTTCCACAACAATTTCCCAATCACCACAATGACCATATTCACTTAGCAATACAATACTTTCATCATACACAGCCCCAACTCGCTGAAACCCCGCATAATACTTAAATCCTGACGTCAAATAATTCATCACCCAAATATATCTACCTAAGATAACTGAAATTTTTTAAATTTTTCATTTCTTAATTCCGTCACCTAAAATCCAGCCAATAGATGGTGAAGAAAAAACCAACCAGTTAATGAACACAAAACAAATAAATATTTGCTTTCTATCAACATCCAAAACACCTATCCACATTTAAAAATGCCTTAGCTATATTTCAGCAACCACAATTCTAAGGCAACACTTTAACTGACCTCTCCGCAGTAGCAGAATGTCGTTTCAGCGCTCGCCTTTTTAATGATTTGAGACATAGGCGTGAGTCCCAAGTGAACGACTGTGAAAAAGAAAACCGCTTTATTAACCACAGAAGACGACCTTCTTGTGGACTTAACGTTTCACAATGTTCCAGTCTCTCTCACAACCGAATTCGCAGAAAAAGTTGTGAGACCATACTATAACGGCAACTTGAACGCTGCCATCCAAGACTTGCTCCACAAAACAATAGCAGAACAAGACTTCGTATTCTCCCACATCACCCACATCAGAGAGAAAAACCGTTAAAACTATGCCCACAACCAAAGATGTGACGAAAATAATGAAGAAACAGGTCAAACTATTTCAGGAAGATGAAGCCACCGTTCTACCCGAACTAGACCTGAAAGAAGCAGAGAATCACAAGCCAATTTAAAACCGCGGTCAGCTTTCACTGCTTCAGGATTTAAGTTGCAGGAAGCATAGGACGCCAAAAACCCAACGTGCACGATATCGACTTCCGTCACAAAAAAATGACGCGGAATGGCAAAAAATAAGCAACAAGCTAAAGCGCATGAAAACTCGGCTCAGTTGAGCGGGCAACAGCGTCATAAAAGTGTTCGTGCCCTGCGAAAAAGGACTGTTCCAAGTCGACTTCTACCGCGCAATGTCCACAAACTACGCAACCCCGCATAAAGAAAATTCACTTCCACACCCTCCGATACTGGAAACGCAAAATGCTCTACCACAAAACCAAAGACATGTACTAAGTAATGCAAGCCCTCGGGCATAAGAACGTCAAAAACACGCTGCTCTACGTCCAGCTTGAAGAAGCGCTATTCAAAGGCGAGCAATACTAAATCTCAAGTAGCCAAACCAGAAAAAGAAATATCCAGAATAATCGAGGCAGGATTCGAATATTTCAGCGTTTGAATGCACCAAAATCTTCAGGAAAAGGAAGCTTTAACATGCAGAGAACCAAGGCAAAATCGCCATGTGGAACCCCCGTCAATTTGCTTATGGAAGTGCGGGGAGTGGGATTCGAACCCACGAAGGCCTTCGCCACAGGGTCCTAAGCCCTGCGCCTTTAACCTGACTTGGCGACCCCCGCATTCAAGATTTCAAATTCCTATTCTACTAATAACTTTTTTCCGGTAAGCAGACGCGCATAGGAAAAATCCAGATGTTCACTCGTTGATGCATATTAAAAGGATGATTCCAAAAAATTATTAAGGTGAGCAAGAATTAAGTGCGCTGATGCTCTGGTCGTATAGTCCGGTCAAGTATACTGGCCTTTCGAGCCCATAGGCGGAGACAGCCAGTGACCCGGGTTCAAATCCCGGCCAGAGCACCAGTCTTACAACTCAGCATCACTTTTTGACGATCTCGGCTGACTCAGGCGACAGACCAGCCCACTTGACGGAATAGCCGAGCCCGTCCAGAACCGGAAACACATCTTTGATGCCTAGAGCTTTGAATCTTTTCTCTACGGCGCTGAGCCTCCGCTCTGATGAGAGCATACTTAGCAACTCGCTTACCATACGCTCTGAGATCAGGTACTTCCCTGCGAGCAAGTACCCTTTGGGCGGGGATTCTCCTAGCCTGCCTATGAGGGTCTCGCAGGAGACCCCCATCCCAACAGCAGTCTCCATGAGATCGACCACGTCTGCGGTTGGCTCAAATTCGAAGTTGCGCAGTTTTTTTGACTCCTCCTCAAGGATCGACTTCTCGGCAGTCTCGAGCAGCGCGAGTACTGGCCTGAGGGGGACTTCGTGATCGAACTCCACCACATTCAACCCAGCCCCGCGGAAACGGTCGGCTGAAGCGAGCGATCTGTTTACCGCCACGACGAACCCCAGCCCCGGGGGCAGAGAATTGAGCTTGGAGATCTTCTTCTCGAGATACTCCGGAGTCCAAAAGCCCACCACCTCCAGGTAGATCCTATGTCCGCCCATCTCGAATGCAAAGTCAGGTATCAGAATCCCGGCTGGAGTCTCGATCAGTCCTGGCTCCCGCAGGAGGTTCCACTTCGTCTCCATTGCTCTGAAACGCCTTGCAAATGATTCCTCAACGGAGCTGTCGTATTCAACGTCCTGGATTCGGACCTCCGGGAACAGGACCCCATCAGATGAGGTGAGATGGAAGTCGAGGAGCCGCTTTCTTCCGAACTGCCCTCTGGAGATCTGGGAGCGGATCTCCCAATCTTTCGACTCCAGTACAAGCGGGAGCAGCTTTGCAAGGGATGTGCCGTACCTCTCGGTCAGCTTTATCATCGAAGCTGGGCCCTCTACGGTTATCGATACTGAATCGCCCTCAACCGCCCTGATCGAGTACATCAGCCCGAGGCGCTTGACTGCCCGGAGCATAGCGCGCGGGTTCCCTTTCACCGATATCTCAAGGAAAGTGGCCCGGAAGAGGAGCGTCTGCGTCACGGAGAGATTGTACGAGGCAAGCAGGGAATCAGGCGTCGGTTCGCAGAAGGAGGCCAAGACCCTCTCCTCAGGGAGATCCGCCCAGAGGTGATCCAGGATATCCTCTGGGCTGACCCCGAACTTCGCCGCGGCATTGCTGAGGACCTCCCAGCGCTTGCCCTCGTCCAGAACCGGCGCACCCTGCTCGAAGACCTTTTCCCTTAAGACCTGGGGGTCGACAGGGCTCCTGACCTCGAACACCGAGCTCCTGTCTAGGAGTGTGCAGAGCCCCCTGACCACCCTGAAGTCATTCCCCTCAGACTCGATCTCCTTGGCAGCCTCCGAGATCTCGGATTTTTTCTTCCCCAGGCTCTTTGAGTAGAGTGAGATGAGGCGGGCAGCCATGGTACGTTCAGGGCCGTCCGGGCTGAGGTATCCCGGGTAGATCCTCCCGCTCTTGACCTTCGCCACCAGCAATTCAGACGGGAGCATCAGACGCCGCGCCTCCGCCTGCTGCTGACCCTGGACTCGTCGGTGAATCTCGAGACCACCTCGACCAGCCTTGCCTCCTTGTCTCCGCTCCTCCTCAGGAGCCTTCCTAGCCTCTGGATGAACTCCCTCTTCGACCCTGTCCCGCTGAGTATTATCCCGAGAGATGCCTCGGGCACATCGATCCCCTCGTCCAGGACCCGGGATGTGACCACGGCGCTGTAGGCACCCTCCCGGAACTTCCTGAGGATCCTCGCCCGCTCGTCCTTGGGAGTCTCGTGTGTTATGGCAGGGATCAGGAAGGCTGAGCTGATCGCGTACACGAGCCGGTTGTGGTGGGTGAAGATGAGGGTCCTCTCGTTCCGGTTCTTTTCCAGGATCCTTCCCAGTGCCTCTATCTTCGACCGGGAGTTGAGGGCGATCTCCATTGCCCTCATCCTCGAGAGCAGCGCCTCCCTGGCCTCAGGGTCCCTCCCGCTCATCATGACAAGGCGCTTAAAGTCCTCGGGCGACCTCATCCGAAGTCCCCTGCTCCTCAAGAATTGCCGGTAGACCCCCATCGCCCTTGCGTACTCCTCAACCTCGGCCGGCGGCAGGTCGACCTGGACCCGCTCGATGCGGAAGTTGGCGAGGTGGACCCCGGCCATGTCCGAGACCCTCCTCTCGTAGATCTTCTGGCCGACCAGGTCGGGAAGCCTGCTGTGGAGGCCGTCCTCCCTCTCGTAGGTCGCCGTCAGCCCCATCCTGTAAGGGGACGCGTAGAGCTCGGCTATCTGTGAGTACCCTGGCGAAGCAAGGTGGTGGACCTCGTCGAATATGATCAGCGGGAACCTGTTGCCGAGCTCCTCTGCTCTCAGGTAGGCGGTGTCGTACGTTGCAACGGTCAGCGGCTTCAGGACAGACTCGCCCCCGCCGTACGCGCCCACATCTGTGCGGAACGCGTCGGAGAGCCTTGCCCTCCACTGGTCCATGAGATCGATGGTGGGAACCACAACTATCGCAGGGCAGTTCGCCTCCTGGATAGCAAGCACTCCGAGAACGGTCTTTCCCGACCCTGTGGGAAGGACCGCGACACCGCGCATCCCCGCCTCCAGCCAGGCGTCGAGTGCCTCGAGCTGGTAGTTCCTCGGGACGATCTCGGTCCTGAAGTCGGCGTGGGGCGGCGGATCCATGACCCTGTCCTGGAACTTGATGCCGCTCTCCTGCAAGTACCTAGTGATCTCCGGGTATCGGATTGCGAGGCTCCGGTAGGATTTCGCGGCGGAGTCCCAACTCGAGTGCGGGACGCGGACGTTGCCAGAGAGCACCGTCCCCTTTTCATAACGGAGGATCAACATCTGGAACCCTGTTGATCATGGGCGCAGCAGGTATAAATCTAATTTTTCCTCAGCCTACCGCACCGTTCCGGAACGAGCACCACTAGCGCCGCGACGAAGGTGAGGATGGGCGCAATCACGAAAGATTCTGGGTAGCTGCCGGAAGCCTGGATCACAGCCCCGAACAACAGGGGCCCCAGCATGTTCCCGATGTCCATCCCCATCGTGTATATGCTCGAGAGAAAGCCCCTGCTGCCGGCGTGCGCATGGGCGAGCGCGAGGGTCTGCGACCCGGGAACGAAGACGCCTATCCCGAGACCGAAGATCAGCGCGTCGATGTAGAGACGGATCGGTTCCTGATTCAGCGCTATGAGGAGGAACGCGAACGAGATCAGCAGTAGACCGAGGTAGGTCATCAGTGCAGGGTTCTTGTCGGCAGCCTTCCCTGCAAATATCCTCAGGGCGAGGCTCGAGATCGCCTGGATGCTGACGAAGAGCCCGATCTGGAGGTCGCCGTACCCAATAATCTTAAGGTAAGCCGAGAGGAAGGTAAGCAGTCCCATCCAGGCAACCGCGTACACTACTAGGCTGATGAAAGCGACGACGAAGTGCCTCTCAGAAAGGCCCCTGATTGAGACGGAGAGCGAGACCTTCTCATTTCTTGGCTCCCTGTAGAGCACGAGAGGGACGAGTAATAGGATCAGCAGTGCGGTTATACCGAATGTCGCGGTGTAGCCGAAGGTCTCGGCGAGTAGGCCGCCCAGAGCGGGGCCTATGGTGAAGCCGAGGCCGATCATCAGGCTCCTCCACCCCAGGGTCTCCCCCACCTTACCCTCTGGAGCCTGGTCCACCGCGCTCGCCATCGATGAGGGAACGAATAGGGCAATCCCCGCCCCCTCTAGGAGCCGCCCGATCATTACCTGGTAGATATCGGTAGAGATGAAGAGGACGAGGTAGGCGGCGGAGCCTAAGGCAAGCCCCAGCAGCATCAGCCTAGACCTCAACCACGCGTCACTCAGGAAACCTGATACCGGGCGGAGGAAGATAGCAGTGAACGAGATCGAGGAGACTGCTAGACCGATCAGGAAAGGCGACGCGGAGATGGTGAGTGCGTACCTCGGAATGAGCGGGACGACCACCTGGATCATGGTGAAGAAGAGCATTGTGGCGACGTTGACGCGCCAAACCTGAGAGATCAATGCAGACACCTGCCCGCCACCGCAGAATGGATATGATCACGGGTATCATCTCAGACTATTTAAAACCCTGTCGTTGTTGTTACCCGTACCCGCATCCGGCGCCGGAGGCTCAACGACCCTTAAAGGTCCTACTTGAACTGGAGCCTGCAGTCCGGCTGACCGATCTTGAGTGATGTAAAAAAGGAGCCTGACTGTGCGCAAAATTTAAATCAAAACGTCAAGAGGACAAAACTTAGTACGTCATGGGGGAGCGAGCGCCACATCAAAAGGGGCTTTTGGTTCATCCGAGGGGCTTGAAAAGAGCTTATATTTCTATTGGATCCACTAATTCAAATGCATCCCCTGGAGAGACCACCATGACGGACCCGCTGGACAGCCTTTTCAGCAGAGTGCTGAGCGCAAAGATCTTTGCCAACAGAGAGATGATGAGGCCGGACTATATTCCGAACGACCTGCCCCATAGGGAGGGGCAGATAATCAGGCTCGCGGAGATCCTCGCACCATCTCTGAAGGGGTCTAGACCGTCCAACATATTCATCTACGGAGTCCCGGGGACCGGAAAGACGGCGGTCACAAAGTATGTTCTGAAGAAGGTCGAGGAGGAGGGCAGGAAGATAGGGGTCAGCCTGGGGATTGCATACATAAATTGCAAGCAGGATGACACGAACTACAGGGTCTTGGCCGACCTTTGTGAGTCCGCAGGTGAGAGGATCCCGTTTACAGGACTCTCGACCTCAGAGGTGCTCAGGAGGTTCGTGAAACTTGTCGACTCGTCAGAGAGGATGATCTTCGCGGTACTGGACGAGGTGGACGCGCTCGTAAAGAAGACGGGAGACCAGGCCCTCTACGACCTGACGAGGATAAACCAGTGGCTGAGCAAGACCAGAATCGCAATAGTCGGAATAACGAACGACCTCAAGTTCATGGAGTACCTAGACCCGAGGGTCAGGAGCAGCCTCGGCGAGGAGGAGCTCGTCTTCCCCCCGTATGACGCCTCGGAGCTCGAGGACATACTCAGCAGGAGGGCGGCGCTCGCGTTCAACAAGAATGCAATAGAGAGGAGCGTGATCAAGCTCTGCGCGGCGCTGGCCGCGAAGGAGCACGGCGACGCCAGGAGGGCGCTGGATCTACTCCGCATCTCAGGCGAGATAGCGGAGAGGAACGGCGATGCCAAAGTCACCGAGGAGCACGTTAGGATGGCCCAGAGGGAGATTGAGAAGGACAGGGTCGTCGAAGTCATCAGGACGATGCCCTTCCACTCGAAGCTCCTGATCCTGAGCCTCAACCTTCTGGGCAAGGGGGGTCCAAAGGGCCGTTCCACGGGGGAGCTCTACGACTTCTATTGCACGGTCGCCAAGAACCTGGGGCTCGAACCGCTCACCCAGAGAAGGATCAGCGACCTGATCAACGAGCTCGACATGCTAGGGATAGCGAACGCAAAGGTCGTTAGCAAGGGGAGATACGGGAGGACCAAGGTAGTGAGCCTGAGCGTCTCAGCCAAAAACCTCAAGGAAGCGCTGCAGGATGACGCACGGCTAGGGCCGCTTGTGGGCAGGTGAACTCCCGAAGATGATTACCTGCTGAGGGGCGACGAGCCCCGAAAGGCTGATTATGGGAAATGGAAGATCCATAATTGCAGGGCTTTCGAAGGGCTTTGGCGAAGGTGGGTACCATTTGGGCATTATCTCGATCTCTGTCTGCGGGGGCAGGGTCAACCCCTTAAAGAAAGGCACGACCCCCTTGGTGCTCCTAACTGCATCAGGGATCAGGGCAATCAAGGTTGCGGTGGCAGACGTAGAGATCGACGGGATGGACGCGACCGATAAGATCGTCAAAGCCATATTGGGCAACAAATGGAAGGTCGAGGTCCTCTTTGCGAGGAGCGTCCCGGTCGCTGGATTCAACCTGATCGATCCTGAAGAGATTTTGAAAAGGACAGGGGTGCCTTCTGTATTCGTGCTCGAGGATGAGCCGGACGCAGAGGCCGTTGAGGGCGCTTTGAGGAGGCATTTCGCGGACTGGAGAGACAGACTCGCAGTTCTGATGAAACCGACCGGCCCGCTGAGGATTCAGGTGCCAGGCGCAGGGGAAGTCTTCTTGAGGTGCTATGGGATAGACCCGGAGGCTGCATTGATGGCGGTGAGATCCCTCTCAATCTTCGGTAAGACCCCGGAGCCGCTCAGGGTCTGCTGCATGCTCTCCAAGGCAATTTCATGAGCGAACATAAACAGGCTATACGTTTTGGACAGGGCCTGCGGAACTAGCTGAAATTGAGCTCGTAGGTCTTCATCGTCGAGAGGTCGACGACCGGCACCACGGAGGGCTTGGGCACTATCCCAGCCGAAAGCTGGTACTTGGTCTGCGACTGCCACGTGCCCGAATTGACCACCAGGACCCCCCTGTACTCGGCGACCCCCTCTACATGGACGTGCCCCGCGTGGAATATGTCAGGGACGGGGTCGATCACAAGGCGGTCCTTGGGCTCGGGGGCGAGAGGCGTTTTCTCACCGTAGATCGGGGCGATGTGCCTCGACTTGAGGAGCTCGACCATCGCCCTCTGCGGTTCCCTGAAGTTGCAGTCTGGGAGGAAGGGGATCACGTCGTCGAGGCTCCTCCCGTGCGTCAGGAGGAAGGTCGCGCCGCTGAGATTCACGAAAGAAGGGTCTCCGAGCATGAGGACGTTCTCCATCGAGTAGAGCGGCGCAGCGTAGTCGCTGTAGATCGGGGGGGTGGGCAGGGTAGGCCGGCAGGCGTCGTGGTTCCCGGGTATTATGATTATCCTGATCCGATCAGGCAGTGTGGACAGGTACTCCGCCGCGATCCTGTACTGATCAAAAAGGTCTGCGACTTCAAGCTCCTCCTCCTGGTTGGGGTAGACGCCCACACCGTCGACGAGGTCGCCGGCTATAACGAGGTACTTTGTCTTGCTCGCGATCTCCTTGAGCCTCGGTTCGTCGGTCTCGCCCCTGAGCCAGCCAAGGAACCTCTCGAAGTCATCCCTCAGGAATGTCTTGCTCCCGATGTGAACGTCTGAGGTTAGGACCGCGTAGTGGTGGTCAGAAGGGGCGGCAGGGGTTCTGGACCTGTACGGTATGTCGGGCCAGATCACGTCCTCGGCGATTACCGAACTGCCGTTCTTCGTGGCGCCAAACACGCAGACCACCTCGTCGACGAGGAGACGGGCAGCCTTCTTTATAGCCGCGTCGCCTCTGAAGGTAACTTTCACAATACCGTCCTTGTCCTCCAGCTCGGCAACCACGGTTCCGTCCCTGAACTCCCTCTTCGAGTTGACCATGCCGATGAACTTGACCTTATGCCACCTGAGGCCGTCAGGAACCTGCGAGGCGGTCGCCGCGCCACTTACGTCAGCCCTGGAACGCAGAATCGAGGAGAGGGACTCGAGCCGATCCCTGAAGTAGTCCCTAAAATCGCTCGCCTTGCCCTTTATGGTCACCCGTTCCAGACCTGAGATAAGTTTCACTTCATCGCCACCAAGCAGGGTCGAGACGGGCGAGACGGCGGTGCGGATGCCGCCGTATCCGGATACCGGCTCGGCGGCCAGCTTCCGGGACCCCCGTAAAAGCTCAAGGGATCCCCCAGCCTCAGCACTGATCGTCGAACCTGGTCCAACTGACCCGGGTGTTGTTTTGCACCCGCACGGTCGCGGATCGCCCCTTCGCAGGGAGCCTTCAAGCCCCTCAAAGTGGGTACGATTCAAAACAAGTGGAGCCGATCCGGATCCTTTAATGGTCTTGAGAGCATGCTCGACAAGGCGATCGGGATCCTCCTTCGAGGCAAGGTATTCGAAGGCATCGGGTGACAGCTGGAAACCCGAATTGAGCACCATCTCTACAGCAGCCCTCATGTTTCCAGCCAAGTCCGACCCCTATTCGGATGTATGCGTGCGGGCTCTTAATTTTTTTTAATTTGCGCTTCAACTGGGTAGGACTCGTATCATGTGACCGGCGGTTGAAAAGGTTTTATTGATCGGGGCTCGAGTTGATTGTGAGGGAGGCATGTGGAGTACAGAAGGTTGCAGATGAGCAAGGGCGGCTCCTTCCTGATATCGCTCCCGAAGGATTGGGTCAAGTCAAACGGGTTGGAGGGGGGTTCGGTACTGAAGCTCACCATCTCGGAGGGGGAGTTGAGGATCAGTGCGGACGCTACAGGGGAGCTGGAGAAGGGGTCAACTGCATACATCAGGCAGGCTGAGGGTCTGGAGAGACAGATCAGATCCAACTACCTTTTCGGTGCCGATACCATAGTGGTGGAGCTGGGGAAGAGGCTCACCCCCGCGGTTAGGGAGGAGATCAAGGGAGCCATTAGGAAGCTCATAGGGCTCGAGATTGTCGAGGAAGACAAAGACACGGTCACGATCCAGTGCCTCCTGCAGCCTACGTCAATGCCCGTGCTCAGCACCATCAGGAGGGCGTATTCGCTTGCGGCAAGCATGCACAGGGACGCCGAGGAGGCGCTGTTGAGCCAAGACTCGGAGCTGGCATCCTCTGTGGAGAGGAGGGACGATGAAGTCGACAGGCTCTACTTCCTAATAGTGAGGCAGCTCAGGCTCGCCATAAGAAGCCCGACCGTAGCTGAGAAGCTGGGGATCAGGTCCTCAGAATGCCTCGACATGAGGATGGCCGCCAAGTATGTGGAAACGATTGCGGATTATGCTGGGGCGGTTGCCCAGTCGGTCCCCAAGTTGGGAGGCGGAGCCGACAACGAACTGGTGGAAGCGCTCGCATCACTCAGCAGGCAGGCGTACAGGATACACGATAAGGCGGCGAGTGCCCTCTTCAAGAAAGATCTCGCGCTAGCAGACTCTGTACTCGAGGAGGGCAAAGAGCTCGGCAAGGCCCTGCTATCGGTAAACGAACTGCTCATGACAAAGCAGCCCAGAATAGCCGCGCTTCTGGACTCGATCGCGATATACTTCTACCAGATCGGCGCACACGGGATTGACCTTGCAGAGCTGGTCAGCGGCTCTCCTGTCTGAATGGACGAACGAATGGAAAAGAAATTTAAGAGATTGTTGAACGATAAGACTACCCGGTGATCGGGATGAAGGAACTCGGTAGACACTTCATTTTTGAGCTCTTCGGCTGTGACCCAAAGGCACTCGACGACATCCACGGGATTGAGGAGGCGATGGAGAGAGGGGCGATCGAGTCCGGATTGACCATATGCGGGAGGGTATTCCACCGCTTCTCACCCCAGGGAGTGACGGGCGTGCTCGTGGTCGCCGAGTCCCATGTCTCGATACACACCTGGCCCGAGCTCGGATACGCCGCTCTTGACGTCTTCACCTGCGGCAGGAGCACGGATCCTACGAAGGTATTCAGACGGATGGCTGAGCTGCTTAAGCCTGCGTCCAACACGGTCGTCGAGATGAAGCGCGGGGTCCTGAACACGGGGGAGATGGGAGATTGAGCCTCGCCTGGAAGTGGTTTATCGAGTACCAGACCCACGGAAGCGCCCACATGCACGGAATACGCAGGATCATCCACAGCGAGAGGACCGGGTTCCAGGAGATAGACGTCGTCGAGAGCGAGGAGTACGGAAGGATGTTCCTACTCGACGGGAAGGTCCAGTCGACGGTCAGGGACGAGCACATATACCACGAGGCACTGGTGCACCCGGCCATGGTCGCACATAGCTCGCCGAGGGAGGTGCTGATACTGGGCGGAGGGGAGGGGGGCACGTTGAGGGAGGTGCTCAAGCACCCTTCGGTCGAGAGGGCGGTGATGGTGGATATCGACCGGAGGGTCATCGAGATCTCCAAGGAACACATGCCAGAGCTCTCAGGAGGGGCATTCGAGGATCCGAGGGTCGAAGTGGTCATCTCGGACGGGAGAAAGTACGTTGAGGGGTGTTCGGGCAAGTTCGACGTCGTGATAGTCGATTTGACGGACCCGCTCGAGGGCGGCCCCGGGGCGATGCTGTACACGAAGGAGTTCTATGCTCTGCTAAAGGGGGTCATGAAAACGGATGGCATCATGGTCACCCAGTCTACTTCCACGTATTATAGCGACTTCTGTTTTGCCACGATACTCAAGACCGTGGGGAGCGCGTTCGAGGCGGCTGGCGGGTACCACGCCTGGATCCCATCCTACGACTCTACGTGGGGGTTCGTTTATGGGACGAGGGGGCCTGACCCGCGCGGGCTGATCGGGAGGTTTGAGGAGGCGGCAGCTGGCAAAGGGCTCAATAGCCTCAGGTACCTGGACGAGAGGACTTACCAAGCGCTATTTGCCCTCCCGAAAGACCTCGTTGAGAAGACGAGGCGGTGGGACATGGTCGCCACCGATGAGAGACCGATATTCATGCCGGTCTGATTTTATTAAAAGATAAGACGAAAGGAAGGAGCGAGGTAAGGCAGGGGCAGGGAAAGAAAAGAGAAAGATTTAGAAATAACTTTGTGTATCGGAAAATGAGCCGGGGTGGCTGAGCGGTTAAGGCGCCGGCCTCGAGATCTTATCCGTGGGACAGGCAAGCCGGTTCCCTCTCGGGGGAGCAAGGGTTCGAATCCCTTCCCCGGCGCCATGGAAAAACGAAAATTGCAAACCCAACCCACCCACTGGAACTGTATTGATGAAGAGGAATCGCTATAATTGTTTTTTATTTTAACACAAAAACAATTATTCAAAAAAATGCTTTTATACCAGTCCCCAGTATTTAAAAGTAGAAGTCACCTATTTTGGGGTAGAGTATTTGTCCCTATCGAAATCATTTTTTAAGGAACTCTGTGCCATGTTAGAGAGTTCGACTTATGGGATCGAGGCAGGGGACATCACAAAATGGCCCGCGGCAGGCTTGAGGAGAAGAAAGGCAATGTTGAAGATGCTTCTTCACAAGGGGCTTGTGAAGATTGACGTGACTCGGGGCGAGCCAGTATACAGGATAACTACCAAGGGCGCAGATTTTTTGAGGGACTATACGGAGCTAGAACTCTACAGCAGGCGCTTCGGGGCCCTAAGACTCAATGTCTAGAATTCGCTTTACTTCCTCGTCCAAAGCGTAACTACCATCGTGACCTCTTCGAACAAGATTGTATTCAGTAAGGAACGCCAGGACTTCGTTTATTAAAGGAAGTTCGACTTTAAGCTCTCTCGATATGTCCGTGGCATTCCTTCGAATACCGTCGCTTAGCAGCTCAAATATATCTTCGATTATATTCATAAACGCCCATCATATTTTTTTAAAAAAAAATATTTAAAGGGTTTTCGGTTTTTGAATCAGTACATAACTATCTTACTCTCGATACTTGGATGCACCGTGGCGCTTGGATCCATGATGATGGAATGAGGTTAAGAAAAATAGGAGGGGGTTCGCCAAAACTCGGAGTGCCGCCCGCGGTGACAAGTCGTCGAAAGAGTTGTGGGGATTGGCCTGGCTCCGAAGCTCGCAGTTTGCATCCTCACTTGATCGAGGATCTTAGCCGCTTTACCAACCAGTCTTTGTCCAACGCCAATAAGAGGGGAGCGAGTCTGGGCCCCCGCTCGGAACCGAGCAGTATCCGATAAAGCACGGCAAATGCCTTACTCGTTTCAATCCCTAGGGACTTTGCTTTCTCGAATATCTCGTTCTGGAGGTCAGGCTCAGCCAAGCCCCTCTCTAGTATCTCCGCAACTGAAATCACGAATTTCCTCTCTACTTCGTTAGAGACGTGAAAGACCGATTCGCCTGTAGAGATCATGAACTTAGCCTGAGCCGGCGCATAGAGCTTCACCCATTTTTCAGCCATGGAGAGGCGACGCACCACATCGGCTTCCTCTTCGTCCGAGAGGGCCTTTTTGCCGTGGAGCCGGGCGGCGTACTCGATCGACTTTGCGAGGATCTTACTCCGCTCTAGGATAGGTTCGAGCTGGACGATCGTCGCCGCGAACCTGTAGGGAAGCCGCGCGGGAGCCGATTCATGCGGTCTGCTTCTGACGCAGAGAGCATAAAGATCCCTGAGGTAATCCGAGTCCTCGCTGGGAGGGGGCGTCTCTTTGCCGTAGAAGAATCGCTCGAGCCTGTCAAAGTTGTCGACGATATCCGGAACCCTCTCGGGCAGGAACGATATATGACGCATCGGGTCAGCGCTCAGGATCAGGTACCTCAGAGCCTCAGGCGGGGCGATCTTGAGCCATTCTACCGGCGTAAAAGTGATCCCCTTGTGTGTCTTCATCGCGTGCTCGCCCAGCGTGAGCCACTCGTAAGAGACCCTCAGAGGACCGCGGTATCCGAAGATCGCCTGGCAGACCTCGAGCCCCATGTCGTAGGCCCCGTCCTTGACGCAGTGGTCCTTGCCCGCGGGCTCGCATGTTACCCTGAATACCGCCCACTTTGCAGACCAGTCCACGCGCCAGCTGAGCTTGACTGAGAGGTCCCCGATCTTGCCCCTCCCCTTGTGCCCGCAGGCAGAGCAGGTATAGGAGAGTTCGTCCCTCTCGAGGTCCCAGGAGTCTAGCCTGTTTGGAATGACTTCCTTCTTCATAGACGCGATCCTGCCGCACTCCTCGCAGACGACCATCACGGGGTTCCAGTCGTCTGCGGTCCCATCCTCCTCCGGGAGGTGCAGGTACTTCCTCCTTATTGCCTTGAGCTGGTCCAGCTTCCTCAAGACGGTCCTTATCGCGTCCTTCATTGCTGGCTCCCTGTAGAGCTCGTGCGAATAGACGATGTTCGGCGAGAGGCCGAACTCGGGCTGGCATTCTATGAACTCCTCTGCGAAGTGGTGGGCGTAGCTGCCGTGGCAGCCGAACGGGTCCGGTACAGATGACAGGGGCTTGCCCAGCGCGTCCTCGAACCCCTTCGGGACTGTGAGACCCGCTGGTATCGACTTTATCGGGTCGAATGAATCTATTATGAAATTGAAGGTTGATTCGAAGCCACGCCTTTCCAGCTCACGCTGTATCGCACTGCAGATGAACTGCTCGCGCTCGGCGCCGATGTGTATCGGGCCCGACGGGGTCTTTCCCGTATGGATCACTATCCTCTCGTCGCCCCTCCGGATTATCTCGTCTACGATCCCCCTCACCCAGTGTCCTCCGGACATAAGAAGCACCTCAGAGCAGACCTGAGAACTTCCTTCGCACCTCTTCGCAGCCCCCCTCCTTCTTGGCGAGGACCACCTTGAACGGCGATACCTCCTTCGGGAGCGTTTGCACTTCGAGCCCCAGGCACTCCCTGATGATGTCCTTTGCAGCCCAGAACACCTTGTCGTTCATCTCTGCGTCCGCGTTGTCCGCTATGTGCAGGATGAGTGCCTCGATTGTCCTGGGCTCTATGGGGCTGGCGTCGCCGTGGTGCGACGCCACGGCGTGTATCACTTCTATCGGGAAGCGTCTGGCATAGAGCTCCCCGGTGATTAATGAGAGGTGATCGAGCATCTCACCCAGTTTTGACCTGTTGTACTTACCTGGATACGTCTGGTGGTAGGTTGCGAATTTGAACAGGTCGTGGAGCAGACTGGCGGCTATGACAACATCCCTGTTGACCCTCACGCCGTAGACCTCCTCGACGATGTCCGCCAACGCGAGGGCGAACCTGGTCGTCGAGTAGGTGTGAACCAACAGCCCGGTCTCGTAGGAGTGGTGCCGCCTCTTGCTGGCAGGCGACTTCGAGAACTGGGTCGAGTTCGGCATCTCCAAGAACGAGAGCCTGGGATCCCTTATCATCTCGATTACCTTACTCCTGAGCGATTGGTCGCTAATCTTCTCGGCGAGGGTGATGAGATCGTCTTCTTTCATTGCAACGGCACGCTTCATAAGGGGAGGGAGGATGTATTTAAATTTAGAATGGCGGTATTTGTTCTGTCCCTTCTAGGCTTGAGCGCAGGGAGTTCCGATAAGGTTAAAAAAGTGTTTGCGCCTTAATCTTGACGAGCGGGGATTCCCAAGCCAGGTCAAAGGGGTAGGACTGAGTGGCGGGGCGGGTTCGTCCCGATCGCCCAGGAAGCTCCTATGGCGAAGGCCTTCGTGGGTTCGAATCCCACTCCCCGCACCAAGAGCTTTCGTTGTGCATAAGCGTGTGCAGGAATTCATTTCTCCTCGCGCAGGGATTTTCGTCCTTTCCAAGAGTGTTTAGAACGGCCTGAAGCGGCAACAGCAGCCAACGGTTATTGCATCTGCTGCACCCGAACTGAAACAGCCCGAACCATATCCCATTCGGAACCTCGAAAAAAGCCCACCCGGCATTCGATCCCCATCCCCATAAGGATGCGACTACCAGTCTCCTTTACCTCTGAGAGCGCTCGGTCCAGATCATCCGCCTTCAAGGCAGAATCGTCGAATGCTCTGCCCACAGGATATTCGATGTCGAAAGGGCTATATTTTCCCTGGTGGTTCAGCTCCAGCACCAGGCCTCCTCCGGTACGCTCGACACTGCAGCCCCCCTTTTTGTCCGGTCTGGTAGAACCTGTCCCTCCGCAGAATCGCCATACTGGGGAGGCAGGCGTAGAACCAGCTTGACGCACGCAGTTCTCGGACCCTGATACCGACATAGAAGAAAAATTGCTTTCACGATAGTCAATCAGCAACGGACTACCAATAGCTTGTCGGGCGGGAGGGAGGACGAAAAGGCAGGGCCGGCACAGTTCACCGTATGCCGAGTGCTTTAACGATCCCATCAGGGTGTTTAATCCCGGATCCGGTTATAGGGATTAGGACTGCACTGCCGAGAGATCCTGCGTTCTTCGAGAGGGGCGCCAATGCCGTTGCTGATGTTGGCTCAGCCACGATCCCCATCCCCATAAGGCACCTCAGGCTCCGAGCTATCTCCGGATCCGAGACTACGAAGACGTCTCCTCCGCTCGAGTTGATCGCATCCAGAATCTCTCTCTTCCGAGGAGGGCTGGCGATTCGGAGACCGTCCGCGAGCGAACTCCCGAAGGTCTTCGGGGCAGGGCCATGGATCTCCTGATATATCGGGGCACAGTCCTCGCCCTGCACGCCGAAGATGCGCGGAATCCGCCCGGCGATCCCACAAGCCACGAGCTCACGGAAGCCCCTGTAGAGTCCCAAGAGGAGTGTGCCGCTCGCGACCGGCACCAAGATCGAGTCTGGAATTCCGTACTGCTCATAGACCTCGAATGCCACAGTCTCCATCCCCGCGATGTAGAACGGATCCCATGCGTGCCCGATGTAAAAGTCGCCGGTTCCGAGCTCGGAGGCGGCCCGCTCTGCCGCTTCTGACCTATCCCTGCACTCGACCAGTTCCGCTCCGGTCGCCCTCATCAGTGCTTTTTTGGCATTCGGGGCATCCGATGGCACGTATATCCGCGACCTGATGCCGGCCCTCGCCGCGTATGCAGACGCCGCCACTCCTGCGTTTCCCGTCGAGTCTTCGACAACCGTTCTGGCCCCGAGTGCAGCCGCTCTTGAGATGCTCATTGAGGCACCCCTGTCCTTGAAAGACCCAGTCGGCGACACGAATTCTAACTTGAAGATTATCTCTACACCAGCAACCTCACTTTTGATCAGCGGTGTCCCACCCTCACCGAGCGTGACGGGGCGGGACGAGAATGGTAACCACGGACTGTAACGCCACATGCCACTCCGCCCCTCCGCAACGATCTCGGACATTTTCCTAGCGCATCTCGGTCGCGAGATCTCCAGCGGTGCTCTGCACTCAGGGCATTGCCAACCAGTAAAGTCGATGTCCAGAGCGGCTGAGCATGCGGTGCAGGCAAGTCGGATAATCTCGGAGCGCACAATTAATCTATGCAGTGGCACCAAATAATACATTTGCTCAAGGATCGGTTGCGCTCCAACAAGGGAAGGGAAAGGAAGGAAAGAGGGAAAGAAAGAGAGGAAAAGAAAGAGAAAGGGTTTAGAAATAAAAATGAGAAAAGTATCTCTGAGAGGTTTGAATTGAAAGATCGTTTGGCAGGTTGGCGGAATCTGATCCTCTTTTTCTTGATAACTTTTGCTTTTTCATGGGCTTTATGGATACCCCAAGCACTCGTATCGACAGGGACGCTCACAGCCGCACCTTGGCTGAGCGCGTTTTTGTCCAGCCCTTACAATCCGGCAGCCTTTGGTCCTCTGGTCGGTGCGATCGTTATGACCTACAGCGAGGGCAGGGGGGCGGGAGTGGCAACGCTCCTAAAAAAGATCACCAGATACAGGATAGGATGGTGGTACCTCCCCGTCTTCCTTGTTTCGCCTGCGATCATGGGCCTGGCCTTACTGACGGCGGTGCTCAGCGGTGATCCGCTGCCAGAAGTCACAGCTTTTTCCGACCCCTTAATAATCCCGTTCGCCTTTGCCTACATCTTCCTCTTGGGAGGGCCCCTGCAGGAGGAGTTTGGCTGGAGGGGTTACGCGCTCGAGGTTCTGCAGCAGAAGTGGAGCGCCTTCGCCTCTAGTGCAGTTCTCGGGGCGGTCTGGGGGGCCTGGCATCTTCCCCTCTTCTACATCCAAGGGACGATCCAGTCTCAGACGCCCATCTGGGGGTTCTTCGTTCTGATAATAAGCGGGGCTTTCCTATTCACTTGGATCTACAACAATACGGGGGGCAGCGTGCTCGCGGTGATGATCTACCACACGATGAATAACCTCGCCTACCTGATCTTCCCTACGCTCGAGACGGAGACTGGCGGACTCTACCTGCTCATCCTCAATGTTCTCGCTGTTGCGGTTGTACTGAAACTATACGGCACAAAGAGGATGGTTCGCAAAGGGTTTCCAGGGAATAAGGCATACAGCTAATTTGCAACCAGCAAGGCGTAGCAGCGAACCGGCTACTCCATTAAATGGAAAGGGGAAATCTTTCCAGCCTTCAAAGGCCCAGACGTCCCAAGGCATTGGCAGGCAGGGTTCTCAGTTCTTCCTCAGGTCCAACACCCGCTTTGCCTTGCCCTCGCCCCTCTCGATCGACATGGGTGGCAAAACCTTTACCCTCGGCTGGAATCCCAAGACGGATCTAAGATCCCTGAGCAGGATCTGCTCCAGCGACCCAGAAGAGTTCACGACCCCGCGGTCGCTGCCTCTTTCGACTAGGACGGTCAGCTGATCGAGCACGCCCACCTTTTCTACGACTAGCTGGTAGTTCATGCCCACATCAGGATACTTCATCAGGACGTACTCGACTTGCCCCGGGAAGACCTTAACTCCGTTGACCGAGAATGCGTCATCACACCTCCCCTTTACCCGTGCCAAACGCAGGTGGGTTCGCCCGCAATCGCACTCTTTTGCATCCAAGATTTTCGACACATCCCTGGTCCTAAACCTAATCATCGGCATCGCTGTCTTTGTCAGCGAGGTAAGGACGACCTCGCCCTCTTCTTCTGGTCCAACGGGCTCTCCGGTCGATGGATCTACGACCTCGACGATGAAGTGATCCTCCCAAACGTGCAGGCCACCACCATGAGAGCAGCTGCATCCGACCCCCGGTCCGTACATCTCGGACATCCCGTATATGTCGTGGCAGTCCATGTCCCAGACCTCCGAGATCTTCCTCATCATCGTGTCGCTCCAAGCCTCGGCTCCAAAGATCCCTTTCCTGACACGCAGGTCCCTCTTGACGTCAACCCCCATCTCAGAGGCGACCTCAGCCATGTGAAGGGCGTAGCTGGCAATTCCGGCTATCATGGTCGTCCCGAGGTCCCGCATCAGACTGATCTGCCGTTCGGTGTTCCCTGTGCCTGTCGGGATCACCGTTGCGCCGATTGCCTCCCCTCCATAGTGGAACCCCAGACCGCCGGTGAAAAGCCCATAGCCGGGCGTGACCTGAAAGACATCGCCGCGACGCAACCCGCTCATGAAGAGGCACCTGCACATAAGCTCTGTCCAGTTTTGTATATCCTCTCGGGTGTAAAGCACCAAACTTGGCTTTCCTGTTGTTCCGGAAGAGGCATGGACCCTGACGCACTCCTCCCGAGGCACTGCAAGGAGGCCAAACGGGTAGCCACTCCGAAGGTCATCCTTCGATATCATGGGGAGTTTACGCAGGTCGTCTAGGGAGTTTATGTCCTCTGGGGAGAGCCCCCTACCCCTTAACGCAGAACGGTAAAAGGGGATTTTTTCGTAGGAGCGCTTGACCGTCAGCCTGAGCCTCTCGAGCTGGATCCTCTTTATCGAGTCGCGGTCAAGCGACTCGAGACTCCTGTTCCACATTTCATCCATTTCTAGTCACCCTGGGACCAACATAAAATGCGATGTAGACCAGCGTCCCCACCAAAACGCCCGGCACTATCGGGTATACGAAGGAACTCGAATAGAAGTAAATCTGCCAGATTATGCACGTGGATGCGGCTGCGACTACTGAGGCTATGGCGCCCAGTCTCGAAGCCCGCTTCAGGTAAAGACCCCCGATCAGCGGTGCGAAGAAGGCGGAGGAGATTGCGGAAAACGCCACGCCCACGATCCCGACAATAACGTCAGGAGGGCTCACGGCGAGTACAAGGGGAACCGCCCCGAAGAGCAGGGTCGCGATCCTGAGGACGGACATGCCCTCGCTTTTCTTTTGAGTTGCTGCGGAGACCACATCCCTCAGCAGCGAGCCCGAGAGCATTATGCATATTGGAGCCAGCGTGGACATGGCGGCGGCAAGTATCGCCACCAGCAGGAGAGAGCCCAATTCGGTGCCGAAGATTGAAACAGCCATGGAAGGGATGACCAAGTCAGGATTTCCGAGGCACTGCCGCAGTACCGCCGGATCTGAGATCACTGCCCATCCAAACGGACCGGCAAAGAAGACTGCAAAGGCGAAGACTGCAATCAGAACCGGAGTTATCGCCCTACCCATCCTCAGGACGGAGGCGTCCCGTGCGCTATAGAACTGCACTACCATGTGCGGGCTCGTCATCTGTGCGAAGCTTATCGCGAATGTGAGCGAGAGTATGTAGGGGATTGCGGCGCCTGCTGCAGATACGGCTGAAGGGACCGGACCTGGGAAGGAGAGGAGCGAGATGTCGCTTCCCCACCCGCTGAGTCGCACCGCCTCTAGGGCCGAGATCGCGCCCGCCCAACCTCCGCTGCGCATCAGGATCCCTCCCATCAAGAAGATGGCGGAAGAGATCATCAAAACCCCCTGGAGAAGGCTCACTGCAACATTCCCCCTGAACCCCCCTATGCTCGCATAGAGGAGTGCTGGCACCGCGACTACTAGGAGGGCCTGGGAGTATGGAATCCCGAGTATGACCTGTAGGATGTTTCCAGCCCCCTTGAAGATCGATATCAGATAAAATTCCATGAATACGATGAAGATCAAGGCGGAGATTAGCTGAAGAGTCCTAGAGGAGTACCTTGTCCCCAAGAACTCTGGGACGGTCATGGAGTTGGATAGGTCGGTGAACTGCTTTATCTTTGGGGCGATCAGCGCCCACGCTAGCACAGCGAAGAGGACGTGGAAGAAGAAAAGAAAGGCGCTCCACTGGAACCCGAGAAGAAAACCCATCCCTCCGCCGCCCAAGAAGGCTGCAGAGCTGAAGTAGGTGGTCGTGTAGGAGAATGCAAGTAGCAACGGCCCAAGGCTTTTGCTGGAGAGAAGGAAGTCCACCACAGCCTTGTTCTTGCTCCTTCCAACGATAGCGATAAGTAGTATCGCCGAGGTGTAGAAAAAGAGGACGGCTGCCGGGAATAGCTCCGTACCGGTCACCTCTTTTTCAGGCTGATTAAGAAGTTGACGGCTGCCAAGACCGTGCCGCCGATTACAAGGAGTATGAGCATAACGTCCAAGGCTCGCCTCACCTCATTATAATGTACAAAAATGGTTTTTTATAAAAATATTTAAACATTGCTGTACAAGAAAGTACAATTACTTTTGCGGAGGCGCCGATCCGGATCATGTTGAGGGGCAAGATGGAGAAAATCAGCGACCGACCCGGTCGGGCAGGTTGCACATTGCATATTGGTTTTGTAAAAATCTTATTATCTGTGGTCGGAGATATCTCACTGGACCAATATGCAAGAGATGCTCGCTGCAGACGAAATTATCCGTGAGATCATTGAAAAGTACAACAAGAAGCCGCTCGGCTGGAAGATGGCATCAGACCTGAGAGGAAATGCGATAGTGGTCGGGCCGGATTCTGGCTATAGGCTCAAGATGATGATGATTAGCCCGTCTGAGAACATCGGCTTCGGGGCGCGCTTCGAGCCCAAGGACGTTGAGACATCAATAGCCACGGGCTACTCATTCGGATTCAGGCCGCTCCCGTCGGATCTTTTTGAAAAGATGTTGGAGGGGAAACTTTCCGGCTCCGAGGATAGGCAAAACATAATCGGAAAGATCCTTGAGAGCGATCCAGTGCCCCTAAACAGGATCGGTTCAGAGGCGGCAGGGATCCTAGGGGGACCCTTCCTGCACCACCCTGATCTCAGGGCGGTTTCCAAAGCACAGCAGGAGCTAGACGAGAGGCTGAGGATTGAGGTGGAGAGGGAGTTCATCAGGAGGTATCCGCTAAGGGCATCGATCTACAGGTGAAGATCAGGGGATTCCACGGCGCAGTGTAGATAAACCACATCAGGCAAAATAGAGAGTGCGGTGAGAGTATGGGCAAGATAAAGCTCTACAAGTCCCCCTCGTGCACAAGATGCCCTATTGCCAAGTTCATCCTGAACCGGGTTTTGGTTACAATGGGTCTCGACTATGAGAGCACAGTCGTGGAGAGGGACACGGAAAATGACTCCGAGGCCATGGCCGAGCTCCTCATGCTCGACTGCGACAAGACCCCCGTAATCAGGCTTGGTGGCTCCCTGATAAAGGAGGAGGAGGCGCTGGTGGAGAGGACGGTGAGGGAAGGGGTGGAAAACTGGGTCGCCTCTGGGAGACCGGACTGAAAGGGAGCGCGGATGCAGGAATGCGTTGCAAGTCGTGTGAGAAGTGGTACGGTGCAGAGGACGACGATTATGGACCCTGCAGCATAAAGCACGCACGGGGAGACAAGAAATTCATCACGCACGGGGAACACCTCTGCGACGAGATCTACCGGGACAAGGGATCTGACCAGGATGGAGATCAAGATCAGGGAAGCCGGACTTAGGGATTTCCCGGTGCTCGCCCTACTGACGGAAAAAGAGGGCTGGAACTACAACGAGGACGACTTTCATTGGTTCAAGCGGGTCGGCGGGAAGACCTTGGTCGCCGTCAGTCAGGGAGAAATTGTCGGGATGGGCACAGTATTCGATTACGGGAAAGCAGGGTGGGTCTCGAACATCCTTGTGAAGCCGAAGGACAGGGGTCATGGGATCGGTGCAGAGATCCTCATGGAGTGCGTTAACCGCCTCGGCGACAAGAGGACTGTCGCCCTTTTTTCTTACGAACGTACGACGGAGTTCTACAAGGCACATGGGTTCAGGGTTGAACTCGAGGCATACCTGGTCTCTCTGAAGAATTATCATGGGAACGGGAGGGGCGAGGGAGTTCTAGAGGGCACCGAAGTCGATGCCCCGGTACTCCTGATGGACCGGGAGTGCTTCGGTTATGAAAGACAGAATCTGCTCAAAGAGATGGCTAAAAGAGGGGGGATCCTTAAACCGAGATGGTGCGGAGGATTCGCCATAGTCAGGAAGGATCCGGTCGAGCCCTCTGCAGGACCTGTGATCTCCGATGACCGGGAAGCTGGGAATGATCTGCTCTTGGCGGCGCTACAGGCTGCAGGACCGAATGCAAAGGCTGTGGTAGTCGAGGAAGGGATCGGGCACCTTAATTATGAAGAGAGGATCAGGAGGCTATATCTGGGCGACCCGCCGAAGATCGATCGCAGCAGGGCAGTCGCTTTTGCTGGACTTGAACTGGGGTGATCAGGTGCAGGTATTCAACACCAAGAGTGGTAGCAAAGAGGAGCTCATAACAACCGAACTGGGCACGGTTAAGGCGTACATATGCGGGCCGACGGTGTACGACTATTGCCACATAGGGCATGCCAGAACCTACATAAACTTCGACGTGTTCAGGAGGTACCTCGAAGCACTCGGATATAGCTTCATACACGTGCAGAACTTCACCGACGTAGACGACAAGATAACCGAGCGGGCAATCGAGCAGAAGAGGCAGCCTAGGGAGGTCGCAGAGTACTTCATCCAGGAGTATTTCAAGGACATGGACAAGCTGGGTGTCAAGAGGGCGACTGTATACACAAGGGTATCGGAGTTCGTCCCGAGGATTGCCGAGGCAACAGCAAGGCTGCTCGAGGCAGGGCTGGCCTATAGGTCCGGAGGTGCGGTCTACTTCGACGTCCAGAAGGCAGGAGGGTTCGGGGAGCTCGTCTCGAGGGTCGAGGAGGCGGTCACGGACAAGATAGAGACTGGCTCAAAGAAGGGCCCGTTCGATTTCACGCTGTGGAGGCAAGGCAAGGAGGGGGAGGAGACCTGGGATTCCCCCTTGGGGAGGGGGAGGCCGGGATGGCACATACAGTGCGTGGTTATGTCGACAGAAACGCTCGGACCCGAGTTCGACGTCCACTGGGGCGGGATCGATCTCATCTACCCGCACCACGAGTGTGAGGCGCTGCTGTCCAAGGTGATCTTCGGTAAGGTTTTCGTAAGGTATTGGATGCACAACAACTTCGTGCTGATGGGCGGAGACAAGATGTCCAAGTCCTTGGGGCGTTCAGTCTACATAAGGGACGTCTTAGAAAGGTTTTCTGGCAGCGCGCTCAGGGCATTCCTGCTCGGGAGGCACTACCGCGAGAAGATCGATTACTCCGAGGCAGGGCTGGAGGGGGCAGAGGGGATGGTGCAGACCCTGAGAGAGGGTGCCAGAATTGCCAATGAAGGCAGAGGCGAGAGGGAGATGAGCGACTGCGTAAAGGACTATTCGGACATGTTCTTCGGATGCCTCGACGACGATCTGAGGACTGGAGAGGCGCTGAGGATTGCAGAGAGGCTCGCCTGGGAGATTGCTGAAGGCAAGGACAAGGACTTCACCGGAGCCTGGAGGATTTTCGATGCGGTCGAGTCGATCCTAGGCATTAGGCTCTAGGCGCATCTTGTCGAACTGTCCGTATTCGAAATTTGGATAGCGCTGATCTGCTGGGCTAAGACCCCTCAATGCCTACCCAATAACCCCCATCCGCTGTCCACTCCTTCTTCCAGATCGGCACCTCGTGCTTCACCCTGTACACAGCCTGTTGGATGGCCTCGAAGCCTGAGGCGCTCCTTTCGGAGGCGACCGCAACAAAGAGAACTTCTTCGCCCGGGGTGAATGTGCCGTATCGGTGACATATAATCACGTCCCTGACACCATCAATCTTGGATATGTCATCCGCTATCTTCTGTAGCGATTCCCTCGCAAGCTCTTCGTATGCCTCATACTCCAGCCTTGTAACCTTCGACCCCCCGCGGGAAGCCCCCCTAACGGTGCCGATGAAAGTAATGAGTGCCCCGTAGGAGCCCTCTTCTAGACGCGTTTTCGCAAGCGAGGCAAGTCTTTCGGCGTTGAACCCTTCCTCTTTCCTTGATAGAATCCCAAGTGGCATAGGTTGCACAGTTAGCTATGAAAGTTACACTAAAATAACTGTTCTCCTCTGGGAAGCCGGGGGGAGCGCCTTGGCATGCGAGATTTGCGGGGGGCACTATTCAGAAGGGCTGCTGGCGCTTCTTTCTGAGGCTTACGGCCCAAGGATCCAGGGAGTACTTGACAAGCTTGGCACTCCCCCGAGGAGGTATGCAATCAGGGTCAACACGCTCAGGTGCGATGCTGAAGAGGTCGTAGGGTATTTCAAAGGTCTCGGCTTGGACTGCAAGGTCCACGAAATGGTCGAGGAGGCGGCGATGATCCCTGTTGAGGGACCTTTTGAGGTGAGCGTATCTGGGAATTCTATCACCGCGAAGAAGCATGCCGCCGAGAGCGTAATGCTCGGGAGCAACCTGTATCTGCCCGGGGTGATGAGGATGCAGAGGGTCAAGGTTGGCGATAGAGTAAGGATCGAAGACCCCCGAGGGCACTTGGTCGGGTCAGGATTCTCCAAGATCCATTCAGGGATTAGGGGTACCGAAGGGATCGCGGTTGCCACGACCGAGAGCATATACAGGCTTCCGCCCATACGGGAGACCAGTTTGTTCTCAGAGGGCAAGGTGCAAGAACAGAGCCTGCCCGCAATATTGACCTCGCGAGTCCTTGACCCCCAGCCAGGGGAGACGATTGTGGATTTGTGTGCAGCGCCCGGAGGCAAGGCCGCCCACATAGCACAGCTCCAGCGCGACAAGGGGAGGGTACTCGCTTTTGAGCACTCCCCCAATAGGATCAAGAAGATGAGGGCGGAGCTTGAGCGCCTTGGAGTCAGATCTGTCGTATTGGAGAGGGCAGACTCGAGATACCTCGACAGGGACCGCCCGACGCTGAATGCCGACAGGGTGCTCGTTGACCCGCCATGCACAGCCCTGGGTGTAAGACCTAAACTTTATGAGGAGGCGAGTGGAGCAGAGGTCTTCTCATCGGCAGCATTCCAGAAGCAGTTCTTAAGGGTAGCTGCAAGAATCGTCAAGCCTGGCGGAGTGGTCGTCTACTCGACATGTACGCTGACACTGCAAGAGAATGAGGGCATGGTCAGGTTCGCTGTCGAGGAGCTTGGGCTTGAACTTGAGGATCCGCCCTTCAGAGTGAGCGGGGCTGGAAGAGGGATAGGATTCAAGGAGTGTATCAGGTTTGACCCAGACGTCTGCGAAGCACCTGGCTACTTCATTGCGAGGCTCAGAAGGGCCCGGTGATCTTCTTCTTGCTGTAGACCTTCCTCTTCAGTGCGTGCCCGCAAACTCGGCATTCGGTAAGCTTCTTTGACTGGTCGTATGTGGCACCGCATGCGGGGCAGTAAAGGAACCACCAGAACTCTTCAGATATCCCCTTTGTGACCATAGGCTTGAAGTCGATCGAGAGCAAGGTGCAGAGATTCTGCAGACTATAGTCGTCGCTCACGACAAGGACGCTCTCCCCCTCGCTGTCTAGCTCGAGCGCGAGCGCAACGACCTCGAGATCCGTCTCGGATAGCACGGTGAGGTCTCCAGAGGAGGAGGCGCGGGTCTTGACGACTGTCACGAACTCGGGACGTGGTGTCCTGACCCGCAGGCGCCCGCTGGCAATTGAGACCTCCGTCACAGAACGCGTCTTTCCAGCATAAAGCTCGGCCTCGACCCCCGGTGTGATGTAATGGGTTCCTTCGACTAGTCGAGGGTTGAAGCCGTAGATTATCGCGGAGGTATCGAGCACGTATGTCTTGGCCACTATGCCTCAAACCCCATACTCAGCGATTTCCTCACTCTTTCATAGAAGTCAGGAGGGGCAGTCCTCAGAAAGACTGCAGGCAGCTTTGACTTTTCCACAAAGATCTGCCCGCCCTCCTCCAAACAGACAGAGGTCTGACCGTCGAGGACTAACAATCCGCTGGATGAGCCGGGCAACAGACTGACCTCGACCTTCGCTGAGGGGGGAAGGATTACCGGACGCACCCCATGATGGAGCGGGCATACGAAGACCAGCTCAATTGCGTCCAAGTCAGGATCAATTAGGGGTCCGCCTGCAGAAAGAGCATATGCGGTAGCCCCGGTAGTCGTGGACACAATGACGCCGTCAGCCATCCCACGATGGATGCGCTTGCCGTTCGCAGAAACTAGGAAGCGAATTATCTTTGAAGGCCTCGAGGAGGTCACGAGCACCTCGTTGAGGGCATCAGGGAGCAGATGTCCACCGAATGTGACTGAAAGTTTGGTCTTGTATTCGAGGTAGGTCTTGCCCTCCAGGACGCAGGTAAGTGTTTTGACGGCGTCTTCTGGGACGGTCTCGCAGAGAAAGCCCCTTGCCCCGACCTTTATGCCAAGGATTGGCGTTGAGCCCGCCCTCTGGGCGGTCCGCATTATTGTCCCGTCCCCGCCAACAACCAGAATTAGGTCGGCCGTCGTCGCCTCCACGGGCTTTTCAAATACGCCCTCTCTCTGAATCCCTGTGGAGCGGATCACCTCCACCCCCCTTGATGAGAGAAAATGCCCCACGTCTAAGGCTACCCTCGCGGCCTCCTCCGAATTCGGCTTGGCGACGATTTCTACTCTCGAGATCCTCAAAACCTTCCTACTCCGTTAGTATTGTGCAACCAAGGCTGTTTTATAACTTCTTCGCGTTAGGGGTTTGAATGGAACAAGGATCTGCACGGCAGGAGTTCAATAAAGGATGGATTAACCATCCTAGAAATTCTTTATATAAAAGCATCAAGATAAAAGCGAAAGGTGATTATATGGCCGAAATGACGCCGCGTAAACGTGCCCTTCTTTGCGTCACAGGCAACAAGAAGCGGGCGGACAGGATCAGCTGCATGGACACTCTGACTACGGCTACAGTCGAACAGATGAATGCGGTGAACGCCCCGTTCCCTGAGGCAAACAGGGATCCGCAGCTTGCTTTCAAGCTCGCAGCCGCTGCCTGGGAGGTGATAGGGCTTGAGGGGTTCAAACTGCCTTTCGATCTCTGTGTAGAAGCAGAGGCCTTCGGGTGCAAGATCAACTGGGGGAGGATAGACAGGCATCCAAGCGTGGAGACCCACGTCTTCAATGACCTGAAGGACCTCAAGATCCCAGAGAACATAGTCGAGACCGGTAGGTTCCCGCTTAAGCACAGGGTCGAGGAGATGCTCAGGAAGGAGTACGGCGACTACCTGCCCGTGATCAACCAAGTCACAGGCCCGTTCACGGTTGCCGGACACATCTTTGGGATTGAGAAGTTCTGCATTTGGACCAAGAAGAGGCCGCAAGAGGAGGTCAAGGAGGCGCTGATGCGCATATCCGAGATGAACATCGATGACTGTAAGAAGGCACTCCAGAGCGGTGCCGATGTGGTCTGCATAGCAGATCCGTCTGCGACCTCGGACATCTTGTCGCCACAGTTCTTCAAGGACGTGATGGTTCCAGTATACCAGAACATGGCAAAGAAGATCGGGGCGCCCATAGTGCTGCACATCTGCGGTAACACTTCGTCTTACCTGCCTTTTATCGCAGACACAGGGTTCGATGCATTTTCGGTAGATGCCCAAGTTGACCCAGCGTTTGCAAAGGCTATTGTGGGAGATAAGATAGCCATAGTCGGAGGCGTGCCGACTATTACGGCGCTACTCTTCGGTACCCCACAGAAGGTCAAGGAGGCGGCGATCGACGCAATCAGGAAAGGCGTAGATGTGCTGATGCCCTCATGCGGAATACCACCAAGGACTCCGACTGCGAACTTCAAGGCGATGGTCGAGGTAGCAAGATGCATGGTTTATGTGTGAGGTGTTTGAGATGGCAACTAGAGAAGAAATCATAAACGGGTTTGTGAAGGCTATTGTCGACGGCGACGAGGTAGCGGCGGCCAAGTGGGCAAACGAGGCGGTTGCTGCGAACCTTGACGCGTACGAGCTCGTCACGAAATATGGCGGCGATGCGATGAGCGTCGTGAACCAGAAGTACGAGAAGAAGGAGTACTTTGTCCCAGAAGTCCTTTGCTCGGCCAATGCGCTGAACGCGGCCGTTGATGTGCTCACCCCGCACATGAAGGCGGACAAGACTGCAGTGCCAGCGAAAGTAGTCCTCGGAGTGGTCGAAGGAGACATCCACGACATCGGTAAGAACCTAGTCAAGATAATGCTCAGCGCCGCCGGGTTCAACGTTATCGACCTCGGCAAAGACGTACCATTGGCAAAGTTCCTGGAGACAGCTAAGGAGAATAAGGCAGAGGTCGTTGGGATGTCTGCGCTGATGAGCACAACGATGCCAGCAATGAAGAGAGTGATCGACATGTTCGCCCAAGCAGGGGTCAGGAACAAGGTCAAGATAATCGTCGGGGGCGGCCCAGTGACCGAGGAGTGGGCACTGTCCATAGGCGCAGACGCAAGGCCTCACGATGCCTCAGCAGCAGTAGGCGTGACAAAGGATCTAGTGGCGAAGCTGAAGCAGGATCCCTCGAGTGCCTGGTAAAGGCACCCGCCACTCATTTTATTTTTATTTCCCATTTTTAGTGGAATTTTAATTCATGCAAGTCTCCTTCAAACGCACGCCGGACCGCTTCGAAGGAACGAAAGGCGTCAGGGGCTAGAAGGACGTAGGATGCGTCTGTTCCGTTGAAAGGAGTTGAGAATTTATTCGGCTGCGATATGTTTTTGTTCATTTGTAAAACGGGAATACTTAAATAATATTCCGATCAGTTCTTAATTAGAACTTTTGGTAGTGTTTGTATTGAAAAAAACAAAAATCGACAGAAGTAAATTCTCTGGATTAGATTTGCCCGAGCTGGAACTGATCAGGAAGCGCATCGCAAGCGACCCCTCGCTAGAAGAGCGCCTGAAGAAGGATTTTCAAGGAACTCTCCAAAAGGAGGGTATCAAGGTAGACGATGTTTTCAAGGGCAAGGTGATGGAAAGACTAAACGCGAAGGTGAGGGCAGACCTTAGGGAGGTCGTCAAGAACAGGCCAGAGGCTAAGAATTGGTATCTGAAACGCGTGGTGGAAGGGAAACCATTGAAGATACGTGTGCACATAGACAAAGAGACTGGCAGATGCGAGAAGTCGCTGGGGGGTGAAGATTGATGCAGACAGGAGGGTACGACGTCGTCTTGGAGGCTAGGGAAGAGCTACTGAACAAGTTCATGAAGATTGGGCATTGCATAGGCGCATTCCCTGTGCTCAAGGGGACTTACACGCTCCCCATACCAAATGTGCCAGATAGCCTGAAGGAGTTCACAGTGATAGGGTACGAAGTCTCCCTTTCGAAGCCACCGACGGTCGAGGCCACGGCGGACCTCCACCTGCGGATGAATGTGAGGGGGCAGGCAAAGTTCACTGTACTGGGGGGGATAGAGTTTGAGGTCGAGGTCGAGTTCACGGTTGGAGTCTCCCCGTCATTCGATCAATCAACCCGCAGGCTGAAGATCGACCTGGTGAGCGCAAGCATTGACGACGTCGAGCTGAACGACACATACCACCTCCCAACCAATGTGATAGCCAGGCTTAACGAGATAATGACGATCGCGATGCACGAGTACTTGACCGAGGATCTTACAACATTGGAACTGAGCCCAGTTCTATTCGCCACAGAGCTCCCGAATATGCCGGCAGGGGACGAGAACAAGCTCACTGTCGGGCTGGGGAATTTCCGCGTCCTGAATCCGTCGACACTCTGCGTAGCGGTCAACTTGCTTGGATACAACGGCGGCGACATCAACTCAGTCTCGGACTTCACGGATGGAAGCCACATCGGGATCGGCGTCAACGAGGGAGCGATGCACAGGGTATACGACTTCTGGTGGGACAGGACGACGCATCCGAAGTCGATCACGCAGACCGGTAGCCACGATTTTGAAATGCCGACAATTGTTGAATGGCTGGACGAGCTCGCGGACTGGGTGGTGGCTGCCTGCACTCTCGGGCTGGTGAGCACCGAGATCGACATAAAACGGGTCTGGACGGAGTTCGGAACCACAATAAGGTTTAGCAAGTTCGACTTCGATATGAAGCCTGGCAACGTTGTGGAGATCGCAGGGAGCGTCTCGATCGATGCTTGGATGAGAGCATACGTCAGGATACAGACTACAACGTCGCTTTTCTGGGGGCTTTGGGATGTCGACACAGAAACGTATACAGGGGAGATCTTCAGCCTGTCCGTCAACAAACTAGTAATCAATATCGACTCGGCGTCTGCAAGGGTCTACTTGGACGAGAAGAACCAGCTAGTCGTCGACATACTTGACTTGGACCTCTCGATACCGCTCAACTGGGAGATACCCGAGTTCCTCCTGAACTATTTCGTCAACTGGTTGATAGACAGGATAGTCGAGAACCTGCCGCCGATCGTGCTCTTTCCGGCGGTCATTGAGGAGAGCCTACCGGGAACCGCGGTGAAAGTCAAGGCGACATTCACTAAGCTCTTCATCGACGAGCCAGAAGCCATTGTCGCAGCAAACATCGAAACTTCAGGCATAGGGTCGTATGCACCCTACGTGGCAAACAAGTCACCCGAACACATGGAGGTCCACAAGAAGGATTGCGAGTGGGCACACCGGATTGCCACCAGGAACAGGGTCTATTTCTGCGATCTAGAGGAGGCGCTTGCGGCGGGATACGACGGGTGCAGGTATTGCATACCCGAGCATCACCACAGATAGAAAAACCACTTTTTCTTTTTCCAGATTCGGTGGGACCTTCTACGAAAGGGGAAGATAAGAGAACTAAGTAAGTCATTTCGTCAATAGAACGTAAATCGAGTGTTCACGCATCAGAGGCTGCAAGGATATGATAAAAAAAGATATGCTAGATGATAGCTAAAAGTGCAAAGCCGAGCAGAGCCAACACTATGCCGATGATTATGAAGACAACGACCGTCACTATTGCGATCAGCAATGCCTTGAGCCACCCGCAGTCAAAGAAGTGCTTGATTAGGGCCAGCCAGATTATCAGCATAATTAAAGCCCCTAACAGACCCAGATTGAAATAGCCGAATATGGTGCCCACAATTGTGCCGATGACTACAATCCAGATCGCATCGGTGAACTTAGCCTTGTCTTTACCGACAAGCCACCTACCGACTAGCCAGAGCACCGGAGATAGAATGATTACACTGATGACAAGGTTGATAATAACAGAGATCAAGTCTACCATTTTTCCACCCATTAATTAATTATGAACGCTCCTATTTTACCTTGTGCATTTATTGATTATTCTTTGCAGTAATCAATACAAAATTCAAAAGCGGTTTACCATCTGTTATCAGAGGATCCTTCATAAGTGAAGCAGGTGCTTGGGAACCTGTTAAGAATACTCTTAGCGACCATTCCGGCTTCTGTCCAAGCGGCGGAAACAACCGCACAAGGCACGACGCATTCAGGACCGAGGTTCGAGGAGGCTATGACGTAAATCGGGTTTTTGAGTATAGGCTGGGCTAAGTCTTTGATGTTGATTTCAGCGAGGGCCTCCCCATAAGCTTTCACTCTCGGGCAGGTCGTGTTGATCATTATTTTGATTGTTGAACCTTCCTTCGCTGCAACTATCCGAGTCCGCTGGTCGCACCTAGGAGACTGCACCGAGAACGAGGTAGGCAATCTGGATCCCCTCACGAACGTAAGTAATGCCCGCATTAATTACCTTTGCTGGTGAATTGCTGCACTAGTGCCTTATCGGGGAGATAAAGAAAAAGGGGATTTAGAATGGTGCGAATATTCCGATGAAGACTAGCCAGGCCAGTATTGTTTTAGCCACTAGGCTCAGTATAATGTAGACCCGCTCACCATGAAGGTAGTCTTTCCACCTACCGATCCCCTTGTACTGGAGAAGCATGTTGACCGAGAATGTGTTGAACATCACGAAATAAAGAACGAGCGCTAAGTAAACGAATGTTGGCGGGCTTGTCCCGGTCGAATTCAGAGCGGCAACGAAGTAGGCGGCTACGACCACCCACGGGGTGAAGCCAGCGATGCAGCCCAAAAGATAAGGGGACCAGTCGATCTTCTTTGTGTACTGGTTGATCTTTTCCATCAGGTAGCCGAACATGATCATCATCGCGTTCAGCACGAAGATCATGACAAGGGACCACAACTCCCAGACCCCAACAAAAGTTGCCAAGATCACTAGCATAATCGAGCTGGAGAATGCATACTCATACCATCGATACGGGTTCATCCCCCTCTTCAAGTACTCCGCGTATTGCCTGGTCCTTGCGAACGCGATGATCATGTGTGCAGCTGCGGATATCAGAAGGAACGATGCAAGTATGGCTCCGAGGTAAGTGATCGTGAAGGCGACCTGAGGGTTTGGCAGAACCTGGAAAACAGGCGGGGCCGAGGGGATCACTTCAAACTTGAGATAAAAGGTGTAGATATCCCGTTCCCATGTCAGGAGTGTACCCAAAGCCAGCATGATTATTCCCTGCATCAGGTGGAGGATCCCCGCACCAATGTTCAGCTTCCTAAGGGACTCCATTGTTACTGGGGATTTTGAGATGAGCTCCCTTCTCAAATCATTGTCCATAATTTTACCCTGAACATAATAACTAGTCCATATTTACTAAGCTTCTACAATTATTTCTCAATTTTTCAAATACTTAATGACTCGATTAGCACACTAGCAAAAGATTTCAGGTCTAGAAAAACAGTCACCGGTTCTTTGGCACTCATAATCGGCGGGACATGGCATAAGAAGGGATTTAATCGGGGAAGCGATTTCGCCATCCGAGAAAGACCGTAGGCATTGTTGTATGTAAACACCTGGACCTCCAATTAAAGTCCTGCCTGAGAATACGATAAGATTTATTTACTTATTCCATTTACTCAAAAACAAGCGGATGGTAGAGACTGATGTCAACGAAACCTGTTGAAATTGGCTCCCTGAAGGAGGGCAGCTTCGTGGTCATAGACGGTGTCCCCTGCAGGGTCGTCTCAATGGAGAAGTCGAAGACCGGAAAGCACGGCTCAGCGAAAGGCAGAGTTGTTGCGGTCGGGATCTTCGACGGCATTAAGAGAAACATCGTTGCCCCTGCAGACCAGAGAGTCGATGTCCCAATTGTAGAGAAGAGGGCTGCCCAAGTCATCTCAATCATGGCGGACTCGGTCCAGCTGATGGATCTGGAGAGCTATGAGACGTTTGAAGTGAAGAAACCGAAAGACGAGGAGATAATGGCGAAGATAGCCCCAGGGGCAGAGGTCGAGTACTGGGACATACTGAATGAGAAGCACATAATGAGGGTCAAGTAAACCCCGCTCCATTTTTTGAATCCCCAAAGCATTTTAGGTAAACACATACATTCATCACCTGTAAAGCAAGGTGTACCAGATGGTATTGGATAGTCTAAGCAGCTCACTTGGCAACGCCATAAAGAAGATCATTAGGGCTCCCATTGTCGATGAGAAGGTTGTCAAGGAACTAGTCAGGGACATCCAGCGTGCACTCATACAGTCTGACGTCAATGTCAAACTTGTTTCAGAGCTCTCAAAGAGGATCGAGAAGAGGGTGCTTGAGGAAGAGCTCCCGCCCGGGATCACGAGGAGAGAGCTTGCGGTCAAGGTCGTGTATGACGAACTCACAGGCCTACTAGGGGGCGAGAAGGCGCAGCTCCCCAAGTACCAAAGGGGGAGATCCACGGTGGTGCTGCTTGTTGGCATCCAAGGCTCGGGGAAGACCACAACTGCTTCAAAGTTGACATGGTATCACAAGAAGCAGGGCCTTTCCGTTGGGGTAGTATGCGCGGACAACTTCAGGGCTGGGGCTTACGACCAGCTCAAGCAACTTGCAGAAAGGTCTGGCGCAGAGTTCTACGGCGAGAGGGGGAATTCGAACGCCGTGGAGATCGCGAAGAATGGCGTCCGGAAGATGAAGGAGAAGGGGATCGAGCTAATAATTGTGGACACCGCTGGAAGGCACAAGAACGAGGGCGATCTAATAAACGAGATGAGGGAGATTGCAGATGGCATCTCGCCAGACGAAATAATACTCGTCCTGGATGGGACCATAGGGCAGCAGGCTATGCAGCAGGCGGAAGCCTTCAACCGAGCGACCAAGATAGGGACCATCTTCCTGACCAAGCTCGACGGTTCTGCTAGGGGCGGAGGCGCCCTCTCGGCGGTCGCGGCAACGGGCGCCCCAATAAGGTTCATCGGGACCGGCGAGGGCATAGAAGAGATCGAGCCGTTCAGCCCATCGAGGTTCGTGGGCAGACTCCTCGGGATGGGCGACATCGAAGCGCTGGTCGAGAAGGTCAGGGAGGTTCAGAAGAGCACGTCCATGTCAAAGGACATGAGCGCGATAGCCTCCGGGAGGTTCACCCTCAAAGACCTCTACAACCAGATGCAGGCGCTAAGGAGGATGGGCCCGCTGAATAAGATCCTGCAGTCAATACCTGGCATGGGCCTCAGCCTCCCGAAGGAGGCGATGGATCTATCAGAGGAGAGGATGAAGAAGTGGATGGTCATTATGCAGTCGATGACAGAGGAAGAGCTTGAAGAGCCGCATATAATTGACGGCTCCAGGATGAGGAGGATAGCCAGAGGATCTGGGACGACTCCGAAGGACATAAGGGAGCTGCTCGACCAGTACAAGATGAGCAAGAAGTTCGTCAAGCAGATGGTCACGAAACAGAAGAGGTTCCCAGGAATGAGGGGAGGACAGATCCCGAAGTACTAGGGGCATCAGCTTGCGGAGCTTCCTTCTTCTCGCGAAAAAGACCGACCTCTCTTCCCATCGAGGGTTGTTGACCAGGTTCATCGCAGGCGCCCTACTTTTGTCTCACGGAACCAGAAAGGACGTCTGGGCTGCGATCCTATTTGACGGCGAGGTACTGGTAAGTTTTGAGGGATGGGGTATGAGGAATGTGAGGCCCGACGAGCAGTCACTTTCGGGGATATTGAGGGCGGGGCTCAGGAAAGGGGAGGAGAGGGGCAAGGCGAGGGTACTTCAAGGGGTAACCGCAAAGAGGGCTGGGATCGAAGAGCTGGCTCCGAAGCTCCCAGGGAAGAAGTACTTTTTTGAGGGCAGGGGGAGCACTCACGGGATCGGGGGCGAGATCGCGGTTGTCTTCGGCTGCAGGGGGATAGAGGGGGAGTTTGCCGAGAGGCTGAGGGGGTTGAGCTTCGAACCCCTCCGCCTCGGGGCGAGGGAGGTGCCCGTCGATCAGGCTGCGGTGATCGTTAACAATGCGGTAGACAGGTTGCAGCCGTAAGGCAGATGTCAAGGTTTATATCCCCTTGCCCGTTGGAAGGTACTCACGAATTCTACGGTGTTGACCATGCCCTTGATCGAGAAAGCCAGATTGATGCTCCAGAAATACCCGCTCTGCGACAGCTGCTTGGGGAGGCAGTTCGGCGGGCTGGGCAGAGGGGTCACAAACAGGGAGAGGGGGTTTGCGGTGAAGCTATTGAGCACTATGGAGGCACACATGGGGCTCAAGAGGGGGGAGGGACACGAGGAAGAGACCTTGAGGATCCTTGCTGTGAGGGGCGGCCACCCTCCCGCCGCAAACCTCGTTGGGGAGGCTGCAAGGGAGAGCTGCTATATATGTGGCGGGATCATGGAGAGGATGGGCGACTACGCTGCGGAGGTCGTCAGGGCTCTGGATGGGTACGATTACAGGACGTTCCTGATTGGCGTCAAGGTCTCCGGCGAGCTTGCCGAACGAGAAGACGCAGTAAAGTCTGAGTTCGGAATCGAGTTCGGGGAGTCCATGAAAATGGAGGCCAGCAGGGAGATCGGTAAGCTGGTCTCAAAGGCGACAGGTAAGGAGGTCGAGTTCTCGAAGCCCGACGTGGTCGTGATGGTCGAGATACCAGGGCATGTGGTCAGGGTCAACCCGATGCCACTATTCATTTTTGGCAGGTACAAGAAGCTAGCAAGGGGCATACCCCAGTCAAAGTGGGATTGTGTCCACTGCAGGGGGAAGGGCTGCGAGGTCTGCCACGGCACAGGTAAGATCTATCCAATATCGGTGGAGGAGATTGTGTCCGGGCCCATCCTCAGGGCAGCAGGAGGGAGGGAGACAAAGTTCCACGGGGCGGGAAGGGAGGACGTGGATGCAATAATGAGCGGCAACGGGAGGCCCTTTGTAGTCGAGGTCAGGGAGCCGAAGTTCAGGGAGCTGGACCTCAAAGCAGTCGAGGCTGAGATAAACAAAGGGGGGAACGGGATGGTGGAGGTTGTGGGGCTCAGGCTCTCGGACAGGAAGACGGTAAGGAGGCTCAAGGAGGGTGCCAAGGTTGCGGAGAAGACCTACAGGGCCCTCGTCGAGCTGGACCGCGAGATACGGGAGGAGGAGGCGGGGGCGTTGGGGAAAAGCTTTAATGGATGTGTTATAAATCAATTAACTCCGAACAGAGTGCTGCATCGCCGGGCTGACAGGCTCAGGCTCAAGAAGGTCTATGAGATGTCGGTCAAGATGATCGACCCTAGGCACCTTGAGCTGGTGGTCCGCTGCCAAGGCGGGCTCTACGTTAAGGAGCTCATCTCAGGGGACGGGGGGAGAACGACTCCCAGCGTCTCGGAGGTCCTTGGCTGCGGTGCAAGGTGCACTGAGCTCGACGTGATTGCGGTAAACGAGGGTGTGTAGAGATGAGGCATTCGGTTGGCTACAGGAACAGGACCAGAACCCTTCTTAAGAAGGGCCCGAGAGAGAGGGGGCTCTCCCCCATCAACAGGATACTCAGGGAATACGCTGAGGGCGAGAAGGTCGTGATAAAGATAGACCCGTCCACGGTCAAGGGGATGCCGCACAGGAGGTTCCACGGAAGGACCGGCACTGTGGTCGAGAAGAGGGGCAGGGCCTACGTGATCGCAGTCCACATGGGCGGGTTCGAGAAGACGATCATTGCAAGGCCAGAGCACATAAAGCCAATAGAGGGGCAATAAATGCCCAGAGAGATCGTGAAGGAAGAAGAGGTAACCCTCCCCAAAGTCAAAATGCTGCTTGAACAGCGGCAGAAGGAGGGAGAGCTGAGCCACCTCCAGAAGCTTACCTATGACTATGCCTCGAAGTTCTCAAAGATCGATGTCGATAAGGCAGACGCGCTGCTGGCTAGGCTGAAGGAGGAGGGCATTTCAGGAACGCTCGCGACGCAGATCGTCAACATCCTGCCCGCGAGTGTTGAGGAGCTGAGGACGATATTTTCTGCAGAGAGCAGACCAGTCCTTCCCTCCGAGCTCGAGAAGCTCCTGAGCATCATCAATATGTTCAGGTAAGTCTATAACTATTTTAATGCATCTAATAATGTAAATAGAGCAATGTAAAAACGGTGAGTTTAATGAGCAGCCCGAGGGATCAGCCGAGAAAGTTCGAAGACTTCGCGGTCGTCTTGGAGCATCTACCCTACGGTCATCCGAGGGACACCAGGCCCCTCTACAGGAGGGAGCCGCTGGTCCAAGCGGTGGGGACGGAGTACTTTACACTACTCGAGCTGATCCCGGTTCCGGGGGCATCGTTCCAGCACAGAGAGCTCATAGCAATAGGTAAGTGGGGCAGGGAGAAGATCGATCACGTAAAGAGAAGGATCGATTATGAGGAGCTCACCCAGAACGCAAAGGACGAGCTCCCCAGCGTGATAGAGGAGCTTGTGACGAAAAACATGGAGAGGTTCGTCTCGTTCTTCAACAACGCAGGCCCGGTCACCACAAGAATGCACTCGCTGGAGCTCCTCCCAGGGATAGGCAAGAAGGCGATGTGGCAGATCCTCGAGGAGAGGAAGAAGGGCCCCTTTGCGAGCTTCGACGACATCCAGAGCAGGACACGCCTACCGGATCCAAAGAAGACGGTCGTGAAGAGGATCATGCAGGAGATAATGAACGAAGACAAGTATTACATCTTCACCAAGCCGCCGATGAGGAAGGAATTCAGATCTTGATTGACCGTTCGCTTCTCGCCCTCACAAAGAGGGCGTTGGAGGAGGCGGGCATCAGACCGCGCAAGGCCCAAGGACAGAACTACGTCGTGGACCCTGGACTCATCAGGTGCCTGGTTGATTCCGCAAGGATCTCCGAAAACGAGACCGTGCTCGAGATCGGACCCGGTGTCGGCACGCTGACGGAGGAGATCAGCAAAAGGGCAGGGAAGGTTGTGGCAGTCGAGAAGGATCCTGCGTCCGCCATGTATCTAATGCGTAAATTCGCGGGTTCGAACGTCGAGATCGTCCAGGCAGACATCTTGCGGATCGGGATCCCCGAGGTAGACAAGGTGGTCTCAAACCTGCCGTACTCGATATCCACACCGATAACCTTCAAGCTCCTCTCGGACAGGGGTTTTAGGTTTGGAGCGTTCACTTACCAGAGGGAGGTCGCGGAGAGGCTTCGGGCAAAGCCGTCTGACCCTGACTACTCGAGGCTGAGCGTGGCTGTATCGCTCCTAGCCGAGGTAAGGGCGGTCGCGGACTTCCCTCCGGAGTCTTTTTACCCCGCACCGAGTGTCAACAGCACAGTAGTGACCATAAAAAAGAAAAAGACGGAAGCCCCCGCGGTGGCAGAGTGGGTGGTGCTCGATGCGACGCTGAAATTCCTCTTCTCGCAGAGGAGGAGGACTCTGAGAAAAGCCTTGGAGACGTTCTCGAAGGCAAAGGGGATCGGCAGGGAGGCGCTCGAGGGTGAGATCAGGCACGCTCTGCTAGAGAAGAGGGTCTTCGAGCTAAGCCCGGGCGATTTCCTGGAGGTCGGCAGGGCCTTTTCAAGATGGGTGGTGGACGGCGGTGAAGATCAGAGGGCTCGAGATCCAAATCTTTGATGGGGTGTATCCCCCCTCAGAGGATACATTCATGCTTATGGACGCGGTGAGGGGCGAGAAGGCAGCCAGGGGGCTCGAGCTCTGCTCCGGCACGGGCACCGTCGGGCTGAGCGTGGCCAGTGGTGTGGGGCACATGGTCGCGGTTGACCTGAATCCCCTCGCTGCGATGAACACGCTCTTCAACTACAGGAAGAACGGGATGGATGCCGATGTGGTCGTCGGCGATCTATTCTCGCCGATCCGCGGCGAGTTCGACCTGATAATAATGAACCCCCCCTATCTCCCTGACGGGGAGGGCGCCCCGTTCGACATATCGTGGAGCGGCGGGGCGAGAGGCAGGTCAGTCATAGACAGGTTCATCTCGGAGGTCGGAGATTTCCTGAGCCCTGGGGGGAGGGCGTACATGCTCCAGTCGAGCCTCAACGGGATAGAGGAAAGCGTGGAGAGGGCACGTTCAGAAGGGCTTGACGCCGAGGTAACAGGGCGCAGGGATTTCGATTTCGAGAGCCTCGCTGTGATCAGGATGAAGAGGAGGGGGCGTGGACCAAAGGGAGTATGGAAAAGCTAAAATACTAAGGATTTCACTTCCATTTGGAAGTGTTCGGAGGAATAATCATGCCAGAGAGACCGGCACACTGCTACCGGTATTTCGATACGCCGGCTTACACCAGAAAGGAGTATATCAGGGGCGTCCCTGGATCGAAGATCACCAAGTTCGATTACGGGGATCCGAATGGCGACTTCCAGGCACTTGTCAGGCTGATCCCGCTGGAGGCGGGACAGATCAGACACAATGCGCTTGAGGCTGCGAGAGTGATAGCAACCAAGCACCTGCAGACACTCCTGGGCGAAAAGGGTTTCCATCTTAAGGTCAGGGCATACCCGCACCAGGTACTCAGGGAGAACAAGATGATGGCATTTGCAGGGGCGGACAGGCTTCAGGACGGGATGAGGAGGTCCTTCGGAAAACCGGCCGGAACCGCTGCCAGGTTCAGGGCGCTGCAGCCCATAATTGACATCAGGGTTGCTCCAGATAAGAAGGATGTGGCGAAGCAGGCTCTGAAGCTAGCCTGTGCAAAGATGCCGATGCCCTGCAGGGTCGTTGAAGTGGCCTGAGGGGCACATACCCGTTCTTTGTGCCATTTTAAGTTCACGTAATGCCGCTCCCTGTTTTTTGAGGGGTGAGAGATTGTACGATTTTGAAATTGAGAAGGCAGTCAGAGAGGTAGCCAAGAGGGGGGCGAAGAGGGTTTTTGTCCAGGCCCCCGATGGGTTGAAGCAGTTCCTTGCGGAGCTCGTCTCCAAGCTTTCAGAGGTCTGCGAAGTCTACGTCTCGATAAATCCCTGCTACGGTGGCTGCGATTTGGAGGATGGCAGGGCTTTGATGATCGGTGCCGACATGGTGATCCACATAGGACACAGGAAGTTCATCGAGGGGGAAGAAAAGATCCAGACGTTGTACCTCTCTGCCCCTCACGTGGTTGACGTCAAGGAGCTTGCCAGCAGTGCGGCGACCGAACTGAAGGGGAGGGGGTTGACGAGGGTCGGGGTTCTCGCGAACGTCCAGCACATCGATTACGTGGGAGAGTTCGCCAGGGCGCTGGACGCGGCGGGGCTGGTGCCAGTGGTCGACAGGCAGACAGGCGGGCTCGTCCTCGGTTGCCGGACCGACGGCGCTAAGAGGATTGAGAGTGAGGTGGACGCGTTCCTCTTCATAGGAGGGGGAGATTTCCACCCTCTCGGCGTGGCAATGGATGTGGAGAAGGAGGTTTTTGTAGCGGATCCCTATAGGAACGAGGTGAGGGGAACCGCCGAGATCATGAAAAAGACTCTTTCGCAGCGCTGGTGGGCGATAATGGAGGCTGCCAAGTCCAGGCGCTTTGGGGTCATCGTGGTTACAAAACCCGGGCAGTTCAGCATCCACTCTGCCGAGAAAATTGCGGCAGAACTCAGGGAGGCTGGCAGAGAAGCGCACCTGCTCGTGGGGGACGAGGTCACCCCCGAGAGGCTTTCGGCCTTCCCGTTCATTGAGTCGTTCATTATCACCGGATGCCCGAGGATCGCGACGGACTCGCACCAAGGCCCGAACAGGCCGGTCCTGAACGAGGCCGAGGCCTGGAAGATGCTCGAGATAATAAACCCCCGCGATAAATGATTGGTCGGAAGATCGGAATGGCGGATCCTTCATACAGCGTGCCCGGGGGGCGCCAGCCCGTTAGGTCGAAGAGGGAGCTCGAGATCCTTCTCGAGACGGTCAGGGAGTTCGAGGGACCGAAGATTGGCTACGAACAGTACAGGCTTCCGGCGCAGCTTGCCGCCGAGGTCATATGGTACATCGAGATGAGGCACCGGGACATACAGGGGAAGCGGATCGTCGACCTTGGTTGCGGGACAGGGATGCTCACCGCAGGGGCTGCGCTTATGGGGGCGGATTACGTCGTCGGTGTCGACATTGACGCCGGATCGATCCTTAAGGCAAGGGAGGCGTGTCGGATACTGGCTTTGGCCCCCGTCGTAGACTTTGTCAATGCAGAGGTCAGTCAACTTGAGCTTGACGCCGACGTGGTCGTCCAGAATCCGCCATTTGGTGTACGGGTCAGGGGCGCTGACAGGGCTTTCATCCGCAAGAGCCTCGAGATCGCTCCGAGGGTGTATTCGATACACAAGGGGGGCGAGGCGGTGATGGGGTTTGTATCGGCATTCGTGGTTGAGTGCGGCGGGCGCGTCGATGAGATAATTCCGTTAAAGATAAAACTCTCGCCGACCTATCACTTCCATAAAAAGAGATCATATGCCTTTGAGGCTCATCTATTCAGGATCGTGAGGGGAGGGAAGGGAAGACATGTCAAAAACAGAGAAGATAGTTACCCCCGGGGAGAAGCTCGGGGTCATCGAGGAGTATATGACGGGGAGCGGCGCGTATGAGGAGGACGGCAAGATCTTCTCTTGCACGGCAGGAGAGCTAGAGGTTGACACTAAGAATCGGAGTGTCGGCGTGAGCCCAAGAAAGAGGGTCGCCGTCCCCGAGGTAGGCGACACCGTCGAGGGGATAGTGGTCGGCATGAAGGAGGATGTCGCGCTCGTGAAGATAGTGGGGATAAAGGGCAAGAGACCGCTCACAGGAGACTTCTCAGCGCAGCTACACGTCTCACAGGTCTCGAAGGATTATACCAAGAGCATATTCGACGCCGTGAACCTGAACGACAGGATCCTTGCGAAAGTCACGACCGGATGGGCCCCCTACCAGCTATCGACTGTTGACGATGATCTGGGCGTGATATACGCTACCTGCACGAAGTGTGGCGGGGATCTTGTGCTTAAGAAAGGGAGGCTCTGCTGCACCAATGACAATATATCGGAGAAGAAGAAGATCTCAAGGCTGTATCTTCTGAGGGAGTAGAGAGAGTATGGAGGTCAAAGTCATTAGCGAAGGGAAGAACAGGCTCGAGGTCGAGATACCCGGAGAGGACCACACGCTCGGCAACTACCTCAGGGCGACCCTGCTCTCGGTCAAGGGCGTGAAGCAGGCAGGATACGACATAATACACCCGCTGACCGGGGGGATAAGGGTGGTAGTGGTTACAGAAGAGGGGGTCTCGCCGCGAGAAGCGGTAGCCGAGGCACTGGGGAGGATGGGCAGGGAAGTCGAGGAGTTTAAGGGAAAATTAAGGTCAAGCGCGTGAAACTCAGGAAGCGCCGGCGAATTTTGCACGGGTAGTCTGCCGAGCGCCCATCAGGACTTTTTTGTTCGCCCATAAGGTATTTTTGGAGGGCGGCGATTATGCGGTTCTTGCGGTGAAAATTTTGGGAGATGCCCCGGTCTCGGATGTCTACGGGACGATCCAAGCGCTCTCTAAGGACAAGGGGCTCTCCAGACTCGGGGACTCATTCGTAAACTTCATCTATTCCTCTGCCAAGTCCAGGTCATCTGGCAAACCGTTCGGAGGCAAAGTTCCGGACAAGATCCTCTCAAGGTCACTCTCACTGTCAGGAGTGAAAGTACCGACTAGGCTCAACCACGGAGAGAGGGGGGACATTGTGGAGGGCGTGCTGGCATATGCGTGGACTAAGAACCTCCTTACTTTCGAAGAGGCGGTGTGCGTACTCGAGGCTTCGCTCAGGGGCGTGACCTGTGAGAGCAGGCGCGAGGAGGAGGAGGCTGCAGCCAAGGCATTCTCGGCGCTATTTTTGACCGCCATAAGGAGGGTCTGCGGCCCGGTAAAAGGGGGCGTGGAGAATTGGTAAAGAGGGAAACCAGGACAGCGTATGTGGACGCTGTCCCGGGCATGGGCAGGATTCTGATCGTAATATTCAGAGGAGGATGGATAGACACCATTACTTCCTGCGAAGCCAAGGATGCAGAGGGGCTTATCGGATGGCTCAGATCATCAGGATACACCGAGGAGATAAAGGCATTTGTTATAGGCGAAGGCCTCTCTGCGCTGCAGGGCATTTCAGAGCTTGAGGATTGGCTCGCGAGGCACGGGATCCCGAGGGGGGAACTGCCAGCAAGGAACTTGAATCAGGTTTCGGCGATTATGGAAGGGCTGAGGGAGTACCAGAGGGACAAGAGGCGTTAAGCAGTGGCGGATACCCAAAAGTATTAAATCAGGAGACTTTGATTTTGGGTGGGGGTTAACGTTGGAGTTCTGTCCTAACTGCAACTGCATACTTCTTGAAGACAGGAAGAGGAAGGTGCTCGTCTGCAGGAAGTGCAAGTTCGAGAAGAGCATCGGTGTCGAGAGCGGGCAGAGATTCGTCGAAGTCATAGAGAGGAAGGTGGAGACAGTGATTGTTAAGGACAATGACCCGAGCAAGGAGAGGACGCTCCCGATCACGAAGGCAGAGTGCAAAAAGTGCGGCAACATCGAGGCCTACTACTGGATGATGCAGACGAGGAGCGCAGACGAACCGTCGACGCGCTTCTACCGCTGCACAAAGTGCGGGGCGACATGGCGCGAATATGAGTGATGGATTCAGCGGAGACCCGACCAAGCTGACCCTGATCCCGTCCCTGAAGCCCAGGCAGTCCACGGACAGCAGTTCTTAAGTATTAAGACAGATTATAGGTTGAGCTGGAGGGACGTATGTGTTTAAAGCAGTTCTCGCCGACAGCAGGATCTGGAAGAGTATAATCGAGTCGGTCTCCACCCTTGTTGACGAGGGGGTCTTCGTTGCAGACCCTTCAGGGATAAAGCTGAGGGCCATGGATCCGTCTAGGGTGGCAATGGTCGACTTGGATCTCCCGAAGGGGGCATTTGAGAGCTACGACTGCACCAAGGAGGTTCCGATAGGCGTCAATTTTGAGGACATGAAGAATGTGATGAGAAGGGCCGGAGCGAACGAGAAGCTGGAGATCGAGAAGGGCGAGGACGAGGCAAGGCTCAAGATGAGGCTTAAGGGCAAGACCGCGAGGACATTCTCAATGCCGCTTCTTGACACCGGCAAGGAGGAACTCTCGGTACCACGCATCCCATTCAATGTGACCGTAAAGGCACC
>Ga0067045_1002983_pt1 | contig 62078 bp, 58 predicted proteins | sample TerdegcTABiofilm_FD_59184 | JGI IMG/M metagenome (GOLD analysis project Ga0067045, IMG submission 59184) | Combined Assembly of (Gp0054472, Gp0054536) Wastewater bioreactor microbial communities from Singapore -Terephthalate degrading...
TCGGATTCTCAGGGAAGGTCTGGAGGTCACGATCGGTCACCATGCCGAGGCCGTGATCTTGCGGAAGTTTCTCTTCTGGACTAGCCGCCTCTGGGATTTCGACCAGTTCATGCACGAGGAACGTGCGCGCGGGGAACAGGAGTTCCAGGACGATCCGCCCGAAAGCGGCTGGGTGGAAAAAACGGCGGACGATCTCCTCGGAGAGCCGATTCCGTCCTTGAGCAGGCATGCAATCAGGAAACATCTCAAGTCGCTCGTCCGGAAGGGATTTCTCTATGAGCGGGAAGACCCGGTGTATCCGTGGGAACACGAGCTCCAATACCGGGTGAATCTCTTCAAGCTCCGAAAGGCCCTGGCCAGGCGGGGATATCACCTGGATGAACGCGATTTCGGTTGAGTGATGAAACGACGGGACTGTCGACAAAACTTAAAAAGAACACCAAGGAGGTGCGCAAATGAATCTGGGACTGGATGTCGGGTACGGAGACGTGAAGGCCGTTTACCAGCGTGAGGGAATTTTGGAGATGCTCAAGTTCCCGACGGCGATCGCTTATGGGGAGCGGGAAGTCGGAGATCTGTCGGCCTTTGCCGGGGGCGAGGAATACGAATACCGGGGCAGGAAATACCTCGTCGGCAGGGAGGCCTTGTTCGGCGCCTTTTCGACACGGAACTTCGAGTTCATGAAGAGGTACTCGCCCCTTTTCGTCTTCAAGGCGGTGAAGAAAATCCACCGGAAGACCGGTGAACTCGTCACGGACGTCGCCATGGGACTCCCCCTTTCCCATTACACGGACGTGAACCTGAAGGAACTCGTTCCCCTCCTGCAGCGGATCGAGGTGGGCCGCGAGGTCCTGGAATTGAACGCACGGTTCTATCCCCAGGGTCTCGGGGTTCTCGCGGACTACCGGCTATCCCAGGCGGGAGACATCAACGCTCGGACGAACCATGACATGATCATTCTCGACATCGGGTTCAACACCGTGGATATTATCGTGGTCGAGCGGGGACGGATCGTCAAGGGCGAATCCGACACCCTGGAGAGACACGGGGTGTCGAAGATCTCCCTGGACCTTGCCAAGGAAATCAAGGTCCGGATGCAGCTCGATCTCTCCGAGCAGGAATCGAAGGACGTGCTTCGCCAAGGCAGGATCCGGGTGTACGGCGCAGAACGGGATCTCTCCGAACTGGTCAGGGATTCGGCGGAGAAATACATGGACTGGTTGATCCAGGAGGTGCGCTCGAAGTGGACGGCGAGGATACAGCGTGCGGAGAAGGTTATCATCGCCGGCGGAGGCGCCTACTATCTCCAGGAGCACATCCCGGAGGAATACCTGCCGCTCGTTCACGTGCCCGATCGCCCCGAGTATGCCAACGCGAGAGGTTTTCTGAAGGCGCTGGACGTGGAATCAAGGAAATGACCGCGAAGCATGAAGTCACCCTGAGGATCACCCTGACGGACGAGGAATTGATCCGGAAGATCCGCTCGATTTCCCAGCCGGACCGCGGGCGGGTCATACAGAGAGCCCTCAAGGTTTACTTCGACACGGTCGGCGGCAGGGAAGTTTACGAGATGCTCTCGAAGGAAGCGCCGGGAGCGGTGCCGGGAAAAAGAGATGATGCGCCGCTCCGTCGAGGCGTCCCGGACAAGCTGAAAGATGTCCTGGGTGATTTCTAATTTGGATTATGAACGGTGATCAGTCCAAAGAATCTTAAGACCATGAGCAACAGAAAAGAGTAATAAATGCGGTCGATGGGGTCGCTGGATAAGGAGGTTTGAAGATGAGGCGCACCATTTTAAGAATGCCGGCTGTGAAGTCTGAATCAGGGCTTTCCCGGTCAACTCTCTATTTACGCATTTCACAAGGCCTGTGGACTCGGCCGGTGTCACTTGGCTCACGGGCGGTCGGATGGCCTTCAGACGAAGTGGAGGCACTGAACGCGGCGCGTATTGCAGGCAGAACCGATGAAGAAGTACGATCTCTGGTGCAAGAACTGGAAGCTGCCCGTAAGAGTGCAAGGTAAGAGGGATGTCTGAAGTCAGACACATAAATTGTCCTGACTCATACTCAACTTGACGTACACTGTCAAATTAAGTCTCGGTCAGATTATTGATTATACCTTCAAATCCTTAACCCGGCCTAGCTACGACTCGTGTTCCCGAGGAATAGTGTAATGTGGATTTTGGCAAAGTTGGGCGGTTTAGTAGTTTCATGCCGTAACGTGCAGGTAAGATCAATATTATGAATAATCTGTCCTCTTTACATTTCCGTTTCGGTCTATACACATTAATTGGATTATCGGCATGCCTTGGGCATTGGTTTCAATCTCAAGAAAAGTGATGGGAATATCCCGGTCGCTGTAACATGAACCTGCGTTGTACACATCCACACCTAGATTACTCTTCTCCTTTCCTTGATGGTGGGTATGCCCAAAAATGAACCATCGTGGCAGTTTTTTATACTGACAGAACTGTTCAAGGTAGCATCCCATGTTCCGGAGTTGCTTCGAGGATAGACGCTTGCCTTTCCTTGCTTCACGAGGGAAAAGGAGGATAAGCAGTGAACTGCCAACCTGATGATATAGTTTCTTGATCTTATTTCCAAATGCATCTGGGCCTACCAAAACATTCGCTAAGCCCCGAAAACCCATTGTAAAAGAGATAGTATTGGCCACAGTTTGATATTGCGCTGTTTCGATAAAAATCCGGCGGCGGGCCTTTCTGATCTCTTCGGGAGACTTGAAGTTGGAAAGATAGTCAGAGAGGTCATTGAAGCGGGTTTGTTTTGAATCCAAATAATGCCCGTGAGTCAGCACCATCTTTTCTTGACGGAAATTGATTTCGTGGTTCGGGTATTCAACGATGACTTGGTTCTGTGCACAGTAGGTTCGGAAGATTCCTGCGAAAAAGGATTCCTCTCCTATCCACTTGCCCGTCATGACAGGCGTGGGTACAGAGCCCATTTTTTTCCCGGAGGCTAGAACGTCATCACACACCAGTTTCGATGAGAGCATGTCCCATATTTTATAGTCGTGGTTACCTGGCACGTAAATCCATTTTTGTGTGAGATGTTTTAGACCCTTTTCTGGTGATCGCCGTCTCATCCGTATATCGAGTTCTTGAACGAATTGCCGGAATCCGAACAGTGGCCCGTTCAAATCTTGCCAAGTACCCCCTTCAATAGCGCGGGTAAAAGTGGACAGGTTGATGTCAATTAAGTCGCCGGTAAATACAATCTCATCCCAAGGCGCACGGGACACCATATAATCGATAAGGGGGTCGCGAAACTGAGCAACATTGATTGAACTCTCCGGTGTCCCGAAATGCATGTCACTCAGCACCATGAAGCGTCTACCTGCTTGATCCACAATTATATCTTGTGGCGTCAGAGGTCCAAGAGCAGATACCTGAATTTTCCTCTCAAGGACTCCGAATTTTTCCAAATCACCGAAATCCTTCTTCGAGAATAAAAAGCCTGAAAGTAGCTCCACGGACTGCTCTGAATCGGACCCCAGTATGAGCAGGAGGTGCTTATGTGTCGATGGCTCATCTGCATTCACTAGCGCATGCATTGCCAGGAAATCAGTCTCACTTGGAGCAGGCAGTGATGTGGGATGTGTATGCCACATTCCGATATATTGAGTGGAACCACGGGTTCGTTGCCGCTTCTCTTCATTAGCCTCTGCCACTCCATTGGTGCCGCATATGAAGTGTGCGCAAGATGATTCACTGTCAGCCGGCGGCCCGATTACTTCTGACACCCATATGACCCGGCACGCATTGTCTCTTCCGCCGAAAAGGATGCCCCCTGTTTCAGCTTTTTCTCCATAGATTAGTGCGCTCCGCCTTACCCATGTATGCATTTCCGAAAGAGCTGCTTGCGATATCCTGATCTGAAAGTTGCTTTGCGGATCTTCGATTACAATGTCCGATTGGAAATTGAACTTGTAGTACAGGGGTATACCGGGAAGTGCCGTATGCGGCTGAGCAACAAAGTGTGCAGTCGCAGAATCCTCTGTATCGGCTTCCTTTTCTATCTCGTGAAAGTCAACTGCTGCTAAATTGAGCATTATCGCAGCCAAAGCGATTGAGTCGGCGGCCGAACCAACGAAGGTTGCCTCCGAACATCCAGGTTCCGGTTGGAATACGTCGTTTCTCGGTTCCGCCGGCCAGAACTCATCCACATAGTCCCCCAAACAGCCCTTTGAGCATGCTGCTATCTTTACATTCCGAAGGACATCAACAGGTCCACCACTATGTCTCGAACCCGAGACGACAACGAGTCCTTGTTGGGCTCGATGCCCCACGACCATGGATGCAACTGGCACCCGCCGGGTACTCTTCCCCCTTCGGCTCTCCAGTTTTTCAATCACCGCCAGTGATGCTGTGGTATCAATCACGTAGTCGGCACCGTCGGTCCAATCCTCAGAGTCCAAGACAGTTGACTTTACATCCTCAAATTTTGGTTCAATGACAAGAATGTCTGGTCGAATCTGCCTTAGCCGTTTTGCTAGAACACCCACTTTGGAATAGCCTATTTCCTCATCAAGATACGGCTGTCGGCTCAATATTCCAGGAGCGATAATCCCTTTGTCCCTCAAGACAAGTTTCTTTACGCCTGCCCGCGCCAAGGTTTCCGCGATCGGGGCACCGATGGCACCGCATCCCCATACGGCAACGGTCCGTTCCCTGAAGACGTTCATCGGTGTTCCGGTATCTCTGGGAAGAATGATTTCGGGCCGGTCCTCCCGTACCGTGCACCAGGCGACATCGACAAGGTCGAGCCATTTTTCCATGAGCTTTTCCACTTCAAGGCCGATCACCCGGAATCCTTCTTCTGTGCTGTATTTGTTTGGAATGAGACGGAGTCCATTGACCATCTCTTTCTTTATTAGCCATGCGGTCAGATGCTGCTTGAGTTGATGTGATCCTCGGATTCCCCGCATCGGTGCTCCGATAATAACCAAGAGGTCGCTATCCGCAGGGTTGGCATCGGCGGCGAGTGCCATGACGAGCCGGATAATGGCCCGGGACACGCCATTCTTCTCTACCTGATCGAGAAGCATTTTCGCTTTAGCAGGATATTCCCACGACAGGGGTTCCGTAAGAAGTATCGCGGCTCCTACCGCTGCTTGGGTTACAGATTCCGAAATGTCAATCCAGTCTTCTATGTCGATTCGATAACTTGAGACATTCCTAAGTTTTGCATATCCAAACCATGCCGTCCCTTGAACTTGTGGGGTATCCTTTCGTGGAATCACCGTAATTCTTTCGGTGGGGTATGCGACCGGAGGGTGAAGCGGTGCGCCTTCCATATCCAGTTGGTTGAGGGCAGCGCGACGAAGCCACAATTCGAGACGAGAAATGAATCCAAACATACCGTCACTGGCATCCCACTCGGTGTTTCTTGATTGGTAAAGACATAGGTAGGTTTGCCATTGGACGTGGGGATTCCCTGAGAAACGTCGATGCGGCGTATAAACGCTTGGAACATCGAAAGGGAAATCCGGTGGAATGTATATGAGGAAGCGCTCTCTATCTCTGAGCTTTATCCCTCCCTCTGCGTAAGGCATATCGAAACAGGTGACGCTTATTTCTGCGATTGCTGACCGGTGATCCCCTTCTGGAAACCTCACAGAAAGGACTTCGAACGCACCCTCTGACGCAGCCTCGATCTCGCGCAGTTCTTCTTGTGCGAGTTCCTGCCCCGCTGTCATCGATTTTCCCCGAATCCAACTCTATCTGAAGGTGGTGCCGCGCCTCCGCGTGCCTGCTCGATAGCTTTCGCCAGGGAGGTCAGTCCCGCTGCTTTTGCGACTTGAGACTCCCAGTATGTAAGGCCTGCGGTGGTCACTTCAAAAATGATTGGTTGAGGGTGATCCTTGCCTCCATGTTCCTGTGTGCACACAAACCCGTCTGGCGCTATTTCCTCGTACCGGTTTTTCGCTATTGCATGTGGCGGATTATCGCCGGCTTCGTTTGATTTTGGGATTGGTTCTGAACTGGCGACGATATAGCCTGGGTCACTGGCTGCCTTCTCAATCGCGTCAAGAACGCCCTGCCGAAGGGTTTCTTCCTTCTCGCCCTCATCGCACCAGTACATGACTCCCTTGGAACAGTGGTGTGGGGCAAGAAATACGTTCCAAGCCAAATTATTTTTATCAGTGGTTCGGTCGAAAATGCGCTTTACTGTGGGGTAGCAGTGATCGCCAAGAAGCATGGCAAAGCCGGTAACTTCTCCATCAGACAGGGCTATCCGAAAAGCAAGACTTGTGTCATTTCGCTCGCCTTCGCTGTCGTCCTTAAATGGCGCATGGACGAAAGCATTGAAGCAATCTGAATAATCCTCCCCATTTAGTTCAGTGATGGAATTTCCCGGAACGGTCAGCTGGTCTTGAGGGAATCCTTCGAATTCCTCTTCTTTCAGGAGATCATCATAGCCGATGATGTGGACGCGATCTCCGGAACCAACATTCCCTTTGCTAGTGATCGTTTTCTTGACACGCCTCATAGCTTCTTTCTTGAAGGCCGAGGCGTCTTCGCAAAGGTCCTTGTGATATTCTCGGAATATTCGTGGCGAAAACCAGAGTTCCCCGATTGTGACTTCTTTTATCAATTGCGAAAACCCCTGGCAGTGATCCTTATCGGGATGTGTCAACGCGAACACTGACAGGTGGGGTTTCTCGTTCAGCTCCGGAAGCTCTTGTTTGAGGATATCAATGATCGGAACATGAGGATCGTCTTCCTCTGTAGCGCATTCCATATGGCGCAGGTCGATTTGTAATATGATCCCGTCCTCTTTGTCTACAACAATGGTCGTACTATCACCGGTACCGACCGGCCAGAATATAAAACCCCGCTTTGGAAATCCTTTCATGATATTCCCCCCTCCTTTAATCCCTTAACCAACGAGTTCCCGGATGGACCCACCATTCCCCTTTATCGTTGATCTTTATAAAGATCGAACCATCAGAACGAGTAGAAACAACCTTCCGTTTATCTTTGCACCCTGCGACAATACAGCCGGTGGTCCTATCTGAATACCATTTGGTCGCCGCAGTATTCTTATTGTCTTTTTCTATCGACTTATCGGATATTACGCACAGCATTGGTGTTATAACATCGAAAAGTTCATTACAGCATCCTTCCGACCGCCCATGATGTGGAACTTTGAAAATTGTCGTTCCCGTAATGGCTCCGACAAATTTGGAATTATTCAGCAGATCCTTCCATCCGGAAGCTGGGAGATCACCTCCTAATAGGATTTTGACACCCTTAAAAGCAAGTGTTGTTACAGCACTAGCCGTGTTAGGGTCGTTAATGTCAACATTTGGTGGAAACCACACGGTATGATCGAACTCTTGACCGACGGTAACAGCTTCATTGTCGGCAGCAATTTCCCTCCTCATTTGGCGTAGCTTGGCTATCTTAGCTTTGTCGCGTTTCGTCCAACCAATCCTATCGTCAGTAAAGCCGTCCAGAGAGGGGCATCTGAAGGATGCGATGTTTTTCTTTGATATTGCGATGATGTCGTCGAAGTGATCCGTATGTGGATGGGAAACTTGTAACTCAGAAATGGCAGATATTTCACTGAGAAAAATCGAAGGTACGACATCGCCAGTGCCGACATCGATGATCAGGTTGGCACCAAGTGGGGTTGTCGCATAGATGAAATCACCGTGCCCGACATCCAGAAAACCGATCCTCAAATCAGCCATTTTACACCCCATTGCTGCCACTTGAATTAAAATAGAAAACCCCGTTTCCATTGCGAGACGGGGTATGTGCCAGCCAATCTATATTTTCCTCCAGTATTTTTGTACGGAATGGAACGTATTAACCGCCTTATGTATTTTCCTGTGTCCCTATCACCATTTACATTGAAAATCAACAACAGCTGTAACAGATTCTAGGGGAATAATCTCCTCCAATACGAATCAGGCGAGCAATATTTCGCGCCCGCAAACCGTGGACTAGCTTCGCCGCGGTACCAAGCGAAAAATGGTTTCGAGAGAGAACTGATTACGCTGACCAACTTGGCTGCTATGAATGCTCTTGAGCGACATAAACTCTCTTTCGATCGGTAATCCTTGGACGACGCAACCACCGCCATTAAATCTTTAGTATTTGCCATCGAGTATGGAACCTAAAAGCTGGAATGCTCGGCTACCAGGATGAAAGTATGGGATTTTATTCTTAACGCAATTAACCTAATCTTGTTGACTACGCCTGAAGGAAAGGTATAAAATGAAAACTATGAAAAGTCCGATATTTGGGGGCATTTTTGGGGGTATTCAGAAAAATCGAATAGATAATTTTGAAGCATAAACAGCAAGTTTGGCTGATTATTAGACTCCCGCCGCCCCACCAAGACATGATCCAATACGATCCAAAGAAGTACAAAACCCGTTAGAAATAGCGGGTTTTTTTATTGGCACTCGTCCGGTGTTGTGCTATATGATTCATCAAAATCCGGCACTTCTGGGGGTAGATTTAGATGATCTACCCCCAGAAAGGTCATTTTTTACGGGAATAAGCGTATGCCCAAAAGAATACCTCCTCTTTCCGATTCTCAAATTGAAAACGTTTGCCCTGGCGAAAAGACTTTAAGGCTATTTGATGGAGAAGGACTTTTTATTGAGGTCATGCCGAACGGAAGCAAGTTGTGGCGTTATAAATATCGATTCGGGGGAAAGGGGAAAAAACTTTCGTTTGGTGCCTACCCCATGATGTCCTTATCGGATGCAAGATTGCAGCGTAGTGAAGCTCAACTTCTTAGAAAACAAGGAATTGACCCTTCTGCGATTAGAAAGCTGTCCAAATCGCGGGAGGAAGCGGCAGAAATGATGGAGTGTCAAGATATACCTTCTGTGCGAGCGGTAATTGACGGGACCTTTGAAATATGGAAAGGACATTCCGTCCTTCGACTCACGACTGAAGAGGCTTAATTCGTCAGGATCCTTTTAGATAAGCTGCTTTAAAAGAGGTGGTGATGTAAAACAAATTGTGGAAAATTAAAAAAGGGTGTTAATCCTTTCAGTCTGCAAGACAAAGGAAAGGAGGTAACACCCTATGAAAGCCAAAAGGCTTCCACAAGACGGCATTGTACTCGAAGTAGTTGAGAATCTGCAAGAGATCATCTGGGGCAAAATCGCCTCCGGGGTTAAGGGTTTTATCAAGTCGTTCATTGAAAACCTGCTGGAAGAGGAACTCACGGCGAAACTGGGTGCGTCCAGATATGAGCGCTCTTCCGGGCGAAAAGCTTACCGCAACGGCCATTATCCGCGAAACCTCCTGACCCGATACGGCGTCGTGGACGAGATCCATGTTCCCTGTGCGGAAAAAGGAGGGATGGCCTTCAGCGTCTTTGACCGTTATGAGCAGCGTCGTCGGGATGTGGACGCTGCCCTGGGCAGGCTGTTTCTCAATGGGGTGAGCACCCGTAAGCTCAAGGGGATCGCCCGGGAGATTTACGGCAAAGAGGTCAGTCCCCAGACGGTCAGCTCCAACCTGTCGTCGTTGGATGAAGAACTCTCCCGATTCAAGGATAAGCCGATTGAGGACACGGTAGAGTTTCTCTTCCTGGACGGTATCAGCCAGAAGGTCCGGGAGATCGGCATCGAGAAGAAGGTCATGCTCTGCGCCTTCGGGATTCACCAAAAGGAACCCGACAAGGAAGAAAGGGATAAAGACATTCTCTCTTTCCAGCTGGCGGACACGGAGGACGAGGCTTCCTGGAAAGGGTTCCTCGCCGATCTCAAAGGCCGGGGCCTTCTAGGCAAGCACCTGAAACTGATCATAACGGACGGGAATCCGGCTTTGTTAAAAGCCGTCAAGAGCTTTTATCCCTTCACGAAGGCTCAGCGCTGCGTTGCTCATAAGATGCGAAACGTGGCCGTTAAGATCAGGAAGGTGAACCGTCCTCATTGTTTGAAGGAGGCTAAAGAGATCTTCGCCTCCGAGAATCGCAAGGAAGCTCTCCGGCGCTTTAGGGACTGGGAGAGCAAATGGCGGATCGAGGAAGAACGGGCCGTGCGCTGCCTGAAGAAGGATCTCTTCGGGTGTTTCCACTATTTTGATTTTGACAAAGAGCTCTGGAAGTCCATTCGGACGACCAATATTCTGGAGAGGGCCTTTCGCGTAGTGCGGCGGCGGACAAGGCCCATGAATAACTTCTTCACCAACGAAGCGAGTGCCAACCGCATCATGTATGGCATCTCGGATATGCTAAACCAGAACTGGAAGGACAAAACCCTGAAGGTAATTTCCACAAATTAATTGACATGACCGTTTATCGCTGGATTTGGGAATTAATTGACATGACCATTATTACGCGTTTTACCTAATTTATTTAATTTATAATAGAAAGTAGAACGAGGCATTCCAATTAACTTTGAAGCTTTCCTCTTATTGCCATTACATTCTTTTAATGCATGTATGATTTCTTTTATGTCTCGATCCGTAAACTCATCAGCTTGATAGGATTGTTTTATCATTTCGCGTTTTTCCCGTGTGACCCTTTCCATAAAGGACAATGGCAAATTTTCGGGTTCTATTTCTTCGGTGCTACAAAAGAATAATGAGCCCTCGATCACATTTTCAAGCTCTCTTATATTTCCAGGCCAAGAGTAGTTCATCAATATATGCATCGTATCCCGACTTACGCCTTTAACAGTGTGCTTCAATTTCCCCTTCATCTTGGCGATGAAATAATCGATCAATATCGGAACATCATCCATCCTGCTCCTCAGAGGTTTGATTTCCAAGCTCATGATCGCCAGTCGGTAATAGAGATCCTTTCTGAATTTGCCTTGATCAACCATTTCCAATAAATCCCTGTTGGTGGCGGCAATGACGCGAACGTCGATTCCGAACGTCTCTGTTCCGCCTAACCTTTCGATTTCTTTTTCTTGGAGAACCCGCAGCATCTTGGCCTGAACATTATGGCTCATGTCGCCTATTTCATCCAAGAATATGGTCCCCTTGTGGGCAAGTTCGAACTTTCCCGGCTTGCCGCCCTTGATGGCCCCGGTAAAGGCCCCTTTTTCATATCCAAAAAGTTCGGATTCCAGCAGGCTTTCCGGTATGCCGGCGCAATTCACCCGAATGAATGGCCCCTTGAACCTTTTGCTCGCCGCGTGTATGGCGTTCGCATAGAGTTCCTTGCCGGTGCCTGTCTCGCCCAGGATGAGTACCGTCGCTTCACTCGAAGCGATCTTCGATGCTATTTTTTTCGTCCGTTCACTCTCTTCGCTGATGCCAATAATGTCATTGAAGGAATATCTCGGTCCTTCGATCCTCTGAAATTTATGTTTTGGACTCGCCCCGGTGATGGATTGAATTTTTTGTAAATATTGATGGGCATCCGATATGTCTTTAAATATGGAAGCGCATACGGCTCCTTTTATCTCTTGCTGCTCGTTAATCGGAATGACCATTGCCGGGACCGAATGCTTCCCGTGCCTGTAAATATACCGCAATTGCGGAATTCCCGTGTTAACCACATTGTGAAGGAGGCAATCGGGTAAGACTTCCCTAACCCGCATGCCCCGTACCTTGTTCATGTCAATATCCAATGCCGTACAGGTTTTTTCGGACAAATAAACTAGTTTACCGTCGCTATTGACCATTCCGAAAAATTCGAAAAGATTTTCCACGGCCTTTTCAAGCAGCTCATTCTTTTGTGCGTCTAATCTTAAGCACCTGATAATGTCATTAATCTTTTCCCTTTCCGTCATGACGACCAGCGTCAGCGCTTCAGAATTCGACCCGATTTTATAAAACTCGACATCCAACACGGAATCTTCCGTGCTGATGGTGCACACAGTCGGCAGCTCGCATGACAAAATCATATTGCGAAAGTGATCTACGAGGCTTTCATTGCTTGCATTCATCTTTTGACTAATATACATAGCGGCCGTCTCATTACTTAATTTTATGCTCAAATTCTGATCGAAAACCAATATTCCGATTCTCATGTTTCCAGCCGGAGACTCGATCATCATTTTCATCATTTCACTGGTCATAATCATTTCCCTCCGCTGAATATATTCTTACTTTTTGAAAAAAGGAGAATTTGAATATTTTTAAATATGCCCGTATCCCAGAATGATGGAACCAAAGAAGACCACAAACAGCAGACGAGAAGTGCCGAAGTTACGAAGACCAGCGCGAGACTCGAACGATCATGAGGATGCTTTGGTATGCATCAAATATATCAATTATGTCTTAACTCAACCTATGCTATATTCCATTATAAATCAACGTGTAATTATTGAAGTTCTTTCCCGATAACGTAGTCGGATCCAATGCGATGATCGATATATCATCGTTGAACTTCAAATCTTCATATTCACACCCACCGCTAACCAGGATATCCGGGATGGAGTCCACTTCATGTTTCGCAAAACAATCCGGAATTAATTGTTCTAGCTTCACGTTCCTCCGGGTCAGCTCATGAATGCCATCAGAACACAAAACGAATCTCGTCGCATCTCCGATTTCAACGTACTCGACCTGGCTTAATTTTTTCGTTCTCCCGATCATACTAAAATTCGTTTGAGTCACCAGGGAGAGGCGTTTTCTCTTTACATCAACTTTGAATATACAGCTGTCGCCGCTATGCAGAACCAGACCCATCGATCCAGCTTTATCGCGAGGAACAACAATGAGGCACGAAAATGTCGTCGGCGAAAAATAATCCACATTGCCGATGACACTATTAATACTCTCGACGAGAGACTTCGCATCAATTTCGTCTTTGCTGTCCCGGCATCCAAGATGGTCTTCCAACACGTTCGTATTTAACCACTCATTAAAGGACCTCAAAAAACCGGAAGAGGCTGATTTATTCCAGTCCGGACTGTCCGCAATCGCAAAGACCTGCTTCTGAAGATTGATGAGGATCGAATCGCCGCTCTCGCCGACAGCTTTTGTGCCGGGTATCCACAATTTTTTTATTTTTGCCGCAACCACTCCGCTGCAGATATATGACGCCCTGATTTCATCATAGTATAAATCTTGCTTCTTCATCTCTTCTTATAGTTGAATATTCTTTTTATAATAATTTCAATTTCCAACGTCTCTTTTACTATCGCCGGTCGGAAATAGAGTCAATCTGATCTTCCCCCAGAAAAACGGACACCTCCGTTAAGAGGCAGCTATTGCATTTTCGAATGCCATCGAGCTTTGATAGCCAATGGCAGAATGCCTGCGCTTGCGGTTGTAGAACAACTCTATATAACTGAAGATGTTCGCCTTGGTTTCAGCACGCGATTTGTAATCTTCAAAGCCCACACACTCGGTCTTAAAGCTCTCCATGGGAGCATTGTCCCAGCAGTTACCTTTTCTGCTCATACTGCACACGATACCTAGTGTTCCATCCCTGAAATATATTGACAAAGTCTTTTGATCTTTTCCAAGATTGAGTCCGCGGTAGCCGTCCAGGTAAACGGACGCGTGGTCGAGTTATATTTTCGGACAAACTGCTCAGTCTTGGCGACCAGTTCTTTGACACTTTTAAAGGTACCACGACGGATCGCTCGCTGGGTGATGATGTGGAACCAGATTTCCACCTGATTCAGCCACGATGCATACGTTGGCGTGTAGTGGACATGATAACGGGGCCGCGCCGCCAACCAGCGTTTGACTTTGGGATGTTTGTGGGTGGCATAGTTATCCACCACCAAATGAATATCCAGTTCGGCGGGAACGTTGGCATCCACGCGCTTTAGGAAGTCAAGATATTCCTGGTGGTGCTGACGGCGTTTACAGGCCGTCAGCACCTGTCCGGTGGCTATGTTCAAGGCTGCATACAGCGTTGTCGTGCCATGGCGCATATAATCATGGGTGACTCCTTCCGCGTATCCGAGACCCATAGGCAAAATCGGTTGGGTACGGTTAAGGGCTTGAATCTGGCTTTTTTCATCAACGCACAGCACCACTGCTTTATCGGGAGGATTCAGATAAAGCCCCACAATGTCACGAACCTTTTCTACAAAGAAGGGGTCCGTCGACAGTTTGAAGGATTGCCTGCGATGGGGCTGAAGACCAAAGGCTTTCCAAATGCGGTGGATAGTGGGTCTGCTTAGTTCGGTTTCCTTCTCTAAGGAGCGAATCGTCCAATGGGTAGCGTTTTTAGGTTTGGTTTGGAGGGTCTTGTGAACGATTTCAGCAACATCTTCGTCAGAAATGGAACGCGGCCGTCCGGGTCGGATCTCGTCGTGAAGTCCCGTCAGTCCCCGCTCAAGGTATCTCTTACGCCACTTGCAGACCGTTTGAGGACTCAGGGACACCTTCTGCGCAATGCTGCCATTGGTTTCTCCCTCGGCAGCCATAAGGATGATCCCGGCTCGGGTAACAAGACCGTGGGGCAAGCTGCGAGATTTAGCTATAGCGCGCAACTGATTTTGATCCTCCACGCTCAGCGTGATGGGGGTTTTGGGTCGTCCCGTCTTCATGGGCATCCTCCTTGAAAGTGAGGATACCCATGATACAGGAATAAATATACATTATCAAGTTATTTATGAGACATAACACTAGATGGTTTAATTGCCGCTGATAGGATCCTGAGGCGTATTGCACGCCCTGATCAGAATGTAAAAGTACGCCTTTGATATCCCCCCTTTGAGCGGCGGCCATTTTCAGGGCATCTTCTATGAGCTCTGTACTGTGTCTCTCTCCCATGGACCAGCCTACAATCATCCGGGAATAAAGATCCATGATCACCAACAGATACAGCCACCCTTTCCTGGTTGGGATAAAGGTGACATCCGAGGCCCATTCCTCATTGGCTCTGACTGCCGTAAAATCTCCACTCAGAACGTTCTCAGCCGGCTTCTTGGTATGTCGCGAATCGGTCGTTACAACGAATCGCGTGTGCACTTTTGATTGGATGCTCTCTTTGCGCATCAGGCAGGCTATGGTGTTTCTTCCGACCTGCTCTCCCTGATCCACCAACTCGGCATGAATGCGGGGCGCTTCATAGAGCTTCCTGCTTTCAATATGGGCTTGCCTTATTCTCGTGAGTAAATATCTGTGTCGCCTGGCTCGCTTGCTCTCCGGGCTATCCAGCCAATCGTAGTAACCGCTTTTGGATACCTCTAACACCCGACACATCACCGCCCCTTTAAATTGCGTTCTCTGCGATCGGATAAACCGATACTTCACTTCAGCTCTCGAGCAAAGACGCTGCAGCTTTTTTTAAGATCACATTTCTCCTCTCGGACCTACTCCAATTCGCGTTTTAATCGGGCTATTTCTTCTGCTTCGGGACCCTTTCTAGATCGGTTGCCGGACCCGGGGAAGGCTGCTCCACCACGCTGATCTGTTCTCTCTTTCCATTTGTAAAGCTGATTCCTTCTGATTCCTAACTCCCGGGCCAGGTCCGCCGGGTTCTTCTTGCCTTCCCCAAGAAGTCGGACCGCTTCGAGCTTAAACTCGCGCGTAAATACCTTCCTCCTTTTCATTGGACACTCCTTTCAGGTTCGTTATATATTCCATTTCGAAGTGTCCGTCAAACTGGAGTAGGTTCAATCCTTTTTACCGGATGAAACACACATATAGCAGGGACGAGCCTCTGCTATATGTGTAATCGGGGCTCATTGGATCATTTTTATCTGCTCTTTAGCTTTGTCAGAGTGGTTATACCGTCCCTATCGGTTAGTTTGATCCCCTCGACACTTTTTTTCAGATCCCGGATCGCTTTCGTACCCTTTGCCAGCGTGCGCGCTATCTTTTCTACTTTGATATACAGCCTCGGCCGTTTCCATCTTTCCAGATGTTCCATGCAATATTTATCGACTTCGTTCTTTAATTCCTCTTCGCTCATATCCTTATTGGGTACGACGAAAGCTGCCGGAACCTCGCCGAATCGATCATGGGGAACCCCTATCGTCCCGGCATCCTTGACAATGGGACATTTAAGCAGAACGTTATCCACTTCAACGAGCGACAGTTTCTCGCCACCGCATAGAATCATGTCGTCGACTCGTCCCCCCACAAAATAGAATCCGTCTTCATTCTTGTACGCCAGGTCGCCCGTATGAAACCATCCGTCGGCATCAATCGCCCGCTTGGTTCCTTCCTGATCGGCGAAGTAGCCGGGCGTCAGGACGTCACCTTTAAACCAGACCTCCCCGCGCTCGCCCGGCTTCGTTATTTCCTCACCGGTGGCGGGATCAACAATTTTGGCTTCCCCAAATTCCTTGCTGGGCTTTCCGCTGGAACCCAATACAGGGTTCTTCCAATCTCCATAATACATCGAGCTCAACGTAACAATGCAGGGCATCGTCTCCGTCATTCCATAGAAGTTAATTGTACGCATGCCCCTCTTATTGAGCATTTCCTGCATGTCCGCAGGGACCGGCGCTCCGGCGACATTCGCTTTCAGGCCGTTGAGGTCCAATTCGTTGAACTTGGGGTGATTCTGCAAATCCCGGATCATGGTCGGCACGATGAAGTGAAACCACGTTGGTTTATACCTCATGATAATATTCACTGCCTTATCCGACGTCCAGCCAGCCATCCAGATGATCGTTGCCTTTGCCATGACGGACCGGACGGCATCACTGATACCGCCGCTGTGAAACAGACCGATCGGAGCCACGATGACGTCCTTGGCGCTGATTCCTCCCCAAAAGATGGAGCCCTGAACCGATGTACCGAGAATGCCATGGCAGAACATGACCCCCTTGGAGGCCCCCGTTGTGCCCGCCGTAAAATTCACCGCCGCCAAGTCAAGATGGGTGCGCGGCGCCATCCTGAGATCGCGGGACGCATCTTTTAACAATTTTGAAAGGCTCGGATATTCCGTTTCAGCCTCATCACTGACGACGATATTTAATCCCTTGATTTGCTTTGCAAGCTTTCTTCCCTGCTCCAAGAAGTCGGATGAAATAATCAGCAGCCGGGATTTTGTCATTGTGAGATCGTAAGCCAATTTCTCGAGCAGGTGGGTACGATTCAGTCCACAAAAGACGGCTCCCACCTTTATGATCCCATACATGATCGCCATGTGGAACCAATCTTCCGTCATCAAGGTCGTTACGATCTCGTCTTCTAATACCCCCCATTGCTCTTTTAAAACATTCCCTATCTTATTTGCTAATGTGTTGAGTTCCAGGTATGTGATCTTCTCATTGGTGTGCCCATTAATCGCCGCCACCTTCATGGGGTAATCCCATGTGGCGCTTTCCAAATGCCAGCCCAAATTCATTGTTCTACCCTCCTACTATCTTCCAATGCAACATTTGCCGGTCGCTGGCTAATTTCCTCTCCTTGACACCATAACAACCCATTGCCCTTTTTGAACAATCTCGCCCATTTGATTGATAATTTCCAAGGCCAGGGTGATGGTTCCACGATCTTTTTTCGAAGACTCCCTTTTTTCGAGGACTTTGATTTTGACTCGAATCGTATCATCAAAAAATACGGGGCTCATGAACCGCCAATCTTGCATACTAAAAAACGCCATGACGTTTTCCAGTATGCCCGTTTGAACAATTTCCCCCGACGCAACGGCAAGGACGCACAAGCCATGGGCGATATTCTTTCCAAAAATCGTCGTTTTCCCATAGTCCTTATTCAAGTGAAGCTTATGCATATCGCCCGATACGCCAGCAAAGTTCGTCACAACGGCTTCCGTAACGGTCCTGCCGCCAGTAACGAACTCTTTGCCCACTTCGAAATCGTCAAAATAATATTCTTTTAAGACTCCCATCCTGATACCCCCCTCATTTTGAATCTTTCTTCTTCTTCGGCAATTTGGGCCCCCTGTCAAAAACCTTTGCGGGATCAGGCGTCTCTTTTCTTAGTTCTGTCTTCTGTATCTTTGCTATTGCCGCGGGGCGGGGGAAACTGGCCCTAAACTCGATGTAGCGCGGCACCTTGAACGGGGCGAGGTATTCCAAGCAGTAATCTATAATCTCCTCAGGCGAGAGTGTTTCCCCTGGTTTCAAGATAATAAAGGCCTTAATCTCTTCGTCCGCATACATATCCGGAACACCAATGACAGCAGATTCCTGAATTTTGGGGTGGGAGTTCAACACGCGTTCCACTTCACCCGAGGCAATATTTTCTCCCCTACGCTTGATCATGTCCTTCTTCCTGTCCACGAAGTAGAGGAAACCTTCTTCATCCCGCTGCGCATTATCTCCCGTATAAAACCAATCGTTCTTGATGGCCTCGCTCGTCTTCTCCGGGTCCTTCCAATACCCCACAGTCAATGCCGGGCCCTTTAACACGATTTCACCCACTTCGTTTGGGGGAACCTCTGCATCGTCATCAGAAACAATCTTCAGTTCGATTCCATCAGAGGGACGACCGATCGTGTATAATCTCCTCGGAGTCCGAGTAGGCAAATCTGCCAATTTTTCAGTCGTTCCGGTCAGAAATTCGGTGAGAGAGTACACATCAATTATCTTGAGGTCGAACCTCTTCTCGAACTGCTCCTTGATCGCCCCCGCATTGATGCCGTTCATAATGACCCGGACTGGATTGTCTTTGTCCTGAGGGGTCTCGGGTTGAGCGAAAAGCATCGCCAGGATTGATCCCACGGTGTTGAATTCCGTCACCTGGTATTTTCTCACTATTTCCCAATGCTGGGTAACACTGAAGGTCTCGAGAATCACGGCACTCGCGCTTTTTAGCATGGAACCCATGATGACGTAAACGCCGACGTTGGCGTGGAAGAGGGGGAAGAACCCCATCAGTCGATCCGACGAAGTGCATTCCATTGGGACCGTCCAAAATTGAGCGGCCAGGAGGTAACTTTTCTGGCGAAGCATGACCCCCTTCGGTCTGGCCGTTGTGCCGGACGTATAACAAATGGATACAACATCGTCGGCTGTGATGCCTCTGGCGCCCAAATCGGTAGAAGAACTATCGATAAATTCTTCAATTTTGGGATAACCCGGAGTCGGTTCAGCACCTGCAAATACGACTTGCCTCAGTTTCGGACAGTTCGGCATAGCCTCGAGAACAATCTTCTGCAGGTGCGAACTGGAAAAGAGAATGGGAAGCTCAGAATGATTGACTGCATACTGGAGTTCTTCCGGAGGATAGCCGAAATTCATCGGAACCATGATCGCGCCTATTTTGGCGGTTGCAAAGTATAGATAGAGAAATTCAGGACAGTTCTTCATGAAGATCCCCACCCTGTCCCCCTTCTTGATCCCCCATTTGAGCAGAGAATTTGCCGTTTGGTTTACCTTGGCATTTAACATGCCGTAGCTTATCTGAATGTCCGGTTCAAAAAATACATAAGTTTTATCCGGGTTTTCTTTAGCTCTTTTCTCAAGCAACTCTCCCATGGTGGTTGTCATCGGATTGATGTCCATATTCCTCTCCTTACTATCCGGACATATGAGCGGATTATAAAATCGGTGCTGATCGCTGATCGCCGGAAGCTTTCAGCACCAATCAGGTTGTGATTATCACCGATTAAAGGCACTAGGCCGGGGTGAAATACTGTATATCCAGGATGTCTCCATTCTTACTCTTTGCCCAGACCGGCTTTACCTTCATCCCTATCTTAATCTTGTTCTTCAGGTCCTCGGCATCTTTGTACTGAATGCCACCGAGAAAATGCATAAAGGAGTTCGCGGCGTCGCCAATCTTAATAATCGCCTGGGCAAAAGGCGGTTTGGGCAAGTTAAGGCTCTCAATGCAATATACTGTATATGCTACAACGGTGCCCCCAGAATCAACCGGGACCGGCTCGGTCGTTTCTTCGGCGCAGATATCGCAAAAGGGCCTCACCGGAACGTAAAGGCGGTTGCACTTCGTGCACCTATTTCCGACCAGTTTTTCGTTTTTGAGATTTTCCATGAATGCACTGTAAGCATTTCCCAAGGGAGCATCATAGTCCAGATTCATGCTGTATCTTTTCCTCATAAAAATTTCCTCCTATTTCAATTAAACTGTTTAAAAATGTTAATCTCTCTCTAGAATACCTATTGCATGATATTGTCCGTTGCTTCCGCCCCACGCATGGGCCAGTCCTATCCTTGGTGGGCCTTTCACCTGTCTTCCTTCCGCTTTACCCATCAACTGGAGGGCGACTTCCGCATATCTCGTCAGGGAGGCCGAAATTCCTGAATTTGTGCAAAGGACAGTACCTGAGGGGTTTACGGGCAGTTTACCGTCAATTTCAGTTGTGCCGTCTTTAATTAATTCGGGGGCTTGCCCCTCTTCACAGAATCCCATTGCTTCATAATGCAAGTGCTCGAAATTCGCCATGGGTACAAACGTTTCAGCTACGTCCAACTCCTTAACAGGGTTTTTGATACCGGCCCTTTTGTAGATCCTGTCTGCAAGAATTTTGAGCCTGTCAAAATGCAGACTATCCCTGTACCCTGTCAGGAACGTGTCCGAGATGCTTGCCATTTCCTTTATCCATACAGGTGTATCCGTGAGGGACCTAGCCCTGCTTTCTTCAGCCATGACCAGACAGACGGCACCTGATGAAACAGGACATACCTCATAAAGCCTCAGGGGATAAGATAGCATGGGAGACGCCATGATCTCATCGAAAGTGTATCCTTTCCGCAGATGCGCATAGGGATTTTTTGCGGCGTTGCGGTGCAGCTTTGCCGCAACCTCTGCAAATATCTCCTCTGGCCACTTGTACGTATCCATGTATTTCATGGCCAACCTGGCGGCATACGTAATCACGTTTTCCCCGATCGGCTTTTCAAAAAAAGGATGCCATGCAGTATTCAATATCTGATTGTTGTCCACGACCACGTTGAAGGTAGCGGAAGCAAATACTATAACCAGGTCGTACAAGCCGGCGGCGATGAGATGGTAAGCCTCTTTGAAGGCGCTGGCGCCGCCAGTCCCCCCGGTATTGAGGCTATACAGGGGCAGATTGTAGCTTTGGCCGAAACAGGGCTGCAATCTCTCAGCTCTATTTATTCCCTCGAATCCATCCACAGAAGAGTAAACGACAGCTTCTATATCCTTCATGGTAAGCCCGACATTATCCAAGGCCTGTTTGACAGCGGCATTGCTGATTTCGGACTTCTCCCGTGTCTCTCTCCTTGTGGACGTGTACTCTGTGTTTCCAACACTTACGATTCCCACTTTTCGTCCCACGATTACACCTCCCTTTCTAATACCATAAGAGCATGCGAATCACCGGTCATGCCTATGCTCATATCACTATCATGAACCAAGGCCCTCTTTTTCTTTCCTTTTTTCCCATCACCTTTTTCCAGGTGCTTGATAGCCATAATTGCCCTAAATAAACCTCCCGAATTGGGCGCGTTTGTACATAAGGTCCCGCCGGAGGGATTCACAGGCAAATCGCCTTTGGACTGCGTGACACCTTTTTTCAGCAAATCAACTGCCTTCCCCTGTTTGCAAAGACCCATAGCCTCGTAAGCGGCAAGTTCAAAGACCGAAAATGGGTTGTTCAGTTCAATTACGTCGATATCTTTGACCGGGTTCTCGATGCCGGCTGTTTTGAATGCTATTTCGGATGCATACCGGAGGGCCGGAAGATCAACTATTTCATCAAGGTTTATTGAGGAAGTACCCACTCCCACCCCGGTTACCCATATCGGCTTCCTCGGGTAGTTTTTTGCCATCTCAGCTGAGGTGAGGAAAATGGCCCCCCCTCCGCAAGATGACCTCATCGCGACCTCATACTCCCTCAGCGGTGTTGAAAGCATTTTTGATTTAAGCACGTCGTCGACGGAATAGCCGGTTTGGATATGCGCATGCGGGTTCGAAGCGCCGTCTTTATAATTCTTTGCTGCAACTGCTGCTATATCTTCATCGCTGATCCTGTATTTGTTCATGTATCCATTTGAGAACAGGGCGTAGGTTGAAAGATGGTTTACACCAATGGGCTGGTTGAAAAAGCAATCGGTGCTCGCATTCGAGACTTTGAAAATGTCGTAATTGACGCTGTCCGCCGAGCAAACCACGGCTACCTGGCTCGCCCCGGATAGAATGCTTGCACAAGCTGAAATGATCGCAAAAACACATCCATTCTGGATTCTCGTGCTGTCTATATTGTATCCGCCGGCTGCCGGTATGATAAGCCCGTTGCTGATTGTCACACCATCAAAAAAGTCCATCGTCGAACCATGTACAGAAGTAATATCAAATCTCTTCACGCCGGCATGGTCCCTGGCCCTCTTTGCAACCTTGAATCCCATTTCCTCACTCGATAAATCCGTTTCACTTGCGTATCTATCCAGTGCATATCCTATTATGGCCACCTTATTATCCATCATCACTAGTCTCCTGTATTTAAATTTTTTGTCGAATCCCTCTCTATTTCACTTTGAAAATAAAGTCTGATACTGTGCCCTAAGCTTGTATTTCTGGACCTTTCCGCCTATTGTTTCCGGCAAGCTTTCGACAAAAATTACCTTCTTGGGAGTCTCGAACCCTCCCAGTTTCTCCCTGCAGAACGCGATCACCTCCTCCTCTGTAACTTCTTCGCCCGGCTTTTTTACAGCGACAGCTGTGACCAATTCTCCCCATTTTTCATGAGGTATGCCAATCACCGAAGCTTTCTGCAATTTGGGATGATATGATAGAATGGCTTCAACTCTCAGGCTTGAAACGTTTTCGCCTCCCGATTTGATAACATCTTTGTAGCGATCGACCATAATCGCAATGTTATCCTCATCGTACATGCAGCTGTCGCCTGAATGGAACCACCCATATTTGAAAGCTTCCTTAGTCGATGCCTCATCCTTGTAATAGCCGGACATGACGGCCGGGGACCTGTAGACGGCCTCGCCCGGGATGCCTGGCATTCCCCAAAGAGAGTTTCCTTCTTCATCCATTATCATCGATGCCAGCAGCGGATTCGGGACGCCGACGTAATTGACCTGGGGCGCATTCTTTTGGTATTTCTCCGGCCATTTATCAATCCAGAACCTGTAACATGAGATCGCCTCCGTTTGTCCAAAAATTTCAAACATGACCAAGTCTTTCCCGCAGAGTTCCTTCAGCTTTGCATAATAATCCGGCCTCAACTGGCCCCAGCCGTATACGATGACTTTGAGACTCGAGGGGTCATACTTATCCCTGTTACTCCAGAATATGTCTGTCAACTGATATATGAAGGCGGGAGATCCTCCCCAGAGAGCGGTTACCTTCTCTTTAGTTACCGCCTCTGCCACGGCATTCAAGTCGAATGTCCTGCCCAGGATGAAAGTCCCACCACAAAGGAAAGCGTTAAGAGAAAATATATGGTCAGCCACATGGAAAACGATCGGCAGGAAAGAGCACAGTTTCAAATCACATTCGATATGAAGGCCGCGCGTCAGGGATAAAGCAAAGGCATACGCCGACATGTATGCGTAATTGTGAGAAAGCATAACACCTTTTGGCATTGCAGTTGTCCCCGCCGTATACAGGATTTCCCAAATATCATCGCCATGGATTTCACAATCCGGTTCGGTCATCGCTTTACCTTTAATAAAATCGGCAAATGTCTGGCTTCCAGGCACAGCGCCTCCGCCTATCGGAATGGATACCGCGGGGTTAATGCCGTTTTTCGCGAATACTTTACCTATTTTCGGCCAGAGATCAGAATCCACAACAGCGATTTTGGGTTCAAGCTGTCTGATTAAATAAGCAACCACATCCGGGGCCATCATCGGATTCACAGGGGCAATTACCCCGCCCGCTTTGGCAGTGGCTAATTTCGCCAAGTAACCCTCTATGGAATTCGCGCAGTAAAGTATGACCCTGTCTCCTCTTTTGAGCCCACTTTCCAACAAACTGTTCGCAAACTGGTTAATCTTGTCGTTTGCCTCCTTGTATGTAAGACTTTCATTTTCGGCATGAGCATATGCCCCTTCCCATCCGGTCAGGGCGACCTTGTCCGGATAGCTCCAGGTTACTCGCTCTATCAGGTCCCCCACGCTCACCCGCTCCCACCTGTTACTAGCTCGCCTGTTGTACAGGCTCGTTACATCAATTTTCGACATAATCCCCTCCTTATTAGATTTAGACACCTTTAAATAATGGCTTCCTTTTTTCGAGGAAAGCTCGCGCACCCTCTTTCAAGTCTTTCGTTTCCGCAAGCAAACCAACACATTCCTTCTCCACTTTTAATCCTTCTTTTAATGTGAGGTCTAATCCTTTATTTATGGATATCTTTGCCAATTTTATTGCTATAGGCGCGTTGGATATTATTTGCTTACCTAAATTAACAGCTTCTTCTAATAGCGATGTTCTAGAAGTAACTCTTTCAACTAATCCAATTTCTAAAGCTTTTTTTGCGGAAAGATTAAATCCCGTAAATATAACTTCTTTAGCCCGACCAGGCCCAACGAGCCGAGATAATCTTTGCGTACCTCCCCCTCCTGGAATGATTCCGAGAGCTACTTCTCGCAAGCTAAGGATGGCATTTTCTGAAGCGATTCTGATGTCGCAAGCCAGCGCCAATTCCAGCCCCCCACCCACTGCGGCTCCGTTGATGGCGCAGATTACGGGCCATTCATACTCGCTGATAACATCAAATACATCATGATAAAAACCCGCTAAATTTTCACCATCTTGTCTGTTTTTCAATTTAAGAAACATGTTAATGTCTGCACCGGCCACAAAAACCTTTTCGCCCGCCCCGGTGAGAATGACCACCAATCCCCCTTTTCGGGGCTTAGACAACTCTCTGAGTTCGTTAAATACGTCCAAAAGATTTTCTGTCGTTTCTTTTGTCAGGGAATTAACAGGCGGGTTGTTAATCGTGACGACGGCTATTCCATCCGCGGCGTATTCATAGTTAACGTATTTTCTGGTTTTCTCTGCCATAATCTCACCTAAAAGTATCCATCCCAAGGATTCCGCGGGCAATGATCAGCCTTCTGATTTCCGATGTCCCCGCACCAATTTCGTAAAGCTTCGCGTCTCTCAAATATCGATTTACGGGATATTCGAGCATGTATCCATAACCACCGTGTATCTGCACGGCATCCAATGCGATCTTGGTAGCCGCCTCGGCCGTAAACAATATTGCGGCGGCGGCATCCATCGTTATGTCCTTGCCCTCATCAGCTCTCATGGCGGCGCTGTACGTCAGAAGTCTTGAAGCCTCTATTGCGGTGTACATATCCGCCAATTTACTTTGTATCATTTGAAAGCCGCAGATCAGCTTTCCAAACTGGCTTCGTTCTTTTGAATATTTGACGGCTTCCCTGAAGGCTCCCTCGGCAATACCCAGAGATAGAGCGGAGACGACCACCCGCTCGATATTCAAGCCGGACATCATGACCTTGATACCCTTGTTTTCCCCGCCAAGGACGTTTTCAATCGGAACCTTGCAATCTTCAAATACCAGTTCGCCCGTCTCGGATCCGCGGTTGCCCATTTTTTCGAGCCGCTTCGAGACGGAAAATCCGCTGAAACCCTTTTCGACCAAGAAAGCGCTGATGCCTCGCGCACCCGCCGTTTTGTCGCTCTTTGCATAGACAACAATGACGTCCGCGCAAGGTCCATTGGTAATGAACATTTTCGTGCCATTTAACAGATAATATCCGTCTTTGCGGTCCGCTCTCGTCTGAAGGCTGACGGCATCGGAGCCAGCACCCGGTTCCGTGAGGGCAAGGGCACCCACCATTTCACCGGAGCATAGATAAGGCAGGTATTTTTTCCTTTGCTGTTCAGTGCCGTTGTGGAAAAGATTGTGGGTGCATAGATTGGAATGCCCCGTATAAGATACGGCGATAGCGGCACTGTACTTTGCAATTTCTTCCACAACCAGGACCTGCTCGAGCGCCCCAAACCCCGAGCCTCCGTACTTTTCCGGGATTGTCACGCCCAGCACACCCAAATTGCCCAACTTTCTCCACATGCCCTCAGGCCATTCGTCCTTTCTGTCCATCTCTTCAGCTATAGGCTCAATCTCCTTTTTCACGAATGACTCGACCGTAGCCTTAAGCATCAATGTCTCTTCTCTAAAATCCATTGTCCCTCCTTATCCGTAAAAGATTGACTTCAATAAATGCACATTATTTTCTCATATGCATTAAATGATGAGAGCAATATCGATGCCATTAGTTGTACTCGAGTTTGCACCGCTAAATAACCAATTATTACTCGCCATTATGCTCTACATCTATTTACCGGATTTTCATTCGATAGAAATTATCTTGGACATTGTTATGTACATGTCTAAATTTGTGAGACGCCAACCACTCCAGACTACGATGATGGAGAATTCAGATGTGATTTCCCTGGCCCGCACCGATTATTTCCGTCAAGTTTTCTGAATGGTCTGAGCCTCCATGACTATCGATCCAACAGTTCCGCAACCGTGGGTTCGTCTTGCACAAGACCTACAACCTGACCGACCGGAATGACTCCTTCTTTCAGGTCGCCATGAGGCCTTGATAGCCTTGACGAAGCACTCTTAAGAAGCAATGACGTGATTTTGAAAGGACAAGGCAAAGGTCGCTTGATCATTGACCTCGATTCCACTGAAGACCCGGCCCATGGCACTCGGGAGGGTGTTGTCTATAACGGTCATTTTGGCAAGAATTGCTTTCATTCGCTTTTTTGTTTCACCAGTGACGGCGCTTGCCTGGGTGCGAAGCTCAGGCCGGGCAACGTTCATTCGGCCGATGGGGCAGTGGATTTTATCAGGCCTATTGTCGAGCGCTATCGACCACGGTTCCAACTGTTCTGGCTTCGAGGTGATGCCGCCTTTGCCAACCTCGAGCTTTACGAGTTTTGCGAGGCGAACCGGATCACCTATTTTATCCGACTCCGTGCTAATGATGTCCTCAACAGGACGATCGATCATTACCTCACCCGTCCGGTGGGGCGTCCTCCCAAGAGTGGGGTTCAGGTGAGGATTATCGATTTTCACTACCAGGCACAAAGCTGGAACCAGCCGCGCCGGGTGGTCTGTAAGATTGAATGGCATGTGGGAGAACTTTTCCCACGTGTTGGTTTTATCGTCACCAACTCCGAGCTTACGGGCAAAGAAATCGTGAAAATCTATAATGGATGCGGAGAAATAGAAAATCGGATAAAGGAGGGCAAGAATACTCTGCGTTGGGACAAGACCAGTTGCCACAGTTTCGACGCCAACCATGCCCATCTGAAGATGGGGGTTCTGGCCTACAATCTTCTTCACATGATCCGGGAGTTTTACCTTTTCGCTGAAGAAGTCAGGCGCTCTATTGAATGGCTGATCCGTCGTTTAATCAAGGTGGGGGGCCAGGTAGTGTATCATTCCCGACGGTGGCATGTTCATGTTACATCGGTCTTCCCGTTGACATGCCATTACCGAGCGGTGTTTGGCTATGGATAGCCTGATCGCCAATTTCGTGACAATCTTGAGATTGACATAGCGGTTTGCGGAGAGGTATGTTTAAGTGTAAGAAAGTCGACCGTTGTTTACAAGTTTTCGGGATAAAAGTATTGGATCAGTTTCTCTTCCGGTGTTAAGCCGGCGATCCCCTTATGGGGACGGACACCATTATAGTAATTCAGGAACCGTTTGAGTTCCGTTTTTCGGTGAGCCGAGGAATCAAAGCGGGTTTTTTCATGCCAGAGTTCCATAATCGTTTTGATGACCCGTTCGGCTTTCCCGTTGGTTTTGGGATTACGCACCCGGGTGAAGCGCTGCTCGATGCTGTGCTCGGCACAGAGCTTCATGAACGCGTGGTGCTTCGGATCCCCTTTGTACTCTTTGCCGTTGTCGGTGTAGTACTGTTCGATCGTATACGGACATTCCTCAAGGACCTGCTCCAGAAAGGCTTTGGCCGATACCTAGGTCTTGTCCGGAAGGATGGCCGCATAGAGCTCCCGGGAGAAGTCGTCAATGGCGACAAACAAGTACTCGCGCCGCTTTAGGGCCGAGTCCCCTTGTAACAGGGGAAGTCGCTTGGTATCGCCATGAAGCATCTGACCGGAGTAGTCCTTATTGTAACGCTTCGCCTGGCGTTTTAGCTTGGCCTCGATCTCTGCTTCGATTTTTGCGAGCCGCTTGATGCCATACCGAAGACATCGGAACCGTTTGTTCGTGCTCTTATGAATCGTGAAGTCCTTGTGGCGCCCTCGTCGAAGGATCTTGTAAATCGTCGGACGAGAAACATGGTACTCATCGGCCAAGTCGGTTACTTTCTTCTTGTCCTCGTAATAGGACTTGTAGATCTCTTCTCTCTGAAACGGGGTCAGGCGTGTCTTCTTGTGAATAACCATCGGGGTCTCCTTCTGAGGTGATAACCTCGGTCTGATTACCCCGAAAATGTAAACAACGCTAGCTTAACTCACACGCGAAACTCCAGAGGGTTGTTATAAGCGGGGTTACAAAAAACTCGCAAAGGCGGGATGCGACCTTGATGGGATACCCGGCCGGGTTGTCGGCGAATTGGTCGATGATGGTTTTCGAGATCGCTTCCGAGTAGCAGAAACCGCTGTTGAAATAATCAAAGGCCTTTTTTCCCAGTTCTTTCCGCAGCATGATGAGTCCTCTCCTTCCAGGTTCTTCATTCGTTCTTTTTCCCCGCCGTGTAAAATTCCAGAACCTTCAGCGCGAATCTTGCGGCAGCGGTCCTGGGAATGGGATGGTGCAGGGCGAAATAATCGTTGAATTATTTCCTGCCTGTGTTAGGTTTTTTTTACAACTGGAAGGGGGAGGCACTATCGATGACGGCCGCAGAAAGAAGAAAAATCGTGAGTACGTTGAAAGCCCCGAAAGCCATCGGACCATACGCCCAGGCGGTTCGGTACGGCGATCTCCTTTTTGTGTCGGGCATGATCGCCATCGACCCGAAAACGGGCGAACTCAAGACGGGGGATTTCGAGGCGGAGGTCACGCTGGTCCTTGAAAACGTCAAGGCCGTCGTTGAGGCCGGCGGCATGACGCTGCGCAATGTCCTGAAGGCCACGGTGTTCCTGAAGGACCTGGGAAACTTCGGGACGTTCAACGAGATCTACGGCCGGTACTTCGGCGACGTCCTCCCTGCCCGGGAAACGGTCCAGGCGGCGAAACTGCCGCGGGACGCCTCCATCGAGATCTCCGTCATCTGCGGAAAATGAAAGCTTGACAAATCTCCAGCAGATCCTGAAATCACCGGGTATCAAATCGAAAACGGACAGTCAGAGCGGTTTCTTGAAAGGGGGGCTCCAGCCGGTCCGCGGCGTGGTGACTCATCCCTCTTTCCCGTGGTACTGCTTTTTTAGCAAAAGGGGCTTGACACGGACGTGATCGGCTGCTATATTGCCAATTAGCAATATGGAGGGCTGCTTTATGAAAGACTTTATCAAAGTGACCAAGGCGCTTTCCGATCCCAACCGGGTGAAGATTCTGAAGATGCTCCAGAAAAGGGTGATGTGCGTTTGTGAAATTCAGGCAGCTCTTGACATCGCTCAACCCACCGTCTCCAAGCATTTGAAAGTCCTTGAGGATGCAGGGCTTGTATCCTTTCATAAGGATGGCCTCTGGGTAAATTATCATCTTGCGGACGGCGGATCGAGCCCTTATGCCGCTAGCCTATTAGGGAATCTCAAACACTGGCTTGAAGATGACCCGGAGGTCGTCCGTGTGCTCGAAAAAACCCCATTCATCAAACGGGAAGATATTCGAAAGAAGTAATTTTTTTTGCCCGAAGTATATTGCCATATGGCATTACAGAAAAATAACGGATTGAATCGGGAGGATTGAAGAAATGATCGAAGAGTTAATCGTCGCCGGTCTTCTGGCGCTCAAGGATTACGTGGCCACTCACGTCTTGACCTGCCTTATTCCGGCGTTCCTGCTTGCTGGCTCCATGGTGGCTTTCATCAATCAAGAGGCCATTCTTGATCACCTGGGTGAAAAGGCAAACAAGCTGAAGTCTTTTTCAATGGCCGGGCTGGCCAGCTTCTTCGTTGCGGCCTGTTCATGTACCGTCATACCCGTCTCGGCAGGTCTGTACTACAGCGGCGCCGCCATCGGCGTCGCTTTCATTGTTCTCTGGGTAGCACCGTCGGCGAATATTCTTTCCCTCATCTACACGGGAAACATCCTGGGGGGAGAAATCGTGGTGGCGAGAGTCATCGCCTCTCTGCTGATGGCCTTCGTCGTGGGCTGGGTGATGACGCTTGCTTTCCGAAACGAAAAGAGGGACATCGAAACGGTTCAGAATGATGCCTCGCCGGGAACAGCTGCGAAAAACGGCATCATTTCCCGAACGCATCTCATCTTCATTGTCCTGATTGTCCTTTCGCTTCTCCTCCCGAACTACATCGGTCAGAAGGGACCATACATTGAAAAAGTCATCGTCTGGGGCATCGCGACGATTGTTCTGGCCGCCTATGCCTGGATGAGATTGACCGCAGAAGAGATAAAGAGATGGCTGATGGAGGCCTGGTGGTTCGTGAAAATTATTTTACCCCTACTTCTCGTGGGTGTTTTTCTTGTCGGCGTCATCGGGAAACTGCTTCCCGAAGTGTGGATCAGGGCCTGGCTGGGCGGCAACGGAGTGGTCGCTTCTTTTCTGGCCACGTTCATCGGCGCTGTCAGCTACTTCGCCACGATGACGGAAGCTCCCTTTGTTGACACGCTCATGAAACTCGGCATGGGGAAGGGACCGGCGCTTGCGCTGCTTCTCACGGGGCCGGGGCTGAGTCTTCCCAACTGGATTGCCATCGCCCGGGTCTTTGGCATCAAGAAATCTTTTGTGTACGTCATCACCATAGTGATTCTGGGAACCTTCGTCGGATGGTTTTTTGGAAACTATGTTCTTTAAAGAAAGGAGAGTAGAACATGAAGATTGTTGTGGCTGGACCGGGATGTGCCAGATGTCATGCGACGGAAAAGAACGTCATCGATGCCTGCGCGGCGCTCGATCTCGCGGCTGACATCACTCACGAATTCGATGTAAAAGCCTTCAGGAATCTCGGTGTCCGGGTGACGCCGGCGGTCATTGTGGACGGGAAAATCGTCGTATCCGGCAAGATTCCGACGGTGGATGAACTAAAGGCCATTTTATCCGGCCTGAAGTAGTAAAAAATACTTCTCCACAGGCCTTGGGCCGCGTTCATTTGATGCGTTTTCATTCCCGCTGAGAACAGACGCAGCTGATCATAACCTCAACGGCGCCAGCTGTCGAGAGCCTCTCTTAGGGGGGCATTTATCAGACGTGCCTGCAGGGGGTAGAGGAACGAAAAGAGCAAAATGCAAGGAGAGTGTGCTTATGGGTCAATTTTTATGCATGAATAAGTGAGAACAGAAGCATGAAAAGGAGGGACATTCGAATGAGAGAAGTGGTCATCGTCAGTGGAGCGAGAACCGCCGTGGGAAATTTCGGTGGTTCGTTGAAAGACCTGAAGGCGGCGGAACTCGGCGCGATTGCCATCAAGGAAGCTGTCAAACGCGCCGGGCTTCGTCCCATAGCGTCGGATTTCGTCAAGGAGTGCCGGCCCGACGCCCTGGGCAAATTCGACATGACGGATTTTCAAAAAAAGTACTACGCTTTCGATGCGTCGGCGAAACCTGTTTATTTTGAAGAAGTGATCATGGGAAACGTGCTTCTGGGCGGACAGGGCATGAACCCCGCCCGACAGGCCTGCCTTTTTGCGGGTCTTCCGGAGGAAACCAATGCCGTCACTGTCAACAAGGTCTGCGGCTCCGGCCTGAAGGCGATCGCCTTCGGCGCCCAGGCAATCAAGGCGGGCGATGCCGAGATCGTTATCGCCGGCGGTATGGAGAGTATGAGCAACGCGCCTTATGCCCTGCCCAACGCCCGGTGGGGCTACCGGATGAACATGCCCAATGGGGCCGTGACGGACCTCATGGTCTATGACGGCCTCTGGGAGTTCTTCTACGGCTATCACATGGGCAACACGGCCGAGGACATTGCGAAGATCTACAAGATTTCCCGGCAGGAGCAAGACGAGTTCGCCTTCATGAGCCACCAGCGGGCCCGGGCGGCCATCGCCAACGGTGCAACGGCCGATGAGATTGTCCCGGTGGTGATCCCGCAGAAGAAGGGCGATCCGATCGTCTTCAAGATAGATGAACGTCCCATGGATACAACACTCGAGAAGATGGCCAAAATGGCGCCGGCCTTCAAGAAGGACGGCACGGTCACGGCCGGCAACGCCTCCGGGATCAACGACGCGGCGGCGGCGGTGGTACTGATGAGCGCCGAGAAAGCCAAGGAGCTTGGTTTAAAACCTCTGGCAAAGATTATCGGCTACGAGAAGGGTGGCGTGGACCCGGCGTACATGGGGCTCGGTCCCATTCCGGCTACGAGAAAACTCTTCAAGAAACTCGGCCTCACCATTAAGGACATCGATCTCGTTGAGCTCAATGAGGCCTTCGCCGTTCAGGCGCTGGCCTGTATGCGGGAGCTGGAGATCGACAAGGAAAAGTGCAACCTCCTGGGCGGCGGCGTCTCTATCGGTCACCCCATCGGCTGCACGGGTGCCCGGCTCGTTTACAGCCTGGCCATGCAGCTCAAGAAGAGCGGCAAAAAGCGAGGCCTCGCCTCACTCTGTATCGGCGGCGGGCAGGGCTTTTCCATGGTCCTCGAAAGCGTGTGATGCGTTTTGAAATCAAATTCAGAGGGGGAAGCGATTGTAGCGCTTCCCCTTCTCATTGACCCACAACCGGGGATGAGTTATTTATATTTATACTGACCAGTTTAGTCATGGGAAAGGATAGGTCGCGATGTCGTATCAACACGACCAGCCGGAAATATCCTGGGGCAGGCGACTCGTCGCCGCCATGGTCATGAATCTGGTCATCCCGGTGATCCAGATCTACGGCGGGGTAGTCGCGGGAAGCATGGCCCTGATCAGCGACGCGCTCCACAACCTGAGTGATTTCACATCGGTCCTGATAAGTTATGCCGCCCTTCGCCTCGGCCGGCGCGGCCCCACGTTCCGGCAGACATTCGGTTACAAGCGCCTGGAGGTGCTCGGTGCGCTCGCTAATGTGGCCTTACTGTACGGTGTAGGTATCTATATCGCCGCCGAGGGGTGGATGCGTCTGCAGAGTCCTGAACCCGTTCAAGGTTTGCTGGTCGCCTGGATCGCCCTGATCGGTTTCGTGGGAAACCTGATTTCCACGTTGATGCTTCGAACCGGGGCCAGGGTCAATCTCAACATGCGCGCCGCCTTTCTTCACATGTTGACTGATGCCCTGACCTCCCTGGGGGTCGCCGTCCTGGGCCTGGTCTGGATCTTCCGGCCCTGGTACTGGCTCGATCCGGTCGTTTCCTGGATCATCGTGGCGATGATCTTCTATGGCGGATGGGACATTCTCAAGCGGTCTTTTGCCATTCTGATGAATGCCACGCCGCCGGGGATAGATATCCAGGCCATCCAGAAAGAAGTGGAGGCGATTGACGGTATAGAGGAGATTCACCATCTTCATGTATGGAATCCGTCGTCAGGAAATGTGGCGCTGGCCATGCACATCATCGTCCCGGATCAGATGTTGAGCCGTGTCGATGAACTGGCATTAAAGGTTCGCGAGGTTCTCTTATGCCGCTTCGGAGTCGATCATCCCACGCTTCAATTTGAGACGAAGGCTTATGAAAACGTGGCGCTTCTGTGCCGACCCGATCAAAAGTCGGAGAGAAGTTGAGGGAGCAAACATGAAAAAAAGAAACGTAAAAAAGTTGGTCAGCCTTGGTATGTGCTTCGTTCTGGCCATTGTTTTTAGTTCTGAGCTTGGCGCGGCCGACCTCAAGAATGTTCCTGTAAAGGGCATGGTCACGATGGTCGATCTGGGGGCGAAATCATGCATCCCCTGCAGGATGATGGCGCCCATCCTGAAAAAACTGGAGGGGCGCTATGCAGGAAAAGCCGCTATTATCTTTCTGGATGTCTGGAAGGATCCTGAGCCCGCTCGTCGCTTCGGCATCCGTGCGATACCGACCCAGATTTTTTTCAACAAGAAAGGAGAAGAAGTTTATCGACATGAAGGCTTTATGAGTGAGAAAGAAATAATAAGTGTGCTCTCACAAATGGGTGTTGATTAACCAGCGCACATGCGAGTTGATTAAAGGGAAATGTAAATGCTTGAACAGATATTTCTAACCATTAATGATTGGATGACGGGAGCGATGGCCCTGGCCGCCGTGGGATGTTTTCTATGGGGGATGGTCAGTATCCTTTTCAGTCCCTGTCACCTGGCATCCATTCCCTTGATTATAGCCTACGTGGGGGGACAGGAAGAGGTTCTGAAACCACGGCAGGCCCTGTATTACGCGGTCACCTTCACGACAGGCCTCTTCATTACCATTGCCCTCATCGGCATTATCTGCGCTATTTTGGGCCGCATGATGGGGGACGTAGGCAATTACTGGCAGATCCTCGTAGGGCTGGTTCTTATCTGGGTGGCACTCGGGATGCTGGGGGTGCAGAAATGTACTTTCTCCGGCGGTTTCCTGCAGCGGCTTAATTTCAAGGGCCTCTTCGGCGCCTTTGCAATCGGTCTGGCTTACGGCGTACTTTCCGGCTCCTGCACCTTCGGTTTCATCGCCCCTATCCTCGCGGTGATAACCATTCAGCGGAAAGTAATGATGGGGATTCTCTTCATTGTCCTCTTCGCCCTCGGCCATTGTCTACCCATTGTCGTGGCGGGAAGTTCCACTGCAGCGGTTAGGGGCCTGCTGGAAAACCGCATCTGGCAGGGAGCTGGAGAATGGTTTCGGAAGAGCGCCGGTATTCTTATTGGATGTCTGGGCATCTACTTCATGGTCAATCCATTTGTTGCTAGTTGACCTGATCGCATGCATGAAGAACTTGCGACAATTAGAACAAAAATAAATTGTTTGAGGAATATGTCATGAAAAGATTACAAATCCTGGGACCGGGATGTGCAAAATGCAAGAAGCTCGCCGAGGACACTGAGAAGGCGGCAAAGGCGCTCGGACTGGAATACGAAATCGAGAAAATCACCGATATCCGGGAGATGGTGAAATTCGGTGTTCTCTCGACGCCGGCCCTCGCCGTAGACGGCAAGGTGAAATCGGTGGGCAAGATACTCGACGCCGAAAAGATAAAACAGCTGCTTTCAGAAGAGTAAGGCAGCTGGGATCGTCAGCTTGCAAAGGAACAAGTAAGGGCGTTATGCCGGACAGAATACAGTTTCTTTAAATTGAAAAGCGAAAAGGTGATCTTCCACACCGGTTCTTTATTGATTGGTTGTAGTCTGAAAAGGTCATGGATCTTGTCCTGGTCAAGCCCCTCGGCGATGATGAAGAGAATATCAGGAACATTTACCGCGCAAGACTTTAGGATCTGTACAACAAACTGAAAGGATAACACAATGAACCCCCTGATCGTCATAACGACCGGCCTCTTTCTTCTCGCGGTGGCATCCGGCATGCTTGGCCTTGGCGTGGCCTTCGCAGCCGTGCCCTTCCTTGCCCTTTTTCTCCCCGATCTCGTTCACCAGGTCCAGCCGCTTTCATTACTGTTGAACGGGATTACAGCCCTCTTCGCTGTTTTCGGCTTTGCCCAGAGCGGCTTTGTGGACTGGAAGAAGGCCATTATCCTCTCCGTCGTCACTACCTTATCCGCACCGCTCGGCGCCTATGTCGTTCAGTTCATGCCTCAGATTTACGTCTGGCTTGCCTACCTTATTTCTGTGATGTATCTGGCATACCGGCTTTTTCGGCCGATTCAGGAGAAGCCGGGTGAAGAGAATTTCAAGCTGGCACTCGTACTTTCTATTCCTATTTCAATTCTGAGCGGCTTTTTGGGCGTCGGCCCCGGATTTCTTCTGATGCCGACCTTAATCCTTGTCGGCTTTCCGGCCAAACTGGCCGCAGGCATCAATGCATTCGCCGTTTGTCCTCCGTCGTTCTCGTCCCTGATCCCACACATCCCAACAGCCCAATGGGATATGAGGCTTGCACTGCCCCTGCTGGTCGCCGGCGCCGTCGGCTCCTTTGCCGGCGCGCGTCTCACAAGCCTTTATATTCCGAGTGGAAGAATCAAACAGATTTTCGGTGTCCTCATAGTAGTGATGACCTTGTACAAGATCTTTACACTGATCGGTGTTTAAGTGTTTTACACTCATATCTTCTGAACAGAAGGAGAATTCATCAAAATCGCCAGCCGGGCGGGGATCAGCAAGGAGGAAATCGCAGAGGCGATCATCACGGCAAGATTCGCTCTGGGTTCTACGGTCTTTGCTGCGGCCACGGAAGGGATGGAATACCTGGTTTCTGAGAAATAGAGGAGGTATAGATAGTGGTCCTCGCCTCCTTTCTGGCCGGGATCGTCGCCTTCGCCTTTTTTTCAAGGGTTCGGTTCTGCCGCCATTTTCATGAACGAATTGAAAGAGGTATGCGTCGGGCAGGGAGAAAAGCTTGATGAAACGTGTCATCTCACTGTTGTCGATTTTGGGGTTACTGGCATGTATTTCCACAGTGCATGCTATGACCACGGCCGAAGACGTGCACACGTTCACCCTGAAAAACGGGATGAAGGTATTCGTGCTTGAGGATCACTCGATCCCCAATGCGACGCTGCAGATCTTCTTTAAAGTCGGTTCCCGCAATGAATGTCCGGGGATCACCGGTATATCCCACTTTCTCGAGCACATGATGTTCAAAGGGACGGCGAGGTACGGCTCAAAGCTGTTCGACCAGGCACTGGAAAACGCCGGGGGGTCCAGCAACGCCTACACGACCGAGAATGTCACCGTATACCAGGATTGGGTCCCTAATTCCGCCCTCGAATTGATATTTGAAATGGAGGCGGACCGAATAGGCAACCTCTCTTTCGATAAGAGAATCGGGGAAAGTGAACGGGGAGTCGTCCTTTCGGAATATACGACCGGTTATGAAAACAGCGATTATGATCTTCTAGAAGATCAACTCCGATCCGTCGCCTACCAGGCGCACCCTTATCGCTGGTCGGTGATCGGCTATGAATCCGACATCCGAAATTGGCGGCAGAGAGACATCAAGGACTATTTTGACCGCTATTATGCCCCGAATAACGCGATCGCCGTCGTGGTGGGCGATGTGACGCTCGCGCAAGTAAAAGCCCTGGCCGTAAAATACCTGGAACCCATTCCCGCCCGGGCTGCGCCCCGCCCGGTGCATACCCGTGAGCCCGAACAAAGGGGAGAGAAACGGCTCATCGTTCTTAAAGACGTCTCATCTCCCCATATCCTGATCGCCTATCATGTGCCGGAAACCGGCGGCACCGATTATTACGCCCTCAATCTATTGAGTTCCATTTTCTCCAGCGGCAAATCTTCACGCCTTTACAGTGCCCTGATCAGCGACAAACAACTGGCAACGGAAATCTCAACCTATATGCCCAATGCGCTGGACCCGACATTATTCTATGTTTACGCTGTCTGCGCCGACGGCGTGAATGTGAAAACCCTGGAAAAGGCGATCCTCCGGGAAATCGATAAAGTCATTGCCGGGGGCGTAACAGAGAAAGAACTCCGGAAAGCCCAAAACAACATGGTCGCCTCATTCTACCGTTCCCTTGAGACGATCAGCAACAAGGCCGACATGATCGGGACCTATGAAATCTTTTTCGGAAGCTATAAGAAGCTTTTCGAGGTTGCGGACGCATACAGAAAGGTAACGGCAATGGATATCAAGACCGCAGCCGCCAAATATTTAAAGAAAGCCAACCGCACCGTGGGCGTCCTGCAAGAAAGCGAGGAGGATTGATCATGAGAAAGAGCCGCGTCTACGACATCGGTTTCATGATAGCCATAACGATTCTGTGGGGGCTCTGGGCGGCGGTCGCCTGCCTTGCGCCGACGGGGATTGCAACTGCCGGACAGCGGCAAACTTCTTTTTTTAAGTTGTCCACCTACGAGAAATTCAAGCTCAAGAACGGCTTGACGGTTTATCTGATGGAACGCCACGAAGTACCTTTAATATACATATCCGCCGTATTCCCTGCAGGCGCTGTAAGAGACGCCGGCAAATCCGGTCTGGCTTATCTTACCGCCGAGACTCTTTTTTCCGGCACAAAAAGTTACAGTAAAAAACAAATCGAAGAGTATCTGGAATTCCTGGGAGCCAACTATTATGCCTACGCTGATGTTGAAACAGCCGGAATTTCCATGTCGTTTATCAATACCGATCAGGACAGGGTATTCCCCCTGTTGAAAGAAGTGATCCAGGATGCTTCCTTCGATCCGGGAGAATTCGAAAAGAGGAAAAAACGTTTACTCCTGGAGCTGGCTCAGGAAAAAGAGCAGCCCTCTGTTGTGATCGGCGCTTATTTCAACAAGTTCATCTTCGGTGAGCACGGCTATGGAAATCCCATTTACGGTACACGCGCATCCGTCAAAAAAATCAGGAGCATTGATGCCAGGGCCTTCTATAACGCTCATTACAGACCTGAGGAATCCGCTCTGGTGATCGTTGGTGATTTTCAAACCTCGCAGATGAAAAAGAAGGTTCAAGAACTCTTTGAGGCATGGCGATCGAAAGGACTGCCAGCGCCGCCGAAACAAGTGCCCGTATTCGATAAGAGCAGGATACTGCTGGTCAATAAAAGCGACGCGACGGAAACCCAATTTGCACTCGGCGCCCTCGGCATACCGCGGAATCATCCCGATTACGTGGCGGTGCAGGTGGTCAATACGATTTTTGGGGGCCGCTTTACGTCCCGGCTGAACGAGGCGCTGCGGATTAATGCAGGCCTGACTTACGGGGCCTATAGCACCTTCAATGCTTATAAAGATTCCGGGACCTTTGCAATCAGCAGCTTTACTCGCACAGAAAGTACCGTCAAGGCGATCGATATCGCTCTCGACGTCCTGAAGCGTTTCCGCGCCGAGGGTGTGGATCAGGAGGCGCTGACATCGGCCGGGAGTTACCTCACCGGACAATTCCCTCTCCTTTACGAAACGCCGGACAGCCTGGCGAGTCTTCTGGCTGCCATGTTCTTCTACGGGTTTGACGAGTCATTCGTCAACGATTTTCAGAAAAATGTCGAAAGCGTTACCGTTGAGAAGGCCCGGGAGATAATCGCAAAGCACTTTCCCGGGGACAATTTACAGTTCGTCCTCATCGGAAAGGCGGCAGCGATCCGTGATCAGGTAAGGAAATATGGTGAACTTTCTGAAAAAGAAATCAAAAGCGATGGATTCTGAGATCATGCCTCAAAAAGATTGGCTCTTTATGCCCTTCATGAGGAATAGTATATTGGGAGATATTGAGATGAAAACATGGATGCAAAAGTGCAGATGCCGGAGGTCGCAGACGCGCAGCATCGGAATGAGATTATTTTTCGTCCCGGCGTTATTTATATTATTTCTCCCGGCGGCGGCATTGACCCAGGGCTGGTATTGGGGTTCTCCCGTTACCCCCAGTTATGATCGCGCTTCCGTTATAGAGATCAGCGGGGTGGTTTTACAGGCCGACTTGTCGCAACGCGGCGGACCTCCTTCGTTGCGCCTGGAATCCGGCGGCGAAACCTTCACGGTCGTTCTCGGTCCCGGCTGGTACCTCCGCCAGCAGCGCGCCGATATCCGGATCGGGGATAGACTTGCGGTCAGGGGCTCAAAGATGAAAGGCCGCGAGGGGAAAACTTATCTGGTGGCGGCATGGGTAAAGAATGTGAGGACCGGGCAGATACTGGAGCTTCGGGACGATAACGGACGCCCATTCTGGTCGTCCAGAGGGCGCACCCGGGATAAAATTCCGGAGAAAAAGCCATGATCCACGATGCCCGTATCCGGTTGCTTTTCACCGCTGTTGCGGTTTTCGCCTGGATGGGATGTGCAACAAGCGCCGGAATCCGGAAGGATGACTTGGCGGATCTCTCGCAACAGATCGCGAATCTCGAAAGACGCATGGAAGCCGTAGAGGCCCGTCAGCGGGACATGACGGAGGTTCTGGCCAGGGCGAGGAGGGCGATAGCCTATATCTGGGGGACCTATACGTTTGTGGACAAGGAGGGACGTCCTCTTCGGCATGTCGTCAATGAGTTGGGCGAACCTGTCTCCGATCCGCAGGGAATCCCCCTGGTGGATATAAAGGCAACCGGGCCTATCGCGGTCACAAATTATTGCGGAACGGCCTTTCTGGTCGGGACCGACGGAGAGATGTTGACCAATCGCCATATTGCCGAACCCTGGTGGGAAGACGATGAAAGCGCGCCTCTCCTGGCAGCCGGCTTGAAACCCGTTTTTTTGAGATTACACGCCTTTTTTCAGGAACGCTCGGGTGGCGTTCCAATTGAGGTTTTGCGAGTCGATGAGCGACAAGACATCGCCCTTGTAAAGACTGTCGGTTGGGTTCCCGCCGCTCGTCCCCTCATCCTGCAGGCCCCTGACAAGGTAGAAGAAGGCCATCCCATCCTTCTCATCGGCTATCCGACGGGGCTCGAGGCAGTCATAGCCAAAATGGACGAAGCGGAGCAGGCTGCCATCGAGGAACAGACGGGGGCTTGCAGTTACAAAACGGCGGAACGATTGTCAGCGCAGAAGCAGCTCCGAGTTACAGTTACCAGCGGTTTTCTCTGGGATGTTCTGCCGCATCTCTTGGTTTATGATGCCCGGACCATCGGTGGCGGCAGCGGCGGACCGATTCTGGATTGGAGCGGCAGGGTTATCGGAGTGAACGCCGCATACCTGGAAGAATTTCAGGGCGGGAACTACGGTGTCCCTATCCAATTCGGTGAACGACTGCTGGCGGGAGGCGGCGTAGCCGTACGCGAAGCCCGGAAAGAATCCGAAGAACTTATGACGTGCTATGAAAGCGACAAGGAAAAAAATATCACGTCATGCAATACAAGAAAGAAATAGTCCTGAATCAAAGAGAAACGCAATTTATTTGTTCTTCTCTCAACTGCATCATCAATATCCTCGAAAAGTGGGCCATATCAGGCGCCGGTCTGATGAAATGAGTGAGAATCAAATCCGTTTCAAGTTTATCCTCAGGGCGCTGCACCATAGAAACTACCGGCTCTTTTTTGGCGGCCAGGGCATCTCGTTGATTGGAACATGGATGCAACAGATCGCAATGAGCTGGCTGGTTTATAGACTCACCAATTCAGCATTGTTGCTGGGCATTGTCGGGTTTTCCACTCAAATCCCCGTTTTCCTCTTTGCATCTATTGCCGGCGTCTATGCGGACAGATGGAATCGCTATCGCATACTTGTTGTGACACAGACACTTTCCATGATCCAGGCTTTGATCCTTTCGTTCCTTACCCTGACGGGGGCGATACATGTCTGGTATATCATTGTTTTAGGCATCTTCCTCGGCGTGATTAATGCTTTTGATGCGCCCGCCCGCCAATCCTTTGTAATAGAATTAATAGAGAAAACAGAAGATCTTGGAAATGCGATTGCCTTGAATTCTTTGATGTTCAATGGAGCAAGGCTTATAGGACCGGCAGTTGCCGGTCTGCTGATAGGACTTCTGGGCGAGGGTGTCTGTTTTCTCATTAACGGGATAAGCTTTCTTGGTATAATTATCGCTTTGCTCGCGATGAAAATACCGAAAAAAAAACGGATCGTACGGACATCTCATGTGTGGCAGGATTTTAGAGAAGGTTATTCTTATGCCTTCGGGTTTGCGCCGATTCGCTATATCCTTTTACAGCTTGGATTGATGAGTTTCATGGGCATGTCTTATGTGGTCCTCATGCCCATCTTTGCGAGAGATGTTCTCCATGGAGGACCTCACACGCTGGGATTTCTCATGACCGCATCGGGTCTCGGTGCCCTGGCGGGTTCGATCTATCTGGCATCGCGACAAACCATACTGGGACTGGGGCGATTGATCGTCTGTGCTTCTGCTGTTTTTGGTGTCGGGTTGATTGCCTTTTCTCTCTCAAAGATACTTATCCTTTCGTTGTCCATGATGCTCATTGCCGGATTTGGGATGATCGTTCAGATGGCTTCAAGCAACACCATTCTGCAGAATATTGTGGAGGAGGATAAACGTGGTCGTGTGATGAGCATTTACGCAATGGCATTTATCGGCATGGCGCCGCTTGGCAACCTTTTTGCGGGTTCACTGGCATCCTGGATTGGTGCTCCCAATACGCTTATTGTAAGCGGGGCGGCCTGTATTATTGGTTCGTTGATCTTTGCTGTGAATCTTCCGCAAATAAGAAAAGAGGTTCGGCCCATTTATATCAGGATGGGAATCATTTCTGAAATCGAATGATTCCAGGCTGTTCCTTCCCCGGTGATTTCTATAAATGAAACGTTTGTTGTCCTCATTTGACATGCTCAAAAGGAAATTGTAGATTAAATCACAAATAATACTTCCATGGAGGTGGCAAAGTGGAATTATCAGATGTTATCGCGTTGAGGCGAAGCATACGTAAATTCAGGGAAGAGGATATTTCAGCCGATACAATCCGTTTGCTTCTGGAAGCTGCGCGGCTCGCCCCTTCGGGATCAAACCTTCAACCGGCGCGATTCATTGTCGCTCAATCAACTGCAGCCAAAGAGGCCCTTGGCCGGTGTACACCCTATAAGTTTATTGTCAAGGCATCGGTTATTTTTGTATGCTGCGCTGATTTAAGGGCCATAACGACAAGAGATCGACGTATCGGAGAGTTGATGATAGAAGGCGCGTTCGAAGGAGTAGATATAGATATGAATGATGCATCCATCGCCAATAGCCCTATCATGGACGAGGAAGCGGTTAAGGCCTATCTTTCTATGAATGTGGCGATTGCTGTGGAGCACATCGTTCTTAAAGCAGTTGATCTGGGTCTGGGCAGTTGCTGGCTTGGGCGGTTCGATCGCGATAAGGTGAGGGAGTACCTGAAGCTGGACGAGAGAATCTATCCGGTAGTCCTTCTGCCTGTGGGGCATCCTGATCAGTCACCCCATGCACGACCGCGCTTGACTTTGGATAAATTGGTTTTAAAGACGATTTAAACACATTCTTCCTGAAGTTAATAATCCACAAAATATATTTTATAAGTTAGATCGTGAAGGTTATTTTAACCATAAATCAAGATTCCCAACGGAATCACAAAGAATAAGCAGATTGTCGTTGCGACCACCTCGAAAAATCACCCCCCGCTGTTCATGTCTGTTCGCTCTCCGGTTCCCGGATGAGACCGGCCTTGACCTTTTCCAACTTCGAGAACAATACCGTCTTGTGGAAGCCCCTTGGCTTTCACAGGGTGTTGCTTCCTTTTCTTGATCTTCACAGACTGAAAGGATTAACACCCTTTTTTAATTTTCCACAATTGGTTTTACATCACCTCATACCCCCTTCCATTCGATTTGAAAAGGGTTATACAAAGAATTGAAGTGCATAATTTTATACGATAATGATTAATATTGTTCAATGCCTTATAACTTATTAATATTATTGCTATTATACCTTGCATTTTACGAGTTTTACCATCCGACATGTCCATATCCGTCAGTTCGGCTGCATATATTAACCAACTGAGAATAAGATTATCATCAAGTTACACATCGATTCAGATATGGCACTCTTCGTGCAACAAGGCAAAGGTTAATGGAGAATTGTTTCTTTGGAAGCCAATAAATCGGAATGGGAGGCAGACATCCATGAATATGTCAAAAATTATGACCGCCAAAGAAGCTGTATCGAAATTCATTGCTGACGGGATGACGATTGCGATAGGTAGCTTTTTTCACACGATTGCTTACGACATCACTCATGAAATCATCCGACAGGGGAAAAAGCATCTTACTATTTGTGCGCCGAGTTTCAACGAACACGCTGATCAGATGATTGGCGCTGGTTGTATAGACAGGATCGAGTCCTCCTACGTTTGGATGGAGGTATTCGGCCCTCTTTATTGCTTTAGGAGAGCTATGGAAAAGGGGATTCCTCACAAGATCGAAATGGAAGATTATACCAATTTTACAATGATGGCCCGGTTACTTGCGGGCGCTCTTGGGCTTCCCTATGTTCCTGTCAATTCCATGAAAGGGAGCGACATGATGAAATATTCTTCCTGGAAGGGAGAAAACAAGGTCAAGCTTTTGAAGGATCCTTTCGGTTCCGGTATTGAGCATGCCCTTGTTCCTGCACTCAAGCCAGACATAGGCTATATCCATGCCCAGCGGAGCGACGAGGAAGGCAATTTTCAGATGTGGGGGATTTTAGGAGACGCTCCTTTCAGTATGCGTGCCTGCAAACAGGTCATTGTCTCCGTCGAGGAAATTGTGAGTCGAGATGTGATTGGTCGGGATCCGAATCGAACAGTTCTTCCCGGTTATAAGGTTGCCGCTGTTGTCGAGTCTCCTTTCGGGTCGCATCCCAAAAATTGCCAGGGCTACTACGGAGTAGACAGGGATTTCATCTCTAAATATATCCAAGAATCGCGAACCGAAGAAGGCTGGAAGAAGTTCATGGATGAATGGGTTTACGGTGTCGAAGATCGGACGGAATACTTAAAAAAGTATATTGATACTTTTGGAATGAAGAAGTTCATGAGCTTAAAGGCTAAGGACATGAGTTCCGGTTCTGTCAATTACGGATTTTAAGGAGGTTGGGCATGACGGATAAGTACAATGATTTTACATTGCAGGAACTCATGGCTGTCGCAGCGGCCAGGGAGATTAAAGACGGGGAAAAGGTCATCATCGGAACGGGACTTCCCCTTTTGGGGGCATTCCTGGCACAGAAAACACACGCTCCTAATATGATGGCCATTTACGAATCCGGGGCCATTGATTGTAAACCAATGGTTACGCCTTTTTCAGTAGCAGATGCCGTTCTTGTTCCAGGAGCCGCCATGCAGGGCGGGCTCATCGAGGGTCTCGGCATTGTTCATAATGGAGAGCTGGATGTGGGGTTCCTGGGTGGTGCACAGATTGACAAGTATGGGAATCTCAACGCGCATGTCATTGGCGACTATTACAAGCCGGAGGTGCGCTTTGCAGGGAGCGGTGGGTCGAACGACATCGGTTCGGGTTGTAAGAGAACCATTGTTATGATGCTCCACCAAAAAAAGCGGTTTCCCGAGAAAGTCGATTTTGTCACAACGCCTGGCTATTTAGGCGGCGGCAGACAACGGGAAAAGATGGGCTTCCCCGGTGGCGGTCCCAGCGTTGTCGTATCGACATTAGGTATACTGCGTTTTCATCGGGACACTAAAGAAATGTATCTCGAATCGTATCATCCGGGTGTGACCATTGAGCAGATCAAGGCGAACACAGGCTGGGACCTTTTAGTTGCCGACAATGTGAAGGAGACGGAACGTCCTTCGTCCGAACTGATCAGGATTTTGAGAGAAGAGCTGGATCCAACCGGTGTATTTCTGAAGAAAAAATAGGGAGGACAATAATCTTATGGAGGATGTTGTACTCTATGAAAAGAAAGAAAATATCGCGCTTCTGACGTTCAACCGCCCAGGCGCCTTGAATGCGTTGAATACCGAAGTCAATCTTAAACTGATGGATCTTTTGGAAAAGGCGGAGACAGACCCCGCAGTTCGAGTTATCATTCTAACTGGCTCGGGCGAGAAAGCTTTCATAGCAGGGGCGGACATAAAGGAGATGATGAACATGGATGCCATTGCTGCGCGCGAGTACGCGATCCGGGCCAAACAGGTGACGGATAAGATCTGGAATTCAAAGAAACCGGTTATTGCAGCTGTCAATGGATTTTGCTTAGGGGGAGGGCTGGAATATGCCCTGGCCTGTGATGTCCGGATTGCTTCCGAAAAAGCACGGTTTGCTCTGCCGGAGATCAATCTGGGCATCATGCCCGGCAGCTGTGGCACCCAGAGGCTTCCCCGATTGATCGGCATCACAAAGGCCAAGGAACTTTGCTTTACAGGAGACATGATCAACGCCAAGGAGGCCCTTGCGTTGGGATTGATAAATTATATCGTTTCACAGGCGTCGCTTTTAGAAGAAGCTATGACCTTGGGCGGAAGGATTGCTGCAAAGTCAGCTGCGGCGCTGATGCTGATCAAGTCAGCTATGAACAAAGGCATGGAGATGGATCTTGAATCAGCGGCGATGTTCGAAATTGATTGTTTTGGACTTTGTTTCTCAACAGAGGAGCAAAAGCAAGGCATGCTTGATTTCGTAAATAAAAGGAAATGATTTTTCAACGGCATTCCGATGGATTTCACGGAGATAAATCTTCGGCATTTGAGGAGGATTTAATGAATGGTAAAATTGCTGTAATTGGGGCAGGAACAATGGGATCGGGAATTGCTCAGGTTGCTGTAGAAGCCGGATTTCAGGTAAATCTAGTGGACACAGAACAGCGATTTGTAGATCGAGGTATGGACAATATTTGTAAATTCGTCGGGAAAAAGGTTGAGAAAGGAAAAATTAATCAAGCTCAGCGCGACGAAATATATTCCCGTCTTTCGGGGACGACGGACATGAGAAAAGCTGTCGAAGGTGTAGTAATGGTTGTGGAGGCGGTTTTCGAGAAGATTGAACTTAAAAAGGAGATATTCCAGACGCTCGACTTTATATGCCCACGGGACGTTATTTTGGCGAGCAACACCTCAACACTGAGTATTACATCGCTTGCTGCCGCCACGAAGAACCCGTCAAGGGTAATCGGTACTCATTACTTTAGTCCGGTTCCGGCAATGCGGTTGGTTGAGGTCGTTCGCGGAAAAGAAACAAGTGATTCAACGGCGAATAAAACAGTCGAACTGTGTAAAAAATTCGGAAAGACACCCATTGTGGTCAAGGATATTCCCGGCTTTATTGTAAACCGTTTCCTGTGTTTGCTTTATAACGAATCAGCGAATATGATTTACAATGGTTCGGCAGGCGCGGAGGAGATCGATCAGGCCGTTAAACTCGGCTGCAACTGGCCTATGGGCATAAACGAAATTATAGACTTGGCGGGTGTTGATGTCTGTGCTTTTGCCATTGAGGCCATGTACGAAATGACGGGAGAAGAGCGCTATAAGCCCTCTCCGCTGTTCAAGATTCTTATGGACAAGAATTTACTCGGACGGAAGACTGGAAAAGGATTTTATGAATATGGAAGCAAGTAAAAAAATCGTTGGCCTTTGCCAATTGGGCTGAAAGAGAAGAATGATGCGAACGAGAGAAGTTGTTTTTGTTGAAGGCGTGCGTACGGCTTTTGGGAGATTGGGCGGGAGCTTAAAGGATTTTACCATGGAAGAACTAGGTGGCATCGCCCTCAAAGGTCTCATTAACAAAACAAAGATAATCGAGAAAGGTAATGTAGATTCCGTTTTTGCAGGGTCTGCATTTCATGCTTCCCATGCCATGAATCCGGCTAGATGGATTACACTTTATGCCGGCATGCCTTTCAGTACATCGGCATCCTATATCGAAATGCAGTGCGGTTCATCCATTGACTGCATTAACCATGCAGCGTGGAAAATACTCTGCGAACATGCCGAGATAATCATTGCCGGGGGCATGGAATCCTTCAGCCAGCAGCCGGTCAAATTTTCCACGGCCGTGGAGCCCTATCGCATGAGACCGCCCATGTTACTGGATTATCAGCTCCAGCCACCCGTAAAAGAAGGTCGGGCATATGGGCCTTTTGAAATGGGGTTAACGGCGGAGAATCTGCAGCAAAAGTATGGCATATCCCGGCAAGCACAGGATGAATTCGCGTTCCGGAGCCAGACCCTGGCGAAAAAATCCATTGAGGCAGGCTATTTCGATGAGGAGATTGTCCCTGTACTGGTTCCTCAGGGGAAGAAAATGCCGCCAGTCGAGTTTAAGGTGGATGAGCATCCGCGGTTGACACCTTTAGAGAGGCTGGCTGAACTTCCGCCTGCATTCAAAAAAGATGGCACAGTAACTGCTGGCAACTCATCTGGATTTAACGACGGTGCAGCCTTCGTCCTTATGATGACCATGGATAAGGCAAAGGAGCTTGGCTTTAAACCGATGGCCAAGTGGATTTGCGGCGCTGATTTTGGGGTGGACCCTGCCATCATGGGAATTGGCCCTGCTTATGCCATGCCGGTTGCTCTAAGGCGGGCTGGTCTAAAACTTTCCGATATGGATGTTATTGAATGCAATGAAGCTTTTGCGGTTCAGAACTTGGCTTGCATTAAGGAGCTGGAAAATCAGACCGGTGAAAAAGTAATCATGGACCGATGGAACCCTACGGGTGGCGCCATTGCTTTCGGTCATGCCAATGGGGCATCCGGTGCACGTTGCGTTATGTTCGCCATGAGGCAGTTAATTCGGACAGGAGGTAGATACGGTGCAGCAACAGCTTGCTGCGGTGGAGGTCTGGGTGTTGTTACGATCATTGAGAATTTGAAGAGGTGAGGTGGGGAAAATATCGAGAAGGATCATCGTCCGACGAGCATAAAAAACAATGAAAAGAGTGTGATTTCAGAGAATCTGCTCGGCGTTACATATTCGATACTGCAGAGGAGGATGGCATGGATTTCAAATTATCGGAAGATCAGATCATGTTGCGAGATACGGCTCGGCGGATCGCGACAGAACAGTTTGCCCCCAGGGCTGCCGAGATTGACAGGACTGAGAAATTTCCCACAGAGAACTTTAAAATTCTTGCGGAAAACGGACTCCTTGGAATCCAAGTCCCCGAAGAATACGGGGGGGCAGGTGCGGGTATGCTGTCACTCATTCTTACTGTAGAAGAAATTGCCAGAGTCTGTGCCGGAACATCGGTGATACTGACCACACAGGCTCTTACGTGCGATCCCATTCTCATCGGTGGAACTGAGGAACAAAAGAAGTCTTACTTATACAGACTTGCTTCGGGGCAGTGCCTCGGAGCTACGGCTATTACCGAATCAGGCGCCGGCTCTGATGTAACGGGCATTAAGACGTCGGCCCGAAAGGTTGACGGCGGATATATTCTCAGCGGATCGAAGATCTTCATCACGAACGGCGGGGTTTCGGAAATTGTTGTGGTGCTATGTTACACAAACAAAGAGAAGGGCAACAAGGGAATCAGCATGATGCTCGTAGAAAAAGGGGACGAAGGATTCTTAGTGGGCAAAGAGGAACACAAGATGGGTATTCACGGCTCTGAAACCCGGGAATTGGTGTTCGAGGATGTTTTCCTGCCGGAAAGCCGATTGGTCGGCGGCAAGGAGGGAATCGGATTTAAAGTTCTGATGCAGACATTTAACTACACCCGACCGGCTGTAGGAGCACAGGCCCTTGGCATCGCCCAAGGCGCTCTGGAACTGGCCGTCAACTATGCCAAAGAAAGGGTTCAGTTCGGGAAGCCCCTCGCCTCCTTTCAGGGTATTCAGTGGATGGTTTCAGAAATGGCCCTTGGTGTCGAGACGGCTCGCACCCTCGTTTATAGAGCAGCCGCTACGATCGACAACGAGCCGGATTCCCCGGATATACCGAGAATTTCATCCATGGCGAAGTGGTACGCTTCCGATGTGGCGATGAAAGTAACAACCGACGCGGTTCAGATTTTCGGCGGATACGGATATACGAGAGAATATCCCGTTGAGCGAATGATGCGGGATGCGAAGATCACCCAGATTTATGAAGGCACGAATCAGGTGCAACGCATAATTGTTGCAGCTCAGATGTTAAAATAAAAGCAGCAGTTTAAAAAATGAGTGAAGGAGTCCTTGTGTTCAAGCGTATGGACAATACTCAGGAAGAAGGGGGGATGGGGAGAGAGATAAATGCGAGCGGGGAAAATCGGTGGTTTTGGTCAAACAATCATCAGTTGATAACAGGAGGGATTGCTTATGTTCGAAAAATTATTTAGCCCCATGAAGATAGGAAAGGTAGAGATTCCTAACAGGTTGGTCGTGAGTCCGATGGTAACGGATTATTGCAATAAAGACGGTACCGCTACACAGAGATACATAGCATACCATGAAGCAAAAGCAAGAGGTGGTTGGGGGCTCATTATTACGGAAGATTATGCAGTGGATCCCACGGGTAAAGGTTTTTCAACAGTCGCGGGATTATGGGATGATAGCCAGATTGCCAGTCACTCGGAATTAACAAAAAGAGTACACCGGTACAAGAGTAAAATATTTGCACAAATATATCATTGTGGAAGACAGACGAGCCATCTGGTGACCGGCTTTCAACCTCTGGCGCCATCTCCGATTGTGTGCCCGGCAATGCAGGAACTGCCCAAAGAGCTAACGATCGATGAGATAGAAAAAATGGTAGAAAAGTTTGGTGATACTGCCTTAAGGGCAAAAAAGGCCGGATTTGATGGCGTTGAAATCCATGGCGCGCACGGGTATCTTGTTGCTCAATTTATGTCTCCATACTCAAACAAGAGGTCCGATAAGTATGGCGGCCATCTATTAAATAGAATGCGTTTCCCGCTGGAAATTGTTTCCAATATCAGAGCCAAGTGCGGTAAAGATTTTGGAGTAGGTTTTAGAATATCCTGCGACGAATTTGTTCTTGGTGGCAGAACGATAGAGGATACAAAGGCAATAGCTGTTTTATTGGAAGGTGCCGGGATTGATGTCTTACATGTGTCTTGCGGTGTTTATGGGAGCGTAGACAAAATTGTGCCCGCCTCATCTGTGCCGCATGGGTGGCTTGCAGGTTATGCAGAAGAAGTGAAGAAGGTCATAAGGATACCAGTTATTACTGTGGGCAGAATTAATGATCCATTTGTTGCAGATTCTATAATTGCAGCAGGTAAGGCCGATTTCGTTGCTATGGGTAGAGCTTCACTGGCTGACCCCGAGTTTCCTAAAAAGGCGCAAGCGGGTGAGATTGATGAAATTCGTCCGTGTATAGCCTGCAACGAGGGATGCATCGGTATATTGTTCATGGATCAACCAATTAAATGCGTACTGAACCCGACACTTGGTAAGGAAGTTGAGCTAGCTATAAAACCGGCGGCCACAAAGAAAAAAGTTGTAGTCATTGGAGGTGGTCCTGCAGGAATGGAGTCTGCCATCACGGCAGCAAAAGCTGGGCATGACGTGAGCTTGTATGAAAAAGAAGATAGATTAGGAGGATTATTTTACTTGGCCAGCGTGCCGCCTAATAAGGGGGAGATTAGTAATTTTGTGGGTTACCAGATCGGTCAATTGAAAAAGTTGAAAGTCCGTGTAACATTGAATGCCAAAGTTACACCTAAATTGATTGACACTGAGAAACCGGATGTCGTGATTGTTGCAACTGGCGGCACGCCCGTTTTGCCCGACATCCCAGGCGTTTCTAAGCAAAACGTTGTGAATGCGTATGACGTTCTTGCTGGTAAAGTTGCGGTGGGTGCAAAGGTTCTCATAATCGGAGGAGGGATGGTAGGCGCCGAGACTGCAAATCACTTGGCCAATCACGGGAAGGCGGTCGTATTAGTTGAAATGTTGACCGATATAGCAACGGAAGTGCCAAATATAAACAGAATGGCCTTGTTGCAGGATTTGGAAAAAGGCAAGGTGAGAATCCTTGTGAACACGACAGTTAAAGAAGTATTGGCGGATGGAGCAGTTATTATTAAAGACAATGTAGCCGAAACAATTAATGCCGATACTGTTATTGTGGCTGCGGGCAGCAAGCCTAATAACGATCTTGCGGCAGAACTTGCCGACAAGTCTTATAAAGTCGTTACCATTGGTGATGCCAGCAAGGTTGGAAAGGTTATGGAAGCTCTTGAAGCAGGATATCTAGCAGGGCTGCAAATGTAAGGGATCTAAGTGCATTATTACTGATTAAGCAAGAAAATGAATTGCATTTTTTGGTATGCAACATTGGCATGAGGTCGACCTTTGTTTATCACCACAATTTTTTTATCGTCACAAAAAGAAGAAAGGAGACTAGTCAAAAGAATTGGGATACGGATAAATAATGGTTGGGTGTTTAAAAAAAGCAACGCCAGATTATTATAAAGAAAAAAGGAGACGACAAATGACTAAGATGGTGAACACAGTCTGTGGTCCTATTTCGACAGATAAAATTGGAATAACATTAATGCATGAGCATATTCAATATGGATACGCGGGTTGGTATGCCCATACCAATAAGATACGGGACAAAAAAGAGGTGCTTGCTGTAAGCTTAAAAGCTATGGAAGACATTAAAGCATGTGGCGTGAAGACGTACGTTGACGCAACTCCTGGTGATTCTGGACGCGATCCGGGTTTACTAAAGGAAATATCCGAAAAAGCCGGCATAAACATTGTTTGCTCGACCGGGCTTTATACAGATTGCCAGGGAGGATCTCCTTACTTCAAGTTCCAAGCGTTGTTGACAGATGGAGTTGAAATGCTGACCGAGTTGTTTGTTAAAGAAATCGTAGAGGGTATCGGTGATACAGGAATCAAGGCAGGGGTTATTAAAGTGGCCACTGGATTGAATGTCATCACGGATTATGAAAAGATGATTCTCCAAGCTGCAGGGAGAGCATCAAAGAAAACAGGAGTTCCTATTATATCGCATACGGAAGCAGGGACCATGGGCCCTGAACAGGTGGACATCCTTGTGTCGGAAGGTGCAAATCCGAAACAAATGGCAATCGGCCACGCCGGGGGGTCCGCTGATCTGAAATACCACTGCAAGATACTTGATAAGGGAGCCTACCTTGCATTCGATCGGCTTGGTCTTGACGCTGAATTGTGGTCTGCAGGGCCTGATAAGTTCAGGAAGGGATCAATTGTTGCCCTTATCTCTATGGGTTATGCGAATCAGCTGATATTATCACACGACGTGGTCCTTAACTGGCTTGGTGCGGATGTAATATTGCCCAAAGAAATTGTCGGCAATTGGTATCCGACGCACCTTTTCAAGAATATCATTCCTGACCTTAAGAAGGCGGGGGTAACGGACGCGCAAATTAATATGATCACGGTAGAGAATCCGAGGAAAATGTTTGAAGGTTGATCTTCGAATACCATAACTCTCTAACTGTCTAGTTACAGATGGTGTTTCCGTATGAAAACTTCGAGAGGCGGCTGATAAGGAGCCTTATTCTCCCTATCATGCCGCTTTATTATTTTCCACTGATCCGACCGTAGTGGTCCTATGGCCTTGATATGAATATATCATGTTTGATATAAAGTATTAGTGAGTATGCCTTTATAAGGCATGCTTACGGATAACGGATGAAGGTATGATAATCTGCTTGAAATATTTGGTGTTGAATAGCAAATGGGATCAATAGTCGAACGAAATATGGGCCACGCAATATCCAGTGTAAGAATATAATCTCGATTGATTCTATGAAATATAATAAAAAACCCTCCCGGAAAACGGAGCAAATTAAAAAAGATCTGAATAAAAAAGGAAGGATTCTATCATCAATCTTTCGAATCAGTCAGTTGCTGAATCGTCCGGCTAACCGCGACAAAATCCTTAAGGCCATCCTGCTTGAATCGCAGAAAATATTTGGATTCTCCCGCGGAATTATTCTTCTGCTCAATAAAACTGAGAAGCGTTTGGAGGCCAAGTATTGTATCGGATTTAAAATAGAGGAGGAGAAACATGCCTTTGCTCATCCTCTATACATGGAAACCCAAATATGCAGGGAAACGATCGCTGCGGCAACGGGTAAAACAATATACACCCGAGATGTCAAGAATGATCCCAATCTAACGGAATTCGATAGGAAAATGGAAAAAATATGGAGAAGAGTTTCCACAATCTCCGTGCCGCTGAAAATAAACCGAGAAGTGATAGGTGTAATTGAGGGAGACAGAATAGATCAGGAAATGAATCTCTCGCTAAGCGACATCAGGCTATTCACAACGTTTGCAAATCAGGCAAGCATAATTCTTGAAAATGCCCGGCTGTATGAACAAATACTGACGGAAAGAAACATTGCCGAGAATATCCTCGAGAGCGCTCCGAATGGAATTCTAGCCATAGACGAGAATAAGAATATTCGTTCTATCAACAGGACTGCGGAGGAGATTCTGAAGCTGAACAGGCAAAAAATCATGGGGAAGCCCATTTCTGAAGTCCTGAGGAAAGATATGGTTGATATGCTGAATGATACGCTCAATAACAATAAGAGTACCCATTATGCGGAGATTGTCAATAGTAAGAAAGATGGAACGGCAGAAGTATACGGGGTGAACTCCTCAATACTGAAGAGTCATGCTGGTCAAACGGCAGGTGCAATCTTGACCATTCAAGATCTAACAGCGATCAAGCAGACTGAGGTGATGCTTAGACGTGTGGAAAATTTGTCTTCTTTGGGAAAGATGTCGGCAAATATTGCTCATGAGATAAGGAATCCTTTGGCCAGTATTAACTTCAACGTACAGAGGTTATCAAAGAAGCTGATGCACGATCAGGATCTTCAGCGGGCGTTGCAGAACACTCAACAGGGCATAGACCGAATCAAGACTGTTTTAAAACAGACACTCGATTTTTCGAAAAATATAAATCCCAATATGAAATACGGACACTTACACGATGTACTGGAGGAATCCATATCTCTTATTGAACAGCAACTGAGGGGGAACAAGGTAAAGATCAAGAAAGATCTGGGAAGAGATATCCCTGGAATATATTTAGACCTCCACCAAATTCGGGATGTATTCGTAAACCTCTTACTTAACGCGTCGGAGGCTATGCCTCGGGGCGGTGTTATACTGATCAGGAGTCAGATGGAGGAGTACTCTGGTAAAGCGAATAGTTTTAATTGGATTCTTTTGACAATCAAAGACAATGGAATTGGCATTCCTGGCGAGAATTTGAAAAGAATATTCGATCCTTTTTTCACAACCAAACAGGATGGAACGGGATTAGGTTTGTCCATTGCTCATAAAATCCTGGAACAGCATAATGCGCTTATCGATGTCAAAAGCAAGGAAGGTAAAGGTACAATTTTTTTCCTGCGATTTCCTGTAAGCAAGGAATAACTTATGTATCGATATAAAATTCTTATCATTGATGATGACAGACTATTGCAGGAATCTCTAAATGATATTCTTTCCGAAAAATTTGACACCATGATTGCCGGGACCGGCGAAGCCGCCATAAAATACCTGAAAAATTATCCTATTGATTTGATACTTCTGGATATCAAACTTCCCGGAATTGATGGTATCGAGACATTGAGACTCCTTCGGCAAATCAGCAGTGAAGTGATCGTAATCATGATGACAGCCTACGAAGATGTCAAGTCGGTCATTACAGCCATGAAGATGGGAGCATTTGATTACCTGGTAAAACCACTTGATATTGATGAGTTGGAAATAATTATTGAAAAAGCCTTGGAGAATTTAAAGCTCAAGCGAGAGCTTGAAGAACTTCGTTTGCAAGGCGCAAATGAATTCAAAATCAGCAATGTTATAGGTCGAAGCGAGGGCATGAAAATGGCTCTAAAAATGGCCAATACCCTGGCACGAAGTTATGATACAACGGTTCTTCTGGAGGGCGAAACCGGAACGGGAAAAGAAATAATTGCTAAGATGATCCATTATGGAAGCGACCGCTTTAGCAAACCGTTAGTCAGCATCAACTGTGGCGCTATCAACAAGGAATTGGTGGAGAGCGAACTCTTTGGTTACGAAGAAGGTACATTTACGGGAGGTCTCAAAGAGGGGAAAAAAGGCAAATGTGAAATGGCAGATGGAGGCACGTTATTTCTCGACGAAATCAGTGAGTTATCTTTGGCAGCCCAGGTCAAATTGCTTAGATTCCTTGAGGAAAAAGAGTTCTATAGGGTCGGCGGCACAGAAAAGAAAAAAGTTGATGTTCGCATTGTTGCCGCAACCAATCAATCTTTAGAAAAAAGTATTAAAGCAAAAACTTTTCGAGAAGATTTGTATTATCGACTAAATGTCGCCAAGATTGTATTGCCGCCCTTGAGGGAAAGAAAAGAAGATATTATACCCTTGGCTCATCTCTTTATGCAGACCTTCAATGAAAAGTTCGGAAAGAAATTTAAGGGAATATCCAAAGAGGCGAAGGACATCTTGATTAATTACAGTTGGGAAGGAAATGTACGGGCATTGCGGAATGCTATTGAGCGAATTGTGCTTATGGAAAACGACGAGCAAATCTCGGCGCATCATCTCTGGTTTCTGAAGAGCGCAGAAATCTTTGGAGTGCTGCATCCCAGCGGTCAGTATTCTTTCGTTAACGGAGGCGTCGATCTGAACGCAATCAACAAAAGTCTTATCCTACAAGCTATGCAGAAAACGGGCGGAAACAAGACGCGTGCCGCAAAGCTATTAGGCATTTCCAGAACCAGCCTGATTTCCCGACTCAAAAAGTATTCAATCACTCAATAGAAAATTTGCAGGATTGCCAACTGCCGATTGCTGTGAACAGTGATAATCTATGTGAAGGCAGTGATCGTGAGGGAAATTCGTTCATTCGCTTACTCCACGGAAGTTTTGGTTGTTTGCCACGTCCGCCAGCGGCGAAACGTGAGAGAACTGGATGCACATCTCCCAGGCTATAAATGATAAAAATATACCATTGAAATTAGCGGCAAGATCGCCTCCCAAGCCCTTGCAACTTGAAACATCAGCTAGTCTGATATCGAACTGTTATCATCGTTCAAAGTGTTTTCTTGTGTTTTTAGCCGCATAATCTGGGATTGAGAATCTGGAAACGGACCAGGATGATTTCTCCGCCCATGGCGAAGGAGGGGAGGATCGTTCTCATATTGGCGACGACGGCGGAAGAACGGCAGGGCGGCAACAGGGCCGGCCACAGCATTACGGTCTAACGCATTGCCTGATTTGGTCAGGATGATCTGCCAGAGCTGGATGTTCCGCGCCCGAAAGGCCCCCGCACATGACAGCAGGTAATATTCCCACATTCGCTTAAAGCGCATGTCATAACGGTCCTTCAGCAGGGTCCAGGCTCTCTGGAAGTTTTCATTCCAGGCCATGAGTGTCCGGTCGTAATGCGGTCCAAGGTTTTCCCAATCCTCCATGACAAAGAGGCCCTCCACGGCCCTGCCGATCTGGGCGATGCTTGGCAGCATGCCGTTAGGGAAGATGTAACGGGTGATCCAGGGATCACAATTGATCCGCGAGGCATTGCTTCCGATGGTGTGCAGCAGAAACAGACCGTCCTGTTTCAGACATCGGTGGACGATTTTCATGAAGGTCCGATAGTTCTTCCAGCCCACGTGCTCGAACATCCCCACGGAGACGATCTTGTCGAAAGTGCCACGGATCTGACGATAGTCCGCTTGGAGAAACGTCACGGGCAGCCCCCGGCAGAACTCCCGGGCATAGCGGATCTGTTCCTCGGAAATATTGACGGACGTGACAGCGCAGCCGTGCTGTTGCGCCATGTAACGTGCAAGGCCGCCCCAGCCGCCGCCGATGTCCAGAACGTGGTCTCCAGGCTGCAGGTCGAGCTTACGGCAGATGAGGTCGAGTTTTTTCTTCTGGGCTTCCGCCAAGTTGTCCGTTCCTTCGAAGACAGCGCAACTATACTGATTGTAAGGGTCGAGAAAAGACAGGAAAAGGTCGTTGTCCCGGTCGTAGTGACGCTTTGCGATGATGTGCGCCCGGGATTTCGATTGAAGATTCAACACCAGGGCGGGTAGGGATCGCAAAAGATAAATCGGGCTCCCCGTTACGGCTTCGTCAAGGCCGACTTGCAGGACACGACAGATGAATTCATCAAGTCGTGGGCAGTCCCACCAGCCGTCCATATAGGCCTCGCCGAGACCGAGATTTTTCTCCCGCAGGACTCGTGTATACAACCGTTCGTCGTGCACCCGGATGTCCCAGGGATTGGGACCGTTGATCGAAACACCGGCGCGTTCGAGAAAGCGTTCGACAATTTGCCTGGATAATCCTTTTGTCCTCAGAAGTCCCACTCGCGGTGATGGTGAGGGAAATGCTGGCATTGTTCGGTCGGGAATCATGTTGTTTCCTCCTCTATGGACTCTTCATCTTTGTGACCCAGAGGAGGCGCGGCTTCGGAATCTGCTCTTATCTATTGGAGAGCTTCCCGCCCGCCGATGCATAGACCTCCTCCCTTGATCACCAGGATGGGCCTATCGCTGTGCCATGGTGTGATTTTACATGATCGGTGTTGTTTTGATAATGATCTTTCCATTTCCAATATAGAAAACAAATGAATTGTGAGTCAAGAAAAACTATAGTCCGGCACCGGGGCAGGCTGCCATCACGGCTTTGAATTAGATGACTTTTTTATCCCGGATTATGTGGCTAAAAACCCCCAAAAGTTCTTGTCCTGATGATATCAGGCTGATATAACTGTTTTTGCCAACCTTGAGCTTTACGATTTCTGCGAGGCCAACCGAATCACCTATTTTATTCGGCTCTGCGGCAATGAAGTCCTCTACAAGATGATGGATCCTCTCCTCACCCGTCCGGTGGGCCGTCCACCCCAAGAGCGGGGTTCAGGTGAGGATTATCGATTTTCACTACTTTCCGTTGGCATGTTATTATCGGCCAGTGTTTGGGTATAGATAAGCCTGATCGCCAATTTCAGGAAAGCGGAAGTATAGCAGAAGGTGACTAGCGACGATGGATAATTGAGGATTTGATGGAAACGTCCGCTAAAACAAGTGTTGCTTTCTATTCCGTTCTGCTGAATTTCATGGTGGCGGCAACCAAGGGGATTTTGACATTCCTTTCTGGAAGCGCAGCTCTTCTGGCGGATACAATCCATGGAATTTCAGACCTTGTGGAGAGTATCGTCGTTTTGATCGGGATTCGCATTTCCGCACATGAATCTCCCGAGTTTCCCCTGGGTCTCTACAAAGTGGAGAATTTTGCCGCCCTTGTTTGCAGCGGGGCGATCTTCTTCGCCGCCTACGAAATGATTGAGCAGAATCTTCTGCGCAGGGAGACGCATCCTCTCAGCAATGTCCCGGTTTCCGCGGCGGTGCTGATTGTCATCTCTTTGGTTATTTTCGCGTTCATGAAATTCGAGGATAAAAAGGGCGATGCTCTGAACTCTCCCGCCATCAAGGCCGACGCCCAGCACTGGTGGATCGACATCGTGTCAACGCTGGTGGTTTTGGGCGGCGTTTCGGCCTCCTGGCTCGGTTTCCACTTTATCGATAAGGTCGCGGCACTTCTGGTTACGTTCGTCATTTTAAAGTCGGGCTGGAACATACTTGTGGATTCCACAAAGAGCCTTCTCGATGCATCGGTGGACCGGGAGACGCTGGACAGGATAAGAAATGCTATAACAGAATTTCCTGAAGTCGACGAGATCAAATCGATTACCGCTCGAAACTCGGGAAGTTACATATTTTGCCGGATTGAGCTGTCTCTTGCATTAAAGAGTTTGAAGAAAGCGCACGAAGTGAGTGAGCGGATCGAATCTTCCATAAAAAAAGCTGTCCCCCACGTGGATCGGATCATCATTCATTATGAGCCGGTGACGAAAAAGTATTTGACGTTCGCCGTTCCTCTTCAGGACCGGCAAGGTACGATATTCGGACATTTCGGCGAGGCGCCGTACATCGCATTGATCAGGAAGACCGGTGGCAAACTTGAACAAGAGACGCTGGAAAACCCTTTTGCCGCTCAGGAGAAAGGAAAGGGAATCAACCTTGCCGAGTATCTGGTCGTTAAGGGAATCGACGTCCTTTTTTCTCGAGAGCCCCTGGGTAAAGGCCCGGAACATGTCTTTGGGCAGGCCGAGGCGGAGATCAGGTTGACCGACAAGAAGAGGCTGACCGAAATCATGGATGAGTTGGTGGATTGAAAAAAGGAAAAATCGCTACTGACCGACCCTGTTGAGCGAATTGCGCCAGGGGATGTGGCTATAAATTAATCCATATAATAAAATCCCAAACGGCGGTGCCACTATGCTATTATTGCCGTGAAAATGTTGAGGAGTGCTCTATAAAGATAATTAAGCGAGGCGGAAGGATAAAAAGATTTTTCTGCTCTCATGATCATTACGACAACTTATAAAATCCAACCCTGATCGACTAACGGGAGCAACATATAAACACGATTGGTTCTTGAATGAAGGGATTCATGAACGAGCCAAGAAAAATCATCCAGGGCCTGTGGCCGGCTTTGGTCATTCTTGTAGCTGCATTGCTGGTTTCAACCTTCGTAACCGAGTTCACTTTTGTCTCCGGCACGCAAGCGATATGGAAAACGCTGGTCCGTTTTCTTCGCCTCTCTGCAACCTTGGTCATCCCCCTGCTGTTCCTTCCTCAAGTTTGCAGCTTGATGCAGGCCCTTTTGAACCGCGGGCACATGCAGTTAATTCAACTACAGGAAGAAAACGAACGGGTGTTTCAGCCTGTGCTTTACTGGCTCCTCCGGCCTTTTCAAGGGATCGGTCTGGCAATGCTTTTTGCGGCAAAGCTTCTCTATTTTTTACAGATCTACAGCGGAAGCCGGGTAGGCACCTCCACGATCCTTCCGCCGGGACAGTTTTACTTTCTTCGATTCTTAACCGCCACGGCAATAGCGGTTGCCGTCTCATGGCTGCTATCTTTTCTCTGGGCGCTCGACGACCTCGGTGTGCGCTGCTATAACCGGAAGACGAAAGAAATAAGGATGATAGGTAAATATCTCGGGCTGTTTCTGCCGATCTTCTTTGGGTTTTACGGCATCATGAATATCTTTGAAGACAGTCCCTGGTCTTTGGCTGCGCAGTACGTCGCCCAGATGGTGATCGTTCTCTATCCGCCGTTTGTCGCTTTCATTGTTTTTCATGCCTGGTATGTGAAAAGATTCAAAAGCGTCTTACTTAAAAAGCTCCATGTGACTGACGAGCCTTTTATGACATGAACTAACAGGATTGAATCAAGATTGTGGTTGACTTTTTAAAGCTTACACGCATCCTTTTAAAATAACGTCGAGTCCTGTCAATAATGAAATATTTAAGAAGAGAAAAACAGTGATCTGGCATTGCAGCAACTGTGGTTATATTAACATCCACAAGCTTCTACGGCATCGTGGGCGATTTGTTTCAGATCGTCCCGGCGTTGACAGAACAATTCAGAAAAAAGATAGGATTGTCATTGATAGCTTAACTATTTCTCAATATCCCTTATTGCCTAGTTCTCCCCAAGGGGAACGACTGGCCCGTCGGTGTGGCCGTGGGGTACTGGGCCCTCTTGAAAATCTTCTCTGCCAGGGCCGGCACCTCGCTGTCCACATAGCTGGCAAGCTCGAGGGTCCCCTGCACAAACAGTTTCCTCGCATAAACAAAAAAACCCCGCTCTTTTTCAGAAACGGGGTATGATTATGTATGCCATTTTCCACCCGGACAAAAGTCTATTGAAAAGAGATCATCGTACAGATTCGTTGCAGATAAAGGACAAAGGTATCAACTCGAGAGGCTGAGAAGAGGGGGATATCTTTCCAAAATTCTAATCTTCCCGGCTTCTTGACTTCAAAAAAAGAGCCGTAGCCTCGTGCCTTTGGCCCATCTGAATGGCGAGATCCTGTCTGGAATAAATATCAAATCTCTATTCATGTCAAGAAATTATTTTCTCTTTCTGCCGAATATTCGGTTTGCGGGTAAAAACGAGGATGGGAAGTCGGGAAGGTATCATTGGCGTCCCCACGCGGATTCGAACCGCGGTTGCCGACGTGAAAGGCGATCTCAGAAGATATATAAGTCACCTGTATTATTATAAATATTCGTTTTCGTTAAAGGTTGTGTGTCTTTCTGTGTAATGGTGTTCACTCGTTTTACCCTGATTTCGAGAAAAAGGACTCTCACCGGGACACCCACCGACGATCAACCAGAATAAGCAACATGCCATATAATGTATCGCGATGATTTTTTAGCTGTTTCATGAACGCTAGTTTTTCTACTTTTTGCCCGTCAGGTAATCAATCATCGGCTGGGTTACCAGCGGCACAACATCGCCGATCATGTGCGGCATAAGACTGTCCATAACTTTGGGCATCAGCTCCGGCATCTGCTCACGCATATAATCAGGCATGGGAATCAGGGCTGCAACTCTCTCGAGCATTACCGGCATTACCTTCGGCAGCATCTTCGGCAGCAGTTTAGGAAACAAGACCGGAAAAATAGGTTTCATTAAATTGAGGGCACCGGGAATCTTGCCCATGACCCGCATCATCGGCCCCATACCAAAGGGCATGGCATCGATTAACTGCGGCCACATCGTTCCCATCAGTTTGGCAAAACCTTGCGGCGTCATGAGTGATATGAAGGCATCAAAAACACCCCACTGGCTATGAACATCAGGATTAGGATCGGGGAAATTATAGCCCAGCGCGTTGCCGGCCAGATGCGCTAAATCCACGACTTCCACCGACATATTTTTCTTTTTCGCGGCTACGCGTAATTGCACCTGACAGCAAGGACACA